>Ga0163144_10028746_pt1 | contig 10706 bp, 7 predicted proteins | sample OliLak19BULKMAT1_FD_123175 | JGI IMG/M metagenome (GOLD analysis project Ga0163144, IMG submission 123175) | Freshwater microbial mat bacterial communities from Lake Vanda, McMurdo Dry Valleys, Antarctica - Oligotrophic Lake LV.19.BULKMAT1 | ecosystem: Environmental > Aquatic > Freshwater > Lake...
ATCGAGATACTTGCGAAAAACGAAGGGACGGCGCAGTTTCTCGAGTTCCTCGTTCCAGCGTTCCTGCCCCGTAACGCCTGAGCGCCACAAGGGTCGTGCCTTGATCCAGGCGTAGCGCTCCCATTCCCGCCCCTGGGTGATGAAGTAATTTTCCAGCATGTCGAAGGAGCAGACCAGCGGACCCGAGTCGCCGTTGGGCCGCAGCCGCATGTCCACGCGAAAGACCTGGCCATCCTCGGTCAGCTCGGCAATGGCGTTGATCAAGGCGCGCCCCAGGCGCGTGAAGAACTCGAAATTCGAGATGCTGTGCGCGCCTGGACTTCGACCATCCGTATGTCCGTCTTCCGGGAAGACAAAAATCAGATCGATGTCGGACGAAACGTTGAGTTCTCGCCCGCCTAGCTTGCCCATGCCCAGCACCATCAACTCCTGAGCGCGGCCCTGTTCGCCACGTGGCACGCCGTAACGCTCGACGAGACCGGCGTGAATCAGCGCCTGGGCTCGGATCACCGCCAGCTCGGCGATCGCCGTCATGGTTTCCGTGACTTCGGCAAGATTCGCCAGCCCCGCCAGATCGCGCGTCGCCACGCGCGCGTAGGCCAGTTGCTTCATCTGTCTCAGCACGGCCTTTAGCGAGTCTGGCGTAAGGTCCTGCCGATCCAGCCACACCTCCAGTTCGATGGCCGTAACAGGGGTGTCCACGGCGGCGGCGACCTCGTCCGCCAGCGCCGGTCGGGACTTCAGCAGGCGGTGCAGGTAGCGGGAATGCTCAAAGAGTACGTGCAGAGAGGTCATCGGTTAGAATTTGCGTCGTCATTGGCTTCATTCGGTCGCGACCATTTTAACGTGGCACTGTGGCGAGCCGACACGACTGCTCGCCACTGCTTCAGCCCCTGTTTTCTGCCGCTTTTTTCGCGTGCTTCCTTCTGGTGTTACCTTCCCCCGTCCCTTCCTTGCCTTCGCGTCTGCGTGAACGACTCGGTTCCCAGTTTGGCGCCGGCCTTCAGCGCATGAAGGGTCCGCGGATGCGTTGGGTGGGACGCGTCGTCGCCTGGGCATTGACGCTGGGATATTTCGGCTTCGCCGTGCTGCTGCTGACGCTGCGCTATGCCGTGCTGCCGCAGATCGAGAACTATCGCAGCGACATCGAACAATTGATAGCCAAGGCCATCGACCGCCCGGTGGGCATACGCCAGATCAGCGCGCATTGGGAGGGACTCAGGCCCGCCTTGACACTCAACGGCTTTGAAATCCGCGACGCGCAGGGCAAACCCGCCCTGGGCTTTGAAAAGATTGAGGCCGCACTCTCCTGGACGTCCTTGCTGCACCTGGACTTGCGTCTGGCGCGTCTGGAACTGGATGCACCGAATCTGGTGCTGCGACGTGACGATCAGGGCCGGCTATTTGCGGCAAGTCTCGAAATTACGCCGCAACCGGGCGACGGCGACGGTTTCGCCGACTGGCTGCTGGTGCAGGACCGCATCGTGATTCGCAACGCGTCGATTGTCTGGCTGGACGATCTGCGGCGGGCGCCGCCCTTGGAGCTAAAGCGCCTGAACATCCAGCTCGACAATAGCGGCAGCCGCCATCGCGTTGGCCTAACGGCCGAACCACCGCAGGCGCTGGCGGCGCGATTGGACCTGCGCGGAGACTTCAAGGGCAGTAACGTCGATCAGATCGAAACCTGGAAGGGCGAGGCCTACGCTGAACTGGACTACGCCGACCTGGCGGGCTGGCTGCCGTGGGTTGATTACCCCGTGGCCTTACCCCAGGGCAGCGGTGCCTTGCGCCTATGGCTGGGCTTTGCCAACCAACAACTCACGTCAGCCACGGCCGATATCCGGCTGGCTGATGTACGTTTAAAACTGCGCCCCGATCTGCCCGAACTTGACCTGACGCGACTCGACGGCCGACTGGCCGGGCGGAGGCTTGAGGATGGCTTCCAACTGCAAGCGCAACAACTGACGTTGGCAACCCCCGACGGTCTAACCATCCAGCCGACGGACATCAACCTTGAATGGCATGCCGGCGCGGCTAGAAAGGCGGCACGTGGCAAAGCGCGCGCCAACGGCCTCGACCTCGACGTCTTGGCGCGACTGGCCGCCCATCTGCCCTTAAATGGCGACGCTCGCGAGCGACTCGCCCGGCATGCCCCGCGCGGCCGGTTTTTTGACCTTGAACTGGATTGGGCGTCTCCCGTGAACGAGGAGAACGCGTTCGCCCTGGAAACCTGGCAGGTCAGTGGACGCTTCGAAGGGCTGGGACTCACGGCGCGAGGACTCGTCCCCGGCCTCTCGGGTGTCAATGGCCGCCTGACCGGCAGTCAAAAAGGCGGCAGCCTCCATATCGATGGCAAGGCCGCTGCGCTCGAATTGCCCTTGGTCTTCGCCGAACCCAAGCTCGAGTTCGACGCCTTCGACGCCGATCTATCCTGGAAGGCAACGGCTGACGGCTTGCAGGTGAATCTGAACAAAGCCAACTTCCAAAACAAGGACCTGGCCGGCGAGGCCAGCGGCGTCTGGAACGAACTTGCGGACGGCCCCGGACGGATCGACTTGTCGGCGCGGCTGTCCCGTGCCCGAGGGGACGCCGTTTGGCGCTATCTGCCGTTAGTGGCGGGAAAATTTACCCAGAAGTGGCTGCATGAGAGCCTGATCCGTGGCACGGCCAGCGATACGGTGCTTAAACTCAAGGGCGATCTGCGTCAGTTCCCGTTTCGCAGCCGCAAGGGCGAGAAGCCGGGCGACAGCCTGTTCGAAGTGCGCGGCAAGCTTCACGACGTGACTTTGCGTTACGCGCCGGATTGGCCGGACATCGAGGCGATCGAAGGCGATCTGTTGTTTGCCGGCGAACGCATGCTGATCACCGGCAAAAGCGGCAAGGTGTTCGGCGTTGCGCTGCACGACGTTGCCGCCGAAATTGCCGATATTGAACTGGCCAACCCGCATCTGGCGGTCAAAGGTCGGGCCACGGGCCCCACCGCCGATTTTTTGCGTTTTATTGAAGCCAGCCCGGTCGGCGAACAGATCGAAAATTTCACCGATGAGATGAAAGCGGATGGCAACGGCGAACTCGATATCCATCTGAACCTGCCACTGGAGACCCTGGATAAATCAAAAATCGCCGGCAGTTACCGCTTTGACGGCAACCGCCTGGTCGTGGACAAGGACTTGCCAGCGTTGACCGATGTGCGCGGGCAACTGAGTTTTTCGTCAGAGCAGCTCGAAGCCAAGGGCTTGCACGGGCTGCTACTCGGCACCCCCCTGGTGGTCGACATCAAGACCTTGGGTGCCGGCAATGTTCAGGTCCAGGCCGCCGGCGAAATCACCGTCGCCGGTCTGCGTCAGCAGTTTCCCTCACGCCTCTTTGACCATCTGTCCGGTGGCCTGAAATGGACCGGCCAGGTACGCGTCAGGAAGAAGTCGGCGGAGGTGAAAATTAGCTCGAACCTGATCGGTCTGTCCTCCAGCTTGCCCGAGCCGTTTAACAAGACAGCCATCGACCCCATGGCCTTCAGTTTTGAACGTAAGCCGCCGCCAGAAGCGCCACGCGGCCGCAGCCCCAAGGGTGCGGTGGTGGCGGCAAAGCCCGCTCTGGCGGCAGCGCGGGACATGATCGAGATTAGCCTCGGTCGGGTCGCCCGCATGCAATTGATCCGCCAGCATGATGTCGCTCCGCCACGCATCGTCCGTGGCCTGGTCTCCGTTGGTGAACCGACCACCACGCTACCGGAGCGCGGCGTGGTGGTCGCCGTGAATCTGCCCCGCGTCAATCTCGACTTCTGGCGCGGCTTGTTGATGCCGGTTGAGATCGGTTCGCGAAACTCCGTGACCAGCGCAGCGGCTCCACTGGCGCCCCAGGCACCGACACCGTCGTCGCCATTGCTGGCTTCGTTGCCCGCCATAAACTTCGATCTGCGGGCCAACGACCTGATCGTGCAGGACAAAAACTTTCACGATATCCGAATCACTGGTAGCCGCGGCGATCCAGTGGCCAGCACGGCCAATGCCCCGGCGACTACTCCTGGAAATATTCGCTTCGACCTCAAAAGCCGCGAACTCGCCGGCAACTTCGAGTGGAACAGTGCCGGCAACGGCAAGCTGACCGGGCGCATCGGCCAGTTTGCGATCCCTGCCACGGCCACGACCATTTCCCCGGACAGTTTGAAGAACACGGCGACCGATGTCATCAAACAGATGCCGGCCCTCGACATCACGGTAGACCAGCTTTCAATCAAGGATCGGCAGTTAGGCACGATGCGGCTGACAGGCGAGAACCTGAACGACTACTGGCACAGCAGGATCGACCTCAAGAACGACGACGGGAGCCTTGAAGTCAGCGGCCGCTGGCGCCCGAGCCTGACCGAACCGGACACGCAACTTGAGTTCAAACTGGTCGCCCGCAGTATCGAACGGATGCTGAACCGCATCGGCTATCCCGATGCCGTGAGACGCGGCGCAGCGAATGCGACAGCCAAGCTTTCCTGGAGCGGCTCGCCGTTTGCCATCGACTATCCCAGCCTGAGCGGCAAGCTCACGCTCGGCGCCAGTAACGGCCAGTTCAGCAAGCTGGAACCGGGCGTCGGCCGCTTGCTGGGAATCTTGAGTCTGCAATCGCTGCCGCGTCGAATCACGCTCGATTTCCGCGACGTATTCAGTCAGGGATTCGCTTTCGACAGCATTGACGGCGAATTCACGATTGCCAACGGCGTGATGACCACCGTGGCGCCCCGGCAACTGCATATAAGCGGACCGGCCGCCAAGGTGGTGATGGACGGCAGCATCAATCTCGGCCATGAAACGCAGAATCTGCATGTGCGGATACAGCCGGCCGTGGGCGAGAGCATCGCCGTCGGTGCCATGCTGGCCAACCCGGTAATCGGTGCGGCGGTCTGGGCGGCGCAAAAGCTTCTTAACAATCCGCTCGATCAGGCATTTGCTTTTGATTACATGGTTTCTGGCAGCTGGGCGGACCCCAAGGTAGAGAAGTTAGGCAATACTGCGGAGAAGGCCAACAAACCCGAATCCACATCGCCCAAAAAATGAAGATCGCCGCCATCCAGATGATTTCCGGCCCCGAGGTCCAGCCGAATCTCGTCACCGCCGGTCGACTCATCGCAGAGGCCGTCCGGGCCGGGGCGCAACTTATCGCGCTGCCAGAGTATTTCCCGCTGATTGGCGCGTCCGATGCGGCGCGACTGGCCGCGCGCGAAGCCGACGGCGAGGGTCCGATTCAAGCCTTCCTATCAGCGACGGCGCGGCAACACGGTATCTGGCTCATCGGCGGCTCCACCCCGCTCGTGGCCCGGCATCCGGACAAGCTGCGCAACAGTTGCCTGGTCTTCAACCCCCAGGGCGAACGCCGCGCGCGCTATGACAAGATTCACCTCTTCGGCTTTCAAAACGGCGAGGAGCGCTACGACGAAGCCGCCACGATCGAAGCCGGGGACGCGCCGGTGGTCGTGGACATTCCAACCCTGGAAAAGGGTTCCACCGCTGTTGGTCGCGTCGGCCTCGGCATCTGCTACGACCTGCGCTTCCCGGAGCTATTTCGCGCCATGGGCCCGATCGACCTGCTGGTGTTACCCGCCGCGTTCACTGAAACCACCGGGCGCGACCACTGGGAATGCCTGCTGCGCGCACGTGCCATCGAGAACCAGTGTTATGTCCTCGCCTCCGCCCAGGGCGGCGAACATCCGACGGGAAGCTCATTAAAAAAGCGCGTGACTCACGGCAACAGCATGATCATCGATCCGTGGGGAACGATCCTGGCGCGCATGGGCAAGGGCGAAGGGGTCGTCGTCGCCGAACTAGATCCGCAACGTCTGGTCGAAGTACGCGCCAACCTGCCCGCACTGGCTCACAGGGCGCTGTGAACGGGACACTGAGCAGGACACTGAGCAGGACACCGAGCAGGACACCGAGCAAAACAATCCGCAAAACAAGGAAAACATGAATAACTCAAACTTCATCACCGCCGAGCAGACCCTGCTCAAAGCCCACGGCCTCGCCGCCGGCCAGCTCGACGGCATCTTCGGCCAGATGTTTGCGCACAAGGTGGATTACGCGGACTTGTATTTTCAATACGCCCGCTCGGAAGCCTGGAGTCTGGAAGAAGGCATCGTTAAATCAGGAAGTTTCAGCATCGATGAAGGCGTCGGCGTGCGCGCCATTTCAGGCGAAAAAACCGCCTTCGCCTACTCCGACGATATCAGCCTGCACGCACTCAAGGCGGCAGCCGAAACGACACGCGCCATTGCCGCCGCCGGCGTGCAGCGATCGACGCCGGCGTTGCACGCCCGCAAGAAATCGCCGCAGGCCTTGTATGCCATCGGCGATCCAATCGCCTCGCTGGATGACGCCAGCAAGGTCAGGCTGCTGGAGCGACTGGAGGCCATGGCGCGGGCCGAGGACTCGCGCGTCAAGGAAGTCATGGCCAGTATCGCCGCGACATGGGAGGTGGTGCTGGTGGCGCGTTCGGATGGTCGCATGTCCGCCGATGTGCGGCCGCTGGTACGGCTGTCGATCTCGGTCATCATGGAAGACTCCGTTGCCGGAGTTCGCCAGCGCGAGCAAGGCTCATCCGGCGGTGGCGGCCGCTACGACTACAGCTACTTCAGCGATCAGATATTGCAGGACTATGCCCAACGGGCCGTTCATCAAGCCAGCGTCAATCTGGGCGCGAAGCCGGCACCCGCCGGGGAAATGACCGTGGTGCTGGGTCCCGGCTGGCCCGGTATTCTGCTGCACGAGGCGGTCGGCCATGGTCTGGAAGGCGATTTCAACCGCAAGGGCAGTTCGACCTTCGCCGGTCGCATCGGCCAGCGCGTGGCGGCCAAAGGCGTGACTGTGGTTGATGACGGCACCATCCCCGACCGCCGCGGCTCGCTCAACATCGACGACGAGGGCAATCCCACTCAGCGCACCGTGCTGATCGAGGACGGCATCCTGGTCGGCTATCTGCAGGACACACTGAACGCGCGCCTGATGGGCGTCGCCCCAACCGGCAATGGTCGCCGCGAGTCCTTCGCCCATCTGCCCTTGCCGCGCATGACGAACACCACCATGCTCAACGGCAAGCGCGACCCGAAGGAAATCATAAAGTCGGTAAAGAAGGGGCTCTACGCCGCCAACTTCGGCGGTGGCCAGGTCGATATCACGAGCGGCAAGTTCGTCTTCTCCACCGCTGAAGCGTATCTGATCGAGAACGGCCGGATCACCACCCCGGTCAAGGGTGCGACGCTGATCGGCAGCGGCCCCGAAGCCATGATGCGCGTGTCGATGATCGGCAATGACATGGCGCTCGATTCGGGCGTCGGCACCTGCGGCAAGGACGGCCAGAGCGTGCCGGTTGGAGTGGGCCAGCCGACGGTCAGAATCGATGGCCTGACGGTGGGCGGCACCGGCTAAGCCGGGGAATAGCTTATGTCGCTGACGACGAATTTAGGTGGTGGCATTGAACTGAGAACCTCGACAACTCCTGCCCGACGCCTTCACCGGCTTGTTCGTCGTGGAGTACTCGGCTTATTTTTAGCCGGAGCCCTACTCGCGATTTCCACAAGCGGAACCCTGGCTGCCGAACCCCATCGCTACATCTACCCGCCACCCGAAAGCGAAAATGACCATCGGCTGGATTACTACTGGGGTCTGCTGCGCGCTTCACTGGAAGCCACCCGCAGCAGTCACGGCGGCTATCAGATGACACCGCATTCGGAAATAATGAATGCGGCTCGGGTCATGGCGTCCTTGCAGAATCCGTCAAGCCTCGCGGTGCCACTTACCGTGGCAATGTTTAACGGCAGTGCCGAACGCGAAAAGGTGTTGCTGCCTGTTCGCATCCCGCTCGACAAGGGGCTGACGGGGTATCGGCTGTTTCTGACCAAGCAAGCCACGCAAGCCAAGCTAAACAATGTGCGTACGGTGGAGGACTTGAAGGCCTTTCGCTTCGGCCAGGGCGCGAAATGGGTGGATACGGAAATTCTGCGCGCTGCGGGTCTGACGGTCGAGGGCAGCACCAATTATGAAGGCTTGTTCCTGATGCTGGCAGCCGACCGATTTGACCTGTTTCCACGCGGCGTTAACGAGATTGCGGCGGAATTGACCAACTATCGAGCCACCATTCCCGATCTTGGTATCGAAAAGAAACTGTTGTTGTACTACCCGCAGCCACGCTATTTCTTTTTCTCGCGCACGCCTGAAGGAGAGAGACTTGCCGCGCGCGTCGAGGAAGGCCTGCAGGAGCTGATTCAAACAGGAGAGTTTGAACTTCGCTACCAAAAGTTCAAGGCGCAGGTACTGACGTTCCTCGACATATCGGGCCGCCGCGTGATCCGTCTCGATAATCCGGCGTTGTCGCCCGAAACCCCACTCAAAAGAAAAGAACTATGGGACAGCCTGAGCAAAGAACTCAAGGCGGCCCCTTAAACGCCCACCTTAAATTAAATCACGGCTGGAGTAATTCGGGACCGCTTGAGCAGGGAGCTCAAGCGGCCCCGACGCGTTGAAACCAGCGGATTAGTTTGAATACCGAATGGGTAGATGGATTCCATCTACCCATGAAAAGCCTCCTGGTGGGGTCGCTGAATTCGATGCCTGCCTGTCCAAAGAGAAAGCCTCCGCATTCACCCATAGCCCCCTGATTGGCTCGCAATCATTGCGGCGCGGGACCGAATTGACTGAGCCAAGCATGTTCGTGATACTGCGTTGTCAATTGCTTGAGGGATTCACCGTGAAGAAACGACTGATCTACCTATTGTTGATAGCTGGCTGCAGTACCCAGGTTTTCGCTCAGCAAAAACTTACAGTAGGTTTCGACGAGGCTGGCAAGCCATATCGCGCCCTGCTCACCGCCATCTACAAGGATGTCGGCCTGGTACCTGAGTTCGTGCTTCTGCCGCTAGAGCGGTCGATGCGGAGCGTAAACAACGGTGAAATTGACGCCGATATCGGGCGTGCGGCGGGGTCGGTTAGCGCCTACCCGAACGCGATAGAAACGACGGAATCGGTTCTTGACATGCACCTTATGGCTGTCGTAAGGCAGGATTTCAAGCCAACTCGGCTTTCATTGCGCGACCTTTACCGATACAGACTGGGACGTCAGCTTGGGGCCAAGCTGCCGGAAAGCACAGTTAAATCGCTGGGCCTAACGGCAGACATCGCGGCTACCATTCCGCAACTGCTGCAGATGTTGAGCGCTGACCGCATCGACGTGGTACTCAATATTTCCACGCACCCCTTGTCGGAGTACCCACAATACGCGGCTGGATTGGTGACACTGCCGGAGCCGCTGCACACGACCAAGGTGGTGCACGTCCTAAACAAAAAATGGAGCGACTATGCTCCTCGGATCGATGCGGCAATCAAGGCCATGAAAGCCGATGGACGCTTGACCAAGTTGTTAAACGCCAAGTAGCCGGGCATGCCGCCGTAAATCCCGCAAGCCGCAGCTTCAACCGGCTCAAAAAACCAGTCTGCTTACGACGCATGACCCAGCAACGCATCGCGCAGCTTGGGGTCATTGATCTGGTCACCGAGCCAGACCTTGAGCATGGCGTGAAAGAAATCCTCTCCGGGTATATCTTTACCGACATTCTCCATATCAAGCGTCAAGCGGGTAGCCCCCTTGCTCTTGCCCGGCAGCCAGTCGAGATGGATTGCCGCCCCGGAAGCCGCTGAGCCGATGCTTTGGATGGTGGTCCGGAGCGCCTTGAGACGCGGCGCCAACCCGTTGAATTCGTCAGCGCTCAGGTTCTTGCTGACGCCGCTTTCGATCACGTCGGCCAATTGATCGGCGGTGAGCTTGCGCAGGATGACCAGTCGAATGCGCTTGGCGCCCGGGTTGGCGAATATCTCTTCGTTGGTCTTGTGTTTGTGCGTCAAATACAGACCAATCGCGTAAGCATTGAAGAGCAGGATGCGCCGCAAACCATACCCGTTAAGCACGGTCTTGCTGTCGCCCACCAACATCTGTTCATCAAACCGGGCCCCCGCGACGACAAAACATTTGTCACTCATGCATCTCTCCTTTCTCAAGCGATTGTCTTAGATCCTGCCGTAGCCATGAGGATCATACGCCAGCCTCCTCACTGCGACACTACGGAAGGAATTAACATGGGGGACGATGGCTGACGTCATTCGGCCGGGAACACCTTACGAGGGCGCTACGCCATGAAAACCATCGCCTTGATCGCGCACGATAAACGCAAGGATCAGATCGTCGCGTTTGCGCGCGCCAATCGCGACACCCTGAGCCGGCACACCCTAGTCGGGACCGGCACCACCAGCAGCCGCGTTCGCGAGGCCACCGGCCTGGCAGTGCATGGCATGCTCTCCGGGCCGCTCGGCGGCGATCAACAGATCGGTGCCATGGTGGCAGAAGGCCGCATCGATCTGGTTCTGTTCCTGCGCGACCCGCTGACCGCTCAGCCCCATGAGCCGGATATCGCCGCGCTGATGCGGGTCTGCGACGTACATGACGTGCCCTTGGCAACCAACGTAAACACCGCGCAATTCTTGCTAAATGGCATGTTCGTGAGTGACCCGATTCGAGGCGTTTGACGGCCGGGAATGCTAAGGCGATTGCCGGCGAGCAGTCCGGGACGGGGAACCGCGTCGGGCTGAAGCCCGACCTTGTATGATCGAAATTGTTCTAATTTCGGTTGAAAGTGTCAGGAAGATCATTGTTTCACTGGGGAAGCCGTCCCGACC
>Ga0163144_10028747_pt1 | contig 10705 bp, 12 predicted proteins | sample OliLak19BULKMAT1_FD_123175 | JGI IMG/M metagenome (GOLD analysis project Ga0163144, IMG submission 123175) | Freshwater microbial mat bacterial communities from Lake Vanda, McMurdo Dry Valleys, Antarctica - Oligotrophic Lake LV.19.BULKMAT1 | ecosystem: Environmental > Aquatic > Freshwater >...
AACAGGGGACCCGACCCCCTTGTGCCAGAGGACGACGTGTACAAGTACGCCGTGCGGTTCATCGGGGACCATAAGCTCTCGCAGGGACTAATAACGGCCCCCTACACGGATGTCAGTGGCATTGAGGTGACAAGGTACATCGGAGGCTACGGCCCAGGCCAGTGTGCGGTCGTCCTGGGCCCAGATGCTACCCTGAGCAATATCTACACCCATGACCACCTCGGGGGTGGTCTCGGCGTCTTGGAAGGGGACAGGTCCAAGATGTTTGGGGTGTGGTCCTTGAACAATGGTCTGGACGGTTTCCAAATGACTGAGACGAATGATCCGCACTTTAAGGACCTATTCGTCTTCGGGAATATGAAAGGATCGTCTTACTGGGCGTCTGAGGCTGCGCGGGAGCCACAAAAGTGGCAAGAACTCCTGGACACTAAAGGGAAGGGTACGGGCGTCTTCGTGAAGAATCATGGTTGGGAGTCAGGCAAGACGTCCAGAAGTACCGGAGCCATTTTCGAGAACTTCCGGGGTAAGAATATCCGGGGTGCCGTGAACTGGTGGGACGTGGGCAACGGTTCCGCTCAGTTCATCGGTGGGTACATGCACACCACCATACAGGAGATCGGCCACGGTCCGGTCCTTTACCAGGGCGTCGAAATCGTGTGGATCGGTGTATGGGAGAACAGCAACGTATCCCTGGTCGACTGCACGATTGGCACCCTCCAGGTTCGTCAAGGAGGACCGGCCCGCCGGGGATACCGGGACAAGGAGAACAAGTTCATTCCTACGGAGTTGATCAACCTAGAGGTCCGGGGGTGTACCATTAGGAACGTCCATGGGACTGGGCAGGTCATTATGGATGATCCTGCGGGCACGATCCGGGACCGGAAGATCGTATTCGAGGGGAATACCTACAAGCCCGGCACGGACAAGCAGGATCCGGACGTATTCTTCAGGTGGGGCGGAGTGGCCTACAAGGACTTGGCCAGCCTGTCCACTAAGCTCAAAATTGAGCAGTTGGGCAAAGGCAAAGTGGTGAGGTAAGGGCTAGGAGTCACCCCGACTTCAGGTAGAGTTCACGGGACGCAGGAGGAGAGTTCACTAGGGCCCGTCCCCTGCATCCTCCTGCGTCAGAAAGGACTGTCTTATATGTCAGGCATCCCAGGGTTACGGAAGAACGTGTCGATCACAGTGGACCCCATCAATGCCAACGGTCTGTCGGTCAGTGGGTCTACAATCTCAATGGCGTTGGTCAGTGTGTCTGCACCTGGGGCCATGAGTGCGGCAGATAAAGTGGCCCTCGCAGATTTGTCAGGGACACCGGCCGGGATTACTGCCCTCGAAAATGAAATGGATGACCTCCAGGGTAACTTCTCCACCCTCCAGACGGCCGTGGGGGTCATTGACGGCAACCTCTTATTGAAGGCCCCCCTAGAGTCAGCCTCCCTGACTGGTTTACCTACTGGTCCGACTGTTTCTGGGTCCACGGATGACTCGACGAAATTAGCAACCACGGGGTTCGTCCAGTCAGTCATCCGGGCCCTGATCAACCTCGCACCCGCCGAACTGGACACACTGAGGGAAATTGCTGACCGTTTGTCGACGAACGAAACATCAGACGCCGCACTGGTGGCAGTGGTCACCGGAAAGCTGACCAAATCGGCGAACCTGTCGGACCTCACGAACGTCCTCACGGCCCGCTCGAATCTCGGACTGGCACCCGTCGCAGCGTCGGGGGACTATGATGACCTGGACAACCTGCCTAGTCTGGACTTCATTGAGGTAAGCCGGATCAACCAACCGAGTGGAGTGGCGGGACTGGACGCCAGTGGCAATTTCGACGGCAAAGTAGCGTCGATTGCGTCACTAGCTGCTGCCGGTACGTCGGGGCGGCTTGGTGTTTTTAACGGATCACTCTACGTTCACAATGGATCAACGTGGTTGCGTTGCAATCGTTCGTATACCGGGATCGCTCTTTAAGGAACTAAAATGTCTGCACCACGAACATACAACCTTGATTCGGTCGCCGATCTCCTTCGCAGTGGGAAGCGATGCAATGTGCTTCTGCTCGGCGATAGTCTTAGCTCGCCGGGGAGTTCACCACGATGGAACCGATCGTGGATTCGCATGTGCGATGTAACTTGGCGGAAGTGGATTACGTCGGGGCCAGTCGTCGCTGCGGCAGAGGAAGGCTGGACCAACTACAACAATCAGTTGGCCGGGTCGTTTGTGGCTGGTCAGACTTTGAGCGACGGCGTGACGGTCGTACCCGCCAACAGTGGATGGCCGTTTGCTGGTCGCTGGAACACCGGCGACGTAGGGTTTGGTACTGTCTTTACGCGATGGGCTGCATCGACGCATCGCCCGCTACGCGGTGATTTTACTTCCGGGCAACCTGTCACGTTTGAACTCGGGCTGCTGAAAAGCGATGTCGGGAATCAGACGGTTACGCCCCGATATCAACGCAATTCGACGAACATTCAAGTGCTGGCAAATGTGAACCTCGGTTCCGTTCTGCCAGCAGGCATATCGGTTCAGAGCTTCTCGTTTAACGCGAGTGCGACATCCGTCGGGTCGGTCGGGTCGGAATTGATGCTGCTGTATTCAGCCGAAAACGACACCAACAAAGGTCTGTTCGTTTGCGGATGTACGATGGCGGTCACGGGTCGCACGGGTGGCGTTTGCCTCGATAGTTATGCGTTCGGGGGATGGTCCGCTTTTGACCATCTTCCGCCCGCAGACGGCGGACTGTCGCATACCGACGCTCAGTTGACCCAGAGGAACAACCTGTTCGACACATGGCCCGATGTCATCTTCATTCAACTCGGCACCAACATGGAGTTGGATGAAATCACGGGATCGGTTGAGCCGATTTGGGCCGAACGTATCGTGTCGATCATCGACCGACGTGTGGCTCTGGCGTCTGCCGCCGGTAGGCCCGCCCCGCTGTTCGTTCTAGTTGCGACGTGGCAGGCCGATGGTACGGTAGGCCGCTGGCAGGCGATTGCCGACTACCTTTACGATATCGCTCAGAACCGAAGCGACTGTGCATTCTTGAACCTATACAAGATCATCAACGACAAGCACGGGGCATACAGCACGTGGCAGGGAACTCTCTTGAGTGACGGCATTCACCAATCGACGGCTGGTGCCGACGAATTCGGTAGACTGCTCTGGCAAGAAATCGTTCGGGCGTCTACCCCGTCTGGATATCGAGGCATCGGACTAACATCAACAGGACGTAAAGGAATCTAAAATGGCATTACCACAAACCATCGTCGACGCCAGCGAGAACATTGCCACCGAACGGCAGTTGACCGGGGCGGCTCTGTATACCCACGATCACGCAACCCCGGTTAAAGCCGTGGTCTCGGTACGCGGAAGTGCGTTGACGGTTTCCTCGGCATACACGATGCGATTCAGGCGTGGCAACGTCTATGGCGAATCGTTCACGGAACTGTCTGATGCTGCCGGTCTGTTGAGTTTCGACAGCGACCCGATCCTGCTGGCAAACGGAGATGCGATTCACCTGCACGTCCTTGGATTGCCAGCTGATACCGCGACAGCGTGGACGGCCGTCATTGCGGATGGGCTGTCAGCAAACGGGACGTTGCTCAATGTCAATGCAGGCGGTCACGTATCACTCTCCGCAACCGGGCTAGATCAAATTCCGATTACACCGCCCGCCGGTGTACCAGCAACCTTCGCACATATGCTTGTAATGCTATACCGACGTTTCTTCTTCAAATCAACACTGACATCGGCTGAGTTAAAGACGTATGCCAATGACGGTACAACAGTCATCACCACGCAAACGATTGCAGACGACGGCACGACACAGACGCAGGGTTCCTCGGTGTAGCGTATTAACAAAAACGGGAGTGGCTGGCACTATCCAGACCATAGATTTATCCGGTTTCCCGTCTTACCAGTAAAGACTTGCAATCAAAGGAGTATCAAAAACCATGAGCATTCTCTTACTTGAGACACCAGGTACCAAATGGTTCGCCTTAATTCGACGGGCAGCCGATGGTCTGTACTGGTCGGCGGCCTTCACGTTCCTTGCTAAAACGACGGGCAACTGGGCGTCCGTCTACCACATTTTGACGAAGACAGACAATCCAGGCGGTACATCGGCCCTGCACCAGAACCCGTGTACTGGACTCCCAGAGGGGGTTTACGATTTGTATTTGTTTCCGTACGCTGGATCGGTCCCCCTGTCGTCGGACGAGAACGCAACTTCCCCGTTCTACTACGTTTCAGGTCTGAACTGGGATGAAGAACAATTTACTCCAGTCACGGTCCTCGCGGGAGCCGGCGGAGTCCAATACATAGGGGTGCCCATCGGATCGTCCCTTAATGAGGTCACCCAGGTCGTAACAACAGGCGGAGCAGAAAGAACCCTAGTTCTCTTCCAGAACGCCAAGTCGGTCGTAGAATGGAAACTAACCAGCGCGGACGGTTCCCCCATTGACCTGACAGGCCACGCTTTTAGGTTCGTGGTCCACACGGAAGAAGGCGTGCCTGCCTTCTCGATTGACTCGGTCACCCACCCGGACCAGATTGACTTGCTGGAAAGTCCGGACGCTGACGCAGGTGCCCCGGATACCGTCCGCGTAACCATCCTGCCCGTGAACGTCACCCTTGTGGGTGCCGAGTACGAGTATAAGGTTTGGGATTTAACCCTAGAACTGCCGATTGGTTTCGGTGAGTTTGTAGTCCGCCAGGCCCCACGGGATTCTGGCACATAGAAGGAGACTTAGTTATGCCGGAACAATGCCCCACGACCGAAGTTACCCTGAAAGCCAACGGCCAGAAGGTGACTATCAATACTGAAGACTTCGACCCCGCCCTTCACAAGCTGGTTTGGTTGAAGTTGGTCAAACATCCCGCCCCAGAGGAGAAGGATGACTCCGCAAAGTACGAGGACGAGGACTCCGAGGAGAACAAGGACGAGGACGAGGACTCCGAGGAAAGCGAGGGGACGAAGGCCCCTCTTACCGTGCGCAAGACCAGGGCCCAGAGCAACAAGGCTGCGAAGTAGCGGCTGAGTAGGCCCTTGTCGTAGTTGGTCCCCGTTCCCCGCATTAGGTTGCGTGCTAGAAGGATACCCGAATGGCCCTGATCACCACTCCAAAGGCAGCAGACGCCAATTCGTACTGCTCTCTCACGGACGCCGACGATTTCCTGATCAATGGCCGGACATCTACTGTCACGTGGTCCACGGCCACGTCACAGGACAAAGAGAAGTCCCTCCGGTACGCAACCTACTTGCTGGATCGCTTGTTTGATTGGAAGGGCTCGGTCACGACAAATGAACAAGCCCTTCGCTGGCCCCGGTCGGGAGTCGTGGACAGCGACGGACGGATAATTAACGCGAACACGATCCCCGCCATCCTGGCCCGGGCCACCTCTGAATTTGCTGTTGAACTCCTAAAGAAGGATCGTGCGTCGGATAACGGCCTCCTGGGTCTTGGTTTCAGCGAAGCGAAGGTGGGCCCAATCAGCATCAAACTCGACACAACCAAGGGCCAGGAGACCATCCTGACGGACGCTATCGTAGAACTCTTAACTGAGCTAGGCGAGACCAACGGGAAGGGACCGTCCGGGGGCCGCATTGTCAAACTTAACCGGAGCTAACAGACGACATGGCCCTCTTAGACGGACCAATCTCGCAGGTTGCCTTGACCCTGATTAACCTCGTGGGCACTCCCGCTACCTTCACCAAACGCAACTCGTCCTACGATTTCTCCAGTGGCCAGGAAGTCGTCACACCCCAGACGACAATGACCCGGAATGTAAGTCCTCCGGACTCCTGGGTAGAACGGACCGTATACGGACCGGCCGTGCGCACGTCCGACTTCAGGGTGATCCTCCCCGCCCTAGGCCTCGACTTCATCCCCCAGCCTGACGAACTCCACAGGCTTGCACTGGGTGGTGACCAGTACGCCATTATTGAAGTCCTCCCGATCAGTGCCGGTGATTCCCCTGCGGCCTACCAACTCCGACTTAGGAAATAACATGGGATTCAGTGCGGACGTCTCCACATTCATCAAGAACACGAAACTCAGGGCTGACCTCGTCCTCCGTAAGATTGCCTTCGACGCCCTCTTAGGTGTACTCTTGAAAAGCCCAGTAGATACAGGTCGTTTCCGCGCAAGCTGGAGGGTTGGGATCAACCGGGTAGACTTGACAGTTGAACCAGACCTAGTCAGGATGGAGGATACATCCGCACAAGGACCCGCGGGCCCGACGGCCTCCCAACAATCAACGATCAATAAGGCGAAGTTTGGAGATACGATCTCTATCACCAATAATGTAGAATATGCGGAATTCCTGGAGAACGGGGCAAGTGACCAGGCCCCACAGGGTGTCCTCAAAGTGACGTTTGAGGAGATTAAGGACCAACTCCGTCGGATCGTCAATTCTATCTAAGAAAACTGAAGGGCTGGAAGTCATGGCTACAGTTGACAGAGAATACGCCCGTCGTGTACTGCGGAAGCGGTTGCTCACCGTGGTGGCCGAGACCGACATTGCTCCGGAGAATCGGACGTTCACTCCGGTGGCTGGTCAGACTTGGGTCCGTGAGACCTTGTTGCCCATCCACGAACGTCTGGTGACCACAGAAATAAATGAGCTATACGCCATCCTGCGTTACACCGTTCACACTCCCAAAGGGTCGGGGACGGAGAAGCAGGGGAAAGTGGTCCAGGCCATCAAAGATGCGTTTGCCCCCCAGCTGCCCCTGGATGACACCCGCATGGACGTAACCCTTGAACGATCAGAGGCCGGTGTAAGCCGGGAAGTTGGCGTACTCGCGGACGACCGTCAGGTCTGGAACGTGGTTCCAGTTGACGTTGTGTTCCGTGCTTACACCAAGAGACAAGTGTAGAGTTGGAGAGTTCTCCGACCTTTTCATTGAGGAGTATGACAATGGCTATCGCTAATGCAGTACGAACCGAAATTGCCCAAATCACTGAAGTGACGCAGGGTGTTACTCCGGCGACCCCCACCCTGAAGGTGGTGCGGGCGATCGGTAAGAACCTCAACCTGACCAAGAACACACTGACCAGCGCAGAGGTCCGGGCCGACCGGAACATCAGCGACCTCCGTCACGGTTTTAACCGTGTGGAAGGGTCCCTGGGTTATGAAATGTCGATTGGGTCCCATGACGACATTTACGAAGCGGTCCTGGGCGGGACGTGGGCGGCCGTCACCGTGTCGGGTACACCGGACATTGGGGCAACGGCCTCGACGAACATCTTCACCCGTTCCGCCGGTTCCTGGATCACGGATGGCTTCCGCAAAGGCGACGTAATCACGACGAGCGGGTTCACCAGTCCAGTGAACAACGGCCAGCATGTCGTCATCGCCCTATCGGCCGCCAACCTGACGGTCACCACGGCCCTCGTCACACAAGTGGCCAGTGGCACTCCCGTGGTGGCTTACATCGGCCGCCGTCTGGACGTCGGTACGGCCCTCCGTACTTTCACCATTGAACGGCGCTTCCCTGACATTAGCCAATTCCAGGTAATGAAAGGAGTCGCGTATAACACGATGGAACTACGCGTCCAACCGGAAGCAATCATCGGCGGGTCCTTTGGCATAATCGGCATGGCCCAGGATGCCTTCGCAGGGGCCACGATTGCCACCGCCACCACTGCCGCAAATACCAACGCCCCATTTGACTCGTTTACCGGCCAGATGTTTGAGGGCAATGGACTGATCGCCCTGGTCACTGGGATGACTGTGAACATCAACTCCAATCGGTCAGTGGTGCCCATCGTCGGGAGCAAGTACAGTCCCGGCGTCTTTGATGGCCAGTGTATGATCACCGGGTCCCTTAGCGCGTTCTTCGAGGACACGACCCTCTACAACAAATTCGTCAATGAAACGGAGACCGCCCTCTACGTCAAACTTCTGGCCCCCGGCGGCACGGACTACGTCTCCGTGGCGATGCCCCGTGTGAAGTACACGGGAGCGAACATCGACCCGCCTGCGCAGGGACCAATTCAGATTGCCATGCCGTTCCAGGCCCTCTTTGACCCGACGGCCGGAACCTCCTTCAGTATGCAACGGTCCAACGCTTCGTAAGGTGTGGTCCATAAAAGGGCTTACAGATGCAGCCGGGCCGGTGTAAAGTACCGCCCGGCTGCCTTGCTTTTATGGGTAAGGCGGAAAAGATACCCAACGACCTAGAACCCCTGAAAGGACCTCACGGCCATGTTAGACCTGACGCAATTCGACACCTCAGCAAAGAGTGAGGAGGGTGTAGAAATGCCCCTCGTCCTCCCGAACGGTGATAAAGTAGACGGAGCCTCAATCCGCGTCATCGGGCGTGACTCCAAGGATTACCAAGACAAATCGCACAAACTGTCGACCCGACGGATCCGTGAGGCAACCAAGTCCTCCGGCAGTGGCCTCCAGTCTGAGGATCTTCAAGCGTATTTTCATGAGCCTGCGGTCACCGCGACGAAGGGTTGGACTGGTCTGTCGGACGGGGGACAGCCCTTGGAATACAGTGCGGACAACGCCCGGAAGATTTATACGAAGTATCCGTGGCTGCGGGAGCAGGTCGCCGCGTTCGTCACTGACCGTGCGAACTTCTTGGGAAACTAATTCGCGGCCTCCTCGAGTACGCCGAAGAGGCCATTGACCTTTACCTGGAAGTGGACGACGGTCAGGCCAGTAAAGCGGCCCACCTCCGTCAGGCGTATAAACAGATGGGAAAGAAACTGGAGGAGGCTGCCCCCTCCTCCAGTCTGCCCCCAGAAGTCAAGCACGTTTGGACGTACTTCAATGAACTGTCCAGTACCCGTGCCCGTGGCTTTAGTTTGCCAGGCCCCATCACGTTCAATGAGATCCTGAGTTGGTGTGTGCTGCACGGGATCGAACTAGAGCCCTGGGAGATTACGACCATCCGGTCGCTCGACCAGATTTGGATGAAGGTGGTCAATGGCCGACTTAGCCGAACTCAATCTTCTAATTCATAGCCAATCCGCCAAGGAGGCCTACACCGACCTGGAGCAACTCGACGCGGTTACTGAACGGGTAGAAAACCAAACCCGTCGAACGTCTGAGGCCACATCCTTCCTCGACAAAATCACCTTAGGGTACGCCCGGACCATCCGTGAGGTCCTGGGACCACTGGCCAGTCTCATCGCCGCCTATAAGGCCCTTGATGCCGTCAAGACTGCTCTCATTCGCTCCGTTATGGCGGCCGCGGAGTTCGAGGCCCTGAAACAGGGATATTCGACGATCCTGGGTTCAATGGAGAAGGCCAAGGCCCTCCTGGGTGACATTGAAAGCCTAGCCCTGAAGACCCCCTTTGACTTTGCTGGACTGGCTAACGTCTCGAAGATGTTACTGGCCATGGGTATTGATGCAAAGGACGTGGTTCGCACTATGCGCGTTATGGGGGACACCGTGTCGGCTTTGGGCGGGAACGGGCAGAAACTGGAAACTCTGGCCTTAGCTATCGGACAGATCCAAACTAAAGGGAAGTTGTCCGGGGGTGAACTCCGCCAACTAGCAGAGGCGGGTATCCCTGCAATCGACATCATCTCTAAAGGGTTCGGCATAGATGTCCCCGAGGCCATGAAGAGGAGTGAGCAGGGGATGATTTCGGCCAAGGACGCCCTGCGCATCCTGATGGATGGCCTAGACGCCCGATTCGGTGGGGCCGCAGAGTCCATATCAGGTAAGGTCCTGGGTCTGACCAGTAACTTGCAAGAGGCCTTCCAGGTAGCCTCCCGTCAGGTGGGGGAAATCTTAACGCTTGTCTTCGGTGTCTCCGCGGCCCTAAAAACGGCGATCTTAGTTGTGGACAGGGTAGCCGGGGTGGTGAATGGTCTGCTGTCTGAACTGTCAGGCATCCACGTGGAAGGGCTGCGGGTGTCTCCGGTCCTGAAACAAATTGCTGAGGCCATCCGCGAGATCACTATTGCAATCGCAGCCTTCACCGCAGTTCAGGCCGTCCCGCTCATCGTCAACCTCACGGGACGTGCTGCTGCCTTGGCCGCGACCTTAGTATCCCTCACAACGGCAGTGCGTGTCTTGGCCCTAGTCCTTGGGACCACCCCACTTGGGGTGGTTGCCCGTTTGGCTGCTGTGGCAGCCGTAGGCATGTACCAGTACAAGGACTCAGTTGTCTCCGCAGGGAAGGAGCAGGTCACATTCGGTAATTATGTGTCAGCCGCCTGGTCCTTAATTGTGGATAACGTGAAATTCGCGGGCGGGGAGTTGATTGATTACATCCTGAATATGTGGACCATCATCTGGGATGGGGTGAAATACTACACTGCGATGGTCAGTAAGGAGATCAGCAAGTCCATGGACGGAATTGGCCTCGACATCCCCAAGGCGTTTGATGAGGCCTTATCCGTAATTAAGAGTTGGGCGAACACGGTGTACGGGATCCTGCGGGCCGTCGGTGAAACGGCCTCCGTCATCATCGCCCGGATTTTCTCCTCTATGTATGCCCTGACTGAGATCGACATGACGGGGGGCTGGAGCAAGTTCACCCAGTCCGTCAAGCTGGCTAAGGGTGTCCTGGGTGACACGTTCGACGCCTCGGCAATGAAGAGGGACGTGGAAGAGGTTTGGAAGGAGGCCCTCAGTACAGACCACCTCGGCGAATTCCTCAACTTTGGGACGGAGGCCGGTGGGTCCCTCCTGGAAGGCCTCCGGGAGTCCTTATTCGGTAAGATGA
>Ga0163144_10028749_pt1 | contig 10705 bp, 14 predicted proteins | sample OliLak19BULKMAT1_FD_123175 | JGI IMG/M metagenome (GOLD analysis project Ga0163144, IMG submission 123175) | Freshwater microbial mat bacterial communities from Lake Vanda, McMurdo Dry Valleys, Antarctica - Oligotrophic Lake LV.19.BULKMAT1 | ecosystem: Environmental > Aquatic > Freshwater >...
TCGTATATGTCTTGCTGCACCCAATTCGCCGGATTTGCAGGGGGTGGCACGCCCGCCCCTACGCTCAACGTGCAATAGTAGATCAGTCCCGAATAGCTGACAAATTGCCCAAGGGGGTAGCCGACAAGGTTGCTCCAGCCCGGCGCCGAACTTAGCCGAACCTGCTGCTTGTTCGAGTAAAACCGGATGTAGAGATGCCCAAACTCCAAGATGAATGACGTCGTTGGCGAGTACGAGAAATCCATCAGGCGGACCGCATACTGCCAGATGCCTGTGTCGTCATATTTCGCCTCACCCATGTAAAGCGTGCCGGGCCGGCGCGTACAGCCGCCTTGCTTCAGCGCGACCATGTTCTGCATCTTCCGGCACGCCGCGTTATATTTCGGGTGGTCTACCCGCGCATCCAGTAACGGCGAGAACTCACCGGCCGAGAACTGCAGTTGGTTGTCGAGTGTCTTGGCCATCAGCGGTTGGTTGACCAGAATCGGCTTCCGACAAAACGAGAATTTGCGACCGGATCAAACCGCCTCGGCCTTTTTTCCCCACCGTCCTTCGCCCTAGCTTTGCCGAGCGCAACCAAGTATAGCCGCGCAAACCCAATCGAGATCGAGGTATCATCTTGCCGCAAGACCGTCGCAATCGCGGCCGCCAGATGCAGAACCAAGCACTCCGTGAACAGCGCATCGTAGCGCGTTGTATCGTCCACCGCCTGCACGTATTTGATTATCGCCCGCTCCTCATCGGTATACAGGCATGACCCCATTATCTCAAAGTCTTCCTCCCGCCCCTCGCACGGCCGGTCATTCAGCGCCACCACGAGCAGGCAGTCTTCCGGAAGCTGATACTTAAACGCCCAGCCAGAAGCGTAGTTCTCGCCATCGCAATCTCCGAAAGGCGACGTGTTGCCGATGTCAGTCTGAAACCAGAACCCGGACGTCAGATCATTCGTGAAGACCGCAGTCGACACGTTCGCGATCAGCGCCTGATAGAGATATGCCGGATCTCCGTATCTCACATAAGCGCCCGCCGCGTAGGCGGTAAGTGGCGCCCAAGCCGTAGCGGCTGGGGTTGGGTCCGGCGGGATAATCGGATCCTGAACAACCTCGACCAAGACCAGCGGCTGAATCAGGCAGTTCCACTGGTGCGACCGGCTTACCACGTCGCGCGACATTTCCCAATTCAGCAAACACTGCTCGGACGGGATGTCGTCCGGCGTATCAAGCGCCTGTATCGGCTTCACGCCGATACGCGCTAAGGCCATATTGCATATTTGAACCTGGCTGATGGTCGTCGGCATTTTTGAAAGAGAAAAGGCCCAGAGCAGGCGTCACCGCTCGCCCTGGGCCTATGAATACGAACCCAAGCCTTAGCGGTTGCCGATCGCCTTGATCCGGAAGACCAGCACCTTGCCGGCCACAGGGACAGACAGCGTGCTGAATTTCGCAGTGATCCACAGTTGGTTACTGCCGGCCGCACCATCCTGGTCGGTCGTGCTCTGCGGGGTGATCAGGGTCGCGCCACCGATGAACGCCACGCCGATCGTCGCCGACATATCGGCGGAAACCGTCATAGCCGCCGAGTAGCGGGTTTGGTTCGGCGCAACCGTGCCGTTAACCGTGTCAGTGTCACCGACCTGGACCGCCGCGGTCGTAGCGATAGCGTTGCCGGCGACCGAACTGCCGATGGGCGTCACGAGGACACCCTGACCGATGCGCGCGACGTAGATGATGTCGTTCTGCACCTCGGCACCGGTCATCGTGTAGACGGCCGTGATTTCCGACAAGGTTCCCATTTCGAGGATCGGATCGTTGAAACCACCTCCGGAAGGCTGCGTTGTCAGGCCGCCTGCGCCGGGGAAGTTGTTACCGTCCCGCTGCGGGCCGGCCACATCTGTATAGAGAAATGCCATGTTGTTTTGTTTCCTTTTTAGAGTTTGTGATGGCTTGGTTTAGACTGACTCGTCGCAGGCGATTGAGACAACGCCGGCCTCTTCGAGCCGGGTGGCATCGAGGAGAATGACCGAGCGCACCTGGATGGCGTGCGACTGGTCGGGCAAAATGTCGATGTGCGTCTTCAGGTCCGCGCCGATGCCCATCTGGACGAACTCCTTCTGGTAGGCGACACAGCTGCGAACGCTGGACGTCACCGGAAGCAGTTGCGTGCGGATGAACTTGAAGCCCATGAACTCCTCGACACGGCCCTTAAAGAGCGCGCGCACCTCGTTGTAGAGGACGGAATTCACCTGGTCGACGTTCACCAGCAGGTTGTTCAGCTGCTTTGCGGCGTAGACCATGACGCGATCGGTCTCGTCGACGTCGCTCAGGTCCATCGTGAACGACGCAGCGATAAGTTTCGCCAGCGTCATCCCGGTGTTCGCGCCGCCTCCGAGGTTGACCGCAATCTGCTGGGCGGCCGGGAGAGCCGTCGCAGTCGTGCCTTGCGCGCCCGTGTAGTTCGTGCCGAGCAGCGCGTTGATGATCACGATGTCCTTCAGGCGATTGCAGGCAATCGCGTGATTCTTCGCCGTCGGGGACTGCGGATCGGGCAGGGAGCCCAGCATGATCGAGTCATGCTCGTCGATCAACGTGGTTTTGTCGTACGGCCGGGGCCGAACGAAACGGAAGGTCGACGAAATGTCGGAAGGCTCGCTCTTCTGCGCGCGCGCCGTCTTCTGGCGCATAGCGTAGGAATTCGAGCCGAGCTGGTCGTAACGCTTTTGGTTGCCAGCAATCGACGAGTCGAGCTGGTAGAGACCGGCCAGTCGATGCTTCGACTGCTGGGCCATGATCTCCTTCCAGTTGTTGTCAAACGCAGTCTGGTAATGCGAAGGAAGTGTAAATACACCGGTTGCCATGTGAAAAATTCCTGAAGTTTTCTAACCGTCCGCCACGCGGGTATCCCGGATTCGGGTTCGCAACTCGGACTATTTAGTGCCGAGCGGACTGCCGGATCGCCTTTACGGCGGGTGTCCCGTCCTTCTCTGCCTCAACGCATAGGGCATACCTCGCTCATTCGTCAACCAAAAAGAAAACCGCCGCCCTGGCTAAAGGGACGGCGGTCATTACTTTCCCCCCCAAATCTTAGACGATCGCGACCGTCCGGCCCACTTCCATCCACTTGACGCCGTTGGAGACGAACTCGATCAACATCGACCGGCTGGACGTGCCAACGAGCGTCGCGGTCGACCGAAAATTCGAGCCGAAGGTGATCGTCCGAGCTCCGCCGGAATCGTTCGCGACTTCGATCAGCAACAGCTGGCCGGGCAGGCCGACGCCGATGCTTTGCAGAGTCGTGTTGCCAGCGCCCGTCACGAGCTGCTGGAACATGCCGGCGAGCGGATCAATGCTCGTCGTCCCGGAAATGTTGTAGAGATTCCCGGTCGTGATGACCGAAATCAGATTCGGTGATCCGCGGCCGGTAAGAGCAGCGAGCATGTTTGCGTCGCCGGTGAAGATATTGTTCGGACCTTGCATTGTGTTATCCTTGGTTGATGTTGCAGAATTGTTCTGTAACTCGACCAATGTTACCCGACTTACGCATTGTCAAGCCCCCAGTATTTCTTCGATCGCCTGCCGTGCCGTCTGACCCGGGTGTCGGTCGTTCACCATCTCGGTCCCGCCGTGCGACCAGCAGCATAGCATCTTCTCCGGCGGTTGCTCCGGCACTAGCCTCCAGCCTGTTGCTCCGGCCGGCACAATATCGACCCAGGCATACCGCTCTTCATACACTTTGATCGCCACCGCGCCAAGCGTAGGGAACTCGGCAAACGTCTGCGGATAGGCATTCCGGCACCCCAGAATGTATTCTCTCCAATCTTTCAGAACGTGGTCCTGTATCATTCGCCTGGTCAAAGCATAGACCTCGCACAGATACACCGACGGATGCCGGCACATCGTCTCCCACTCCGGATCGATGCCCGTCGCGTCGAGCACGCACTTCTTCCACGAATACCTAGAGTCGCAAGACTTGAAATCCTCGTAGCGTTGCCGATAGATTATTGGCCGCGCACCGTCGAAGTAGTCGTCCGGCGTGACCGCCACCTTGAAAATGCAATCGGCGTCCAGATGCAGGATCGCGTCCGCCCCGGGGCATATCAGGTCGGCCTCCAAGATCTTCACCATGTGATGCAGCATCCCGCACCCGGCCCGCTCGTCGAAGCCGACGACTCGGAAGCCATGCGGTTCCGCCGCCACTTTGAAAAGCGCGACGTCAACCTCCGGCACAACGACAACGACCTCGTGAAACCCGGTCGCAAACTTCGTGATCGCCGCAAATGCGAAGCGCGCAAAGTCGATGTCCTTCCGGTACGTCACCATCATAATCGAGGTTTTCATGCTTTCCGAACCCACCAGCTTGAACACTCCGTCAGCTGAACCGTCTGGCCCTGCTCTTTCGCCCACTCGATCATTCGGCCGGTCAGCCCTTGCTCGACCATCCAGTCGCCCAACTGCTCCCTGTGCTTTGGTGTTTCGGTCATGCTTTTACATCAAGCAGGCGACGCGCATATGTCCAACTTGAATCGTCTTTTATCCCATGAATCACCACCGGCGGCCGCGTGCCACACTCCGGAGTCGCCAGTTTCTCGTCCGTGACGAACATCTCGCAGTAGCGGTTCGCGATCAGCCCCGTTCTCATCCACGCGGTTGCGAACTGTGGCACAAAGTAGACGTCCCATGCTTTTTTGGGAACGGTCGTGCTCATCTTCAGCAGACTCAGGATGTCCGGACGGAAAAGCATATTCCCGTTTATGTGACCGACGGCGCTGCACTCCGGACGCCATGACCCGACGACGGCGCTCCCGGTTGCCCACGCCCGGCCGGCTTCCGCCCGCAACTTGTCGATCCAGTCGGAGGCGACCGGGATGCAGTCGGCCTCCATCAAAAAGACGGCGGCGCCCCCCCAATTCGGGGCTTCCTCCATCGCGTGCAGCGCCATGACGTTAGGGCTTCGCGGGTAACCGACCTCGTGTTCCGGCGCCCGGACAACCCGCGTCTCAAACCGACGGCGAACATAGTCTGTTACCGTGTCATCCATCGTCGTGTCATGCCGGTGCAAGAAGACGATCTGCGTATCCATCCGCGGCGCCGTCTCTAGGTCGGTGATAAACTTTGCCAGCCGGAAAGCAGCATCACGGTCTCCCTGCCAAAATTGTATGCAGATCGTCAGCCGGCCGACCAGCGGAGCCGCGGGCACGGCCTCTGTCGATGCCGGCGGAGTGATCGGTGACATCGGCCCCGGCAGACGCGGCCAAGCGTCGTTGATCGGGTAGGTCTGCCCGTCCTGACCCAGATGCCGCACCCGTACCTTCGTGTCGACAAACACCGGTATTCCGTGGCGACGGCAAAGTTGGTCGCACCAAAAGTCCTCGGGCAGCCAACGCATCTTGCCGTCTACGTTTACGACGCCCATCTGAAAAATTCCCCATTCCGGGGCCGCCGAATCGTCACAGACGTAGGCCAGACCTGGTTCGGCGCGGATCAGCTTCTCGAATACGCTCCGGTGATAGACTTTGCCGGCGCCCGTGCCCAGCTCCGGCACTCGCAGCAGGCCCGTCGCGTCGATCTCCGCCTCTCTGTACGCATTTAGGACCCAATGCGGGTTTTCCTCGTCCTTGGTCGTGTAAAGCCCGCCGACGACCATCAGCCGGCGAGACAACAGATCGACGACATCTTGAGCCGTCAGCAGAACGTCATCGTCGTTCCAGACCAACCACTTCCACGGACCTCGCAGGAAGGACGCGATGATCTTGTTTCGTCCGCGCGCTACATTCCCGCCGCCAAAAGTCATCATCTCGAACACCCAAGGCAAGTCCGGACTGTTCGCCAGATCCGCCAGAAGCTTCTGCGCATGTTCCGGCACGTCCTGACCCGCATTCTTCGGGTCGAACCGGCGCAATGGCATTGCGATCAATACTTGGGTCTTTGGTTTTTCGTTCATCGCTAGATTTCACTGGCCATCCCCGACCGCACCTTTTTCGTCGGTGCCTTACCTTGCACGTAGCAGAGATCGATCCACCACTCCCGCTCGTCGTTCGTCAGTAGGTCCCAGCATTGCAGGACGTCCACCGATCTGCCGTGCAGTTTGTGCCATGACTCGTAGACTTCGCGCGCCGACATCGGAACTTTCATAATATGGCGAGTATCGAAGGTTCTTCGATCAGGAGCATCCGCTGTCCGCCGATAGCTATTTTTACGCTGCGATCCTTCGGCACGAGCACGCGGTCCGATGCATTCACCTGAGCGTCCGCACCAGCATGGAGCACCCGGGCCTCAAAATAGGGCGCCCTCATGTCTTCCGGTAGGAGAATCGGACCAACATATTTCTGATCGATGCGCTCCAGCAGCACTCGATCAGCCGGCGGGATCCAGCAATTGACGCCCTTCACCGCCGCAATATCCCGCTCACGACCTATGCGGAGCTTCCGGCCATCGGCCTCAACCTCTTCCCCAAAATAATCGCTGACCAGAACCAAGTATGACGGCAGAGCGATCTTCACCGCCGGCCCAGCCGCAACCACCTCGGCCAGAACAAACGCCTGGTTCGCCGTGCTCTTCTTGACATCCGAAACGAAAATCCCGTCGATCACGGCCATGCCGTCGACCGATTGGCCGCGTATGATCTCGACCGCGATGCGGTCCCCGAGTGTTCGGAATAACGGCATCAACGTTTATCCGCCGCCGCCCGTTCAGCCGTCGTCGCCGCTTCAAGCAGCCCGGCCACCCGCCGCTTGACCTCGCCGTTCTTCGCGTGCTGCCCATCCCAGTACGCGACGTAATCGGCATTCGTTTTGTCGTGCATGATCGATTCCGCCATAGACCGATCTGACCGTGTGTTCAGTTCGTTGGCGCCGCCGATGAACTTTGCCTCACCCATCGCCTGACCGACCTGATGCAGCATCATCCGGACCTCCGCGTTTTTCAGCAGCACGTTGTCCGGTTTCATCCCGTATTGCAGGGCCACGCGATTGACCAGGCCGAGCGTCTTGTCGTAGTCCAGACCATCCTTTTGCAGAGCCGCCCGAAACGTGTCGTCTTGGCCCTTGAAAAAGTCGACCGCATACTTCTCCTGATCCTGAATGTTTTCCTTCACCGTAGCCGCCTGCAGCTGCATCAGCTTCGCCGCCACCGCCGGAGGAACATTGCCCTCGTGCATGATCTTAGCCGCCGCCTGCGCATGGCCATCGTTCCACGCCTGTTCCGGCAGGTCATCCGGCCGCCGAAAACCGTAGCCCTCCGGCTTTTCCGGCACGCCGTTGACTGCGCGCATAACCAGGCTGTGCGCAGCAATGTCCTCCGGCGACGCCCCGGCCGGCAGCGGAGCCAGCGCCTTGCGCCCGGCCAACGTCGACAAACTGCCGAGCTTCGTCAGAACGTCATCGATCGACTTCGCGTTCTTCAAGTCACCCGACGCCAAGCCCTTCAGGTTCTCCGGCAACCTCGCATATGACTCCGCATTCAGCGAGCCGTCGTCCTTGACCCAGCCCTTAAACCAGGGTTCCGCCGCCACCGTAGCCCCGGGAGCGACAGCAGCGCCCGGCACAGCAGGCGCCCCACCGGCCGGCAACAATGCCGCCCCGGCAGAGCCACCGCCAGCAACGCCGGCATCAGAACTCATTAGCGAGAAAGAAGATTTATTCATTGGTTAGTTTAGTTGGTGAAGTTTGATTTTTGCCATCCGCCGCTGCTCCCGCTCATCCTCCTTGGCGACCACTCCGCGTAGGCTGTCTCCGACGACATAGCCGGAGATCAGCCCGAGAACCAGACCGAGCGACAGACAGAAGCATTCGGCGACGGTCATCAGTCGGCATCCTCGTCCTTGACCGACTTCGCGTTCTTCCGGCGGCCGGCCGGCTTTTCATCGTCCGCCTCGTCCGCCTCGTCGGCCTCGCCTGCCCCGGCCGGAATCGGTTCTTCATCCTCTGTTTCCTCATCACCATCCGAACCGAGAACCTCCTTGGTCGTGAACGTCATGCACGACTGCCGGGTAGCCAGTATTCCGTCCTCAACCTCAAGGTAGGTCGAGCCCAGCGCGTCCTTGCCGTCCCCGAAAAGCTTCAGCGCCTTGCCCGTGTCCGGGAGCAGAAGCCCTTGCTCCAGGCGCGCGCAATTCGCGGTCCGCGGCTCCCCATTGCTGTCCAACAACACGCCATAGCGCGCGTACGCCGCTTGCGGCCGCCACTTGAACATCCAGCGCACGAACGCCGGGGTCTTGTCCCCAAGCATCTTGTCTTTCTTCGGAGGCAGCGGCTCGCCCTTGCGGATCTTGTCGAACGGCCGGCCGGCAATAGCGTAGCCTTTGACGGCGTGCCCGGTCAGCTCGCCCGTCATCGCGTCCTCCATCACCGCCCGGACGATCTGCGTCCGATATTTTTGATCGATGGCGAAGCCCTCCATCGTCAGAACGCCAGTATCGTCGTCGTACTTGGCCAGGACCGCCGACTTCCCTTTTTTGTTGTGGTGGACCTCACCGTTGTCGCGCAGCTCGAACTGTGCTTTCTTGGTCTCCAAGGTAGATTCGTCACTCATGTTTTAGTTGGGTTGGGTTTTGGGTTTGTATTCAGGAAAAATCATCGCGTTATCTTCCGCTTTTTTTCGTCCCCGATCTTCGCCGCGTTTCGTAACTGCCTGCTGATGATCAGGTATTGGGTCTGCGCCCCGTCGATGTGCGCAGCACGGAGCGCATCATACTGCCCGATCGTGTCTTTCTGGAAGACCGGCTTGTCACGGCCGCAGCATTCGCGCAGGTGCTCCATCACGAGCCGCTGATCCGACGAGCGGCGGGACGATTGCCCGAACACGCCGGCGAACGCCATGGCCATTCGCCGCCCATTCTTCGCCGGGTCGGGCAAAGCCGCGGCTTCGGCGCCTGGTCTTGGGGGTTGAGCATTCACGGCGTTAACGCATGAGCACCATCGTCAGCACGGCACCGACCAGCCCCGCGCACAAAACATATGGCCAAAAAAGCTTATCACGCTTCCGTAGATTCTCCCGAATTCGCAGCATCTCCATTATCATGTCGGCGACCTCTTGCTCGAGCTCGTCGTTTTCCGCGCGCGCTCGGACGAATCGATCCTCCGCCTGGTCACGCTGCGACTGCAGAGCACGCATCGACGTCTCGTCGCACGGCCGGCCTTCGTTTATATCGCTCATTGCCAGTAAAGACTTCCTCTCATCGCATATCCGCAAGAATAATCACTAGCTCCCGGTGAACTGCTCGACAACCGCATCTTGCAGCGGTTTGGGCGCCTTGCCGATGTCCGCCGCCGATGCGCTCATGCGCTGCGCCAGGTCAGCCGCCTGCTGTTGCGCCTGCACCTGCTGACGCGCTTCCCGCATTTTCTTCATCCGCCGGGTCGGCATGATCAGCTCCGACGGCATACTGTAATCACGCGCGAGCGTCCGGGCGATACCATCGACGTCAAAATTATCCCAGATTTCCGGCTTTTGCTCCGCCATCGGCTGAATCACCGACAGCGTGTTGATTATGCCCTGAGCCTGTTGAGCCTTCAGCGCCAAACTGATGCGCGACGTAATCGCGATTACCGGCATAGCCAGTTCGAGCCGCCGACCGCCGTCCACCGGGACCAGCAACGAGGCCGGAGGCTGACCGAACTTGCCCTGTCGGAAGAGCAGCCCGAAGACCCGCATCAGCATAGGGTTCATGAATTCGGTCACCCGACGATCGAAAACCGGAGTGAACTGCTCCAGCTTTTCGCCGAGGCGCTGGGCGATCTCATACGCCGTCATCTTTTTGTCCGCGAGCTGGCCCAACATGGAGAACATGTCGACGTAGAACGCCCTATTTATGGCGTCCGCCTTCCGCTGCATGTTTTCTTCCGCGGCTCGGTCATCGCCGACTGTCATCCACTCCTTCGGCGTCACACCGCGCGCCATGTCATCGGCCGCGACTATGGTTTCTCCGCCGGCCCGCAGATCAATGTCGCCGTCCAGGCTGTCGGGAATGATGAAGCGCGGATATGCCTTCAGCTCCGCCAGGGCGTCGCGATACTGTGAGACATAATTTATCTGCCGGGCCTCGGGGAGCACGAGGTAAGCCGGCGAATAACCCCAGCAAGTCGGAGCTCCCCAGGACTTGAACCGCGAACACAGATAAGGCATTTCGTCGTACCCACCGACCTCAACCACTTTCTTTTCCTCCACGGCGATGTACACCGACGCGATCGGCTTGGCCTCCGCCGTTTTCAGCCCACCGTCCTGCAACTTTTTCGAGTCCTCGCGCGGGAAGCAGGCGTGCAAAAACTTCCACTTCCGCGATAGCATAGCCGTTGTCGCATATGCCTTCGCGATCATCGGCCCGACATTCGACAGGCCAAACTGCTGCACCGCTTGGCGCGTAGTCAGCTCAAATTCGCGGTGAACCGAATCGACAATACCCTCGTCGTCCTCCTCGATCGTTAGGAACCACGGCTTAAACTGCCGAAAATTAAGGGCCGTCCGCTTGCCCTCCTCAACAAACATCATTCCGGTCCCGAACACACCGATCTGGTCGTAGTCGATATTGACCTGGCCGTAGAAATTCGACCTGGCGATCTCCCGCCGCGCAATAGTGCTGACCTGCGACAGCCAGAGCACCGCTTCATCCTTGTCGTCTTCGCGACCGGGCGCACCCAGAAATTCAGGCACCTCGTACTCGAACCATACCTCGTTCGAGGGCGTCAGCCAGTTGCGCTGGCCGGCCGACAAAA
>Ga0163144_10028750_pt1 | contig 10705 bp, 12 predicted proteins | sample OliLak19BULKMAT1_FD_123175 | JGI IMG/M metagenome (GOLD analysis project Ga0163144, IMG submission 123175) | Freshwater microbial mat bacterial communities from Lake Vanda, McMurdo Dry Valleys, Antarctica - Oligotrophic Lake LV.19.BULKMAT1 | ecosystem: Environmental > Aquatic > Freshwater >...
ATATTGTAACGCTGGAAAATATTGAGCAGCTCCTGCAAGGTGAGATCGACACCCTCGCCAAGTGTTTTGAGCAGTTCATTTCCTTCGCGTGCCGACACCGGGATACTTTCGCTGGCGCGTTTCAGGTTCTCCAGTACGCTTACCATGTCGCGCGCAAAACCGGTTACCGCATAGCGGGACATTTCTTCCTGATCGCGCTGGGCGCGTTTGCGGATGTTTTCGGCTTCCGCCACGGCGCGGATCCATTGATCCTTAAGGCGCGACACCTCCTCCTGAAGTGCGGCCACCTCGTCTTTAGGGGTGACTTCCAGCGGTTGTTCCGCTGCAGGAGGGGGTGCAATTTCATCGGTTGTTGGATTGGGCTCAATGTTTTCATTGGCCGGATTGTGTGGCGACGACATCTGTATTTATCCCTAATAGAACAATTATAGTGGCAATGTTATGTGGATAGAAAACGCCATTTTTCAAGATATCAAGATAATTATCTTGCAAAAAAGCGGCTCACTTATTAAGCACTACCTCGTTTCGTCGTTGACAACATCCGAAAATCAGGCAGACACATAAGCAACAATGTGATGTTTACAGTTATAAGAATAAAGGGAGATTGACTAGTGACAAAAGTTGATTGGGGTACGAAGCGCGGCTGTCCTAAATGCTCGGCACGCTTTTATGATCTGGGAAAAAACCCCGCCACATGCCCGAAATGCGGAACCTCGCATGATGTCACTGCGCCGGTGAAGATTCGCCGGACGAGAAATAAGTCGGCTGCCAGCGCGGAGGCTGCGGAAGCCAAGGAAAAGGCCAAAGCCGAAGCCAAGAAGAATAAGCCCAAAAAGCCGGTCAAGGAGATCGAGGATATCGATCTGGAAGAATTCGAAGATATTGAAACCCTCGATACCGAAGAAGAAATCGAGGAGCTGGAAGAAATTGAGGATATTGAAACCATCGATGAGCTTGAAAAAGCGGACGATGGCAAATCCGACGATGAAATCTCCATTGAGGATGACGCGGTTACGGATGAAGTGCTGATTGACGACGTCGAAGACGCGGATGACAGCGAAGCCTCTGAAGAAGATGAGGAAAGCGACAAGTCAAAGCGTGGTGCCAAGCGCGTGGCAGTGCCGAAGGTGAAGAAAAAGGGTAAGAAATAATCTTTTCGCCCCAATCGTGTTAATATATTGATATTTATGATCTTTATATTTTCAAGCCCTTCTGTTTCATTGTCATAATCGGTGTCATCAAATTTTCACATCACTTTGGACAAAAATCCCCTATTATTAGGCTATTAGTTATTTCATCTGATAGATAAGTGAGGTTGTATGATTGCTAAAGCACCGGAAGCTCCCAGAAACGCCACTAAACGGTCCAAAGAGTCCATGCTCAAAGTATCCAAACAGGTTATCGATACCTTTGGTGCTGATTATGATCTCGCCAAGAAAATGACCAAGGGCGCCTATGCCGACTTTCTCGCGAATCTGGAACAGGATTACGGCGGATTACTGAGCGATAATGGGCTGATGGAGAAAACCGGGGAAGCGGCCGCTAAACTTCAGAGGGCTGTCCAGACCACCGAGCCGGGTAGCAAGGCAATCAAGGATGCGGAAAAGGTTTTATCCGATAAGCTGGATACCGCTCTTAAGACCATGAGGAACGAACAGGGAAAGCCTTTATCGGACAAGGAAAAGCTGGCTACCAAAATGCTGGTCACCAAGGCGATGACCGATACCCCCGAGGCGCAGGAAAAAGCCCCCCGCCGTGATGATATGGCGATGGGAAAGGCGCAGAGGCAGTTTAAGGAACCAAAGGGTCGTAATGAAGCACCGGCCTATGAAGAGGTGGATCCCGGCGATTCGCCACTGCCGCCTTCCGATCTGCCGCCGCGTGGGCGCCAACAGCCTCCTCAAGGTCGTAGCACCAAATCGGTACGTAAATAGTATCGCTTTCTATCAGAGTATAAAAAAAGCCCCGCTAAAAAGCGGGGCTTTTTTGTTGTCTTGAAGGAACTGATTATTCGGACAGTGCCTTGCTGAATTTTTCGGTGGCTTCAGCAACACGTTCGTTGATCGGCTCAAGCGCTTCGGTGGTGTACTCAAACACCATGCCGGAGATTTTTACGGATTCATTGAAGAAGTTATCAATGGTGTTCTTTACGATGCGATTCTGAAGTTCGAACATGTCGTTGATGGTACGGCATGCGAAGAATTCCTTCGACACTTCGATATTGTCCGAGAATGCCTTGTTGGCAGCTTCGAATACTTCGCTGCTGACGTCTTTGGCAAGCGCTGCGGTCATGTTGCCGCATTCGATGCAGGTTTCAATATTGTCACGGCTGATCGCGATAGTTTCGTACATAACTTTGGTGACAGCATCAGCGGACTTAGCAATATGCTCAGCGCCTTCACGGCCGAGAGCAAATGCCTTTTCCTGAGCTTTCTGTGCTTCGTCCGCGCTGGTGGCCATAAAATCTTTTACAGCCTTGCCGCCGATTTTCACGACGTTTTCAGCGGAGTGGCGGGTGGATTCAACCGCGGTGAGGGTGCTCTTGCTGGCCTTGTTGGCAACAGTAGAAGCCAGTTTGGCACTTGGCTGCGCAGAGGATGTCTTTTTGCTTGGCTGGGTCATGATTATAACTCCTAAAGTTTGTTATAGCGTTGTAGCAGTCTAGTTTTGCATTGCAGCATATTGGTGCCAAGATATAATGTCGACGGTTGCAAATGTCAAGGAAACTTGCGTCACACATCATCACATCAGAGCAGTATAATTATGGTGTGCGGAGGGCTGTAAAAAAAACTGTTTCCATGTTACGATGAGACTTGCCAGTTGGAAACGCCATCGCCATGAGACAGACGCATTGGCATTTTATGGTTTACAGTTGGATTTTAACACATTATCTTGATAACTATTCATGTGAAGGTACTACGTGTTGTGTGGTGCTGATGTATTAAAGAGGCTTAATAATTTACCGATGAAGTTCAAATTCATTACGTTGCTGGTATGCGCTGCACTGTCACTGGGTGTGACGAATGATGCATTCGCCGCTACTAAAAAGCACACCACCCAAGCAAAATCCGCAAAGGCAAAGAAAGCAATCTATAGCAAGAAGCGCAGCAACCGCCCTGCTGTTCAATATGCAGCGCTTGTCGTGGATACGGATAGCGGTCGCGTGTTGTTTGAAAAGAATGCCGAGGCTACTCGCTATCCCGCGTCACTGACCAAAATGATGACGCTGTATCTTACCTTCGATGCACTCAAGCATGGCGATCTCGATCTTGACCAGCGTCTTACCGCATCCGAAAAAGCCTCGCAGCAGCCGCAGACCAATATCGCGCTGGATGAGGGAGACCAGATCACTGTGCGCACGGCTATCGAGAGTCTGGTGGTGCGTTCGGCCAATGATGCCGCCATGGTGCTTGGAGAGAAACTGGGGCGAACGGAGTTTAACTTCGCCCTGATGATGACCCAGAAAGCACGCGAGCTGGGGATGAAGAGTACCGTATTCCGCAATCCCTCGGGCCTGCCTGATCCCAAGCAATATACCACGGCGATGGACATGGCGAAGCTCGGCATCGCCCTGCGGCGTGATTTTCCGGAATATTACCATTATTTCAAGCTGACCAGCTTCGAGCATAACGGCATCACCTATCCGGGGCATAACCGCGTCATGGAGCGTTATCCCGGTGTGGATGGTATCAAGACGGGGTATATCAGGGCGTCGGGGTATAATCTGGTGACCTCCGCAGAGCGCGATGGCCACAGGATAGTCGCGGTGATTATGGGCGGCACATCCGGTTCTAGCCGTGACAAACAGATGGTATCGCTGCTTAATCGCACCTTTGAACAGTTACGCGGTCGCGGAACTGCCAGCGATAAAGGGGCCGCAAACGATAATTCGTCCATGACGCTGCATGACAGCGACCGTAAATTCCGCCCTAACAATAGCTGAGATTTAAGACTCAGAACGGCGCGATAGCGTCGATAACCTGACCACCCCAACGTGGCTGCTGCATATCGTTCATCTGGCCGCGTCCCGTGTAGGTGATGCGTGCTTCGGCGATCTGCGTCGACTCAATCGTGTTGTCGGAGTTGATGTCCTGAGGACGGATTACACCTTTGACGGCCACTTCGCGCACGTCCTTATTCATGGTGATTTCCTGCTTGCCTTCGATAACCATATTGCCGTTGGGCAGCATCTGCGTCACCAATGCTGCAACCTGCGTGGTTAAAATATCCTGACGGGAAACGGTGCCGGTGCCTTTGGTGGACAGATCGCCATCGATGCTGAGCAGCTCGGTCGGATTAGGCGACAAATGCGGCAACAGCTTGATAATCTTATTGGTCGCTCCGAGCAGCGCGGGCGCGTTGGCCTGATCGGTGGTCGTGCGCTTGCCTTCCGTCTGGTTGTTGAACTGCAGCTTGTCATTGATCTTGACATTGACCTTCAGGATGTCACCCACACGCGATGCGCGTCCATCACGGAAAAAGGTGCGCGCGCCGGGCTGCCAGAGGGAATTCGCATATTGCTTGCTTGGCGGCGCGGTTTCCGGCATCGGCCAGCTTAGCGGCTTGTATTCGGGTTTTTCCTGAGGATTGACCACGACTGCCATGGGGGGCGGCTCCCCGATGCGATCCAGCTTTTCAAGCATGCCCTGGCAGCCGCTTAAAAGCGTAGACGCTATAAGCAATGCGCTGATTTTGGTGTATTTAGTTTGCTGCATGACCCACTCCCGTTAATTCGCTGGTTTGCATACCGGCGCCAATAATCAGAACCGTTCTACTATCCGCCACGACGGCACGTACAATTTTTTTGCTGGTGCTGTTGCGGACATTGATGACATCGCCTTTCGCTCCGTCACTCAGCGCCTGTCCGCTGGTGGTGATGGACATGCCGGGAGAATTATACTGCATCTCCACCAGGCTGTTTTTCTTTACGATGGCCGGATAGCCAATTTCATGCCCACGGATAGGGCGCGAGGGGGAAATGCTGTGAATAGGGGATTTGCCAATCAATCCCGATATGTCGGTGACGGTATCGCTGCGCGTCTGTGCTACCGAAAAATCGCGCACTTCGATGTCGGTTTCGGTGATGACGTTACCGCTGCGTATTTCGCGTTTCAACACTGGAATTTCAATTATTTCCTCATAACGGCCCGACGCCGGCAATGCGGAAATGACTTTTCCATCGGCAACGAACAGAAGGCTGGCGCTCCAGCGGCTATCGCGCTTGTCAAACTGCAGCCCGCGTATTTCTACGGTGAGGGGCTGCTCATATGCATAGAGCACCCTGTTTTTGCGGCCAGTGATGGTAACGGCGAGTTTTTCGCCTACGCCTTTTTCATTCAGCGCACGTCCTACTTCCGCTTCGGCATCTGTATAGAGCAACTCGAATACGTTGCGGGGATTGATGACCGCCTGCTCAGCACTGATGGTCTGCGCATAGGCCGGACCGGTCAGGAGGCTTGCGGAACAAAGTATGATGGCGAGTAATTTATGCATGGGTTATACGCTCTGTGTCAGGTTGTTGAGCATTTCATCGGTCTTGGTGATGACCTTGCTGTTCATTTCATAGACGCGTTGCGCTTTGATCAGGTTGGTCAGTTCCGTTACCGGATTGACGTTGGAGGTTTCGAGAAATCCCTGCAGGACGGTGCCGAGACCATCAAGGCCCGGGCTGCCGATAACCGGTGCGCCGGACGCTGCCGTTTCCGTAAAGAGGTTGTTACCGATGGCCTGCAGGCCTGCTTCGTTGATGAAGTTTACGGTCTGCATCTGACCGAGAATTTGTGGGGTGGTCTGGTTCGGAATGGTGGCACTGACTTCGCCCGACTGGTCAATACTGATGCTGGTGGCATTCTGAGGAATGGTGATAGTCGGAGTGACCTGAAAACCGTCATTGGACACGATAGAGCCATCCGGCCCGATCTGGAAACCGCCGTCACGCGAATAGGCGATCTGTCCGGTCGGCAGCGTGATCTGGAAGTAACCGCGGCCCTGAATGGCCACGTCCAGCGGCGACGAGGTCTGCTGAAGGGTACCTTGACTGGTATTGCGATCAATTGCGGCCGTTCTTACACCGAGACCGAGCTGAATACCGGTGGGAACCAGCGTGCCGTTATCGGATGAGTTGGAACCGGCAGCGCGTTGGTTCTGGTATAGCAAATCTTCGAATTCAGGACGTTGCAGCTTATAGGCGGTTGTATTGATGTTGGCTAAGTTTTGCGAAGTCACGTCCACATATAACTGCTGCGCCTGCATACCCGTGGCGGCAATGTTTAATGATCTCATGGCATGAACTCCTTATGTACTACGCACATCATGATTGCTGTGCCCATGTGTTGGACGCTTTGCGTTCCAGGTCGTAAACTACTTCAATAAATTTGGCGGTGTCCGAGACCGCATGGGTCAGGGCGATCATGCGGGTGAGCTCGGTAATTGGCTGAACATTGGCGCCTTCCAGCGTGCCCTGCATCATACGGTAATTTTCCGCCGGTTGTGGGTTGGCGTCGCTTTTGAAAATCCTGCCGCTTAGACGTTCCAGCAACTGGGGATTTTCAAACTGAACCACACCGATGGATCCGAAATCCTCGCCGTTCACCTTAATATTGCCGGCTTCACCAATCTGAATGCTCGTAGTGTTTTCCGGAAGGATGATGGGCTGACCGCTTATATCGAGCACCGGGTAACCGTCTGTATTTACCAGCGTGCCCGTGCCATCAATCTGGAAATTACCGGCGCGCGTATAGCGTTCGCCCAATGGCGTATCGAGGGTAAAATATCCCGGCCCCTCAATCGCGACGTCCAGATCATTACCGGTGACGCGCATGGGACCCGTCTCCATATTCCTATAGGAGTAAGCGTTGTAGGCAAAATTAACAGGGTTCTTGTTGCCCTGGCTGATATCCTTGGTCAGGTAGGAATTAAACTGGAGGTGCTCCGAGTTGTACCCGGTGGTATTGGCATTAGCGATATTGTTCGCAACCATATCCACATCGCGGAACAGCGCTAATTGCCGGGACAGGGTTACGTAAATGCTATTATCCATATTTATTCCATATGATTGCGACTTGGTATCCCCCGAACATATGCATAAACCATGCCAAAATATTGGTAGGAGCAATCTACTGGTATTAGGCTCCCCGGTTCTGTATAATTAACCAGTGCACCACTCGTAGGTGCGACACACTTTCCCGGTATTTTTTTGGTACGTGTATCCGTGCTTGAATAAGCTGCGTAACCTCACTATAACTTTTCAATTATTTCATTTCGGGGCAAGGTCATGGCAAAAGCAAAAGCAAAAGAAAAAGAAGCCGAAGAAAAAGACGAGAAGGACGAAAAAGACGAAAAACCCGGAAAGTCAGAAGGCGGCGACGGTGAGGGTGCCGAGGGCGAAGGCGCGGAAGGCGAAGCCTCCCCTAAAAAATCCAAGAAAAAAATCATTATTATCGGCGTGATGGCGCTGATTCTGCTGCTTGCCGGCGCAGGCGCGGCCTATTATTTCGGTGTCTTCAGCAAGAAAGAGGAACATTCGGAAGTGACCCTGGGGCCGGATGGAAAACCAATTGAGAAAGCAATATTTTACACGCTCCCCGAGTTTTTGGTTAACCTTAATACCGGCGGCAAGCAGTCGAGCTTCCTGAAAGCAACGGTGATTCTGGAAGTTGCCCATCAAAGCGAAGTGCCGCAGGTGGAAGCAAACCTGCCGAGATTGCTCGACGCGGTTAACACCTATCTGCGTGAGCTGAGGCCAAGCGATCTGGCCGGGTCGGCAGGTATTCAGCGTTTACGCGAAGAGCTGTTGCTGCGCGCAAATAAAACACTGGCGCCGATTAAAATTAACGATGTTCTTTTTAAAGAAATTATCGTTCAATAACCGTTGTCAGCAGTTTTGCAATCCCACAATCAGTATGTTTGGCATGAGTCTTGCGGCTTGTGATTGAAGCTACATAATCATTGTGGTATAAGTTATTGAACTCGTTAGGGCAATCACATGGCTGAAAGTGAAACAAAAACCGATGATGCCGCCACCGCCGATGAGTGGTCGGCTGCGTTAGAGGCGGAAAAAAAGGAAAAAGCCGAAGGTGCTGCCGGGGCTCCGGCTGCCGAAGGTGGTGATGCACAGCAGCGCATTCTGAATCAGGATGAAATCGATACGCTGCTTGGCTTTGATGTCAAAAAAGAAGGCGGCGGCAGTGATCGTAACGATGGTATCTTTGCCATCCTAGACAAGTCGATGACCGCCTATGAAAAACTTCCCATGCTGGAAGTGGTCTTTGACCGCATGGTGCGGCAGCTTTCGACCTCTTTACGCAACTTTACTTCGGAAAACGTGGATGTCAGCCTTGATTCTATGGTCAGTATCCGTTTCGAGGATTACCTGAATTCCATACCGCTCCCGGCGCTTCTGGTCGTATTCCGCGCCGTTGAATGGGAAAATTTTGGACTGGTCACGGTCGACAGCTCACAGATTTACTCCATGGTGGATATTCTGCTGGGTGGACGCAAAACCAGCAAGCCACTGCGCATTGAGGGACGCCCCTATACTACGATTGAGCAGGACATCGTGAAGCGTATGGTGGATATCGTGCTCGCGGAAATGAGTAGCGCGTTTGAGCCGCTGTCGCCCGCCACCTTCCACTTTGATCGCCTTGAAAGCAATCCGCGTTTTGCCACCATCACCCGCCCGGGTAACCCGGCGCTGCTGGTGCGTTTCCGCATCGATATGGTTGAAGACCGCGGCGGGATGCTGGAAGTCTTGTTGCCGCATACCACGCTGGAGCCGATCCGCGACCTGCTGTTGCAGATGTTCATGGGCGAAAATTTTGGGCAGGATACGGTCTGGGAGAAGCATCTGGGCAAGGAATTGCGCAGCACAAACGTAGAAATCGAAGCGGTGCTCAATGAAAAAACGGTGACGCTGAAAGATGTCATGGCATTGAAGGTAGGCACCACGCTGCTGATGGATTGCACCGCGAATGATCCGGTGACGTTACGTTGCGGTGGCATTCCGGTCACGAGCGGGATGATGGGGCGTGTAGGTGATAATATCGCCATTTCCATCAGGGAGTCTATCAAGCGTAAACTCAAGGAGGATTCAAACAGATGACCGGAGCGATTGCGAATCTGATGCTGAATATCCTTATCGTAGTCCTGCTGGGCGTGACCATAGCCTATTGCTGGCTCCTGAACCGGCGCATTAAAATTCTTCAGGACAGCCGAAGCGAGTTGGCGCAACTGCTCAAGCATTTCGACGAATCCACGCAGCGCGCGTCCGAAAGTATCATCGCCCTGCAGACCGCCAGCAAAAAAATCGGTGAGAATATTCAATTTCGTATCGATAAAGCTAATTACCTTCTGGATGATCTGTCGTTCATGATTGAAAAAGGTAATAAGCTGGCCAACCAGATGGAAGCCGGACTGGCGGTCAACCGTGCGCGCAGTCGCGTGATAGCGGAGCAACCGCCCGCCCGTCCGCCCGTTCCCGAGCCTGAATTCGAACCGGAAGTCCAGTTCGCCAGAGCGCCGGAAAAATCGGAAACCGTTCGTGAAAAAACATCGGCATCGCTGGAAGCCGTGCTGGAAAGAGTGGTGGGGCGCGGCAAGAATGATGAGCCGCTGCCAGCAGTAGAACGCCCGCAGGTACGCGATAAGGCGCAGCCTGCACGTACGCGCTCGCGGGCCGAGCAGGAATTACTGGATATGATTAAAGCAGGAATCAAAGGTTAGCTGTGCGCATTCGTATTATCCCAACCACGATTACTATCGCCATGTTGCTGATGTGCGTCAAAATTTCAGACGTGCTACACGGCACGGAGGCACTTGCCCAGCAAACACCTGCCCCGGTTGAAAAGAAGGAAATTCCCGCTAAACCGGCTGACTCTACGGCAACTGAGGCGGCAGCGCCTGCAGCAGCGCCTGCAGCAGCGTCGGCTGAAAAACCGGCTGAAGAAAAGCCCAAAGACGACAAGCCAAAAGCTGATGCGGGCAAAAAGGAAGAAGGCAAGGAAGAGAAAAAAGCCGACAAGGAAAAGAAAAACCCGGCTCTTTCGGACGTAGCGGGTGATACGGTTGAACACCGCTTTACGCCAGTAGAAGTCGAATTACTCCAGAATCTCACTCGCCGCCGCGAAGAGCTGGATCGTTGGGAGAAAAATATTGAAATTAAAGAGGCGGCGCTGGATGCAACCGAGAAGCGCCTTGACGATAAAATTGCCCAGATTGATGGCATGAAAAAAGAAGTATCCGGCTTGCTGGCGCAGTATAACGAAAAGGAAGACACCAAGATTCGCAGCCTGGTGAAAATATACGAAAACATGAAACCTAAAGATGCTGCGCGCATTTTTGATGAAGTGGAAATGCCCATCCTCCTGCTGGTCATCGATAAAATGTCCGAAAAGAAAACGGCGCCCATTCTGGCCCAGATGGATCCCAAGAAAGCCAAACAAATTACGGTTCAGCTTGCCGAACAACGCAAGGTGAGCACTGTCAAACTCAATATCCCACCTGCTAAATAAGGTACCATTTATGCCCAAGGAACTTGCCCAGCCGGCAACGGCCCATCATCAGTTTGATCCTACTATTTTCCGCGAATATGACATACGTGGAGTCGTAGGAGAAACGCTTCATGTGGCCGACGCTTATCAGATCGCGCGCGCATTTGCGACCAAGGTAGCGGTGGCATCTCCCGGCGGATCTGTGTGCGTGGGATATG
>Ga0163144_10028751_pt1 | contig 10704 bp, 8 predicted proteins | sample OliLak19BULKMAT1_FD_123175 | JGI IMG/M metagenome (GOLD analysis project Ga0163144, IMG submission 123175) | Freshwater microbial mat bacterial communities from Lake Vanda, McMurdo Dry Valleys, Antarctica - Oligotrophic Lake LV.19.BULKMAT1 | ecosystem: Environmental > Aquatic > Freshwater > Lake...
CGCGGGCGGCGTGTGCCTCGTCGTCGGCGATCAGCTTTGGTTCTACGTCGGCGGCGTGAACTGGGCGAACGGCAGCCGCCACGCCGACCCGAACAACACCGGCCTCGCCGTGCTGCGCCGCGACGGCTTCACGTCGCTCGATGCGGGCGCGGACGGCGGCGTGATCACGACGCGGCCCGTCACGTTCACCGGCAAGAATCTTTTCGTGAACCTCGATGCGCCAAAAGGATAACTCGCGGTCGAGATTCTCGGCGAGGACGGCAAGGTCATCGCGCCGTTCACGCGCGCAGACTGCGCCACGATCAGCGGCGACAGCACGAGACGCGAAGTGAAATGGAACAGCGCGCCCGACTTGTCCGCACTCGCGGGGAAGCCCGTGCGCTTCCGTTTCCACCTCACGGGCGGATTGCTCTACGCATTCTGGGTGAGCAAGGACGCGCGCGGTGCAAGTGGCGGATTCGTCGCCGCAGGCGGGCCGGGCTTTACCGGGCCGACGGATACCGTCGGGATATTCGTTGTAACCTGCCAGACCCCCGCCGCGTTCTATCGCTTACGCACCTATGAAACGTCTCTTCCTGTTCCTCTCCCTGCCTTTGTTTTTTGGTCCCGTCGCGCGTGCGCAAACCGCAGCGGCCAAGATTGAGGCGGCGTTCAAGCTCTTCGATCGCGATGGCAATGGCGCGCTGACGCGAGAGGAGGCGCGCAATGCGCCGTGGTTCGATCGTGGGGATGAAAACAAGGACGGGCAACTGACGCTCGACGAAGCGATCCGCCGACTGGCGGCGCTGGTCGAGCGGCGTGGCATTCCCGCGGATGTGACCGAGGCGCCGGCGCCCGATGCTTCGCTGAAAGAACAGCCGTTGGTGCTGAAAGCGACCGAGCACGGAGTGGGGCGGATGGTGCCGGAGCTGGCGCTCCAGGACCTCGCAGGGAAGCCGGTGAAGCTGGGCGCGGAGAACAAGGTGGTCGTGCTCGCGTGTTTTGGCTCGTCGTGTCCGTTGAGCAATAAGTTCGCGCCGGAACTGGCGCGGCTGGAAAAGGAATACGCTGCGCGGAAGGTGGCGTTCGTTTTTGTGAGCCCGGTCGCCGGGGAGCAGGCAGGGGAGGTGCGGAAGTTTGCCACGGCGCATGGGCTGACCTCGCCGGTCGCTCCGGCGATGTCGGGCGAGTTGATGAGCGCGTTGCAGCCGAAGACGACAACGGAGGTTTTCGTGGTCGATGCGGCGCGGACACTCGTCTATCGCGGCGCGGTCAACGACCAGTATGGGCTCGGCTACAGCAAGGACGCGCCGACCAAGAACTACCTGCGTGAGGCGCTCGACGCGGTCTTGCAGGGCGGCGCGCCGACGATCGCGGCGACCACGGCCCCGGGTTGTGCGCTCGATTTTCCGGCGGCCGTCGCGAGCACGCCGGGCACGCCGACTTATCACCGCGAGATCAGCCGCGTGGTGCAGGCGCACTGCGTGGAGTGTCATCGCGCGGGTGGAATCGCGCCGTTTGCGCTGGAGCGCTACGAGGATCTCGTGGAGCACGCGGCGATGATCCGCAAGCAACTCGACCGCGGAGTGATGCCGCCGTGGTTTGCGGCACCGGAGCAATCGGGCGCGCACGCCATTTTCGCCAATGACCGCTCGCTGCCCGAAGCCGACAAGGCGGCGCTGCTCGCGTGGCTGAAGTCTGACCGGCCGAAGGGCAACGCCGCCGAGGCGCCGCTCCCGCGCACTTTCCCCGAAGGCTGGACGATCGGGAAGCCGGACGCTGTTTTCCAACTGCCGCAACCGTTCGCGATCAAGGCGGAAGGAACGATGCCGTATCAAAAAGCGGTGGTGGAGACGAGCTTTGCGGAGGATCGCTGGGTGCAGAGTTACGAGATCATGCCGACGGCGCGCGAGGTGGTCCATCACGTCATCGTGAAGGTGCACGACAAGGGTGCCTCGGTCGTCGATCGAGATGAAGGCGCGGACGGATTTTTCGCCGCCTATGTGCCGGGGAATAGCTCCCGCATGCTGCCCGATGGTTTCGCCAAGCGCCTGCCCGCGGGCGCGAAGATCGGCTTTCAGATTCACTACACGCCAAATGGCAAGGCGACGCAGGATCAGCTCAAGATCGGCTTCATCTTCGTCAAGGCGCCGCCGCAAAACGAAGTGCATGTCGCCGCAGTCGCGCAGCCGCGGATCAATATCCCGCCGGGCGCCGCGAATCACGTGGAGACCAAGCAGCAAGTCGTGCCGATGAATATGAACGTGACCGCTTACATGGCCCACATGCACGTGCGCGGGAAGGCGTTCAAATACGAACTGACCACGCCCGATGGGAAAACCGAGACCCTGCTCGATATTCCGCGCTACGACTTCAACTGGCAGCTCCAATACGATTACGCGCAGCCCAAGTTCATACCGCGCGGGAGCACGATGAAGATCACCGCGGTCTTCGACAACAGCGCGGGTAACCCGGCAAACCCCGACCCGACGAAGACCGTGCGCTGGGGTCCGCAGACCTCCGACGAAATGATGATCGGCTACATCGAGCACTACACGCCGCTCGCCGGGGCGAAGGTCGCCGCTCAATAGCGCCGGCCAGAACTGCGCAACTCGCAGCCCCCAAAACAGTTTCCTCTCCACCCCCATGAAAACCTTCTTCGCTTTCTTCACTACGCTCGCTGTCCTCACTGCCTCAGTGATGGCGGAGGCGGCGAAGCCGAAGAGCCCCGGTCTCGAACCGGTTCTGGATGTGCCGGGCCTGCCGCGGGTGCTGATCATCGGCGACTCGATCTCGATGGGCTACACCCCGCCCGTGCGCGATTTGCTCAAAGGCAAAGCCAACGTGCATCGCATCCCGCAGAATGGCGGCCCGACAAAGCTCGGAGTGCAGAAGATCGATGCGTGGCTGGGCGCGACGAAACGGGACGTGAACCATTTCAACTGGGGCATCCACGATTTGAAGTTCATGCCGGAGGGCAAGCGGCAGGTGGAGCCCGCAGAGTACGAGCAAAATCTGCGCGCGCTGGTCGCGAAGATGAAGGCGGCCGGCGCGAAGCTGGTCTGGGCGACGATCACGCCGATCCCGAGCGGGGAACTCGTGCCGCCGCGGAGCTTCGGCGACGTTGCGGAATACAACGCCATCGCCCGGCGCGTGATGGCAGAGAACGGTGTCGCTATCGACGATCTCAACGCCGCGATCACCCCGCAACTCGCCACGCTGCAGCGGCCCAAAGATGTTCACTACGCGCCCGAGGGTTCTGATTTTCTCGCTCGTGAAGTCGCAAAATCGCTGGAGGCCGCGCTGGTCAAGTAGCGGCCCCAAACTGATCTGCAACTCCGGCAAGACGCCAAGGTTCAATTCACGATTCCAAAAACGCTCACGGCCATGATGCACAACGACCACTCCTGCGGTTCTATCACGCCGCTCTTCACGCGGCGCGACATCCTCAAGAATTTTTCCTGCGGCTTTGGCTGGCTGGCCTTCGCCGGTGTCGCGCAACAGTCACGAGCGCTGGCCGCTGCCAACGCGTCCGAAAACCCGCTCGCGCCCAAACTTCCGCGGCTTCCCGCGCGAGCGAAGCGCATCATTTTTCTGACGATGCGCGGCGGTCCGTCGCACGTGGATACCTTCGACTACAAACCGCAACTGACTGCGGACACAGGCAAGAGCGGCAAGCGGCCCGGCACTCAGTTGCTCGGGTCCAAGTGGAAATTCGCGCAGAGCGGGCGCAGCGGGTTGTGGATTTCCGAATTGTTCCCCAACGTCGCCAAACACGCCGATGAACTTTGCCTGCTGCGCAGCATGCAAACCGACCTGCCGAGCCACCCGCAGGCGTTTTTGAAACTGCACACCGGCAGCTTCCAGTTTGTCCGTCCGTCGCTCGGCTCGTGGACGCTCTACGGGCTCGGCACGGAAAACCAAAACCTTCCCGGCTTCATCACGCTCACGCCTCCGAGCGCTTTCGGTGGGGCGCAAAATTATGGCAGCGCTTTCCTGCCGGCGATTTACCAGGCGCAGCGGATCGGCTCGGACAATCGCCCGATCGCGCAAGCGGAGGTGAAGAATCTCTCCGCGCCAATGAGCACGCAGGCGCAACGCAACGAACTGGAACTCGTGCAGGCTTTGAATCGGGAAAAGCTCGTGCGCGACCGCTTCAACCCCGAGGTCGAGGGCGTGATCCAGTCCTACGAACTCGCGTTCAAGATGCAGAGCCAGATGCCGCAGGTCATGGACCTCTCGAAGGAGTCCGCGACGACGCAAAAGCTCTACGGCATTGGCGATCCGGCGACGGAAGATTTCGGCCGTAAATGCCTGCTCGCGCGGCGTTGTGTGGAGGCCGGGGTGCGCTTTGTGGAAATCTCGCACGGCAACTGGGATCAGCATTTCAACCTCTCCAACGCGCTGGCCAACAACGCTCGCTCGGTGGATCTGCCGATCGCTGGTTTGCTGACCGATCTCCGATTGCGCGGTTTGCTGAAGGACACGCTCGTCGTGTGGGCCGGCGAATTTGGCCGAACCCCTCACGCGCAGGGCGGCGATGGTCGCGATCACAACAACAAAGCGTTCACCGTGTGGATGGCGGGTGGTGGCGTGAAGGGTGGCTTCAGCTACGGGCAGACCGATGAATACGGCTACGAAGCCGTGGAGAACAAAATGCAGATCCACGATCTGCACGCGACGATCCTCGCACTGCTCGGTCTCGATCACGAAAAGCTCACGTTCAACTACGCCGGTCGTGACTTCCGCTTGACCGATGTCCACGGCGAAGTGGTCAAGGCGATCATGGTCTGAGCGAGTGGCTGAGGGAACGATTCCGTGCTCGCCTCGACCCGAGCGCGATGGCAAAAGGGAAACCCTATGAAGCTTCTCCCTTGCCTGTTCACTGTCGTTCTTCTTGGTCTTTCCTCGGTTCGTGCGGAAGGCCCGATCGATCTCAAACCCGACGATTCCGTGGCCAGCATCCTCCGCCGGAGCAGCGGCCAAGTCGTGGAATTGCGGCTGGTTTCCGGCGAAAAAATCGGCGGCAAAGTCGAGAAGGTCGGCGAAAATCTCGTTCACCTGAGCCAACTCACGGGCCAGGAATTCTTCGAGGCTGCGGTCGATCTCGAGTCGGTCAGTGCGGTCGTGGTTCGCTCGAAGAGCAAATAAGCGTTCCCGAACGCGCCAGCGTTACTTGCCGCCTTTGGGCGCGTCCATGAGCGCGAGGATGTGCTGCTTTTTCTGCTCGTAGTCGAGCGAGTGGAAGATGCGGATTTCATCCACGCGCCGCGCGCCGTTGAGCGCATCAAGGAAAAGCGTGTATTGCGTGGCCAGTTCCGTGGTCTCGAGGTAGCGCCCGCGCAGGTTGGCATCGGCGTAGGCGTGCGGTATCTGGCGCGAGAAGAGGTGAAAGCGGAGCCAGCGCCGATCGCTGCGCGAGACCTTCTGCGTCTTGCGGAAGAAGGCGACGAAGAGCAGCAGCACGAGGTAGGTATCGACCTGCGCTTGGAGTTCCAGATTACGCGAGAAGTCCTCGCTGGCGATCTCGCGGACGCCGCGCTGAAACTGCAATGAGGCGTGGAGCGCGTGATTGATCTCCTCCACGAAGGCGATGAGGCAGTGGATGTTGACGTCGCTAATGCCCTTGCGTGGGTCGTGCCGCTCGAGCTGCTCGATGAGCCAGCGCGAGTAGTAGATGCCGACGTGCAGGCGGTCGTCGGCTTTGCGGAGAAAGGTGCGGGCCAACTCGCTCAACTCTCGCGCCGAAGCTCCCGCGGCCCGACTGAGTTGCCCACAGCGCTGTTTGTCGATGAGGCAGTCTTCGAGGTTAATGCCGACCTGCGCGTAGGTCCGCTCGAAGAGGCGCTGGATCTCGCTGAAAAGTGTCGCGCTCATGACAGCAGCGGCGCGGTGCCGCCATCGATGTGGAGCAGGGAATCTGAGAGCCGGTTCAGCGCGAGCCGCGCTTCGTGGAAGCCGTCGGCGAGCCGCTCAAAGACATCCGTGAGCGCGCACGATCGCGCTACCTGATGGCCCGCTGCCACCCGGAAATTGCTGCGCCCGACATCCTCGTAAAAGCTCAAGTCCGGCGCTCCGCGCTGCGATCGGCTTTGCACTGTCTCGTGGAAAATGCCGGTGATGAAGAGCGAGTAGTTGCCGACGTGCGCGCGGATCAGGAACGTCTGGACCGGCGATGCGTTGCGCAGCGCGATGAGCATGTCCGAGACGTATTGGATCGGATTCGTTTGGCCGTCCGCGGGCGATTTCATCCGCGCGGTTTGGGAAAAATTTTCGAGGAGCGACGCGAGGTAGTCGCTGACGTGGCGATCGTTCAATCCCGTCTCTTTTAAGACATGCCTGAGCAAAACGTAGAAGTAGAGCTGCGGCGAAATGTTCAGCGGCACGTCCTCGGTAAGCAGCGAATCCACGAGTCGTGGGTTGTCCAGAATGCTGTCCCGCGCCTCGGCGTCGGTCAGTAGATCCACCAGATTTACTGAGTCGCGTTCAGTTCTGGAGAGGGTTTTGACGACGAACTCGAAGTCCGCCGCCGTGAAGCGTTCCCGACAATTGGCGATAATCATCGGGTCTGGAGTATGAGCACTGGCTGTGCCATGCGGGTTGTGACGGTGGTGTGGTGCGGGATGTTCATCCGCAAATTCGTGCGGGTGCTTGCCAGCGGACGGTTGGGCGCGCCACTTTGCTCCCGTGCGCCGCGTGCTGTTCACTCTCCTTGCTTTGTTCCTCGCCGTCACGGGCGGGGCGCTTTGGTACGCGTCGAATAAAGGCTTCACGAGCAAGTGGCGCGGTTACGTCAGCGAGGAATTCCGGAAACGAGGCGTGGAGGTTACGCTGCGCAAGCTGACGCTGGATCTGCGGCGGGGCTTGGTCGCCAAGGAAGTGCGGGTCTTCGATGCGCGCGACCGGCGGCGGACGCTCGCGGTGATCGATGAGATGGCCCTCCAGGTGAACTACGCGAATCTGGCCCGCGGCCAGACGTTCATCGACGCGCTGGATTTGCGGGATGCCAATCTTTCCTTGCCGCTCGACCCAGAAAAACCGCGCGGTCCGAAGCTCGAGATCGTCCGCCTCAACGCGCGCTTGTTTCTGCCACCTCGACAAATCTATCTCGCGAGCGCCGATGCCGAGATTTTTGGACTGCGCGTCTCCGCGGCGGGGCGGCTGATCCATCCGGAAGCGCTGCCACGCCGCGCACCGACCGGCGAGGGTTGGTCGCCCGAATTGATCGCGCGAATTTTCGCGGAAATCAGCGCGGTGAAGATCGAAGGCGAGGCGCCGGTCATGAACATCACCTTCAGCGGTGATCTCGCGGCGCCGGAGCAACTCTTCGTGGAAGCCGCGCTCTGGGGTGAAGGGCTGCGGCGGAATTCCTATCTGCTGAAGAGCCTCTATGTGGCGGCGAGTTATCGCGGGGGGATTCTGGATTTGAAACAGCTCGTCGCTACGGATGCGGCGGGGGAACTGCACGTCGCGGGGCTCTGGGATTTCGCCGCCAAGCAAGGCCGGATGCAGCTTCGCTCCAGCCTCGATGCGCTGGCGCTGGCGCGGGCCAGCGGTGATTTCCCGTGGCTGAATGACCTGGTGCTCTACGCTCCGCCGGAACTCGATCTGCGTCTGGAAATGGCGGCTGCCGAGACTCTCAAGGCGCAGGTGCTCGGGCGGATCGATCTTCGAAAATTTGCCTATCGCTCGATCGTTTTCGAAAGCGCGTCCGCCGATTTTTCCTGGGACGGCGCGCGCTGGAGTGTGCGGGATGTGGAGGTGACGCGCAACGGGCAGGAGACATTGACCGGCGACGCCATGCAGCTGCCGGGTGATTTCCGCGCGCAGGCCAGGAGCACGATCAATCCGAAAGCCTTTCGGACGTTGGTTTCCGGGCCTGTGGCCGAGGCGCTCGCGCAGTTCGAGTTCGCCAAGCCGCCGGAGATTTCCCTGAGCGCGCGGGGCAAGGAACCGACGCTCGAAGCGCTGACCGTGGATGGAGATGCGAAGCTGGGGGCGGGCAGTTTTCGCGCGGTGACGGCGGAAAGCCTGACGGCCCATTTCCGCTACGAAAACCGCGTGCTTTCGCTCGCGCCGTTTCGCGTGCAGCGCGCGGAGGGCGAGGGCAGTGGGGCGCTCCATTTCGATTTCCGGCGCAACGAGGTGCGGCTCGAAAAAATCCGGGCGCGCGTGAATCCGCCGGAGGTGGCGATGTGGATCGACCCGCGCCTCGTGAAGGATCTGCTGCCGTATCGTTTCCCGAAGCAGCCGCCGAATCTGCTCATCGATGGACTGGTTCACTTAAATCGCGGGAAAACTACGCGACTGGCCATCGAGGTCGCTGCGCCCGCGGGAATGGATTACACCTTTCTGCGGAAGAATCTGAGTGCGTCGCAGGTCAGCGGCAAACTGCTCTTCACGAGTGACCGGCTCAAGATCACTGATCTGTCCGCGACGATTTTTGGCGGGTCGCTCAAAGGCCAGGCCGACGTTTCGCTCCTGCCGGAAAAGCCGGGGCACACCGCGAGCCTGGCGTTGCAGAACGTGGAGTTCGCCAGCCTGACCAAGCTCTACTTCGACTACGAAACTTCGAAGGGCCGACTCAATGGTCGCTACGAATTCAGCGGTCGGGGAGATGAAGCGCGCACGATGGAGGGGCGCGGCGAGGTTCGGATCGAGGACGGCAACATCTTCGCCATTCCGTTTCTCGGACCGCTCTCCGGCATTCTCGACACCATCGTGCCGGGGATGGGTCACGATGTGGCGCGGCAGGCCTCGGCGACTTTTTCGATCTCCCAAGGCGTGATCGCGACCGATGACTTCGTGGTGCAGGGGAATGGCTTCAGCATGATCGGCGGCGGCAAGCTGTTCTTCGTCGATGACAAGATGGACTTCGACATGCGGATCAATGCCCAAGGGTTGCCGGGCGTGCTGCTTTTCCCGGTCAGCAAGCTTTTCGAATACACCGCGGACCAGACGCTCTCCAAGCCGGTGTGGCGCTTGAAGATCGTTCCGCGGCTATGACCCGAATTTACTGGGGCTCGATCGACATTGCGCCCGTCGTCATTGTCCAGGCGTCCGCGGCGGGCATGCGTTTCAGCTCGTGGCCCGCGCCCCAGGAGTCGGAATAGAGAATCTCCTCGGTCTTGAGGTTGTAGCCGATGATCAGGCGCATGTGGCCGCCCGCATTCTGCGGAATGCCCTTCTCGGGAATTTTGCCAAGCATCACGGTCCAGAGCAGCGGCGTTCCCTCCTCGATGTGGGCCTGCACGGTGCGCTGAAAGCGACCGAGATCGGATTTGTTCTTCGTGCGGATTTCCTTGAGCACGCTGGTGTCCATCACGCTGTAAACTTCGCCGACGTCGATCATGTTGCCTTGGTCCGGGATGAGCGGGGCGTTGGCTTTCTTCGCGGCGCGGTTGTAGTCGGCCATCAGTTTCAAGATGTCCTTGATGTCGTTCTTCTCCACTTCGCGGACGCGCACCTTGAGCCGGGCGCTGAGTTTCTTCAGCGCATCGAACATCGCGGTGGAACTGGTGCCGCCGGAGGTCGAGGTATTGGCGACCTGCGCGAGTTCCTGCTGGTCGACGGAGTTGCCGTAGTAGCGCATGACGCGCTCGGCGGAAGCGACGACGCAATATCCCTTTTGTCCCTGGTCCACCATCGGCACATCGGCGATCCACACATCGCCGCTGGCGGTATCTTTCTTGACGTGCGCGGCGCCGGAAAACTTGGTCTTCGAGCCGCTCATCGCCGCGGCGAGCAGGCCCTGCTTTTTCTCCGGGGGGAGAATCTCGAGTCGGACGAATTCCGCGCGGAAAGGAATGCCGCGCGTCTTCACTTCCTTGGTCTTGCTGTACTCCAGCACGTAGCGCGCGGTGTCCGTGGTCCACAGCAGGCCGTCGGCTTTCACCGCGCTCGTCGGGTCTTTGCCGCGGACGAGGAATTTCGCGCTGGTCGCTTTGTTGAGCGTCTCCGCGGCGGTGCGCACGAGGCCGTCGAACTTCAGCTCAGTCCAGTCGCCGACATCGCCGCGGGCGTAAAGCACCACGGTCACTTCCTGCGGCGTCTCGCCTTCAAAGCGCACGATGGTCTCCACGACCGGCAGACCGTGGAAGGTCATGTCCTTGACCGCGGCTCGCGCGGAATCCTGCGCGGCGGAGGTCCACTCAAAGCCCAGGGGCTTGGCCGAAGTCATGAACGGTTCCTTCTGCTTGGTCCAAATGCTGGCCGGGTCGATCAGGGGTTCGAGCGGGGCGGCGAAGGCCGGCGCAATGATCGCGGTGGCCAGGACGGTCGCGAGAAGGTGTCGGTTCATGGGAGGCGGGGTTGTTGCTGGGTGAGACAATGGAACGCGCCGAGGCCCCAGATCAATTCCCGACAGTCGATCGGGACGATCTTCCGCTTCGGAAACGCCTTCTGCAAAACCGCCACGGCCCACTTGTCGTGCGTGTCGGCGAAGACGGGCAGGAGCACGACTTTGTTGCCGATGTAAAAGTTCGCGTAGCTCGCGGGCAGGCGCTGGCCGTCGCGCACGATCTTCCGCGGCATCGGCATCTTGATGACGTCCAGTGGCGTGCCGTCCTCGGCTTCCATCGCTTGCAGTGCTTCGAGATTTGCCTGCAGCGGCTCGTGATTGGGGTCGTGTTCATCTTCCTCCACGACGGTAACGACCATCGTGCGGCTGACGAAACGCGTGAGGTCATCGACGTGGCCATCGGTGTCGTCACCCTCGATGCCGTC
>Ga0163144_10028752_pt1 | contig 10704 bp, 8 predicted proteins | sample OliLak19BULKMAT1_FD_123175 | JGI IMG/M metagenome (GOLD analysis project Ga0163144, IMG submission 123175) | Freshwater microbial mat bacterial communities from Lake Vanda, McMurdo Dry Valleys, Antarctica - Oligotrophic Lake LV.19.BULKMAT1 | ecosystem: Environmental > Aquatic > Freshwater > Lake...
CGATTGACAAGCGCCTAATCCACCCCTACATCCACGTTTCGAGGGGTATTTTCCTGTTTTTCTTCACGTCTTCATGCCTCCCTATTTATTTTATTCTGTTTCTATACCTGAGTAGTCACCTTTATTCAACAAAAACCTCGTTTTGGAAAACTGCGTTAGAAGTTTCGTAACTACTACGCCGATGTCATATTACACGCACGTTCTAAAAATGTCGAAAATCCTCCTAGAAAACGGGCAAATGGTGGGACGCACAACGGCGCGTCCGCGAATTTATGCCCCCAAACGGACGCCCCGTTGATCGTGCCTACACAGAAAATCGCGTTTTTGCGCGCTGGTTCGGTCAAAAATTAGAACATATTTTTAATGTGACATTGGCGAAGATGCTGTTGGCGAATTGATTTTATCTAGGGTCGGCGTGTCTTTTTTGTGGAGGTGCAAGGCATTGCGCCCCTACGGATCATCTCCTATTTTGATTCGCCAACAGCATCGGCGAAGTAGCTACGAAGTTTCTTAATGTCAGTAAATGATGGTAGAAAAATCAAGAGAGAGGAGACCGATGAGCGCTCCTGCGGTGTGCCAAATTCCCCCCGTATTTTCGATTTCTACTAGACCTCTAACATAGTGGTGCTGTTCAGTCAAAAGCCGAAGGTGATATAATGCTTAAATTAACACCCGAACACGCCTTGCAAGGGAAATACCCGTTGAAACTCCAAACTGAGCACTTACCTAATCATAGCGCGCGCCTGACCGTCGAACTCGACGCTCAACAATTTGATGACGCCCGCGCTAAAGCTGCCCGTAGTCTTGCAAAAAAAGTCAATATCCCCGGCTTCCGTAAGGGCAAGGCACCGTATCGTATTCTCGTGAATTATGTGGGCGAGGGTGCCATCCTCGAAGAAGCCGTCGAATTGGTGTCGCAGGATGTCTACAAAGCCGCGCTCCTCGAAAGTGGCTATGAACCTTATGGTCCCGGTTCGTTAGATGATGTCAAACTTGATGTGTCGCCGCCCACACTGATCTATAGTGTGCCGCTGCAACCGACGATTGACCTCGTGGCGTATCGCGATATCCGCATTGACTATGTGCTGCCCGAAGTCACGGATGAGCAATTGGTACGCGCGATGAAGGCGCTTCAACAAGAACATGCCGTTATCGAAGACAGTGCCCGCCCCGTCGCGCTGGACAATCGCCTGACGATGGCGATCCATAGCTATGTGGTGGATGCTGAAGACGCCTTCGACTCTGTTGAGGTCATCGCGGCTCCGGTCGTGGATAGCGAAGCTGAGCATGACCACGATCATGATGAAGAAGGTCACGACCATGACCATAACGACCCCATTCATGACGCGATGAACGACGATCAAGAGGTTTTCCTGCACGAGCACGCCTTCCAATTGGTGCTAGGCAGTGATGAAGAACCCGCCCCCGGTTTTAGTGCCGCGTTGGTCGGCGCGACTGTTGGCGAAACGCGCATCTTCACTTTGGCGTTGCCAGCGGCGGATGCCGATGAAGACGAAGAAGATGAGATTGACGAAAAAGTTGAAGAAATTCTCGCCGATGCTGGGTTGGCAGATGATGACGATGATGAAGACGCAGGGACGGTCATTCGCTTTATCGTCACCGTCAACAAAGTCGAAAGCTTGACTTTGCCGGCATTGACGGATGACTTTGCGGCGCGTGTGACGGCGAACGAGGAAAAACCCTTGTCGCTGTTGGAACTGCGCGTGCGGATGCGTCAGGAACTGCAAAAGGCGACCGCCCAGCAGCAAGATGGCGAATATGCCACCGTTGTACTCAGTGCCATGATGGAACAGGCGTCGCTCGCCTATCCCGATATGATGGTGGACGAGCATGTCGAGTCGTTGCTGGAAGAATTTGACGAACGCCTCAAGCGTCAAGGGCTGAGCCTCGAAGATTATAAGAAAATCAACCGGAAGACAAAGGAATCCCTGAATGCGGACTGGCGCGACGCTGGGGTGAACTCTGTCAAGCGTATGCTCATGATGCAGGGCTTGATAGACACCGAACGCTTGGTGGTGGATGAAACCGCTGTCGAAGCCGAGGTGGATCGGTTCCTCAGCCAATTCCCTGACGAAAGCCGTGAAGCTATTCGTCAATTGGTGGATCGTGATGCTTCGATGCGTACCAATATCCGTAGTAATGTGCTACAAGCTGCTGTTTTCGACCGCGTTGTCGCTATTGGCAAAGGCGAAGCGCCGCCCGTGCCCGTCGTGGAACCTACCGTTCAATTGCTTGCTGAACCCGTCGCAATAAGTGAGGTTATTGCAGACATGGCAACGCCAGCGGACGACCATAGCGCCCCCACTCCGTCCGATGAATTAGTCAGTTCACACGAGACGCCCGAAGCATCAAGCGATGCGCCGAGCGAAAATGAGGAGAAGTCCTAAAGATGTTCCCAAATAACTTCAGCAATGTCATTCCAATGGTCATTGAGCAAAGCAGCCGGGGCGAACGTGCCTACGATATTTTCTCGCTGCTTTTGAAAGAACGTATCGTCTTGTTGGGCACGCCCATCAATGACCAAATCGCCAACTTGATCGTCGCCCAATTGTTGTTCTTGCAAAGCCAAGACCCGGATAAGAACATTCAAATGTTCGTCAATTCCCCCGGTGGCGTGGTCTATTCGGGTATGGCGATGTATGACACCATGCAACAAATCAGCGCCCCGATCAGCACGACCGCCGTCGGCATCACTGCCAGCTTCGGCACGGTGATTTTGACCGCTGGTACGCACGGTCTGCGTTATGCGCTCCCCAATGCCACCGTCCACATGCACCAACCGTTGGGCGGCGCGCAAGGGCAGGCGTCGGATATCGTGATCCAAGCGAATGAAATCATGCGCTTGAAGGAACGTCTGAATGGCATTTTGATGTTCCACACTGGACGCGAACGGGAAGTTATCGAACGTGATACCGACCGCGATCTGTATCTGAGCGCCAAGCAAGCGGTCGAATATGGTCTGATTGACTCCGTTTTGGAAAGCAGCAAGCCGACCGTTGGTTCTCCTGGTCTGCTCAATGGTGGCAAGCCGTCATGACCTTCCCGCCCGTCAGTCAGCGTTGTTCGTTCTGCCGACGCAACCACGATGAAGTGGAGCGGTTGATCGCCGGACCGGATGGCGTTTTTATCTGTGATAACTGCGTGGAATTGTGCCAGCGTATTCTTTACGAAGAAGGCGTGAATGCACCGAACGATGAAGCGCGCTTTGAACTGGAAGAACTGCCGTCACCGCGTCATATCATGGCGCATTTGGATGAGTATGTCGTCGGTCAGGAACACGCCAAGCGTGTTCTGAGCGTGGCGGTCTACAATCATTACAAGCGCATCCGTAACAGCGGCGTCGCCAATGGGGTGGAGCTGGAAAAGTCCAACATTTTGATCGTAGGACCGACCGGCAGCGGCAAAACCTTGATGGCGCAAACGTTGGCGCGGGTGCTGGATGTGCCATTTTGCATCGCTGACGCCACTTCGTTGACTGAGGCGGGCTATGTGGGTGAAGATGTCGAGAATATCTTGCTGCGCTTGATCCAAGCAGCCGATGGCGATATCGCCCGCGCGGAAAAAGGGATCGTCTACATCGACGAGATCGACAAGATCACGCGCAAGTCGAATGATAACCCGTCGATCACCCGTGATGTCAGCGGCGAAGGTGTGCAACAGGCACTCTTGAAGATCATTGAGGGTACGCTTGCCAATGTGCCGCCACAAGGGGGACGCAAGCACCCCCATCAGGAATTTTTGCAGGTCAACACCAACGGCATCCTCTTTATTTGTGGGGGAACGTTCGCGGGGATTGAAGAAACTATCGCCAAGCGCATCGGCGGACGGGGCGTCTTGGGCTTCCAGCAAGAATCGGAAGACCGCCCGCGCATTAACGTCAACGATAAGACGGCGATTTTGCGTCATATCAGCCCCGAGGATTTGATCCAATACGGCTTGATCCCAGAATTTGTCGGGCGTTTGCCGGTGTTGGTCAATGTCGAACAACTGGATCGGAGCGCGCTAATGCGCATCTTGATCGAGCCGAAGAATGCCCTCGTCAAGCAGTATCAGCAGCTTTTGGCGCTGGATGGCTTGCGATTGGAATTTGAGGAATCGGCTTTGGGCGCGGCGGCAGATTTGGCGTTGAAGCGGGGCACCGGCGCGCGTGGGTTACGCTCGATTATCGAGACCCGCTTGTTAGATGTCATGTTTGAGACGCCCGGGCGCGCTGATGTGGATCGGGTCGTCATTGATGACAATGTGATCAATGGCGCGAACCAACCACGTTTATACACTGCCGATGGCGTCGTCATTGATTGGACGCCGGGCGGCAAGTTGAACAGCGCCGCCTAAGGACTGTTAGTCTATGCTGGTTAGGAACAAAAAGGGACGTTCTCAATCGAGAACGTCCCTTTTTAGCTTCTTGAAAATGGACAAACGGCGGTTAGGCGGCGGGTTCGAGCAACACGATTTCGGTGGCGCTGCCTAATTCGCGGGAGAGCGCATCGACATCGTAATGGGTGACGCGCCTGCCGATGCTCCAGCGGAAGGGGATCACCCATCGGGGGCGCATCTCGCGCAGTGCTGAGGTGAGTTCACTGGTGGTCAAGCCGTTGGCATCGTCAATGGGGACGATCATGATATCGGGGCGGAGGGAGGTGGCGCTGGCGAGTGAACTGGTTTGCCCAGTGTAGTAAATGTCGTAGAGTTGGGTGGAAATCACAAAACCGAGGTCGCCGGAACTACTGTCTTTGTGGGCACCATTGCTAGGGGCGACAATCGGCATCCCTTTGACGCACGCTTGCCCGGCAGCGGTGCTTTGCCACGGACGCAGCACTACTTTGGCATCGGTTTGGGTGGAGGCAGAAGGGCTGGTGATGACAATGGTGTCGTTGTTGCGCAGCTTGTCGATATCGGCAGTGGAACAAAATTCGTAGGAGCTATGCCCGATGAGGATGACATCCGCCGGGCGTGGGGGACGGGCAATCCGGCGCGGATTGATGTAAATATGGGTTGTGCCGAGGATCGCGAAACCACCTGCACCTAACCAATGGATATGTTCTAGCATAGGGTATCATCGATGTTGTACGGTCGGATAAAGGATTGTTTGAGGATAACGCAACGATTTCACGCTATCGTAAACATTTTATGAATCACTGTAACGCGCCTTGCTTTTTTCCACAAGGATCACTTTGGGCATATGTCCGCAGTTGACTAGGCAGCAAAGACAAGGGAGTAACAGGTAGGGATGCGCATAATAACGAGATGAACTCAATAGGACAAAAGCAACGCTGCACAAAACAGTGATCATGCTATACTGTATAAAAGTTGTAAACAAAACGCCATCGTGTGCTAAACAGAATTATAGGGGTACAGCCACATGTCTGTTTCACGTATCTCACCACAAGGCAATACTAAACCCACGAGTACGGGTAATCTTCCGCCGAATAACGGTGGGCAGTCTTCTGGTCCTATGCCGGCATGGACGCCACCGCCGTTGACATCCTTGGCGGATACCGGCTTAAATTTGCTCAATGTCGCTGACTTGGTTTTGAAAGTCCTGTATTTCGGCGGCTATATGGCGGGGCATCAGATCGCCGATATCGTCAAGCTGCCGTATGTTGGCGTGTTGGACGGCGTGATGGATTTCTTGAAAAAGGAAAAATTTGCCGAAATTAAAGGGACGGGTGGCGTCGGCGAGTCCGGCTATCAATGGGTGATCACAGGGGTTGGCACGACCAAAGCCCGCGAAGCGATGGAGCGTTCGCAATATGCGGGCGCGGCACCGGTGACCTTGACGCAGTATGTGAATTCGATGCACTTGCAAAACAAGGATCGCTTGATCGTTCACGAGCCAGAAATGCGCGAATGCCTCAAGAATTTAGTCGTTTCGGAAGATCAAATGTCTAAGATTGGGGCGGCGATCAATTCTGGTCGGTCGGTCTTTATGTACGGCGCACCCGGCAATGGCAAGACCAGCGTCGCCGAAACAGTCGGGCGTTTGGTGCTGGGTGATGAATTGTGGGTGCCCTATGCCTTTGATGTGGATGGGCAGATTGTGCGCGTCTTCGACAGCGTGAATCATGAGATTATTGAGGATACGGGGCGTCCGCGCGGTTTGACCGGCGTTGCCCCGGATACACGCTGGGTAAAGATTAAGCGTCCGATGATCATGGTCGGTGGTGAGTTGACGCTGAGCGGTCTTGATTTGGTGTACGACCCGGTCAACAAATACTATGAAGCCCCTTTCCAAGTGAAAGCCAATGGCGGCTTGTTCCTGATCGACGACTTTGGTCGCCAATTAGTACGTCCCCGCGACTTGCTCAATCGCTGGATTGTGCCGCTCGAAAAAGGTGCCGACTTCTTGACGCTTTCGACGGGGCGCAAGATTGAAATGCCTTTCTTTGTATTGATCGTGTTTTCGACCAACATTGACCCGCGTGACTTGGTGGATGAGGCGTTCTTGCGCCGTATTCGTCATAAGATCGAATTCACCGACCCCACGCTGGAGCAGTTCCGCGATATCTTTGAGCGCGTCTGCAAGGCAAAGGGTATCACGTATGATGAATCAGCGCTCAAGTATCTGATCAAGAAGTGGTATATCGACGTCGATAATCGCCCGCTGCGCGCTGTGCATCCGCGCGATATCCTCAATCAATTGATCGATATTGCGACTTATTACAATCGCCCACCGGTGCTGACCAAAGAAATGATTGATAAAGCCGCTTCTTCTTATTTCGTCCGCCTCTAATCAGGTTTACGGAAGGATCAACCGCCCCCACGATGGTTAGGTCGTCATGGGGGCGGTTTTATGTTGTGTCTCAAACGGAGGGTACTATCCCTCATCTCCTTGATCATGCACACCCGCCGTTAGGATTTTTCATGTTCACAGCGATGCTTCGCAATCTGCGCGATCTGCCCGCCGCGCTAACGCTCTCCGCGATTGTTTCTGGGCTATTGGTCATCGTTATCGGCTATCCGTCGTCGCTGGTGATTGTTTTTCAAGCCGCGCAGAATGCCCATTTGACACCGGAACAAACCTCATCGTGGGTGCTGGCGATCACGCTAGGATCGGGCATTGGCGGCATCATTATGAGTTTGTGGTTTCGCCAACCGATCAGTTTTGCGTGGTCAACGCCGGGGGTGGCATTGTTGGTCACCAGTTTGGCGCAATACGCTTATGGCGAAGCTATCGGGGCGTATCTGCTGGCGGGGGTCGCAGTCGTCTTAATGGGCTTTTCGGGCTTATTCGGGCGGGTGATGGCGCTCATCCCCATGCCGCTAGTCTTGGGCATGTTGGCGGGCATTTTGATTCGGTTCGGGATTGGTGCCTTTAATGCCATCCCACAAGCGCCATTGGTAGTGGTGCCGATGATCGTTATTTTCTTTATTTTGCGCCGCCGCGCCTTTCGCGCTCCGGTCGCCATCGCGTTGATCGTGGGTTTCGTCTTGGCGGCAGTCACGGGCACGATACATCTTGACGGCTTTACGTTGACGCTGGCGACGCCGCAATTGACCGCCCCGATCTTCACGATTCAAGCGGCGTTGGGTTTGGCATTGCCGTTGTTCGCATTGGCGCTGACCTCGCAGAATGCCCCCGGTCAAGCAGTCTTACGCAATGCCGGTTATGAAATCGCTATCGATAAGGCGTTGATCGTCAGTGGGGTGATGTCGATCATCACGGCACCGTTTGGTGGGCATGGCGTGACGCTGGCGGCGATCACTGCCGCGCTGATCAATGGCACGGAGGCGCACCCCGACCCCGACAAGCGCTACTCGGCAGGGGTGGCGGCGGGGGTATGGTATATCGTCACAGGCGTGTTTGGTGCCGCTATCGTGACGTTGTTCGCGGGGTTGCCAGCCGCCTTGATCGCTGCGACGGCTGGCTTGGGGCTGACGAGTGCGATTTTGTCGTCGCTCAGTGGGGCGATGGCGGAAACGCACGGGCGCGAAGGGGCGCTCGTGGCGTTGATGTGTACGGCTGCCAATTTCTCGCTGTTTGGGATTGGCGCGCCTTTTTGGGGGCTGGTGTTTGGATTAGGGGTGCATTGGATCATGACTTCCAGTTTCGCGATGCGCACCAAAACGACCCGGTGATGGCTCAAACTGGCAGCAGACCCACCCATTGCCCCTTATTCCAGCGTGTTATAATGGCTGGACTGCCCCCAAGGATTGCATATCACGCCCCACGCTTCATCTGCATGAAGAGTCATCTGCATGAATGTGAGCAAGGGATAGGCGTGAGGGTTGGGCAGCCACGACATGTCTCGGAATTGGAATAAGCTCAAGTATGATCGATCAGGTCAAAGTCTATGTATGTAGCGGCAATGGTGGTGATGGGATCATCGCTTTTCGCCGAGAGAAATATATCCCGATGGGCGGACCCGCTGGCGGTGATGGTGGGCATGGCGGCAATGTCGTATTTCGCGCGGTCGCTGCGCTGAACACCCTAGCACCGTTTGGAAGAAAGATACACTTCAAAGCTGAACACGGCGAAAAAGGCGGGCAATCAAATCGCACAGGGGCATCTGCTCCGCATTTATTTGTCGATGTGCCACCCGGCACCCTCATCCGCGATGCCCAGACCAGCGCGGTGATTGCTGATTTGGTGCGTCCCGGCGATAGCGTCGTGGTCGCGGCGGGTGGGCGCGGCGGACGCGGTAATCAACGTTTTGCGTCGTCTGCCAATCAAGCGCCGCGCGTCGCCGAAAAAGGCGAACCGGGACTCGAAATGTGGTTGATCCTTGAACTGCGGTTGATCGCCGATGTCGGCATTGTCGGCGTGCCCAATGCGGGCAAATCGACCTTGTTGTCGGTGATCAGCAATGCGCGCCCGAAGATCGCCGATTACCCCTTTACGACGTTGGAGCCAAACTTGGGCGTGGTGGTGTTTGATGATCAAGATATGGTCGTCGCCGATATCCCCGGTTTGGTCGAAGGCGCGCATCTAGGCGTAGGCTTGGGGCACTCGTTTTTGCGCCATGTGCAGCGCACCCGTTTGCTCATTCATTTGTTGAATGGCGCAAACGACGATCCGCTGGCAGATTACAACCAAATCAACCAAGAATTGGCATTGTATGACGAGAAACTGGGCGACCGCCGCCAGATTGCTGTTTTCAACAAGATGGATATCCCCGAAGCGCGGGATCGCTACGAAACCGTGAAAGCGGCGCTCAAGGCGCGCGGCGTAGACGTGATCGCGATTTCTGGCGCGACGACCGAAGGGGTACAAGCGCTCGTGCGGCGCGTCTTTATGGAATTGAAGGCGCTGCCGAATGTCCCAGAACTGATCGAGACGATGCCGATTTATGATCTGCCGGAAGAGGATCTCGCCTTTGAGATTGAACGGGTGGAAGAAGGTGTGTATCGCGTCACGGGCAAGCGCATCGAACGATCTGCTGCTATGACCTATTGGGATTATGATGAAGCCATCTTGCGCTTCCAACGGATGCTTGACACCATTGGCGTAACAGCCGCCCTGCGCGACGCTGGGGTACAAGAGGGCGACTCGGTATTTATCGGCGAACATGAATTGGAATGGTCGGACTGACGGTTATGGAGCGAGTGGGTATCCTCGGCGGCACTTTTGATCCGCCACATCTCGGTCATTTGGTTTTAGCGGAATATGCTGTCGAGGCGCTCGGTTTATCGCGCGTCTTGTTCGTTCCGGCGGGTGATCCACCGCATAAACGCGGGTTGGTGCGCTTGCCCATCACCCATCGCTTGCCGATGTTGGCATTGGCATTGGCGGGCATTCCCCATTTTGAGATTTCGCGCATTGATGTGGATCGCCCCGGTCCGCATTTCGCCGTCGATATGATCCGGTTGTTGCAAGCAGAACTGCCGGATGCTAGTTTATATTTTTTGATGGGCAGTGATTCGTTTTCTGATCTGCCCTCTTGGAACCGCCCCCAAGAACTGGTTGATTCGTGCCAAATCGTTGTCTTGGATCGTCCTGGGCGCGATTGGTCAATTGAGATGCACGATGCGACGTTGCCCGGTCTGCGTGACCGGGTGGCGACCATCAAATTCCCTCGCTTGGGCATTTCCTCAACGGAAATTTCCAAACGACTGCACGCGGGCTTGAGTGTGCGTTATATCATCCCCGATGCGGTCCTCAGTTACATCACCTTGAATGGACTTTATCATTTTAAGCATCCCCACGCCTAAAGGCGGGGGCTTTTAGCCCCAATGCTTACCCGACTCAGCCCGCAAGGGCTACGTTAGCGGCGAAACTATAGGCACTTCGGGATACCTCACCAGTCCCGAACTCTGCGGTGAACGATTAAACAGAATGCTTGGGAGCAAACAGTGTCGTTCACGCCAAACCGTCGCATAACTTTGTCAAGGTGAACATTACACCCGTAAGGGAAGAAAAGTTGAGGTAACTCAAATGCAACGTGTATTCGTGATTGACAAAAACAAGCATCCGCTCATGCCCTGCCATCCGGCACGGGCGCGGGAACTGCTCAGGAAGGGCAAGGCGGCGGTCTATCGCACTTTTCCTTTCACCGTCATCCTGAAAGAACGTGAGGGCGGCGATACCCAACCCCTCGCGTTCAAGATCGATCCCGGCAGCAAGACGACGGGCATGGCTTTAGTCGCAGACTTCAAGCGGGGCAAGCGGGTGATTTGGGCAGGTGAACTCACCCATCGCGGGCAGCAGATACGCGACGCGCTCCTGTCAAGGCGGCAACTGCG
>Ga0163144_10028753_pt1 | contig 10703 bp, 9 predicted proteins | sample OliLak19BULKMAT1_FD_123175 | JGI IMG/M metagenome (GOLD analysis project Ga0163144, IMG submission 123175) | Freshwater microbial mat bacterial communities from Lake Vanda, McMurdo Dry Valleys, Antarctica - Oligotrophic Lake LV.19.BULKMAT1 | ecosystem: Environmental > Aquatic > Freshwater > Lake...
ATAAAGAAAATGTGCGTTAAATTTGTCAAACTTCACAATTTAAACAGTACTGTTTTTAAGTACTCATTTGGATATAACATTCAAGTACCTACTTTTTTGTATGTCGTGCAATTATGAAAAAACAGTGTATGGTTTGTCGCGTAAAAAGCTGCGGACTTGAAGAAGGGCAATCTATAAAAGACTGTCCAATCAATAAGTTTTTACATATTCTTGGAGGGAAACGATCCATGATAGTTTTGTTAGTCTTAGAAAAACCGCATAGATTTGGAGAACTCAAAAGATCCATTCCAGACATAAGCGAAAAAATGCTAATCACAACACTCCATTCACTTGAGAATACACAACTAATTCATGCACAACGCACCCTAGGGAAAGAGTTGAAAACTACTTATTCGCTTACTGAAAAAGGACAAAGGGCCATTATTCTCGCTGATGGAATTGCTGAGTTTTGAAAAGAAATTTCATAAGTTTAATTTAGATCACTAAGTTTATCCCCGGATCTATCATATATTCCGGCTGTAAGTAGGAAATCGTCGTAAGACTAAGTTCTTTGGGTGATAGTTCTATACTCTTTCCTTGCCGTGTTACATGCAAAATATCTCAATTGAATGAAAATGAAATCATTTTTTCTAGATCGACCTGTTCTTTCAATGGATGATCATACATCACATCCACAAAAAAATCTCCTGACTTCATCATATGCTCCAATGACGACGCTGGCAGAAGCTGTGTCTCTCGTTTTTCTGTTTCACTATTCAATGTCGCCCATCGGACATTTTTCTTTTGTCACAAAAATATAATTCCTGTGGTAGGCAAAAATCATTTTTTCACTAATGCTTTATATAGATCTAGTTTGGTACAACTATAAAACTCTAATTTTCCATTGAGGGCTAGTTGCATCGTGTTGAGAGCTAAGCAACCAATCCTAAGTATAGTAAATCCTCCCGGTCCGTTCAATACCCAGATTTTCTTGAATGTTTCTTTATCATTTAGTTGTCAAACAATCTCTGGTAGTTTTCTCTCTAAATCGTCGTAAGGCACGAGGATATTTGTATCCTTACCTTGAATTGCTATTTGGTCACTAGAAATATTAAAGAATAACATAGACTATACACATCTAAAAAAAGGCAATTTCATTGCTTCAAGGAGTTGAAAAACTGACTAATATACTATGCTCTTCCTTGCGCAACATATTGTACAACTCTGATCATAGTGTAGCTGAAAAGCACCAAAAGTAAACCAATAATAGAATATTTAAATCACTTCTTTCATTTTTCATACATACTCTCACTTCCACCACCGAAGACCATAAGCATTCCTGAGATTATCATTGCGATCACAGCCATCGTCCCAATAAAGAACGTCGCTCACAAAAATATATCCTGCACAAAAACCTTTGCGCTATTCTCATTTACTTCTTCTCTAATCTGAAGCGTATCATAGATACTTAGCGAACACGAACCTTCTTTTATACAATCGCTAGTAATCTTGATTCCTTCATACTCAATGGCGTGAACTAGGCTCATGTGGCTTGAATAATTAAATAACATCTAATTATAGAGAGATCTTAAGGTTTATGCAATTTTTCTAGTCTAAAGAGTGCTTATAAGAGATAAGAAAATTGACATATATGTATATAGTATATATAATATATAAGTATTTATAATAAAAAAAAATGTCTGAAGAACAATCCTATGATAAACTTCTACACACTGCTCTCGAAGAAAGACAGTGAGGTAAGATGAAAGAAACTACAGAAAATAGTCGTGAAGAAGCATTTTCTACACTCAATGACTCTTTGTGGTGACCAGAAGTACAACAACTCATTGTTCGTAGCGTAGAAGAAAAAGAATTACGTGGAGAGATTTTTGCAAACTGATTCAGTGGGAAGATTTTCGTAATTGAACATCCTCTAAGTCATAAAAAGTACTTGGCAGTGAAAAGTAGATTGAAAAGCGGAACCACAGCAAATTTAAAAATAATGAATGAATACGGTTTTCTAGTTAGTGCTCATAAAAGATTGAACTTAGAAGAATCAATAAATATTAAAGTACCTAGACCTTATGGAGTACTAAACGACCATGAAGGTTCATTGCTTTTGGTTATGGACTACATCGAGGGAGTAACAGTATTCTCTTATAAAACGAGTAAAGTTCTCCCTATAATGTATACATTCATTGCAAATCATGCGTATTGAAAGGGTTCCGCTACAGAACTTTTTGAGAATTTAGGAGCTGAAGAAGACTATCAAGGATTGAGAACAGATAAAGAGATCAAAGAAAAATTTGAGAGACTAATAAATTATTTATATATTTTTGCGTCGCAATCCGATTTTTATAAAGATTATTTCTCTTTTTATTCTCATCCACACAATAGAGCAGGAATTCTATATGAAGCTAGTATGGCTAAAGTTTACGATAAAATGAAGAAAGACAATCTCATAGATAAATCATCATGATTAATGCCTGAAACGGTTGAAAATATAAAAGATCATTTATCAAGCGCAATCAATATTCTTCATAAAAACTGAATCTTTCACAACGATTTAAACTATAGAAACCTAATGCTGGGAGAAGACGGGAATGTCTATATAATCGATTTCGATAAATCAGATACTCACTATTCAAAGAATATAGAACATGCTCGCAAAGGGTCTACGAGTTACGTATCTGCCTATAAAGGAGTATATGTTCAGTGAGATTATAGATGTCTAGGTTTTTTCGACGCTCTGTCTTATTAAAAAACTGACTAGTCGGATTTAAATACTAATATTATTTCTCGTTTTTTTGACAATCCCATCTTTGACCATCCCCTCCACGGCCTGCTCAAATTTTTCATGAGGAAAAAGGGCATGGAGTTGATCAAAAGTTGCCGTTTTGTGAGTAAGAAGATGTCTGAGTATTTTCCCTCTTATCTGTCTAGGCGATCACTCAAACTTGGATTGCTTGGATAATGGTTTGATACCGGTTGCAGTAGCAGTTGCAACTAGTGATCCGTAGTCCATCAATGCGTTGTTCCAGTCATTGGAGCGTCATTCAGGAATACAACGAATTGCAAGCTCTTCCAGGTCATTTTTAGATAGCTCTGCTTTGATTCATAACTCTCGCATCAATACTCTTCTAATATTAGTATCAACAACCGGTGTAGGTAAATTGTAAGCAAAAGCTAAAATAGATGCAGAGGTATAAGGACCAATTCAAGGAAGAGATAGTAACTGTTCACGTGTACCAGGTACCTTTCAGTCAAAACGATTCATCATCTCCTGCGCAGCCTGCTGTAAGCGTATTGCTCTTGAATTAAATCCTAATCCCGACCGAAGTCCAAGTAATATAGGCTTTTCCACCTCAGCCAACGACCTCATGGTAGGTAAAATATTCAACCAAGCCAAAAACTTAGGAGCTACACGATCTACTTGAGTTTGCTGAAGCATAACTTCACTCACAAAAACTTTGTAGGGATCGTCTGTATCTCTCCATGGAAGAACTCTTTTGTGAACAGCGTATCGATCAAGAATTTTCTGCTGAAACTTTTCAATCTTTTTACTGGTTATCATCGTCAAATTATTTCGTAAAAGTTAAGTAATCGTTATAAAAATCTAATCCGTCAAACAACAAACCAATCATAAATCATTTCAAAAAAGATGTTAATGGCGTAATAGATATTTTTTGCTCAATAATTATCACAAGTACCAATCACAGTGCTCCTATTATTCGATGATGTAGATGAAAGTTGTATATGAACAGACTTCTTTCTATGAGATGACCTTCATACTGCCCCGCTAGTACTCTACAAAGCAGATTAGCTAAAATAAACCCTCACATTCCTCGGCTATACTGCTCATAATTAATTGACATTTCCTTAACCAAAAATTAAATAGCATAAGCAGTATGCTACGTTTGGAGCGTTTTTCAACGGAATTATGTTATTTTTTGTGATCTAATTCTAAGAGCGGGAAGGAGTTGGATCGGTCTCTTTCAAACTGACCTTTGAACTGCTTTATAACACGAGGATCATCGATGATAATACCAAACTCTCTATTGTTGTCTAAAGCATTCGTGGAGAGATTCATGCTTCACATAATGAGAGTATTTCCATCAATCAAAATATTTTTCGCGTGAAGATAGAGCTCATCAAAAACTTTTGTTCAGGTAGAGAGAGTATCCAATCGCTTTTTTCACTGATACTCACCTACAATTATACGGAGATCTACATCGTTACTTTTCTTTTCCAAGAGTTCTACAATTGATTTGTCCTCGATATACTGAGCTTCAATAGCGATCGACTCCTTGGCTCCAGAAAGGGCATTTTCAATGATACTTCTACAGTTAACGGGACACACAAGCAGGTGATCATCAATGTCCCCAGACATTAACGCCTCCCCTGTCCAATCTTTTGCAAAAATTGTTACTAAACTTTGAGCAACACCGGTATGTGAAGAGATAAACCAGTACTCTCTGTTGTTCCAAAAACTAGGATAAGATAAGTTTGCGGTGCTAATCATAAAACGTAGATCATCAATCAACATGACTTTGGCATGGACATAATTTGTGCCAAGATGTTCATCCGTACGAACTGAAATTGATTTACCGCGTAAAGAGTCTTGAAGCTTATCGAAATCTTTTGATCAGCCTCCGTACGTATCATTTTCCACAATCATGTCTATCTGGACACCAAGTTGTGCAAGGTTACGTAGGAGTTGATGGGTTTCTTTGTCGGTAATCTGATAGAACCACATCTTTAGGGTATATTTTGTGCTAGCTAATAGATCAAAGATGTCTCCTTGTGAGTCGTAGGGGCTTATGAGGAGTGTGCCTGTAAGTGAAGGTTGTGAACTTGATCCTAGGTGAGCTATCTCTTGTCCTTTCCTGATATCTACTTTTCAACTAGCAAAAAGCCAAATCAGCAAAGCAATAATTACGCTTGTAACTCCTATAGAGAGGTAGTAACTCTTAAACTTCATGTGTTTGTATTAAAGTAAATGAGCTTTCTATAGTCGAAATCAGACATATTCCCAAGAACAAGTACAGAATAAATGCCCTATTGGAGACCTTGTAGAATTGACAGAACTGAAGGAGATAGGTATACTTTAGAGGTAGAAAACTCTTACTTTTACCTTCTCATTCTCTATGTCCGACGACTTGTATGATGTCGATCCTTACGAACAAAAGGAGACTGAACAGACCACCAAGAATAAAGTTATAACATATGCTCTCATGGCGTTTGGAGTTATTTTGGGGATCTTCGTTGTATTCTGGATGATGATGAGAATGAACTATAAAGTAAATGCAGTAAGGAGTGAGTTCTGGCCAACGATGAAAATTATTTTTATTGTTGTTATGGTCTTTATAGTACTTATAGGTGTGAGTATGTTCCTGATAAATATAATCGGTAAAAAGTGAGCTTATGACAAAAACTTTGTAAAAGAAAAAGAAGTCGCAAAGAAATAATTTTATAGTATATCTCTATCATTTATGCAATTTGACTATTGGTTATTGTTAGCAGGCACGTGAATACTACTCTTTGGTATGTATATTTTTGAAGATGCAATTAGATTTCTCTGAGGGAGTAGACTTAAAGGTATCATAAAAAGGTATACCGACACAGGTTGGAAGTCGATCTTTACCTGATTTTGGACTACAAGTCTTTTACAAAGTAGCACGCTCCTGTCACTACTTATCCTAGCATTTGCTGGGGCAGGTATACTAACACTTAAAAGCTCTATAGGACTAATTTTCGGAGCAAATATCGGTTCTCCTATACTCCCCTTATTGGTAGCATTGATCGGATTTGGTGAGTTTAAAATATCTGCAATTGCACTTCCTCTAATAGCGATTGGATGAATTACTTTGGTCTTTGTAAATAGCGAAAAGCGACAACAAATATCTAAACTACTAGTAGGATTTGGTCTACTCTTCTTGGGGTTAGACTTTATGCAAGAAGCGGTTGCGGAAGTCCAAAGTCAGCTAAACTTGGAAGCATATAAAAATCTAAGTCTATGGGGATTTGGTCTTTTGGGACTTATTGCAACAGTAATAATTAGATCTAGTGGTGCGATATGAATTATGACTCTTGCGGCATTAAGTACAGGAGTCATCGGCTTCCCTGCTTCGATTGCGATTGGAATGGGCGCAAATATATGAACCACTTTCACAGCAGTTATCTCGTCTTTTGGAGGTAGTCGCATCAAACGACAGATCGCAACAAGTCATGTTCTGTTCAATGTACTTTCATGAATAATTGGAGTAATATTCTTTTGGCAGTACATATGGGTAACAAACGTATTATTGTGATTGGAAAATAATCCAATTATGGGTAACGCAGTACTTATGGTAATTTTCAACGCAACAACCGTTATCTTGTTTGGGTTCTTCTTAGTACCATTTACTAAATTAGTTGAAAGAGTAGTTCCTGCAAAAATAGACAAAATACAACAACTTAAAGTAGTACAAGCGTCTGTAGGAACACAAAGAAATGACGCATGATTTGCATCAGCAAAACTATATGCACTTCACGAAGATTGCAAGCTTCTTATAGACGACGCAGCTACCTATAATGCATACCTATTTGGTCGAGAGATGTCCGAAATTCATGCTGCAAAGCGTGATAAAAAAGAACATATTGAGGCAGTAAGTCGGGACAAGAACAAACATAAAGAGATGTATATGGAAGTTAAGAGAATCAGCGACATTATGCTAGAAAATCTCCTGCCTTTGAAGCAAGAAAAACTTCCCAAAGATATGAGAAAGATCTCTGAGTATGTAGAAAAAACCATTTATAGCGCACTCAAATCAGTTAAGGGGACTAAAAACATATATCGTGATATTCAAAATATTAAAGAGTCAGAAAGCAAAGTACTTCAAGAAATATATGAAACTTTCCATAAACAAACCAAAGAATTATATCTGCATGTAGCACACATCACCGACAGAGAGTTCAACAAAGAAAACTTTCATGAGCTTAAAGCAGCTCTCGAGAAAATAGAGATCTATCATCGCGGGTTTATCGAGATGGTTACCAAATTAGTTAATAAGAAAGTTGATCTTGAAGAGATTGATATTCCAAGTTTGATCAATGTAGATCATTATGTCTACCAATCAGCAAAAACTATGGTGAAGGCACTACAAAACACGTATCTCACTGAAGAAGAAGAGATAGCATTTGAGGAGATGGAGGACGTGAAAGATATGGAAGAGGATGGAAGTGAGTAATATTTTCTCATAATATACTTTCACTAGGCTTTATTTACATAATATAGAATGCTTTAAAATGCTAGTAGTTCATAAATCTCCTATTGCCTTTAGCTCTTTCTTCACTGATAATTTTTTGTGCAGCTTCAACGTCCTCTTCTGCATCATCAAAGCAGTGTTTTATAAGTAGCATCATTGCATGATTTTCTGTTATCGGCCCATAGCAAATGTCTTCCAGCTTCTTAAAATTCTCTTCTATATTTTTTATTAAAATATCTTTCATTTCTTTTTTATTCATAGTGTTTATACTCGCTATTTTATTATTTATTATATCTAATTCTTCTTGTTTTTTTTGTTTTTTATTTGAATCTTTTAATTTGCTCACCTCATACATGAGCGTTTGTTGAAGCGTAGTAAGATGTCTTTTTATGTATCATGATAGCCACCGAAGTCATCACGATGCAGCTCTTGGATTCACCAAGCTATTTATACCTATTCATACACGAGAGCATAAGTGTTCTCTCATGCCAGGTCATCAATATCACTGGCTAAATCAGCAAAAGTACGACTCTAATCATCAATAATAGCTATATCGATGTGAACGCGGCGCGTCTGGATACTTTTTCTCTACATCATTACTAAGCGATATGAATATCTCTTTATGATTATCGTATAAATAATGATATAGCATTCTATTTACTTCATCGTTCTCTAATTCTAGCGAAATCTTGGTGACAACTTCCACAAGATCTTTATAATTATCAAAGTGTAGAGCATCAAGCAATGAATGTAACCTAGGTCAGATCTCATCAAACTCTTTATAGTCCTCTACTTGTATAGATCAGAAAAAGGTCTTTCATAAATTGTTATCTATGGTTTCTTTGGCTTCTATCATAGTTTTTATTTCTTGAAAATATTGAGATTCCAATACTTTCTTAGGATCAAAGCATAAAGATCTAAAATAATCTAAAACTGTTTTATGTGAAAACCTATATCCGTTTACTCAATTCATAGATGATTTTTCAATGACTCAAGATACAACAAGTGATTGCGTAAATAGTTCTTCTCTTTTTCTTTCAAGTTTTTGGTATTCTTGCTCTGTATATCATCATTGATTATTTATTCGATTCACTAGATCTGGATAGTTACATTCATTCATATAAAGCGTAATTGCCCTTTTAAATTGCTTTGTCGCATAAAATCACAAGCTTACTGTATCACTATCAATATTAGTTTTCCAATCATTTCAAACATAGACTGAAAGATATTTCAAAAAGTCTTTTCTTACTATATCATATTTTCTATCCAATAAGTCGTTCTCAAAAATACTCTCATCAAGCTCCTTATATTTTTCGAAGGTTGCTTCTCACAAAACCTCGAGATAGTATCTATACACTTCTTGTCTTGATATAGACTCTTTTCCCACCAATTCGTATGCTGAGCGACTCTGGCTTATAAGTCCCAAAGCGTCTATAATCATATAGTTAATATCTTTAGGATTAAGTTTTGGAATTATTTGTTGCATAAACTTTTTGTAGTGTTTAGATGTATGATTTGGAAGGATATCAGCGTAATGATCTACTACTCAACCAACATTATCAAGAGATGCTTCTAGTTTTATGGTTTGCTGTTCTCACCATACTGATGTCAAAAAACTTCTTCACAAGCAGTAAAATTTTTTCTCTGGGTTTGCATCAATATATTCATTCCGCATGATTTGCTCTTTAATTCAAACTTCATCAATACCATCGATAACTACTACTTGTATACGATGCAATTGCGAAATATCAATATCTCAAGCATGTATAAGAGATATGTTCTCTGGATGAAGACCATTGCGAACATGTTCTGAGACTAGATATTTAGCCAACATAGACTTGCCACTACCTCATGGAGCCGTGATGTACTTATTTCACTTCATAATTAGTAAATCACTATTAAGCAATGGTTGCTTGCGTCATTCTCCATAATCAATACTCAGTTTTTGATCTTTATAGATCTTAAAAAAATCTATAGATCCGAATGTAAGGGATTCTACATTAAAGATTTCTGATGATAAAAACGTATCGCTTGCTTCAAGTTGTTTGTAGAGAAAGTCATACTCCTCATTCTCTCAGACAATTTTTCTTAAAATACTACGGCCAGAATGCCAAAGTATAGAAAATGCTTGCTTCCGAAGTCCTGACTTAGGAGATGAACTATGAAGTAGACGTAAAGTTTTTAGTTGTTGCTCAGGAGTTTGTTCAAGATAAGCCCCCTGTAAAAATTCAGTAATTATCTGCGTAATATGTTTTGTATAAAGCCCTCTACGAAACACAGAAAGAAGTTGATCTATTATTACATCTCCCACAAGTGGATACTGTTGAATATAATAGAGAATTATATTAGTATGATTTCTCTCGAGACGTTCTTCAATAAATCCTTCTAATTGGTAAAGATACTGATTAATAATTCCTTCATTTGTTGTAACTGACTGGTTTAATGATAGAGTAGGGAACAACTCTTGAAGTTTGTGAATTATTACTTGATAGTCATCTTGAGGAATACGCATAAGTGATTTATGTTCCTGCTCCCATTCACGTTGTTGGAATTGTCATTTGTTATTCAAAGGGTATGTCTTCAATTCAGCAAAAGATCATGAATAATGAAGATCTATTCACTCTTTTTCGCGTTCTCAAGAGTTTTTAATATCTCCTGCTTGGATCGTTGTTCTATATGCCACTACCAGATGAAGCGTTTCTGGATCTGCAATTTGTTCTCCTATTATTGATTTAATTTGATCTAATCAATCAGCAGCGTTTTGAATTGTTTGAGTATATGATTCTTCATAAAACTTTTGTTTTTCTTTTCAAGGAAGATCTAAAATTCTAGTAGCGCCTAATATATGTTTTGATCAAAATCAAAGAGAATCTAATTGTTCATTTGTTATATCTCATGTGTCTAACAACTCATTTATTTTTGATAACTCTCGTTTTTTCCTTGCGGACAATAAAGGATAGTGTTGTTGTTGTGTTATTACCTCCATTCCCAAATCTACTCAATACTTTTCCAAAAGCTGTATTGATTGTATATTACGTAGTGTATCATGAGGAGCATACAGAACAATCTTTTTGAATCAAAGTTGCTTAATGCGCTCTACTTGTGCATATAAGCACGAAGTAGCAGATAAAAATTCTTGTTCATCCAATGGTATATCTTTTCACTTTGGTGCATCTTTTACCAAATTTTCGTCTATTTTCGCCATAGCTTCATTATCTTCTTTTTTTGATTTTGTTTTCCCATGGCGAATAATACCTAATGTATGTCTTGCTTGAAGATTTTGAGGGATGTCTATTTTTCTACCATAAGATTCCAATGCTTGCGCTATAGTCGCTTTCTGACCAAGATTTCTAGGGGGTTTACCAATATTTTCCTTGTGTTCTTGAAGGATCCTATCTTTTTGGTTATCATCTCTATAGGTGTTGTTTGATGCCATATTATTGTTTCGGTCAATGAATCTTCTCTATCTTCCCAATA
>Ga0163144_10028756_pt1 | contig 10703 bp, 6 predicted proteins | sample OliLak19BULKMAT1_FD_123175 | JGI IMG/M metagenome (GOLD analysis project Ga0163144, IMG submission 123175) | Freshwater microbial mat bacterial communities from Lake Vanda, McMurdo Dry Valleys, Antarctica - Oligotrophic Lake LV.19.BULKMAT1 | ecosystem: Environmental > Aquatic > Freshwater > Lake...
AGATGAGTATAAACGGTGCGGCTTGGGAAGTGGTTCATAAATACGAAAAAATTCAAACCATATTATTTGATCAAATTGGTTATCACGAAATTTGTGTTTCTGCATCAAATAAAAATCATTGCAACAATACAATTTGCAAAGAAATTACAATTACACTTCCTGTCATTAATCAGCCAACAGTAAACATAACAACCTCATCAGTCACTGGTGATTTTTTTATTGAATTGCTAATTCCTTTTCCTGTTATTTTGAATGTTTATGATTTTTCTGGGATGCCCATTTCATCCCAAAATGTTGTGCCTGGTTTTAATACTTTTAATTTTACACCGGGGCAATATATTTATGATATCGTTGACCCTAGCATAAGCCAGGTATTAGCTTCGGGGACATTTTTTGTTTTGTGATTTAAGTAAAATATTATACTGCAATTAGTGAGAAATTTTTGATAAATGTTTTCCCACGGATATTCACAGAAAAGGAACGCAGATTTTCCTGAAAAAAAAATGTAATTATTTCCGCACTTTTATTTTCTGCTTCACCGTCCAATAATTAATAAAGTATAACACTTTTAGTGAAATAGAATTTGTTGCAGGATTTTTCATTAACACATTTACGTTTTCAAAATAATTATTTGTGGTTTGTTCTGAAAACGAGAAAATAGAATTTTTCCAAACCAAACTTAATTCGCTGCCTGGCGCAAAAACCCAACGATAAGCCATGTCAATTGTAAATGCATTAAAACTATTGTTGTGCAGTGATAAATTGTCTGAACTAATTCCAGTGTATGTGGTTGGTTGCAATCTTCCGTTGGCATCTAGTAGAAAAAAAGCACTGTAATTTACTTTTGACCAATAATGTCTCAACCCAAATGTGATCCCCATTTTATTATTAAAAATATAACTTGCTGAAATTGTATTTTCGATGGTGAATCGATCTCTAATTCCAAAAATTGGATCGGCTCCTTGCATGGGCACATTAAAATAATTATCGAGCGCAGCACCTTCTTCATTTTGATTGTAGCCTAAATAATTTTCCAACACTACAAAAAGTTTATCGCTGAATCTTAAACGAGGACTAGTTGTCAAATCAAAAACATATCGGCCTTTATCTTCAAAACGAATAAGGCCAGTGCGCATATCTAACGAAAATGGTTTTCCATAATTCGACGAAATAAATCCACCAGCACCAATTGTTCGTGGATACTCGTAAAACCGACCTTGTACGCGTGGTTCAAAAAAATCATACGTGATTACAGGTTCGCTAAACATCCTCACGCCGGCAGTCATGAAATTTTTAAATGTTCCGCCAACGTCTGCTGAAATTTCAAAATTGGCAAAATCATCTGGAGAAACATTTCTAGTATATGAAATATTAAAATTCGTCCACATTCGATAAAGTTTCCAAAATGGTTCGTATATATTGTATGCACCTTCTGCAGTAATTGTGCGCTGATTGGTCACAAAAAAATAACCTAAATCATTTGGGTTATAATTTTTACTTGTTTCAAAATAATCTAGATTCCACAAAATTTTTCCAGCTGATTTTCCGAAACCAAAATTTGCTAAATGACCTAAATCAGTAGCATCTTCATTGTAAATTTGAGACAAAACAAACTGACCATAAGTTTGAAATTTTTGACCTTTTGAATAAATGTTATATCCTGCTGAAGTTACGTTGGCATCATAGGTTGAGCCATTTCTTAGAACACTTGTATTCACCAATGTCACACTTGAATTATTTTTTACATTCTGATCAAAAACCAACACATTGTAATTTGTAAACGGATTTGTTAAAACGCTTCTTCGTTCACCCGATATGGTATCGTAAACTGTTGCAAAAGTGTTAGTCGAAATCGCATTAAAAACACCAATTCCCAAGCCATAATTTGTACGTCCGGAAAATTTTGTAGCATTTAATAATCGCGTTGTTGAAGGATTGCTTTCAACAATTTCTGTTGAATCTAAATCACTATATGCATCATCATAATTAACGGGTGTTCCACCTATTCTGCGCGAATAAAATAAATCTCCTTTATTAAATAATTCTGTTCCTTCGGTAAAGAATTGTCGACGTTCATTATAGCGAACTTCAAATGGAGATAAATTTAAAACCTGATTGTCGAATTGCACCTGACCAAAATCTGGAATCAACGTCATGTCTAATGTAAATGATTCATTCAAACCATATTTCACATCCATGCCTCCATTGGCTGTATAATTAGTAGTTTCAGTTGCTCCATCGTATTCAATATAACCTGAAACATAAGGATAAAAACTCAACCGAATTGGTGAATCGATATCATGAATTCCAAAAAGTTGTCCCAGTTGACTTATGATATTAATACCGGTTGGGTCATTATAATTCCAGAATGATTCTTCTCTTTTTCGTTGAATATTTCTTCCAAAATTTATTCCCCAAATTTGTTCAACATCACTCGGAAATCGAATGGCAGCAAAAGGAATTTTCATTTCAACTACCCATCGATCGTCCAAAATTTTTACCGCACTTTGCCAAACGGCATTCCAGTTATTATCAATGTCATTTACCTGATGAATGTGATCTAATTGAACACCTGCACTTGTGACAATAAAACCAAAACCAATTGTTCCACTATTATAAGTATCAAATACAACTCCAAACCAATCCGTATTTCCAACATCATCGCGCTGAGAAAGCACAAGAGTCATGCTATCACGCGAATCAAAAAGTTGGGCGCCAATATAAATTGCTTGATCATCAAAAGCAATTCTTACTTCTGATCTTTGCGCTGAAGGTGCGCCTGCTATTGGTTCGGTTTGAATAAAATCCTTTGCGATTTCTGTAGTTGCCCAGAAAGGTTCATCAAGATTGCCATCTACATTTACTTTTTCAGTAATTTTTGCAAGCCCAATATTTTTTCTGTCAAACGCTTGCGCCGAAAGACTAATGAAAAAACCTACTAATAAAAAAAGTGATCTGGGCACGTGCAAATGTGCAAAAAGCAAGTCAATGTGCCAAGTGAAAAGTGTCTGATGGTTTTTAAAAAGGATGAGGTATTATCTTTAACGGAAGAGTTTTTTAGTGGCAGTGCAGTTCGTACGACAAAATTAAAACCTCATTCAAATAAAAAAAATCCTGCACCTGCCGCTGCTATTGGAACTCCTTTCTAAGCTGCAACTTTTTTCTAAACCGTTCTACTAAAAGCCGAAATCCCCGTAACATCCATTCCTGTAATCAACAAATGAATATCGTGTGTTCCTTCGTAAGTAACAACAGATTCAAGATTGGCCATGTGGCGCATTACAGAGAACTCATTTGTGATTCCCATAGCACCTAAAATTTGACGTGCTTCTCGTGCAATTCGCATTGCAATTTCAACATTATTTCTTTTTGCCATTGAGATTTGAGCTGATGTTGCTTTGCCTTCATTCTTTAATTGACCTAAACGAAAGGTTAAGAATTGTGCTTTTGTGATTTCAGTTATCATCTCAGCCAATTTTTTTTGTGTGAGTTGAAAACCACCGATTGGTGTATCAAACTGAATTCGTTCTTTAGAGTATCTCAACGCTTGATCGTAACAATCCATTGCTGCACCAAGAGCACCCCAAGCAATTCCGTAACGCGCAGAATCAAGACAACCAAGTGGTGCACCTAATCCTGATTTATTTGGTAAAATATTTGCTTTCGGAACTTTTACATTGACAAACAATAATTCTCCGGTGATAGATGCACGCAGTGAATGTTTACCGTGCATTTCAGGAGCAGAAAATCCTTCCATTCCTTTTTCTACAATTAATCCATGAATTCTTCCCGATTCATCTTTTGCCCAAACAACGGCAACATCAGCCAAAGGTGCATTTGAAATCCACATTTTTGAACCATTCAAAATTACGTGGTCGCCAGCATCTTTAAAATTAGTTAACATACCGCCGGGGTTTGAACCATGATCTGGTTCTGTCAATCCAAAGCATCCTAGAAATTCACCCGTTGCCAATTTTGGTAAATATTTTTTTCGTTGTTCTTCGTTTCCGTATTTGTAAATTGGATACATCACGAGCGAACTTTGAACAGATGCCGTTGAACGCAAACCTGAATCGCAACGCTCTAATTCTTGCATAATAATTCCATACGAAATATGGTCCAATCCTGGTCCGCCATATTCTTGAGGAATATATGGGCCAAACGCTCCAATCTCACCAAGACCTTTTACTAAATGCGCAGGAAATGCAGCACGTTCGTAATAGTCTTCAATAATTGGAGATACATTTTGTTTTACCCAAACACGAACGGATTCACGAATCAATTTATGTTCTTCAGTTAACAAATCATCCATCTGATAATAGTCGGGATGTGTATATAAATCGCTGGCCATAATTTCAATATTTTTTGCGAGACAAATGTAGGTATTTTAACAGGAACAAATATTGGTTGTGCTAATTTAAGATTGACTTGAAAAATCTATTTCACGCAAAGTTATGCTCAGACAAATCGCAAAGGAAACGCTAAGCAGTCATTTCGGTAAATTGTGAGCAGTTCATTTCGAAATACTTGGGTTCATTTACATGAAAATTGACCCAATCAAATCTCAAACTTTTAACTTTTGTCTACATGAATTAACTCATTCAAACAAATTCACCTTAATTTTGGCAAGCATGAATGAAATAGAGTTTATTCAAAACACAAACAATACCGATGCGGCACAGATGATTCAATCTTCCTTCAATTGGGTGTTTTGGTCATTGATGACATTTAATGTTTTTGCCATTGCTTATATTAAAACGGCCAATCCAGGATATTTTGGCGTATTGTTTAAAACCGGACTATACAACCGTCAACTTTATAAAAACAAACAAGACGATTTGCGACTTGGAGGCGCCGGGTCGATTTTATTAACTATTTCTTATTTTAATTGCGTGGCAATTATAGCCTCCGCACTAATTCCAGCTGCGGTAAGTTGGATGCCATTAATTATCCTCGTTGGCATTGCGGTTGTAGTATTCTTAAAGTATGGCTTCATTAAAACTTTAAGTCATGTTTCTCAAACCAGCGAAGGGACAAACGAACATTGGATCAATCATTTAATTTTTTTCCAGATAACCGGAATTCTTATGACTCCAGTTTTATGTTTTACCCATTTTTCGTCTCAAACGGTTCAAAATAGTACCATCATTTCACTGGCCATATTCATTTGTATTATGATTGTTGTACGTGAATTACAGTCATTTATAAGAGCCATTCGTTTAAGAGTATCATTAGTCTATATTATTTTATATCTTTGCACGCTCGAAATAATACCCTTAGTCGTCATAATTAAGGTTTTAGTCAAGTAAAACAAGCAGTTAAACTAATTATTCAAGGTTCTATGAGCGTTAAAACTATTCTAGTTTCTCAGCCAAAACCGGAGACCGAAAAATCACCTTACTTCGACCTAGCAGAAAAATATAAATTAAAGATAGATTTTAGACCTTTTATACAGGTTGATGCCGTTAATGCGCGCGAATTCAGAGAACAGAAAGTTGAATTAGCAAAATCTACTGCAGTAATCTTTACAAGTAAAACAGGTGTCGATCATTTTTTTAGGATAGCAGAAGAAACTCGTTTTAAAGTTTCTGAAGCAATGAAATATTTCTGCCTTTCTGAAGCAATAGCATTCTATCTACAAAAATATGTAGTTTACCGAAAAAGAAAAATTTTCTATGGTAAATCAACCATTGTTGAATTAGCTGAAATTTTGAAAAAACACAAAGCTGAAAATTTCCTTTTGCCTTGTTCAGATATTTTGCGTCAAGATATTCCGAATACATTAAATGCTGCTAATCTAAATTTTACAAAAGTAATTTTGTATAAAACAGTTGCTGCTGATTTATCAGATTTATCAGATGTGAAATACGACCTTTTAGTGTTTTTTAGTCCTTCAGGAATTGAATCATTGTTGAAAAATTTTCCAAAATTCAAACAGAATTCAACACGGATTGCAGCCTTTGGACCAACCACGGCCAACGCTGTTCTTAAAAATAATTTGCGATTAGACATTCATGCTCCAATGCCACAAGCACCAAGTATGACAATGGCGATTGAGCTATTTATTAAGAACGCTAAAAAGTAGATTCTTATTTATTGATTTTTTACTTTTGAAATCTGGCATACATCGCTTCGATGTCAAAAATTTCGCTGCCAAAAAAGTGATAACCCGCATAGGTAAGTCGAGCACCTTTCTCAATTAATCCTCTTTTTTTAATTTTATCAAATGTGCAATTGGTTAGAATCATTTTTGAATTTTTATATTCCGGTTTCTTTTTGTAGAGTGCTGCACCCACTTCACAATTTATAGCGCGAATATTATTTCCAATTAAAGTTGAACCATCTTTAGAAGCAAGGGCTGTTAAAGCTCCGTCGATATCGATATCAGACAAAATCAATTCAGATGATTCGCCGGATGAAACACCCTTATCTCCTGAATTTCGAATGGTAAGATGAGAAATTTCGACTACCGAACCCGAAAAATCTATACAGTCATTTCCTGTATTTCTAAAAAATGATTTCGTTAAAAAACCTGTACAAAAATCTGCATCAAAACCATCACCATGTGTATCTGAAATGGTTAAACTGTCTATTTCAAAATTACCTCGAATTATATTTAAAGCGTCTTCGCAAAAATTATTTTTAATAGTAAGATGCGAAATGTTTACATCTGCTTCATAAATCGTCAAGGCTCCTGTTAGCAGCCAGCCTTCATGGTTAAGTGTGTTTTGATTATAAATTTCCGTGTGCTTGATTACAACTGTTTTTGCACTGAGAATTGTGACTCCTTGAGAAGACGAATCAGATGATGTGAAAATAATTTTTTCTTGTTCGGTTCCATTCATTGAAACAGAATTATTGAAGATTAAACCACCATGATTTATGATATCAATTTCAGCACCAGCCTCAATTATAACATGATAATCATTAGGAACCAAAATTAATTCTGTTACCGTATAATTTCCTTTTTTAACAATTAATGTATTGGCATTCAATGCAAATAATTTATTCGATTTATTAAATTTTTCGGTCAGTGTAATCCTCGGATGTGTTGCATTTGGTTGTTGCCAATCAAACACTTTTTTACTTTGAACTACACCCGGAATATTTGCGACGGTAAAATGAATTTTTGTCGCCTTTTTTGGCAACACTAGTTCAGCATAGGCAGGTTGTTTAACACCATCATAACTAAGTAAAGGAATGTTTTTTTCAAAAAGAAAAACTGAATCATCACCTACCTTTGTTGAGTAGCCAATAATGTTTACGTTTGCCAAATGATAATTTTCAAATTGAAATTTATAATGATTTGAATCAAGTTGACTGCGATAAATATTCAATGAAATATCTTTCAAAAAAAATTGATTCTTAAGTTCAACATAATTTGGTGTGATAATTTTAGGATGTGGATTTAATTTAGTTTTTTGTTGAAATTGATTCCAACAACTATCCAAATCAATTAATTCATTGCGAACAAATGCCGCCCGATTGGAATAAAATTCTTTATCCAATTTATAATTTGGAAGTTCATACGCTAAAATTGATTCTCGTTTTGAAATTTCCGATTCAAGTAAACCAAATACATTGTCTAAATATTCAACCGAACTAAATTTGGTGCAATAGTGCGTATAAAATTCTCTGAACTTTTGATTGGAAAAAAGGTAATAATCCATTGCTGCTTCATCTTCACCAGCAATGTCTGCGAACTTAAATTTTACCTTTGCTAAGAGCGGATTCATTTCTGCTTCACCTGGAATCATGTCAAATCCAATCACTTCCAATTTTGTTGTAACAGGGTTATAATAATATCTGCGATTGTGCCAAGCCATAGCATGATGAATATTTCCAATGTCCATTAAGGCATAATACTTAGCTGTTTTTTCCAAATCAAACAATAGTTCTGGCTTACTATATAAATTTTTGAAGAGAAATAAAAGTGAAGATGCGTTAACAAATTGATTTGAAAGCACAGGTGATTTTTCTGTTCGCCCTTCTTTAAAACAAGTTATCATTGCCGATTCAAAATACGGATAACTTCCTTCCAATTGTTCTTTTTTTCCTGACGCTAAAAGTGCCCAGAAACCTGTTTCATCAATTTTAATAATAGGTCCCTCACGGTACTTACGATGTTCTAAAAGTTGTTTGTCAAAATGTTCTTCAATGGCATAAATTCCTTGACTTACTCCATTTATTTCTACTGGTAAAAAATCATATGAAGTTGAAAGCAATCCTTCTAAATCGCACAACTCATGCATGAACCACTCGTGCAAATAATTTCTGGTACTTGGATGTTGAATGGAGAAAGTCGTTAATCCTCTGTAAGCTTTGTCTGTCTTAATTCTGTAAGATGTTTTACCATTTTCTAAATGATCGGTCCAGTCACCTTTCAATCGAATTTCAATCGGTATACTATCACTATCTTCAATAATAAATCCTCCTACATATTCTTTTAAATCACTGCTGATAATAGTTTGTTGTAGCGCCTTTGTTTTAAATTCTGTCAACAAAGTCATGCACGAATCAGGAATGTAAAGTTTCATTACATCTACTGAATCTATTGCAATAGCTCGTCGTTCATGATATCTGTTAATTTCAAAATTATCAAAATAGGCCACTTGACCTTTTGAAAACAAATAAAATTTTAACGTATCAATTTTCGTTTCTACTGCAAAGTTTAAAAAGTATTGACTCCATCCAATCGAATCATTTATTTTATTGACTGAATTTGTACTGATATCATATTTTGTGTGTCCGCACACACCTGCCATGAGAGTTGCTTCATCGCATGAATCTTTAACCCAAACGCTGGCTTCAAAAAATTCTCCAACCGCAACATCAGTAAACGTAATGGGCATTCCATAAGCCTGAACAGAATCAAGTTTCAAACTATATTTTCCTGCAAATACAAAATCTGTTGTTTGATAACCTGCCGCAAGAAACTCACCTTCACCATCATTAAAAATCGGAAATCCATTTTTATCACCAATCGTTTCTGCTCCGCTATAATAAGCAGTCAAATTATTGGCCGTGTCTTGAACCTCAGCTTCACATGCAAACAGCATTAGCCCAAATATTGGAATAAAAAAGAATGTTTTCACCCAAACGAATAATCGACGCATATACTACAAATTTAATGAAAGATTGAATAGATAATAACTTGTTGGTTTTTTATCCGCAATGCACTCTACAGGTCTCTATTATTTTCATAAATTTACGCCATCCTAGACAGTCAGCAAGATAAATTTAACCATGGCAAAAGAAGATAACCCAACAGATATAATTGGAAAAAAAACTAAACGAATTGTGTTAATCACAACGTGGGTTCTTGCATTCTTACCTCTTTTCCTGATACTTATTATGTTAGGAAAAGCCAATGCACACGTTCCGGACTCACAAGCGTTAGCTAATCCACCAGATAAACAAGCATCGATTATTTATTCATCTGACGGAAAAGAAATGGGCCGATTTTGGAGTGTCAATAGAAAAAGTATTGATTACGATCAAATTTCACCGTATGTTATTTCAGCACTTATTGCAACAGAAGATCAACGTTTCTATGAGCATGCAGGTGTAGATTTTTGGGGAATTGGTAGAGCCCTATCTGGAGCCGCAACAGGTTCTGAAAGCGGTGGAGCAAGTACCATTTCTCAACAATTAGCAAAATTACTCTATACAATTTCTGATACGGCTAACGGTGGAATTGCAAAAGATAAATGGCAACGATTGGATCAAAAATTTGGTGAAAATATTTTAGCTGTTCGATTAGAAACGCAATACACTAAAGCAGAAATCATCACAATGTATTTGAACAATTTTGACTTTTTGTATAACGCAGTAGGAATTGCATCTGCAGCGCAAGTTTATTTTAATACTACCCCGGATAGTTTAAAAATGGAAGAAGCAGCAATGCTTGTCGGTATGTGTAAAAATCCGGGTATGTATAATCCATTAAAATTTCAATTTAAAATTTACGAAGACACTCCTGAGGGTCAAGACCAATATATTCTTGATAGCACACGCGCTTATAATAGGCGAAATACTGTTCTTCAGCAATGGTTAAAAAATAGTGAAGACGGAAACGAAGCGCTCGCAGTAAAATTAAATCAGCATCAATACGACTCGTTGAGCACTCTACCAATCGTTGTGGATTATCAAATTGTGGATCACAAAGAAGGTATTGCACCACACTTTCGTGAAGTATTGCGAGGTGAATTACAAAACCGATTTTCAGAAAAAAATCCGGATGGCTCTTATAAAATCGCGAAACCTGACGGAAGCCCATACAATATTTATTTAGACGGATTAAAAATTTATACAACGATAGATTCAAGAATGCAAAAACATGCAGAATGGGCTGTTCAAGAACACATGGAAACAATGTTGCAAGGCGAATTTGATAAAAACAATCGCAAACTTAAAAATGCACCTTTTAGTAATAGGGTTGCTGATGAAATAGTGACGGATGAAAAAATTGAATCCATCATGACAAAAGCGAAAAAAAATTCGCCTCGTTATCAGGATGCGATTGCACAAGGTTTGTCTGCAGCTGAAATTGATAAAATTTTCAATACACCTATTCACATGAAAGTGTTTTCGTACAAAGGAGATTTTGACACCGTAATGTCACCGATTGATTCAATTCGATATTACAAAGGAATTTTGCAAGCAGGTTTGATGTCGATGGATCCACAAACAGGTTTTGTAAA
>Ga0163144_10028757_pt1 | contig 10703 bp, 12 predicted proteins | sample OliLak19BULKMAT1_FD_123175 | JGI IMG/M metagenome (GOLD analysis project Ga0163144, IMG submission 123175) | Freshwater microbial mat bacterial communities from Lake Vanda, McMurdo Dry Valleys, Antarctica - Oligotrophic Lake LV.19.BULKMAT1 | ecosystem: Environmental > Aquatic > Freshwater >...
AGGAGCTGAGCTGTGCGCTGAGCGCCTTGCCGTGGGCCGACGATCACGTGCCGCACCACTGCCGCGCGGCGTGCTCGCGGGACCGCGGTCACGACGCTTCGCGCACCCGGATGGCCTCCTCCGACACCAAGCCCGCCTGGGGAAGCGGCTGGTTCAAGCGGATCGAGCAGGGCGCGGCGGACCGACCGTTCACGACGAGCAACCGCTTCTGCTCCGGGACCGCCGCCTCTCCCGGCCAATACCTCCTCGACGACGCCGACACCGAGGCCGAGGCCGACAGCGAGACAGGCAGTCTCGCGCCGGCCGCGCGAACGACGGGTGTGTTCCGGGCCCCGGCGTCCGCCCGGCGGGCCAGGCCGAGCGTTCGCAGCCTCCTCCGCCAGGTGGCTGAGGCGACCTTCGCGATGCAGGCTCCCTCCAACGACGGCGCCTGAACCGAATGCCGTAGCGCGGAGGCGGCTTTGGAGCGGGGCCGCGAAGGGTGGCGCGGCCATTCACGCGATTCACGTGCCGTCGGAGCGCCGGCCGTTCCGCGATTCAAATTCTTACTTCAAGGCGACGCTCCGCCGGGGTCTCGCGTGAGCAGGTGAATGGCGGACGTGAGCTCCGAGGCGCTGAGCGGCTTTGGGAAGCAGCGGTGAAACCCCAGGGCCTTGCTCTTCCGCCGCAGCGGCTCGTCCAGCGCGCCGGTCACCAGGATGGCGACGCACGGGTAGGCGGGCGGCTCCGGCTCGAGCAAGCTGAGGCCGATGCCGTCCGGGAGATAGAGATCGGTGATCAGGACCCGGAACTCGCCCTCGCGCAGCGCCCGCCGCCCCTCTTCGAGGCTGGACGCGATGACGACTGTCCAGCCCTGGCGCTCGAGGAGATTACCGAGCAGCTCCGCGTTGTCCTCGTCGTCGTCGACCACGAGGATCTTCATGAGGCCACGGGCTCCTTCGCGGGCTCCTCGGCGCTGGAATGTCTCGGCAGAGTGACAGTCACGCGGGCGCCCCGCTCGGGGTCCGTCCCGTTCACCATCTCGATATCGAGGCGGCCGCGGTGGGCCACGATCACGTCGCGCGCAATGGCGAGACCGAGACCGAGACCGCGGCGCTCGATCTGGGGCAGAAAGCGGGCCGGTGCGAAGTCCTTGCCGGCGTCGTTGTCGTCGGAGAAGAGGATCGCGACCGAGTCGTCGGCGATGGTGAGGCGGACGATCGCGCGCTGCTTGGCGTGCCGGATCGCATTGGAGGCGAGCTCGGAGAGCGCCACGCCCATCCAGCGCGCGTCGACGCTGCAGATGAGCGGCGCCTCCTGGACCTCCAGCGCGACGGCGATCTTCCGGCGCGCTTCGAGCATGTCGGCGCCGGCGACGGCGAAGCGGACGAGGGCGCAGAGATCACACGGCGCGCCATTGAACTGGGCCGTACCCCCCTCGATCTGGCCCGTCTGCTCCAGCCGTGTCGCGGTGCGCAGCAGGCGGGCGATGCCACGGCGAGCCAGCGAGAACATCGGCTTGTGCTTCTCGGTGTCGTCGCCCAGCGCCAGCTCGAGCTCTTCGAGCGAGCCCTGGACGACCCCGATCGGGCCGCGCAGCTCGTGCGCGATGCGCTCCAGGAACACCGTCCGCAGATAGCTCTCTTGCTCGGACGTGAGCGCGGACGTGCTCACGACGGCTCTCCGCTTTCAGCTCGGATGGGTCCACCCTCGTATTTTTCGAGCTTTCGATAGAGCGTGCGGCGGTCGAGGCCGAGGAGCTGGGCCGCCCGCGCCTTGTTGCCGCCCAGCAGCTTCATCACGCGGGTGATGTAGCGCCGCTCCAGCTCTTCGAGCGAGACGATGTCGCCGGCGTCGTTGGCGGACATGGTGAAGCGGTCGGCGCGGTAGGCGCGGATCTTTTCCGGCAAGTCCTCGACCGTCAGGTGGTCGAAGCGGGCGAGGGCCACCGCCCGCTCCATGCAGTTCTCCAGCTCGCGCACGTTCCCCGGCCAGTCGTAGGCGAGCAGGCGCTCGGCGACCTGGGGCGACAGCTCCAGCTTGGTCTGCGTGCCCTTGGAGGTGGAGCGCTGGAGGAAGAACGACGCCAGCTTGAGGATGTCGCTGCCGCGTTCGCGGAGCGGCGGCACGTCAATGCGAACGACGTTGATTCGATAGAAAAGGTCCTGGCGGAAGCGGTGCTCGGCGACCTCCACCTCGAGGTCGCGGTGGGTCGCCGCGACGACGCGGGCGTCGAACTTGACCTCGGTGCTCATGCCGATGGGGCGGACCTTTTTTTCTTGCACCGCGCGCAGCAGCTTGGCCTGCATCTCGAGCGGCAGCTCGCCGATCTCGTCGAGGAAGATGGTGCCGCCGTTCGCCTCGAGGAACAGGCCCTGGCGGGCCACTTTTGCGTCGGTGAAGGCGCCGCGGGCGTGGCCGAACAGCTCGCTCTCCAGGAGGTGGGGCGGGATGGCCGCGCAGTTCAGCGCGACGAACGGCCCGGCGCTGCGCGAGCTGGCGGCGTGAACCGCATTGGCGACGAGCTCCTTGCCGGTCCCGGTCTCGCCGTGAATGAGCACCGAGGCGTCGCTGGCGCCGACCCGCCGGATCAGATCATTGACCCGCTCCATGACCGGGCTGTCGCCCACCAGGGGCGACGCCGACGGCTGGTCTTGCAGCGCCTCTTGCAGGCGCGCCACCTCGGCGATCAGGCGGTGGTGCTGCGCGGCGCGGGCCACGCTGATGTTGAGCAGCTTGGGCTCGACAGGCTTGGTCAAGAAGTCGTACGCGCCGGCCCGCATGGCGCCGATGGCGGTCTCCATGCTGCCCTGCCCCGTCAGGACGATGATCGGGATCCCCGGTCTGGCCCCGAGCATGCGCTCGCACAGCGCCAGGCCGTCCATCTCGCCCATGCCCAGATCCGTCACGATGACGTCGAAGCTCTCTTTGACGGCGAGCTCCAGCGCCTCGCTCGGCGAGGTGCTCGTGGTTGGCGCGAAGCCCATCCGGGAAAGCGCGACCTGCAGCAGATCGCATTGATCCTGGTCGTCGTCGATGCACAGGACTCGGGTCTTCATCGGGCCTTTTGGGGCGCTCTCCACTCGCGGAGGCGTGGGCTCCAGGGTCATTGACCCCGAGTCGTTGTTCAGGTCTTCAACCGGCGGGAGGGAGGGTGCTACCATTTTGCTACCACGAACAAGGAAAAAAGCCACACGTGTGGCGTTCTTGCGTGGTCGCGCCTCGATGAGGGCCAGACGAGAAGCAGACCGGCGAGGCGAAATCGATCACGCCCCCCACCCAGGCAACAATCAAGCCGAGCCGCCCCGCAGGCAACGATCGAGCCGAGTCGTTGACCGCGCGGTCAGGTCACCAGCAGGTCCGAAAACTGGTCGGTGGTCTCGCCGCCATTGAATCCGAAGCTGGGCGTGGCGATACCGAGGGCGCGGAGCAGCGTGACGTGCGCCTTGCTGAAGTTGCCGTCGGGCTCCCGCACGTGGACGTTGGGGCGGAGCGCGCCATTGCACTTGCCGGCGAGGATACAGCCCATCTCGGCGACACTGTGCTTCCAGCCCTCGCCGTACTCCGAGGTCGCGAACACCAGGGCGCGGTCGAGCAGCGAGGCGCCCGTCGGGTCGACCGTCGCCTGGAGCTTGCCGAGGAAGGCGGCAAAGGCCTGCATCTGATAAGCGGTGATCTTGCGGACCTGCTCCCACTCGCCGGCGTGACAGGTCGAGTGCATGTCATTGGGCGAGCCGACGTTGTTGAAGACGTGGGTCGTCGCGGGCGACGTGAGCATGAACGAGAACACGCGGGTCAGGCCGCAGGCCAGGGCGCGCGCCAGAAGGTCGGCCATGATCTCGGTCTTCGCCACGAGGTCATCGCTCAGGCCGGGCACGCCGGGCGTCGCGCAGGCAATGCCCGTCAGCTCGAGCCGGTGCTGGATCTCGGAGAGGTGCGTGAGGTGGGCGTCGAGCCGCGCCCGATCGGACGCCCCGAGGCGCTTTTGCAGGTCTTTCGCGTCGTCCTTGACGGCGTCGAGCAGGGCGGCGCGGCGCTTCACCAGATCGACGTTGGTGGGGACCGAGAACAGCATGGCATAGAGCTGCTGCGGATCCATGACCGGCAGATTCAATGAGTCGGGGCCATTGTACGAGATGGCGTTCCAGTGGCCGTAATCGTGAAAGCGCGCGCCGCTCACCCCGAGCACCAATGAGTTGTAGAAGGGCTTGTCCTTGCCATAGAAGTCGGGGTGCTTCGCCACGTACTGGTCGAGCGTGGGGCGCAGCGCGGTGAGCGTGTGGCTCGGGTGATCGAAGCCCTCGGGGCGGATGCGATCGCCGGTCATCGCGACCATGAAGCCGCGCATGTGGCCGTCGCTCTGGCCATCGGGCAAGGGCGGCACTTCGGTCTTGGGGGTGAGCCCCGTGACCACGCTCGGCTGGTACGGCGCGAGCGGCGAGAGCAGCTCGCTCGGCGTGTAGCCCACGCCGGTGGTGGCCGGGGTCCACAGGTCGGGATAACCCGGCACCGCCTGCTCGGCGCCGTGCCCGGCGTGCCAGGGCATGCCGTTCGCCCAGTAGAACAGGCCGAAGATCGGCGGCAGCGCCGCGGCCTCGGCGCTGCGCGGCGAGAGCATCGCCTCGAGCGTGGGGAGCGCGAGGGCCACCGTGGCGCCCCCAACGGCGCCGCGCAACATCGTCCGACGCGAGAGCAAACGGGTTGTCATTGGGCCATCTCCGGTGCGCGCACGGTGCGGAACGCCCGGTGCGTCACGAGCTCCAAGAGGAGCGCTCGAAAGTCGTAGCCGGCCTCGGCGAAGGCCGCGTCGAGCTCGTCGATCGCGGGCAATTCGCCGTCTTTTTCCAGGCGCGACTGGGCGTGGCGGAAGAGCTGCGTGACCATGCAGCGCCCGACCCGTTTGTCGGTGGTGAGCAGCTCGGCGAGATCGCGCGCGCCGTCGAGCGCGACGCCGTCGAGATCGCCTGTCGCGTCCACCGGCAGGTTGCCCGGCAGGATGTCGCGGTAAGCCCCGATCGAATCGAAGTGCTCGAACAGGAAGCCCGGAGGATCGATGAACGCGTGGCAGCCCTTGCACGCCTCGTTCTTGCGGTGCTCTTCGAGCAGCTCGCGCACCGTCTTGGCGCTGCCGTCGCTCGGCGGCTCCAGGTTCGCGTCGATGTTCGGCGGCGGCGGCTGCACCACCTGGCAGAGCACGCGCTCGCGCACGTACTTGCCGCGGGCCGTCGGCGAGGTCTGCGTCTCGTGGGCGTTCATGGTGAGGAACGCGCCCAGCGTCAGCAGGCCGGCGCGCGGCCCGTCCTCGGGCAGGTCGACCGGCACGAACGTGGTGACGTCGGCGCCCGGCGCGTCGACGCCGTAGAGCGCCGCGAGATCCGAGTTCACGTAGATGTGCTGCGTGCTGAAGATGGTCCGCGCGTCGGCGCCCTCGTCGACGATGTGGCTCACGAGCAACTCGACCTCGCGGTGCATCGAGGCGTTCATGGTCGGCGTGAACAGCGGGTAGCTCACCGGATCGCGGGTCACCCCGTCGAGCCGGCCGACGTCGAGGTACTGGGCGAAATAGCGCTGGATCGTGGCGCGGGCGCGGTCGTCCGCGAGGAGCCGCGCGGCGTGTTTGCCGATGCCGTCGGCGTTGCTCAGCTCACCCGCCGCGGCGGCGTCCAGCAGCGCGTCGTCGGGGGTGGTGTTCCACAGAAAGAACGACAGGCGGCTCGCCATCTCGTAGCCGGTGAGCACGCGCCGATCGGGGTCGTCGGCGTCGGGCTCGCCGAGCTCGACGCGGTAGAGAAACTTCGGCGATTGCAGGAGCCCCGCGGTCGCCAGGCGGAGCCCTTCCCAGACGTCGGGCTGGGCGAGCGCGACGGCCACGCCCGACCAGCGCTCGAGCTCGGCCGGGGCGAGCGGGCGGCGCATCGCCTTGCGACCGAAGCGCGCGAGGAACGCGCTCGTGCACGCGTCACCGGGCGCCGCCGTGGGCTCGCAACCGACGAACACCGCGCGGCGCAGCGGATCGGAGAACACGTATTGCGTGGCGGCCTCGGCGGCCTGCTCGTACTGCTCGACGCCCAGCTCGGAGAGCGTGGTGCTCGCGGCGCCGATGCTGTCGAAGAGGTACGGATTCGTGTCGGCCTCGGTGGCGAGCACCGGCACGTTGGTCCCGAACAGGTCGATCAGCGTGGTGCGGTATTGCAGGGTCGTGAGCCGCGGCAGGACCGGATCGGTCGGCTCGTAGATCGCGGGCACCTCAGGCGGGGTGGTCCCTCCGGGATCCAGGGACTCGGGATCCCCAATGCCACCGATGCAGGCCGCTGCGCCGGTCGCGAGGGTGAGCAGGAGCGGCGCGGCGAGGGCCCGCGTGCGCGGGGATTTCCGCTGGTTCGTGGCGTCGGCGAGGGCGGGACGCGCGGGGTTTTCCGGGAGTTTCATTGGCTCTTCACCGGGCCGAGCGCTGGCGTCCTGCGGGTCATCTGGGCGCCTCGTGCAAGCGGGAGCCCAGGGCGAAAACGGCTGGGCACGACTCGTGAACAGAGGGTGGCCATGCTGCTCGCTCGCCCGCTGCTCGCCGCTGCCTTCGGGCTCGCCACGCTCGTCGTGGCACGTGCGGCAAGCGCGGCGCCGCCCGCCGGGCATCTCGACAACGCGGGGTGTGACGCCATCGCAGGATGGTCGCAGGATCCGGACGAGCCTGGCAAGGGCATCGCCGTCCACTTGTACCTCGGCGGACCGGCCGGTTCCGGGGCACCGGCGGTGGCGGTGACGGCGAACCTGTATCGCGAGGATCTGTGCGCGGCGATCGGCTCGTGCGAGCACGGCTTCGCGATGGCGCCGCCGCTCAGCCTGCTCGACGGTCAGCCGCGCAACGTGCACGCCTACGGCATCGACTCGCAGGGCGGCCCCAACCCGGAGCTCGGCAGCAGCCCGCGGACGCTCCAGTGCGCCCCCAGCGCCGCGGGCGTGCGGCGCAAGCTGGTGACGCTGCAGGCCGTCGATGCCTGGAAGTTCTCGACGTTCTGGGACGTGTTGCCGCTGCCCGCAGCCGAGGCCGGGGCGCTGGCGGCGGGCGTCGACCTGCCCGACGCGCCGGTGCTCGTGACGCCGGACGACGGCTCGGGCGCGCTGTGGCTCGACGACGGCGGCGTGCGCCGCGCGGTGGCGCCGGAGGCGGTCGGTCCGTGGCACTTCGATGCGGCCCAGGCGAAGGTGATCCCGCTGGCGGAGCTGGAGGCGCTGGTGCTCGGCCCGAGCCTACGCCCGCGCCCGGTGGTGGTGATGTTCGAGGGCGTCGCGCTCATCGACGACGTCTTGCCGGAGGTGCCGGAGACCACGACGGCGGCGGCCGGTGCAGGCGGCGGCGACGGTGGCGACGGTGGCTCGGGGGGCAGCGGCGGCAGCGATGCTACGACGGGCAGCGGCGGCGCCGCCGTGTCGATTGACAAGCCCGGCGGCTGCTCGATTGGCCACGGCGCCTCGCGGCGGTTTGCAATGGCCATGCTCGGATTGGCAGCGTTTATTGCCATGCGGCGAGGCCCCAGGCGGCAATGGCGCCGGCCCCGCGGATAGCAATGACCTCGGCCGACACTGCCACGCTCACGCAACCGATGGAAGCCACGGACATCAGCAGTCGCCAGGTGCTGGCTCCCTGCCGTGGGCGGCCTTGAACACCATCGGGAACAGGCAGTCGTTGGCGAAGAAGCCCTGGTGATCGATGGTGAACCGGGTGGCGGAGAAGATGGTGATGACCGTCTCGCGACCATTGAGGAAAACGGTGTAGTCGCGCTCCTCGATCCGGCACGTCTTCACGTCGTCCTCGTCGGGCGAGCGCGCGGTCTGGAGACAAGCGAGGAGCTGGCCCTTGTCGAGCGCCAGCTCCACCTCTTTGCCCTCGTGGTCGTGCCGGCCGGAGACGCTGGTGACGTTGCTCGGCACCTCCGGCGGGCCCCCGGAGCACCCTGACGCAACCACGAGCGCCAGATACGAGCCCAGCGCGCCCCCCAATTTTTGAAGGTTCATCGAGGTATCGTCGCGGACGGAGGACGGCCCGTCAATCGCGTTCCTTGCCCGCGCCGCACCCGCCGGAGCGCGTCCCGTCATCTGCATCTCGTTGTTGGGCAGCACCGCGCACCCCGCTCGAAGCAGCTCGATGCGTACTCGATCGACCCATCTTTGGACGAACAGTGAAGCATGCCCGGCGAGTGATGGGAGAGGGCATCCTCGGGCCGAAGCTCAATCGCTCCCGTCGCGGCCAGGCCCGCGCCGGTGCGTGCGGGGTGGGCAGAATCTACCGCCTCGTGGGCGGGCAGGTTGGTCGTGGTTGCCGAGCGGCGCCCGCGCAATGAATAAGAAAGCCCATGGCTGCGGTCGCGCGTGAGCAAGTGCGCGACCTGATCGAGGGTCTCCCGAGCGAGAGCCTTCAGGAGCTCGTCCGCTTCATCGAGCTCCTTCGTTTCCGCGGTGGTCAGGAGGCGAAGGCGCCCGTGGTCGAGGGGGAGCTGTTGGGGTACGTCGACCGCGTCGAACAGGAGGACGCCGAGCGGGCGCAGGCTCTCCTCGAGCTCTCGCGGCTGCGCAAGATACCCCTCGCGGCGCTCCTGACGGACTTCGGATTGGTCTCGGATGCCTGACCAACGTGTCGGCGTCGCGCTCCGGCGCGTAGTCCAGGCGCGTGCCCGTGACCTTTGCGAATACTGCCGGTGCCCGGCGCAATTCGCGACGCAGAGCTTCACAGTGGAGCATGTCGAGCCGCGGGAGATCTGTCAGCTCCAACAGCGTGTCATGCGCCTTCTGGGTTCCCCATGATTGACAATCTCATGCCCTTCGTGCCTTGTTGTCGCCGCAGGACGGATCGAACAAATCAGGTAATCGCGTAAGTCGTTACATGAGGATAGTGACGAATCTTCTGATCTGCGGTCAAGAGGACGCAGTTGAGGACACGTGCGGTGGCGACGATGAGCTGATCGGCAGGATCGTGGTGAAAGTCTCCGGGGAGCTGAGTCGACTCGACCGCGATGCGCGGCGTGATCGGCACGAGCTCGATACCGGGGTAGCTCAGAGCGGTGGTGAGCCATTCTTCCACGGGAAGTGGAAGCGCAAGGCGATTGTGCTCCACGAGCTTCGCGATCTCCCAGCACGAGATGGCGCTCACGCCAATGCCGCTCGCCTCTTCCTGTTCGATGCGCTCGGCGGCAGCGCGCAGGAGCCGCGAATCTCCCTGAACCCACCAGACCCACACGTGCGTATCGAGGACAATCACGGGACGGCGTCCCACTGCTCCGCAGGCACGGCCGGTTGGGTGGGCTCGTCGAAGCGGTAGGGGGTTCCACGAAGGGGGTAGGCCTTGGTGCGGGGCTCTTCTTTGACCAAGATGATAAGCTCCACGTGTGCGCCATCCGGCACGGGCAGCCCACGAACGGCCACCGTACCGCCGGCTTGAATGGTCGTCTCGATGCGATGCGCCTGCATGAGGCGATCCTACACCGCTTTGTCCGGTCTTGCACGGGCGTCGGAGCCAGGCTGAAGCGCACGGGCTGGGGCGCCGAGAGCCTGCACCTGTGGTTGCGGGGTGCGCCAACCTGCCGAGGACTCGGCGAAGATGGGCTGTGAGTCGGTCGTGGCTCAGCTCGCACGGCCCTGCCGGAAACTTCAGCAGCCGGACCGTCCCTCACGACGCATCGAGGAGGGGTTATTGAGGAGGCTTGATGTCAGTGTCCACCGCATTCGATGAACCCCGCCGATGGATACCATCTCAATACCCAACAGTGGTCGAGAGACCAACTTGGCCTCCCTGGTGCGCATGACGTGGCAATGAGCTGCGGGAGCGAAGCGACCGTCAGCGCCAGTGCTGAGCTCGACTGCTCTCTCGTCCTGGACGGTGTCCGGGACGTGACACGGCCCCATGGCTGTTCCCGTCATTGCCGCACGAACCGGAGGAGGGCCGACCCGATGCATCGTGAAGGAACGGCTTGTCGACGTGCCGCCGCGCGACGCCCTGCAAAGAAGGACGACGTCCGTCTGGTTTTGGTGGGGGTCGATGCCTGCGCTGCCAGCTCGGAGCCCGGCACGCGACGAGTCCCAGCCGTGGCGAGGTGGACATTCTGACCAGAAAGGGTCACGATAGGTCATGGCCCAGGTCAGCATTTCCGAGCTCAAGAGCCACCTCTCCGAACATCTTCGGCGTGCCGAGGCTGGCGAAGTGATCGAGGTTCTGGACCGCGCCAGGCCCATCGCGAAGGTCGTGCCGGTGGGCACCGATGGATCGGCGATCGAGGTGATCCCTTCCGAACGCTCCTTCGCGACGGTGCGCTCGGTGCGGCTACCGCCGCTGGCTTCACCGATGAGCTCTCTCGAGGCGTTGCGACAGGAGCGCGGTTCGCGGTGAGGGCGTACCTGGACTCGTCGGTCCTGCTGCGTGTCGTGCTGGGCGAGGGGAAGCGCCTTCCGGAGTGGTCTCGCATCGACGTGGCGGTAACGAGCGAGATTACCCGGGTGGAGTGTCTGCGAACACTGGACCGACTACGGCTTGCTGGAAGCATGGATGACCGGGAGCTTGCGCGTCGCAGGGCTACGATGCTGGAGCTGCTGACGGGCGTGGAGGCGATCCGACTCGGGTGCAGATCGGCTCGCGTCAGGCAGCCTCCGCGATGCCGGGCAGCGGGGAAGCCACATGTTGCTGGAGGCGTGGGCGCGCGCCTTTCGTGATGGCGGTCTGGCGCATCGCTGCGTGA
>Ga0163144_10028758_pt1 | contig 10703 bp, 6 predicted proteins | sample OliLak19BULKMAT1_FD_123175 | JGI IMG/M metagenome (GOLD analysis project Ga0163144, IMG submission 123175) | Freshwater microbial mat bacterial communities from Lake Vanda, McMurdo Dry Valleys, Antarctica - Oligotrophic Lake LV.19.BULKMAT1 | ecosystem: Environmental > Aquatic > Freshwater > Lake...
ACGGCGGAATCGCGAAAGGCGAGGGAGCGGGAGAGCGGTGGCGCGACGGCGCGGGCATTAGATTTCCCGCACATGACCAACCGCACATTTCTGACGGCCGCGTTCGGCCTCTGTCTCGCGGCGCCCGTTGCGGCGCAGGAGCCGCCGCGTCGGCTCGACTTCTCGCGGGATTCTGCCGCGGCGCCGGCGCGCGATACCGTGGTGCGCGATACCGTCGATCGCGCCGCACGCCTGACCTCCGCTGGCATGCGCACGGTCTTCGTGCGCAACCAGACGGTGCTGGGCCTTTTGGCGTACGGACCGGCGTTCGGCGCCATGATCGGCACGGAGCCGGCGACGCGCATCGCCGCGTACATGGTGATGGCGGGCGGCAGCTTCTTTGCCGCGAACGAACTGACGCGCCAGATCGAGATCACGCCGGCGCGTGAAGTGTTGTCGTCGCGCATGGGGTGGCGCGGGGCGATCAGCGGGCTCTCGATTGCGGCGGCGTCCAACGTGCCCTCAGGCGAAGCGGGGGCGATGACGTTGATCGGCGGGCTCGGTGGGTCGGGCATCGGGCTCGTGCTCGGCACCAGTCTCACTGAGGGCGAAGCGGTCGCGACGGTGGTGGGGCATGACCTCGCCGTGCTCTCAAGTATCGCGGTCACGTATATCGCGGATGCGAACGACGCCGACGGCACGGGCTTGAGCTCGCAGGCACGCGTGGCGATCCCGATGATCGCGGGATGGGGTGGCTACGCGCTGGGCCGGCTCTACGCCGGGCGCGCGCGCTACGAGGTCACCGCGGGTGATGCGCTGTTGCTCTGGCTTGGCGCCGGTGTCGGTGGGCTCGCGGGTGGGACACTGATCGCCGAATCGTCGTCGAGCAATCAGGGGGTGGCCGGCGCGCTTCTGGTGGGCGGACTGGCAGGCGTGTGGGCGGCCGATCGCTGGATCGTGCGCCGCTACGACCATACGCGCTCCGAGGGCGCGCTCGTCACCCTTGGCGCTGGAGCGGGCTCGTTGATGGGAATCGGCGTGGGTGTCCTGATCTCCGGTGACGCGGACCGCACCTCGGCCCCGACGCTCGCGTTCGCGACGCTCGGTGCCATTGGCGGGATCATGCTCACGGAGCGTTCGGTACAGCCGGCGGTGGATGGCGGCCGACGCGTGGAAGTCGGCGAGGGCCTGCTCTCGCGGCTCCAGGTAAATCCGATGGCGGCCTTCGCCGCGGCCACGCGTGCGCCGGGGCAGCACGCGATCGTTCGCTTCACGTTCTAACTGATTCTCCGGGACCAACCGATGCCATTCCTCGATCGACTCCGCGAAAGTCTCCTGCGACTCTGGGAGTATGTGCCGGCCTTGTTCGGAGCGGCGGTGGTGTTGGCGGTGGGCTTCTTCCTCGCGCGGCTCGCCCAGCGCACGGTGCAGCGGATGTTGCGGCGCGTGCATCTCAACGAGACGCTGGCCCGCGGCGGCGTCACGGGGACCACGGATCCGCATGGCGCGCATGTGACGCCGTCGCGCGTGATCGCGAATGTGGTGTTCTGGTTCATCCTGATCACGGCGATGCTGCTGGCGGCGGACACGCTCGGCATCGACTACCTAGGTCAGGCGTTCAGCGAGTTGGTGAGCTATGTGCCGAGTGTGATCGCGGCGGTGGTGATCGTGATTCTGGGGTTGGTGCTCGGTGATCTGGTGGCGGCACTGATCGCGGCCTCGGCGAGCGCGATCGCGGGGGCGACGATCCTGGCACGCGTGGGGAAGGGGGGCGTGGTGCTCCTCGCCGTGTTCATGTCGCTGCAGGAACTGGGCGTGGCGACGGGGATCGTGACGACGGCGTTCGCGATCATCTTCGGGGCGATCGCGTTGGCGTTGGCACTGTCGTTCGGGCTGGGGAATCGGGAGCTGGCGGGCGAGGTGACGCGGCGCGCGTATGAGAACTGGCGTGCGGAGCGCGAGGCGGCGCGCCTGGCGCAGGAAGAGGATGAAGAGTCTCCGTCGGCGCCGGTGCCCTGAGCGCTGCGTCTCCCGAACCACTCCCTGTTCTCAGAGTGAAAAACAGGTTGTTTGGCGGTGCGAAAACGGCTAAATTTGGGGGTCGCAGCAGACCCATTCCACGACAGCTGAGCGAGCCACAATGACGGCACCGAACAACCGGGAACGCATCCTTCCCCGCCTGATCCAGGACGAGGTCAAGGAATCGTTCATCAACTACTCGATGAGCGTCATCGTGAGCCGCGCGCTGCCGGACGTGCGCGACGGACTCAAGCCGGTGCACCGGCGGGTGTTGTACGCGATGAACGAGCTCGGATTGGTGCCGGGGCGTCCGCACAAGAAGTCGGCGACGGTCGTCGGCGACGTGCTGGGTAAGTACCACCCGCATGGCGACCAGTCGGTGTACGACGCGCTGGTGCGCATGGTGCAGGACTTCTCGCTGCGCTATCCGCTGGTGGACGGCCAGGGCAACTTCGGTTCTGTGGACGGCGATCCGGCGGCGGCGTACCGGTACACCGAGTCGCGCCTGACGCGCATTGCGGTCGAGATGCTGACGGACATCGACAAGAACACGGTCGATTTCGCCCCGAACTTCGACGATCGCCTCGAGGAGCCGACGGTCCTGCCGTCGGCCTTCCCGAATCTGCTCGTGAACGGTTCGACCGGCATCGCGGTCGGCATGGCGACGAACATCCCGCCGCACAACCTGCGTGAAGTGGCCGCCGCGGTGATGGCGATGATCGAGAACCCGGAGCTCACGACCGAAGAGATCCGCGGGCTCATCAAGGGCCCCGACTTCCCGACCGGCGCGTTCATCTACGGCCGTGCCGGCATCAAGGACTACATCGAGACGGGGCGCGGCAAGGTCATCATGCGCGCGCGGGCGGTGATCGAGGAGAAGGAATCGTCGAACAAGTCGCAGATCGTCGTCACGGAGTTGCCGTACACGGTCAACCGTGCCAACCTGGTGATCAGCATCGCCGAGTTGGTGCGCGACAAGAAGGTCGAAGGGGTCTCGGACCTGCGTGACGAGTCGGACTCGCAGACGCGCATCGTGATCGAGCTCAAGCGTGACGCGATCCCGAAGGTGGTGCTGAATCAGCTGTACAAGCACACCTCGATGCAGAGCACCTTCGGCGTGATCATGCTCGCGCTCGTGCCGGATTCGGTCACCAAGCGGTTGGTGCCGAAGATCATGGCCATGCGCGAGGTGTTGCAGCACTACATCGCGCACCGCCACGAAGTCATCGTCCGTCGCACGCAGTTCGATCTCGACAAGGCGAAGGACCGCGAACACATCCTGGAAGGCCTGAAGATCTGCGTCGACAACATCGACGAAGTGATCAAGGTCATCCGGGCGGCCGAGGATACGCCGCAGGCGAGTGCGCAGTTGCAACGTCGCTTCAAGCTGTCGGAGCGCCAGGCGGAAGCGGTGCTCAACATGCGTCTCGCCAAGCTCACCGGCCTTGAGATCGAAAAGCTCGAGGAGGAGCTGGCCGAAGTGCGCGCGACGATTCAGGGGCTCGAGGCGCTGCTCGCGTCGAAGGAGATGCGTATGAGCGTGATGAAGGAAGAGCTCACGGCGATCGTCACGACCTACGGCGACGAGCGTCGGTCGGAGATCGTGTCGGACGAGGGCGAGTTCTCGATCGAGGACCTGATCGCGAACGAGGAGATGGTCGTGACCATCTCGCATGCCGGCTATATCAAGCGCACGAACATCTCCACCTACCGCAAGCAGCGGCGTGGCGGGGTGGGGACGAAGGGGACGGAGCTCCGCACGGACGACTTCGTGGAGCATCTCTTCGTGGCGCAGACGCACGACTACCTGCTGGTGTTCACGCAGGACGGGCGCTGCTTCTGGCTCAAGGTGCATGAGATTCCCGAGGGCGCACGCGCCACGCGCGGCAAGCCGATCGTGAACCTCATCAACGTCACGCCCGACACCACGGTGCGGGCGATCGTGCCGGTGAAGAAGTTCTCGGACGACGAGTACCTGATGTTCTGCACGCGGAACGGCACGGTGAAGAAGACCGCGCTGGCCGAGTACTCGAATGTCCGCTCCACGGGCATCAAGGGCATCAAGCTCGACGAAGGGGACGAGCTCGTGGACGTCCAGATCACGTCGGGCACGAGCGATATCGTCCTCGTGACGCGTCACGGCTTGAGCATCCGCTTCCATGAACAGGAAGCGCGTCCGATGGGGCGTGACACCACCGGCGTGCGCGGCATCGCGCTCAGCGATGGCGATCGCGTGGTCGGCATGGTGGTGAACAAGCGGAATGCCTCGCTGCTTGTGGTGACCGAGCGCGCGCTGGGCAAGCTGACGAATATTGACGAGTACCGCGTGCAGGGACGTGGCGGGAAGGGCATCCTGACGGTGAAGCGCACGGAGCGGACGGGCGATGTGGTCGGATTGCTCGAGGTGTTGCCCGAGGACGGGCTGATGCTGATCACCCGCGGCGGGCAGTCGTTGCGTTGCGCGGTGAAGGACATCCGCGAGACCGGGCGCGTGGCGCAGGGGGTGCGACTCAAGGATCTCGAGATGGGGGACCTGGTCGCCGCGGTGGCGCGTGTGGTGTCGGATGGAACGGACGAAGAGGTCGAGGGCGATGCCGGGCAGGATGGGCAGATTGAGCTCAGCGCCGGCGAGTGATGCGACTGATCCGCGCGGCACTGCTGTGGGCTCTCCCGCTGGGGGTCGCGACTTCGATTGAGGCGCAGCAGCCACGCGCCTCGCGTCCGCTCGCCGCGCCCAACGCCGAGATCGAGGAGCCGTGGTCGGGTCCGCTCCAGCTTGTTGAACTGCGCAATGGCAACATTGTGGTGCACGACAGCAAGGAGAAGCGACTGGTCGTTGTGGACTTCCGCACGCAGTCGCAACGCGACGCGGGACGTGAGGGGAGCGGGCCGACGGAGTTCCGCAGCGTGATCGGGATGTGGCGGATGCCCGGGGATTCGGTGCAGCTGCTCGACATTTTTCAGTCGCGGATGCTGATCCTTGATCCCACCGGCATCGCGAAGCGCACGCAGCCGCTGCCGGGTGCGGGCGATCCGATGGCGATGATGAGTCGCCCGATGACGCGCAACCTCGATGCGAGCGGACGCTGGTATGGCGAATCGCGGGCGATGTCGTTCGAGGGCGGTCAGCTCTCGATGGCCGACAGCGCACTGGTCGTCCGCACGAACACGCGCACGATGCGTGCAGACACGGTCGCGCGGATTCCGAGCTTCTTCAAAGCGCCGCAGATGTCTGCCGCGCTCATGCGATTGCCGGTGCCGGGCTACCCGCCGTTCGATGCCTGGGGCAACTATCCCGATGGGCGCGTGATCGTGCTGCGGGCGAAGGGCTACGTGCCGGAGATCATCGGGCTCGACGGCCAAGTGCGCCGCGGGGCTGGCCTGCCGTATGCGCGCATGGCCGTGACGGCGGCGGACAAGCGGGAGATGATGGATTCGGTGCGCCGCACGCTCGATGAAGGAATGCGGCAGGCGTCAGGGGCGGGAATGACGGGCGGACAGCCGATGCCGCGCTTCGAGTTGATCGAACCGACGCCGTGGCAGACGGAGATGCCGCCGTTCACGTCGGACCGCGTGTTGATTGATCCGCGCGGGCGTGCCTGGGTGCCGGTGGTGGATCGCACTCCCGGACAGCGCTTTGACCTCTTGGATGGCACTGGGCGCGTCGTGGACGCCATCAAGTTGCCGGTGAAGGTCGCGCTCCTCGGCTTCGGGCCGACGAGTGTGTACACGGCACGGACGGACGCGGATGATCTGATGTATATCCGACGGCATGCGTTGCCTTAAGGGCGGATGAAGGCTGGAGGATCAAGGAGGGCCGCCCATGCGGGCGGCCCTTCCTGTTTTCTCCCTCATTCCTCCCCCTCATTCCCTCATTTCTCCCTTTCATTCCCTCGTTCCTCCCTTCTTCGTCCCTCAGTCCTCCCTTCTTCCCTTCGTTCTTCATCATTCCAGCGGTCCCGCCTGAAAGAGCGTATCTCGGTGGTCCCTTCTCCCCGAGGTCCCTCCCGATGCACCTCCTGTCTTGCGCCACAACGGCGCGACTCGCGACCCTGACGGCGACACTCGCCGTCACCCTCGCCCCACCGCTCGGCGCTCAGGGCGATCGCCCAACGCCCAGCACCTACGCCATCACCAATGCGCGTCTGGTGCCCGTCTCCTCCGCGCCGATCGAGCGCGGGACCATCGTCATCCGGGACGGGCTCATTGTGGCGATCGGCGCCAGCGTATCGGCGCCCGCCGATGCACGCATCGTCGATGGCACCGGGCTCACGGTCTATCCGGGCCTGATCGACGCCTACAGCACGCTCGGCATGCGCGCTCCGGCCGCGGGTCAGGGTGGCGGCTTTGGCGGCGGTGGTGGCTTCGGTGGAGGCGCGCCGGTCGCGCGTCCTGCGGGCGCGCCCAACTCGACAATGCCGATCGGGCTGCAGCCTGAGGTGCGGGCCTTCGATCAACTGGTCGAGAACTCCGATTTCTCCGCGGCGCATGCGGCGGGGATCACGACGGCGCTCACGGCGCCAAGTGGTCGCGTCTATGAAGGACAGTCGGCGCTGATCAGCCTCGGCAGCGGGGACTTCAGCGCGGTGGCGATTCGTACACCGGTCGCGCTGCATGTTGGCTTCCAAGGGATCGGCGGCGGACAGTTTCCGGGCTCGCTGATGGGCGTCTTCGCGGCGCTGCGTCAGTCGTTGCTCGACGCGCAACAGTATCGCACGGTGCACGCGGCGTACGCGCGGAATCCGCGCGCGGTGCGTCGCCCGGCGCTGGATCCTTCCATGGAAGCGCTCCAGCCGGTGATCGCCGGCACGATGCCGGTGGTGTTCCGTGCATCGACACAGCGCGAGATCGAGCGCGCGCTCGACTTGGCAAAGGAGTTCGCTCTCAAGCCGATCATCGCGGGTGGCACGGAAGCGTATCGCGTGGTTGATCGCCTCAAGGCGGCGAATGCGCCGGTGTTGTTCTCGCTGAACTTCCCGCGTCGCACGGCGGCACCGGCGGCACCCGCGGCACCCGCGGCACCGGCGCCACCCGCGGCACCGGCCGCATCTGGGGCAGCAGCTCCCAGCGCTGAGCCGGAGCCGATCCGCGTGCTGCGCGACCGCGTGCAGGCGCCAAAGACGGCTGGCCAGTTGCAGGCCGCGGGCATCCGCTTCGCGCTGCAGTCGGGCGGCGGCGCCTACACTGAGTTCCTGCCGAATCTGCGTCGCGCGGTCGAGGGTGGCCTTGCCGCCGATGCCGCGCTCCGCGCGTTGACGCTCGGCTCGGCTGAGTTGCTCGGTGCGGCCGATCGCCTTGGCTCGCTGGAAGCCGGCAAGATCGCGAATCTCACCGTGGTGCGCGGCGACCTCTTCGCGAGCGATGCGCGCGTGACCTCGGTGTATGTGGACGGCCGTCCGCAGACGATTGCGGCGCCGACGGTGGCGGCAGGCCCGGGCGGCCCTGGTGGCCCTGGTGGCCCTGGCGGGCGTCGTCCGGGGCTCGAGGGCGCATGGACGATGACGGTGGAGCTTGAGGGCGTCGAGAAGCAGGCGACGCTGACGATCAGCACGATGGATGACCGTCTGGTGGGCCGCATTGAAGGGGACTTCGGCTCGACCGAAGTCGCCGAGGTCGTCGTGATGGAGGACGGCACGGTGCGCTTCGGCGTGCTGCTGACGATGAAGGAGACGTCGGAAGAGGCGCTGTTCCGTGGCAAGCTGACGGATGGGGTCTTTGCTGGCACGATTGATATGATCGGACACGCGTCGGGGCGGTTCGCCGGACTGCGCGTGGCCTCTACCACACAGGAGCGCTGACCATGACGACACGATCGATGCGCACGCTGCGAGCGGCGCTGTTCGTCGCGGTCGCGGCGCCGACGCTCGCCGCACAGGGCGGCACGTCGGCTGCGCCGCGGGCGATGCTGATTCGCAACGCGACCGTACTGACGGTCACGAAGGGCACGCTGAACAACACCGATGTGCTGCTCGAGAATGGCCGCATTGCCCGAATCGGGCAGAACCTGACCGCACCGGCCGGCGCCGAGGTCTATGACGGCACCGGCAAGTATGTGATGCCGGGCATCATTGATCCGCATTCGCACATGATGAGCGACGCGGTGAACGAGGGCACGCTCTCGGTCACGTCGATGGTGCGGATCGCGGACGTACTCAACCCGACGGCACCGAATGTGTACCGCGCGCTGGCCGGTGGGGTGACGATGATCAACATCCTCCACGGCTCGGCGAACACGATCGGTGGCCAGAGCGCGACCGTGAAGCTCAAGTGGGGCCGTCCGACGAGCGAGATGCTCGTGGCGAATGCGCCGCCGGGCATCAAGTTCGCGCTGGGTGAGAACGTGACGCGCAAGGGTCGCAACACCATGCCGGGGGCGCCGGAGGCGAGGTACCCGACGACGCGCATGGGACAGGAAGAGGTCATCCGTGACGCGTTCACGCGGGCGCGGACGTATCAGGCCGAGTGGGCGCGCTACAATGCGGCGGCGCGTGGTCGGAACGGGGCAGGAGTGATTCCGCCGCGTCGCGACCTCGAGCTCGAGCCGTTGGTGGAGATTCTTGAGGGGAAGCGCTTCGTTCATGCGCACACGTATCGCGCCGATGAAACGATGATGTTGCTGGAGCTGGCGACCGAGTTCGGCTTCAAGGTGCGCACGCTGCAGCACGCGCTCGAGGCGTACAAGATCGCGCCCGAGATTCGCGCGGCCGGCGCGTCGATGTCGACCTTTGCCGACAGCTGGGGCTACAAGATCGAAGCCTACGATGCGATTCCGTACAACGTGGCCATCACGGTGCGCGCCGGCGTGATCTCGACGATCAACTCCGACTCGGACGAGCGCATTCGTCGCTTGAACATCGATGCCGCGAAGATGATGCGGTACGGCGGTCTCACGGAGGACGAAGCGCTGGCGACAATCACCATCAACGGTGCTTGGCAGGTCGGTCTTGAGGCCCGCACGGGTTCAATCGAAGTCGGCAAGGAAGCGGATATCGGGATCTGGAACGGGCATCCGTTCTCGGTCTACAGCCGCGTGGAGCGGACGATCATTGACGGCGAAGTGTTCTTTGACCGTCAGGAGGATGAACGGCAGCGGGCGGCGATGGCCGCGGAGCGCGCGGAGCTGGAGCGCGCCGAGCCGAACACGGCACCGGCACCGCGCGGTGGCCAGCGTCCCGGCACCCCGGGAGGGAATCGCTGATGCGTCCTTCACTGAAGACTTCGTTCACCGCCATGCTTGCGGCTCTCGTGACGCCGGCCGCGCTGGTGGCGCAGCTCGGCTCGCCGAATCCGCTCCCGGGGCCGCAGGGCACCGTGGCGATCGTGAATGCGCGGATCGTGCCGGTGAGTGGCGCGGTGATCGAGCGCGGCACGCTGGTGATGAGTGGCGGGAAGATCACGGCGATCGGCGCGAATGTCGCTGTGCCGGCCGGTGCGCAGACGATCGACGGCGCCGGCAAGAGCGTGTATCCGGGGATGATGGATGCCGCGACGCAGATGGGGCTCACCGAGATCTCGCAGGGCGCCGCGCCGACCGTGGACAACAATGAGGTCGGCAGCTTCAACCCGAATGCGATCGCCTACTACGCCATGAACCCGCATAGCGCGCATGTTGGCGTGACGCGTGTCGTTGGCGTGACGCACGTGCTCTCGCATCCCTCGGGCGGCGTGATCGCCGGGCAGGGGACGCTGGCGAATCTCGCCGGCTGGACGCCGGCGGCAATGACGATCCGGCAGCGCGCCGTGCTTGTGATCACGATTCCCCGCGCCGGTGGCGGCGGCTTCGGCTTCGCGCAGTTCGGCGGAGGCGGTGGCGCCAATGCAGCGACTGCGCAGCGGACGCGTGAGGCGCAGGTGGACTCGCTCCGCGCGATGCTCGCTGATGCCCGTGCGTACGACAAGGCGGTGCAGGCGAATGCGGCGACGGCGAATGTGCGCCTGGCGGCGCTCGTGCCGTACGTCCGCGGCGAACTGCCGGTGATGTTCGTGGCCGATGCGGCGGCGGACATCCGCACGGCGGTGGAGTTCGCCGCAGCGGAAGGACTGAAGGCGATCATCGTCGGTGGGCGCGAAGCGCTGCGCGTGGCCGATCTCCTCAAGGAGAAGAACGTGCCGGTGATCTTCACGCAGTTGCGAGCGATGCCGGGGCGGGAGGATGATCCGTTCGACGTGAACTTCGCGACGCCTGGTCAGTTGGCCAGCGCGGGCGTTCGCTTCGCGATGTCGGCGGGGGACGATGGCCCGCAGGTGCGCGACCTGCCGAGCATGGCGGGGATGGCGGCGGCGTATGGATTGAGCCGCGAGGACGCGCTCCGGAGCGTCACGATCTGGCCGGCCCAGATCATGGGGCTCGGCGACCAGCTCGGTTCGCTCGAGGTGGGGAAGATGGCCAATGTGGTGGTCACGGACGGCGACCTGCTCGAGGCGCGCACGCTGGTGACGCACCTGTTCATTGATGGGCGCCCGGTGCCGCTGGATTCGCGACATACGGTGCTGTTCGAGACGCACAAGGACCGTCGCTAAGGGCGGTCCTGAGCGGATGTAGCATCGACGGAGCGACCCCGTAGCAACCCCGTAGCAACCCTGTAGCAACCCTGTAGCAACCATGGGGCGGCCGGCGGTGACAGATTGCATGTCTCGCCGGCCGTTTCGCGTCCGGGAAGGTTCACCTTCAGCAATGCACATGCCTATGTCTGTTCTTCGGGTTG
>Ga0163144_10028759_pt1 | contig 10703 bp, 10 predicted proteins | sample OliLak19BULKMAT1_FD_123175 | JGI IMG/M metagenome (GOLD analysis project Ga0163144, IMG submission 123175) | Freshwater microbial mat bacterial communities from Lake Vanda, McMurdo Dry Valleys, Antarctica - Oligotrophic Lake LV.19.BULKMAT1 | ecosystem: Environmental > Aquatic > Freshwater >...
GAACAGTTACAAAAAGGCATTTCATTTCTAGCTTATTTCCTTTCATACCTATCGGGCTTCCAATAACAGTCTTGCCGTCTAATTTATAATAAGTTGGTATTGTATGCAGTATTTTTCTGTTTAAAGAAGTGTTTGCAGGGATATTGTTTTGGCATTCAGTTACTAATTTTTCCAAGTCGAGATCACTTACTTCCAGATCTGCTCGGGATATTATAATTTCCGCGGAAGAAGAAACACTCCCGAGGTTTGTACTTCCAACTGAAAGCATAACTTCTTTTATTTTGGAGCCGATGCTTTTTTCAGCTGATCTAAGAGCTTTTCCTACACATTTCAAAACAGCATCTTTTTCTGTGATGCAACCGTGCCTAAGTCCTCTAGACTCAGAAAGTCCAAAGCCAATCATCTTTGGAATAGGGCGCTCAGCCTCAATTAATGACTCGGCGACACCAACACGAATAAATTGAGTACCGATATCGATGCTAGCAACAAAATTCCTACTCATAATATGTAAATTATATCATGAAAAAATAGATTCAACCTGTCTCTTAAGCAGCGGGGGATTCAGGATTTAAGACCCAAGAAGAAGATTTGATATTTTTTCTATTGTTTCATCAGAAATTGTTGAAGTTCTGGAGTTATTTTTATATTGAATTCAACTAAGGACTTTTTTTCCTGTTCAGTCATCTCTTTGCCATGGTCAAGACCTTTTAAATGGAGAAGACTGTGAATAAAAACGTATGTAAAATAATTTTTGTGATCAATTTTATAATCTTCAGCTTCTTTTTGAATCTTAGAGAGATCCATAAAAATTTCGCCCGAAGTTTCTCCGAGGGGGAAGCTCAAAACGTTCGTTGAATGATCTTTATTTCGGTATTTATTATTTAAATCTTGAGACAGTTTATTTGGGGCAAAAACCAAGCTTAATTCGTAGCTCTGTCCTACTATTTTCTCTTTAATTTTTTTAAGGAATAAGCCGCTAGTTGGCGGCTTAACCTCGGTTTTATTAATTATGTCGAACATTTTACACTTTATTTATTGGAGTCGTTTCTTTTGTCCTGCATCTTTCCCAGCTTTATCAGTTTGCTGACTTCCTTTTTTCTTTCAATGACCTTCAAGGCTCGGTTTTTCTTGGCTGGTTCTGACTTATCTCTTTTGGTGTATCTAATGGCTCTAGCCTTAGGTAAAATGCCTGATCCTTGGACCCTTCGAGTAAATCTTTTTATGAGGCTAACATTGTTTTCGCTGCCTGTTTTTTCAACTTCTACATTTACTATCATAGAGAAAGATACTAACACATCTATTAAATAAATTCAAAAGTTAAAGCTAGATTTCTATTCCGACTAGCGAGGAGCGCCGCGAAAGGCGACCGAAGCGAAGTCTTTCATGGCGTCCGAGTGAAGTCGGACAAATCGGTTTAATACCCTTTATATCTTGAGTTTTCTTAAGTAATTCACCAAATCACAAGAAGAAACTGTTTCTTGAACTCGAGTTTCAGTATTTCGGACGACAACTGATTGTTCGAGTGCTTCTTTCTCTCCAATTATTATGATATAAGGGAAATTCAAATTTTCTGCAGTGGTGAGTTGTCCCATGAGCTTGTCTTTTGTAAGCGAATGATAAATTGGAATTCGTGCTTTTCGAAGGGATTCGATAATCGCAAGACATTTTGCTTTGGCTTTATTACCAAACTGCACCAAAAAATATTTTGGCTTTACTTTTTTAATATTTATTTTGAGCTTATGGGCGTTGTCCTTAATCGAAACGCTTAAGTAAGGGATTTCTTTACGAACTCGTAACTTCTTCACTATATTATGATGGCGGACACCTATAGCAACAACGTCATCATCAGATTTTATTTGGAAAATTGTCTGCGAACAATATTGTTTGTTAGGAATGAGAGTGTGATTTAAATCATATGGGGTTTCAAAAAATTCCAAATATTCCAAAACTTCTTTAAAATGTTTTATTGCCTGAGGATTCAAAAAATTCAAAGGTTTTGGCATATTAGCCATCATTTCCTTGCTGTCTTCTTCAATATTTTCCTTTAAAATTTCTTCAGGTTCTTTCTTAAGAGTTTGGACAAGATTTTTTGGCAAATCCTCGGCATTTTTTTTGACAAAATTCAGCAACTCCTTTTCAAATTTTCCGAAAGATTCTTTATCTCCGACACTGTTTATTTCTATTTTTAAGTTTTTTGCGTCTTGGTCTCTTAATATTGCTAGACTAGTCTTCAAAGCGAGCGCTTCGGCGACACTACTTCCGGATCCTAAGATGGACAAGTTTAAAAATGATTCTGGTTCTTTCTCTTTATATTCTTCCTTGTCTCTGTAACAAATGGACAAGGGAAATGGAAAGGAACGGAAACCACCTTCAATATAGGTTCTGAGAAGATATATTTTATTGTCGATACTATGAGAGCGTTCAAGACCCTGGCTCAATTTTTTGAGACATAAGCCATTTTCAAAACTTTTAGATTGTAGACAATCTTCTTTTGAGGCTTGAGGTGTTTTTATTGGAATAAATCCATAAAAAAATGCTGTCTCTAGAGCCTTATCGATGTTATAGAGGGAGAGATTGTTAGAATTTTTATTCAGCGCAGAAGATTTTTCTTTTGTAAGCATTGAAGTAAATTGAAAACAAATTCAAGAAGAAAACAAACTCAAAATAATAAATGGTATTGAACCCTTTGATCCGACTTCACTCGGACGCCATGAAATACTTCGCTTCGCTCGCCTTTCGCGGCGCTCCTCGCTAGTAGGAATAAACAAAACCTATTCTTCGTGTCGGCCGGGAAAAATATTCAGGCGGGAAAAAGGAATCAGTCTAACTAAAGGTCTTCCAACTATAAGATCTTCTTTGAGTGGTCCCCAAATCCGTGAATCGGAACTCGAAGCCCTGTTATCTCCCATGACAAAGTACTCATCATCCTCCAATGTGACTTCCATCGAATCAGTTTTCGTGTACAAAACATAATCCTCCTTAAGTTTCAGTCCTTCAGGATTTATCTCATTTATAATAGTAATTTCATTGCCATTTATTTTTATTGTTTCGCTTGGCAACCCTATTATTCTTTTAATGAAGTATTTGGAGTGATCTTTTGGATAATGAAAGATAATAATTTCACCACGTTCCGGTTTTGTGAAAGTTTTATAGCTTATTTGATCAACAATCAAGTATTCACCTGGCAAAAATGTTGGAGTCATTGAGGCGCCGTTCACAATAAAAGGTTGCGCGACAAAATATCGAAAGGGAACTACGACTAGAAAGGCAATCAGGACGAATTTTAGGAGTTCTTTAAAAAATCCACCATTTTTTTTCTCCTCATTGTCTAAATATTCTTCTGTCATTGCCATTTTCCAAGTATTTTATACAATTAGAATATCAATAGCAAGAGCAATCACAAAAAAAGATTATAATTGTAATTGAATAGATATAAAAAATTAACTTTTTAAGTATTTTTTAAACATTTGGTGATCTTAAATTCAATTAAGTCGTAGAAATTAATATGAAATTTTTTATCGTTGGCTTGGGTAACCCCGGAGATGAATATAAAGAGAGTCGACATAATGTTGGCCGAGAGATTGTTGAATTCTTCAGAAAAAAGAACGGATTTTTGGAGTGGCAACTCAATAAAAAAGCCAAAGCTCTTACTTCAGGAGGTAAAATCGGCAAACATGATATAGATTTGATTCTGCCTGATGCTTACATGAATAAATCCGGACTGAGTTTAAAAGGATTTATAACTTCTGTTAAGGCGGCCCATAGCACAGTTGTGGTTTACGATGATTTAGACTTGCCAATTGGCAAAATGAAAATTTCTTTTAATAGAAGTTCCGGTGGGCACAGAGGGGTTGAATCAATTGAAAAGAATTTAAAAACTCGCGAGTTTATAAGACTCCGTGTCGGCGTGACACCCGCAACTGCAGGCGGCAAGCTTAAAAAACCTCATGTAGAAAAAGAAGTTGTAGACTTTATTTTGGGGAAATTCAAAAAAACTGAAGGGGAAGAACTAAAGAAAGTATATAAGAGGGCCGCCACATCGCTTGAGGAAATTATTTCTTTGGGGTTAGAAATAGCTACCGGTAACTGTAATAGAAGTTAAGGAGGTCGCTCACATTTAATTTTGAAAAGCACGCGTCAAAACCTGCTGGTTTTGCTACTCTGCTCGCCGCCAGTCGCGGCTGCGCAAGTCTTTTCAAAAATAAATGTTCGCTCTGGTGGTAAAAAACTCAATTAAGAACATAAGAGCGAGCATCTTCTTTTTAAAAACATTGCGCAGGAGCTTGGCTCCGAGCATAGCAATCCGCAAGCATGCGGATATGCGCGTTTTTAAAGAGAAGATGTGAGCGGGTTCTACTTACCACTGTCTACTAACTACTAACTTTCTCTTCTTTTTCCTTTTTCTCTGGATCAACGAAAGACAAGGTCATTTTTTGATCTTTAGGTTCAAATAAGGTGATTTTTAGATCGTAGCTATTTCCAAGGCTGAGTTTCTCCCTTAGTTTGGTTTCGTTCCCGAATTCAGATACATGAACAAGGCCAGCAATTCCTTCTTCGATGCTGACTAATGCACCGTGCTTGTTGAATTTTATAACTACTCCTTTAACAGAATCTCCTTTCTTGTATCTTTTTTCAACGTTGTTCCAAGGATTTTCTTTCAGCGCTTTAATAGAGAGAGAAATTTTCTCTTCTTTGATTTCTATAATTTTAACTTCAATTTTGTCTCCGACTTTGTACATTCCTTTTGGATTTTCCACGAGGCCCCAATCCATTTCTGAAATGTGTACCAAACCTTCGAGTCCTTCTTCAACCTTAACGAAGACGCCGAAATCAACTACACCTGTAACTTCTCCCATAACCTTGTCGCCAACAGAATATTTCTCGATAATTTTTGCTTTTTTCTTGAGCTCAGGATTCTTCTCAGAGAATATAAGTTTATTTTCTTTTGGAGTTGCAACAATGATAGAGACAGACAACTTTTGTCCCAATAATTTTCGGAGTTCTTCCAAAATCTTATCTTTATCGCCGTCCGCGACTCTCGGATAGTGTTCAGTATTGAGTTGAGAAGCGGGTAAAAAACCAGTGATACCTTGCCAATTGAGCATAAGGCCGCCTTTATTAGCTTCGTGAGGAGAAAGCTCAAATACAGTTTTATTCTTTATTGCTGTTTCAGCTTCACTCCAAACTTTTGCTTGGCGAGCTTCTTTAAGAGAAATTTCAAAGTAACCCTCTTTTTCTTCGATATCGATAATTTTTCCACTAACGCTGTCTCCCGGACTAACATTTTTTATTATATCTTTTGCTACCGTATATTCTCGGCCGTAGATAATTCCAGTACCATATGGCTGCATATCCACAAAAACAGTACTTTTCTCTATTCTAAGAACTTTACCCTCGACTAAGTCTCCAACCATAGGGGGTGGAGTTGCTTCACTTAATAATTTACCCATTAGGGTCGGTTTTTCCGACACCACTTCTTTCGATTCGTCATTGTCTGTCTGTCCTTCCGCAACTCCTTTTTTACTTTTTACTTTTTCTTCTTTTAAAACTTCTTTAGTTTCCTTTGTCATAATAAATTTACAGAACTCGTAACAGGAGATTAATTAATAATGCTATGCCTTGAATTAAAACACCCATTTAAGGGCAGGCAAGTACAAGTATACGTATTTTGATTAAAATGTCTAGAATTCTTTATTTTTGGTGCTTGACTTTTTCAGTCTAAATGTTATCATTTAGGTAGTTGTTCTTCAAACCCAAACCCAGGAGAATCCATGACAATTGGTCCTCAGGAAGGTCAATCCACTCACGTGGCAACCCAGACAGGAAGCTCGAGTGACTCATTCCGGAGATATGTTGGCAAGGCTCGCAAGGCTGTCACCGGGGAAGAAGTGGCTGTTCACCTTTCTCCTCGTCCCAGTCTCAAGACCGGCGGCGAATCCGGCTTGTCTCCCGACGAGCTCGATGCTCTTGTCCGGTAGTCCGTTCTGCTAGAGGATTCATTCCTCACTCATCCATCCCACAAGTTTCTTGTGGGGTGTTTTTTATTCCCAATTTCGCTCGTCAGAATTTTGTGCTAGAATAATTTATATTCCTTAAGTTTTAAGGCTTAATTGACATTATTTTTTCTAGAACCTATCTCAAAAATAATGAACAAGACAAACATTAAAATTTTTGAAGGAAAAAACAAAGGATGAGGAAAGAAACCTACTTACAGTAAGGTGATTGACGAAACTTTGTTTTTTACCAAAATTTTGATGTTTGGGTGTTCAAGCGTCCAGAATGGTTTATTATTAGCGGTTATTTTTGAGATAGATTCTTAAATTCACTTAAATGGTAATAACCTATCACGGCTTAGAATTCTTTAAGGTCACTTTTGGTGACACGACAGTCGCTTTTAATCCGATTTCAAAATCTTCAAAATACAAATCAACCTCGTTTGGCGCAGACATTGTTCTCTCTAGCTTAAACGATGAGGATTTTAATGGTTCAAAAACTGCCGCAAGGGGGGATAAGGATCCCTTTGTAATTTCTGGCCCTGGCGAATATGAATATAAAAATATTTTTATCCAAGGCTATCCTTCTCTGTCAAATTATAAAAACAAAAAAAGAATAAACACTTTCTATAAAATTCTACTTGAAGACACCTCCCTTTGTTTTTTGGGAGCAATAGATTCTACAAATATTAACGAACACATGAAAGCTTTTGATGGGGAAGTCGATGTGTTATTTTTGCCAATCGGGGGCGCTGGCGTTCTAAACTCAGAGGAAGCTTATAAACTTGCGGTTAGCTTGGAGCCAAAGATCATTATTCCAATGCACTACGGTGAAGTCTCTGATAAAAACAGCCTAAAAACCTTTCTCAAAGAGTCTGGAAGAGAGAATTTAAAGAGTATTGATAAGTTGGTGCTCAAAAAGAAGGATCTAATTGGTAAAGAAGGAGAAGTTGTTGTGTTGGCAGACCTTTAGGCAGTAGGCTTTAGGCGCTAGGAAATAAAATTAAAACGCCGAGCTTAGAATTTTCCTAAAGCCTAGTGCCTAGAGCCTAAATAAAATAGCTAATATATGTTTGATTTTTTTGAGAGACTTCGAAAAAAAACAAGACGTGAGAGGCAAATTTTTGCTCTAGTCTCTTCTTTAAGTGTCACTATTTTTATTTTAGGGATTTGGGCAATCTTCGCTCTTCCAAAAAATTTAAGCACTGTGGCGGAAGAGAAAAAAAGTTCAATAAGCCCAATTGCAAATGTGAAGAAAGGCTTCGAAAGTGCTTTTGCTTCAATTTCAAAGGAGTTTTCTGATTTAACAGAGAATTTATCATCTTCTTTTGATGAGCAATTCGTTGCTCCGAATGTTGAAGAAAAAGACTTCAAAAACAGCACTGAAAATGGTAAGCTAGAGAACTAGGTTTTAGAGAGGAACTACCACAATATGTCAAAAAACAAAGACGAAGATAAACAAGTTGTCCGCACAAGCAGGATAATCGCCAGAGATATTGTCTCCGAAATGAAGGAGTCTTATTTAGACTATGCAATGTCTGTTATTGCTTCCCGTGCTCTACCGGACGTACGTGACGGCCTTAAGCCGGTACATAGAAGGATTCTTTTTTCGATGCATGAGATTGGTCTCACCTCGAGCGCCAAAACCAGAAAATGCGCCAAAATTACTGGAGATGTTACTGGTAACTATCATCCGCACGGAAGTGTTGCTGTTTACGAAGCCTTGGTGAAAATGGCCCAGGATTTTTCGATGAGATATCCTCTGGTTATTGGTCAAGGAAATTTCGGATCAATCGATGGGGATAATGCGGCGGCAGAAAGGTATACGGAAGCAAAAATGTCTAAGGTGGCAAGCGAACTTCTCCGAGATCTTGATAAAGACACTGTTGGTTGGAGACCGAACTATGAAGCTACAAGAGAAGAGCCTATTGTTCTTCCAACCGCTGTTCCAAATTTGCTTTTAAACGGAACTTTAGGAATTGCTGTCGGAATGGCAACTAATATTCCACCTCACAACTTACGAGAAGTAACTGAAGCGACTTCATATTTGATTGATAATAAAGAAGCAACAACCGAAGATTTACTTAAATTTGTTAAAGGTCCAGATTTTCCTACTGGTGGAATCGCTTTTAATGACAAGGATATTCATCATGCTTATGCCACAGGGCGTGGTGGAGTAGTAGTTCGAGGCGAGGCAGAAATTGTTGAGAATAAAGCCGGACAATCACAGATCATTATTTCCTCCATTCCTTATCGTGTTAACAAGTCTGATCTTATAGTCAAAATTGCGGATTTAGTTAGAGATAAAAAAATTGAGGGCATAAAGGGTCTCCGAGATGAGTCCACAAAAGATATCCGTGTTGTTATTGATCTTAAAACATCAGCTTATCCGGAAAATGTACTGAATTATCTTTACAAACATACTCCTCTCGAGGAAACTTTTCATTACAATACCGTCGCTCTGGTTGATGGCGCCCCTCAGACACTTTCTCTGAAGGGACTGCTCGAAGAGTTCGTTAAACATAGAAAAATAATTGTCCGCCGCAGAACAGAATTTGATCTCCGAAAGGCGGAAGAGAGGGAACACATCTTGCTAGGTTTAAAAAAGGCCCTAGATCATATTGATAAAATAATAAAACTCATTCGAGCAGCCACTGATGCGCATGCGGCTAAGATAAGTTTAATAAAAGAATTCAAATTCTCAGAAATTCAAGCAACGGCCATTTTGGAGATGAAACTTCAAAGGTTGGCAGGTTTGGAGCGTCAGAAAGTCGAGGATGATTTACGTGATACTCAAGCTTTAATTAAAAAACTGAAAATTATTCTTGGAAGCCCAAAAATGATTTTGGATATTATCAAGACAGAACTCCAGGAAATTGCTGCAAAGTACGGTGACGATAGAAGGACTAAAATTATAAAAGGAGGGGTTAAAAACATGTCTCTTGAGGATTTAATTCCTAACGAAGAGAATGCTCTTGTCTTAACAGCTGGCGGGTACATCAAAAGAACAAAGCCTGACGAATTTAAAAAACAAAAAAGAGGGGGTGTTGGAGTTGTTGATCTGGATACCAAAGAAGAAGATTTTGTTACAAATCTTCTTAGGGCCAATACTCATAGTGATATTCTGTTCTTCACTGATAAAGGGAAGGTGTTTCAGACCAAGATGTATGAATTGCCGGAAGGAAAGAGAGCAACTCGCGGCAAATCAATAATGAATTTTATCGCCCTTTCGGCCACTGACAAAATAACCTCCATTCTGCCCGTAGAAGGTGCCGCTATTGATCCGAATATGTCGGTACTCATGATTACTCAAAATGGTATTGGCAAAAGAGTAAAAGCTGACAGTTTCAAAGATGTTAGACGTAGTGGAATTTTGGCTATAAATCTGGCAGAAGGTGACAGTCTGATCTCTGTCGAACTGATTAGTCCTAAAGATGAAGCCGTGGTTGTAACGGAGGGGGGTCAATCAATTCGTTTCAAGGCTTCTGATTTGCGTGACATGGGACGCATTGCGGCTGGTGTGCGGGCAATAAAACTATCCAAAGTGGATAAGGTAATTAGCGCTCAAGTTATAAAAAAGGAATATGAAAATCCAGAGCTTTTGGTTATAAGCAGTAATGGTTACGGCAAAAAATCTCTACTCGAAGAATATAAGAATCAAAAAAGAGGAGGTACGGGAATAAAAACAGCAAAAGTTACCGACAAAACTGGCCACTTGATTTCGGCTAAAGTTATAAGCGATGAAGAAGAAATTGTAGCGATTTCACAGAAAAGCCAAGTGATAAGAGTAAGTTTGAGCGAGATTCCAGTTTTGGGTCGCCAAACTCAGGGAGTAAGAATAATGAAACTCAGGGAGAAGGACAAAATAGCCTCGTTGGTATGCTTGTAAGATAGATAGGACAATCTAATCTCTCAAAAGATTTATTTAAATAAATATTATCCAAAAGCACAAAACACAGATTGCACAAATCACAAATAAAACCAAAAAACACAGACCACCAAAAGACTAAAATGATATCAGTTTGTGATTTGTGTTTTCGGTATCTGTGTTTTATTTGTGATTTGGTTCCCTGCATACCGGCAGGCAGGCTGTGTTTTGTTTTTCCAATCACTATTCGTAGAATATTTCCAGTAAGTACATTAGTACCACATAAGTATCTTGGACTCTAAACAAATATCATCTATAATATAAAGAAGTTATCATAAAAACATGTTTACTAATCCTCAAAAAAATGTCGAGAGATTCGAACTCTTACCCGGGTATCAAGTCGCTGATCTAGGGTCTGGCGCAGGATTTTATGTTTTGAGTGCCGCGCGTTTGGTGGGTGATAGTGGAAGAGTCTACGCTGTAGATATCCAAAAAGAGCTTCTTTCAAAAATTAAAACAGATGCCATGAGCAAGCATCTTACAAATGTTGAAGTTATCTGGGGGGATGTGGAAAAAACAGGAGGTACCAGGCTTGCTGATTCTTCTATAGATACAGTTATTGCTTCAAATATTTTATTTCAGCTAGAAGATAAAGATTCATTTATAAAAGAAGTAAACAGGATTTTAAAACCACAGAAAGGGAAAGCCTATATTATTGATTGGATCGATTCTTTTGGTGGCTTAGGTCCTGAATCTTCGGCTGTTGTAAGTCTTTCGTCTGCAAAAGAAATGTTTTTAAAAAACGGTTTTGAAGTATACAAGGAACTCAAAGATGTTGGCGA
>Ga0163144_10028760_pt1 | contig 10703 bp, 6 predicted proteins | sample OliLak19BULKMAT1_FD_123175 | JGI IMG/M metagenome (GOLD analysis project Ga0163144, IMG submission 123175) | Freshwater microbial mat bacterial communities from Lake Vanda, McMurdo Dry Valleys, Antarctica - Oligotrophic Lake LV.19.BULKMAT1 | ecosystem: Environmental > Aquatic > Freshwater > Lake...
CTTTCACCTTTCACCTTTCACCTGAATTGCTGGCTTTGAGCGGAGAGCTCGGAGTCGGACTGCGAACACAATCTCGCACCGATTTCCGGACTTCGAAAATCGGATTTCCAGGGTCGCCCTCGGCGGTCGTCGAAGATTCACTCCGATTTCATGTAATAGTCGGCCGAAAATCGGTTTCTCCGGGGTGTATATGATTATATTATTCCCCCGTCAGATTGTCACCCTCGTGCTCACGGCGTTCATCGTCGTGGCGGCACTTTCCGGCCGGCTTGTCGCCGCGTCCGCCACCGAGCAACCCCGGGACCGGGTTGCCTGCTCCTCCTTGAACTTGATTGCGCGTGACGCGAGCTCGGCGCTCATCCCGGCTACAGCCGGATTTCCGGCCACCATCACGCGACATTTTCCCGCCAGACTCGGCGCCGGACAAGTTTCGACCTGACCGCGCCCTGACTACGGACCACGATCCAGCAAAGGCCGGGACGGGCGACCTCGCCCGTCCGTGGCGGCGACCCGCGCCCTCACCGGAGGCCGCCGGTCCGGCCCGGCGCCGGTCAGCCAGTCATAGGTTGATCGGCCGCGGACATGCACGCTGCGTGTCCCTGCCTTTAGAATATTCCACTGCACCTTCCCTGGCTGCGTCGCGAACGCCGTTGCTTCGTGCGGGCCGCCCGTTTTGTTCCCCTTCAACCATGGAGTTCGCCGTGTCCACCGGCCGACCGCACCAGTTTGAGAATACCCGCTGGAGCCTGATTGTGCAGGCACGCGGGGAAGGGCCTTTGGCGCGCGCTGCGCTCGAGACCCTTTGTCGCGGATATTGGTTTCCGCTTTACGCCTTCGTCCGTCGCAGCGGCTACGCGCAGCACGACGCCGAGGATCTGACGCAGGCATTTTTCTCGCACGTCCTCGAGAGCGACTTCATCGGTCGCGCCGTGCCGGAGAAAGGCCGCTTCCGTTCCTTCCTCCTCGTCTCGCTGCGCAACTTCATCGCCAAGCAGCATGCGCGCGACTCGACGCAAAAACGCGGCGGCGGCCAGCGCCCCGTCGACTTCGACGAGGCCGCGGCCGAAGAGCGGCTCACCGTCCACGGCCCCTCCACCCGCACGCCGAGCGAACTCTTCGATCGCGACTGGGCGCTGACGCTGCTCGAGCAGGCGCTCGACCGGCTCGACGCCGAGCAGCGCGCGATGGGCAAGGCCGTGCTCTTCGCGCGGCTCCGGCCTTTCCTGCGCGCGAGCCCGGAGCGGGGCGATTACGATTCGCTCTCGGGCGAGCTTGGCGTGGCCAAGGGCACGCTCACCGTCGCCGTGCACCGGCTGCAGCAGCGTTACCGGGCGCTCGTGCGCGCGGAGATCCTGCAAACGCTCTCGCATCCCGCCGACCTCGACGACGAGTTGCGGCATTTGTTTTCGCTGCTGGGCGCATGATGAAAATCATGGGTTGCACGACGTGGATTGAGGTGGAGCGCGTTGACCCCAACGCGCTTTCAGAAAGCCCGGCGGCCTCCAAACCGGCGGCTTGAGGTCAAGCCGCTCCACCCTTCGCTCACACTCGCAGCCACGTTTCCCGCAATGCTTGAGGCCCCTTCCACCCTCTGCCCGACCTGCGCTGGTGCACTCGACGAGCGCGTGCTCGGCGGACTGTGTCCGCGCTGCGTGTCGGGCTGGATGATGGCGGATACGGCGCCCACCGGCCTCACCCAAATGCCGCTGGCGCGCAGCGGCACCGCCTCCGGCACCTCGGTGGGACGGTTCGGCGATTACGAGCTGGTCGAGGAGATCGGCCGCGGCGGCATGGGCATCGTCTACCGCGCGCGGCAGACCAGCCTCGATCGCTGGGTGGCGTTGAAACTCATGCACGCGACGCAGCTCTCGAGCCGCGATCACGAGCAGCGGTTCCTGCGCGAGGCGCGGCTCGCGGCGAGCCTGCGGCATCCGGGCATCGTCGCGATCTACGATCTCGGACGGATCGAAGGCGCGCCGTTTTTCACGATGGAGCTCGTCGAAGGCTCGAACCTCGAGCAACTCCTCGCCGACGGTCCCGTGCCGCCGGCGCGCGCCGCAGAGCTCGTGATGATCGTGGCGCAAACGGTGAGCTACGCGCACGAGCACGGCATCGTGCACCGCGATCTCAAGCCCTCGAACGTGCTGCTCGATCTCGATGGCCGGCCGAAGGTCGCCGATTTCGGGCTCGCCAAGAATCTCACGCTCGGCGGCCAGCTCAACGCCACGCAGCTCGGCGTGCTCATGGGCTCGCCGGCGCACATGGCGCCGGAGCAGGCGGCGGGCGACACCAGCGGCCAGCCGGCGGTCGATATCTACGGGCTCGGCGCGTTGCTCTACCATTTGCTCACCGGCCGGCCGCCCCACATAGCGGCGACGCTGCCGGAAATCCTGCGTCATGTCGCGGAGGATCCCCCGACGGCGCCGCGAGTCCTGGTGCCCTCGATCCCCGAACCGATCGAGGCGATCGTCCTCAACTGCCTCGAGAAACAGCCCGCCCGCCGCTACGCCTCAGCGGGCGAAGTCGCCGCGGAGCTTTCGCGCTTCCTCGGCGGCCAGCCGGTGCTGGCGCGGGGGCAGCGCAATTCCGGCTCGCCCTTCCTCCTCGATGGCGCGAACCCGCGGCTGCGGGCCTACGACCTCTTTCTGCAGGCGTTGCACATGCACGATGCCCGCGGGCTGATCGCGGCCTCGATGCGTGAAGTGCAGGAGCTGTTGCAGGAGGCGCTCCGGCTGGATCCGCGGCTGGCGCGGGCGCATCTGTTGATGGCCGAGACGCATCTCGCGCATTATTTCATCGGGTTCGATCCTTCCGAGTCGCGCGTGCGGCGGGCGGGCGAAGCGCTGCAGAACGCGGAGAAGCTCGGCGCCGAAATCTCCGAGCTGATGCGGATGCGCGGGTTCATGCTGTATTGGGGCAAACGCGATCTGGCGGCGGCCGCGCAGGCCTTCGAGCAGGCCGCGCGAGGGATGCCCAACAGCGCCGATGCGCACTACAATCACGCTCTCGTGCTGCGGCGCGCGGGCGACGTGAAGCGCGCCATCGAAGGTTTCGAGCGCGCTTACCAACTCGACCCGCGAAATCCCCGGATCGCGCGCGAGACGGCGTTCACGTTGGAGATGGTGCGCGACTACGCGGGGGCGCTGCGGGTGTTCGAGGTGCAACAACGGGCGGCGCCCAGTGACCCCGATTTGCAGTCGCACGTCGTGGTGACGCGACTCTGCCTCGACGGCGATCTCGACCGGGCGGTCGCGACCCTGGCGGCGATGCCCGCGGACCCGGAAGGCATCGTCGGCGGCTGGCGGGCGTGGCTCGAGGCCTGGCGCGGACGTCCGGCCGAGGCGCTCGCCTGGATTCCGCCGTTGAAGGCGCGCGAGGGCATCGAGCTCGCCGAGGAATTGCTGCATCAGTGTCGGGTGCGGCAGGCGATCGACGATCCGGCCTGGCGGCCGCTCGCCGAACGCGCCCGCGACGTGCTGCAACCGCAGGTGCAGGAGGCCACCATGGGCGCCGCCTATCCGTTGATGATGCTGGCGATGCTGGAGGCGATGCTCGGCGGGACGGCCGCCGCGCTTCGCCATGCCGATCGCGCGGTGGAATTGCGGCCGGCGAGTCGCGACGCGGTGTTGGGCGCGGCGCTGGCCGGCGCGCTGCTCATCCGGCGCGAGCCGGGGCGGTTGTTTGTCTTTGCGTATGCAGGCGAGACGGAGCGGTTCTTCGCGGAGTTTGCGCGGCTCATCAACTCGCCCTCGTCGATCGATCCCGTGATCATGCGGCATGATCCGTGTTTCGCGGTCTTGCGGCGCGATCCGCGTTTTGAGGCCATGCTCGCGCAGGCGCGGTCGCCGATCGGGTAGGGGGAAAGGGGCTGACGCTGCAAGGTGGAGCGGGTTGACCTCAAGCCGCTTTGTAGCGGAAGCGCTTCGCTTCCGACGGAACGGAAAGCCGCTCCGCTACGTGCGGGGAGCCGCTTCGCTTCCGACGGAGCGGGAAGCCGCTCCGCTACTTGCGGGAAGCCGCTCCGCTACGAGGCCTCAAACCAGCGGCTTGGGGTCAAGCCGCTCCACCCTCGCAAACCCTACCGCTGGCGGTCTTGCGAGCTTTCCGGGGGTGCGAGCTTTCCCGCTTGCCGCGCGTTTCGGCGGTCGTAACCCTCGCCGAAATCTGCGCCCATGCCCAAACGCACTGACCTGAAGTCCATCCTCATCATCGGCGCCGGTCCCATCGTGATCGGGCAGGCTTGCGAGTTCGACTACTCGGGCACCCAGGCGTGCAAAGCCCTCCGCGAAGAAGGCTATCGTGTCATCCTCGTGAACTCCAATCCGGCCACGATCATGACCGATCCGGAGTTCGCGGACGTCACTTACATCGAACCGCTCACGATCGAGTTTCTGGAAAAGATCATCGCGGCGGAGAGGCCGTCCGCGCTGCTGCCCACGCTCGGCGGCCAGACCGCGCTCAATCTCTCGATGGAGCTCGATAAAAAGGGCATCCTCCAAAAATACGGCGTCGAGATGATCGGCGCAAAGCCCGAGGCGATCACCAAGGGCGAGGACCGCGAGATCTTCAAGCAGTGCATGCTCAAGATCGGCCTGGATGTCGCGAAATCGCGCACGGTGAAATCGATGAACGAGGCGCGCGAGGCGGCCGAGTTTCTCGGTGTGTTTCCGTTGATTATCCGTCCGTCATTCACGCTCGGCGGCTCCGGCGGCGGCATCGCCTACAACAAGGAGGAGTTCGAGCGGATCTGCGCCAACGGCCTCGACCTCTCGCCGGTGCACGAGGTGCTCGTCGAGGAGTGCCTGCTCGGCTGGAAGGAATACGAGATGGAGGTGATGCGCGATCACAAGGATCAGTGCGTCGTGATCTGCTCGATCGAGAACTTCGATCCGATGGGCGTGCACACGGGCGACTCGATCACGGTGGCGCCGGCGATGACCCTGACCGACAAGGAATTTCAGGTGATGCGCGACGCGTCGTTCGCGGTGATCCGTGAGATCGGCGTCGAGACCGGCGGCTCCAACATCCAGTTTTCCGTCGATCCCGAGACCGGCCGCATGGTCGTGATCGAGATGAACCCGCGCGTCTCGCGTTCGTCGGCGCTGGCGTCGAAAGCCACGGGGTTCCCGATCGCGAAGATCGCGGCGAAACTGGCCGTCGGCTACGCGCTGGACGAGCTGCGCAACGACATCACGCGGCTCACCCCCGCGAGCTTCGAGCCGACGATCGACTACGTCGTCACCAAGATTCCGCGCTTCACGTTCGAGAAATTCCCGGATGCCGATGCCACGCTGACCTCCGCGATGAAGTCGGTCGGCGAGGCGATGGCCATCGGCCGCACCTTCAAGGAATCGATGCAGAAATGCCTGCGCTCGCTCGAAATCGGCGCGCGCGGCTTCGGCGGTGGCGGCAAGCACGGCGGCGACGACCCCGTGGACGAGAAGACGCTCAATGCGAAGCTCGGCACGCCGAACGCCGAGCGGATTTTCTTCATCCGCCACGCGTTCCGCGCCGGCTACACGGTCGAGCGCATTTTCGATCTCACGAAAATCGATCCGTGGTTCCTGGTGCAGTTGCGCGAGATTTGGGAGATGGAGGAGGAGCTGCGGAAGCAGACGCTGGCGTCGATCGACGTCGACGCGCTGCGCCGCGCGAAGCAGTTCGGGTTCTCCGACGTGCAGCTCGCGCACCTCCTCCAGAGCGATCTCGCCACGGTGCGCGCCGAGCGGAAGCAGCGCGGCGTCACCACGACCTACCGGCTGGTCGACACCTGCGCGGCGGAGTTCGAGGCGTTCACGCCGTATTACTATTCCAGTTACGGCGACGAGAACGAGGTGCTGCCGCCGACCGGCAGGAAGAAGATCATGATTCTCGGCGGCGGGCCGAACCGGATCGGGCAGGGCATCGAGTTCGACTATTGCTGCGTGCACGCGAGCTTCGCCCTGCGCGAGATCGGCTACGAGAGCGTGATGGTGAACTCGAACCCCGAGACCGTCTCGACCGACTACGACACGAGCGACCGGCTCTACTTCGAGCCGCTGACGCTCGAGGATGTGCTGGAGATTTATCAGCAGGAGAAGTGCGACGGCGCGATCGTGCAGTTCGGCGGCCAGACGCCGCTGAACCTCGCCACCGCGCTGAAGGCGAATGGCGTGTGCATCATCGGCACTTCGCCCGAGAGCATCGAGATGGCCGAGGACCGGAAGCAGTTTTCCGCCATCCTCGACAAGACCGGGCTCAAGTCGCCCGCGAACCGCACCGCGATGAACGAGGCGGACGCGTTGAAAAGCGCGCACGAGATCGGTTTCCCGGTGCTGCTGCGGCCCTCGTTCGTGCTCGGCGGCCGCGGGATGTTCATTGTCTACAGCGAGGAGGAGTTCCGCGGCGTGGTCCGCCAGGCCTTCGACGTCATGCCCGACAAGCCGGTGCTGATCGACAAGTTCCTCGAGGATGCGATCGAGCTCGACGTCGATTGTATCAGCGATGGCGAGACATCGGTCATCGGCGGGATGCTGGAGCACATCGAGTATGCCGGCGTGCATTCGGGCGACGCGGCGATGGTCATGCCGCCGCACACGCTGTCCAAGGACATGCTCAACACCGTCCGCGAGGCGACCTACCGGCTGGCGCGCGAGTTGAAGGTGATCGGGCTGATGAACGTGCAGTTCGCGATCAAGGACAACACGCTCTACGTCCTCGAGGTGAACCCGCGCGCGTCGCGCACCGTGCCGTTCGTCGCGAAAGCGATCGGTGTGCCGCTGGCGAGGCTCGCGGCGAAGGTCATGACGGGCGCGAAGCTGAAGGACCTCGGTTTCACCAAGGAGCAGACGCCGATACACTGGTGCGTGAAGGAAGCGGTGTTTCCCTTCGTGCGTTTCCCCGGCGCGACGATCGCGCTCGGGCCGGAGATGCGCTCGACCGGCGAAGTCATGGGCCTCGACGACGATCTCGGCGTGGCGTTCGCCAAGGCGCAGGCCGCCGCGAAGCCGGGGCTGCCGATCAAGGGCAACGTGTTCCTCTCGGTGAAGGACGGGGACAAGCCGCGCGCCGTCACGATCGCGCGCGACCTCGAGAAACTCGGTTTCACGATCTACTCGACCAGCGGCACGGCGAAGACGCTGGCGGAGGCGGGCGTGGCGGTGAAACGCATCGCGAAAATCGCGGAAGGCCGGCCGAACACGGTCGACCTGATCAAGAACGGCCAGATTCAGATGGTGATCAACACGCCGGGCGGAATGATTCCGCGCCGCGACGAAAACGCGATCCGCTCGGCGGCGTATGCCCACAATGTGTGCATCATGACGACGATCACGGGCGCGGCCGCCGCGGTGGAGGGCATCAAGGCGCTCAAGGAAAAGCACGTCGGCGTGCGGCCGATTCAGAAGTATCGCGGCAATGTGAATGTGGTCGGGTGAGCGGGGTGAGACAGATTTTTCGAGAGGGCGTCGAAAAAATCCCGTCGCGGTGTTGGGGTGAAGCGGAACGGTTTTCCGTGCCGTTGCCGGGCACAAGTGCAGGGAGAGCAAGGCACGGAGCCGAAGCGGCTCCGCTCCTTCCCCGATCAGGCTTTTTCCACGCCCTCCGAGGGAAGTGGCGCGCAGTAGCTGCGGCGTCTCGCCGCAGGGCTTCACCGGCAAGATGCCGGTGCCGGAGCGGACGGGCGGTGCCGGCCATCCCTTCCTTTAGAGTTGGGCGCAAATCAGGTGTTGGGCGTCGCAAGCGTCTTTGTCTTTGGGTGGGCCGTGCGCTCCGCGCGCGGCGGGGTGGGTTCGATGCAAGCGCGCAATCAGCCGCCCGCGGAGCGGCCGGCCCACCTCAAACCGGCGGTCGCTCAAAAGCTGATTTGCGTCCTTTAGAATTGTTGCGCCGAACCCGGGGTTGCGTATCCGGCGCGTTTACGTTTTTTGCCGGGGATGCTTCTCTCTCATTGGCGTGGAGTGTCCCTGATTGGCGTGGCGACGGTCGGTCTGCTGGCGGGTTGCGCCGGCGTGCCGACCGAGTCGACGGAAAACCCCGAAACCACCGCGCGGGCGGAATCGGTCGCAGACAAGCCCGCGACGGGTGATTCGACGGCGGCGGCGACCAGTTCGAGTTCATCCTCGTCCGCGTCGACGGCGGCGAGCGAACCGCGTTCCTCGTGGCGGGAAGGCCGCGCGGAACGTCGCTCCGCGGCGGGCGAGCCGACGCGTTCGACCGCCAGCACGAGTGCGCGCGACACGGGCAGCAGCGAGAGTGCGCTGGTCGCGCAGCTCAACGAAGCCTCGCGCGAGCTGGCGACGTTGCGGGCGGCGAATGCGCGGCTGCGCGCCGAAAAGGAGCGTCCGGCCCCGGCAAGTTCCGCGCGGGTGGGCGAGTCGGCGGCGAAAGCCGATCCCGTGGACGACAAGATCGCCGCGAGCCTGAAATCCTACGGTGCGTTGAAACAGGAACTCGCCGGTTTCCTCGCCGACATCGAGCGCGGCCGGGCGGAAAACGCGGCGGCGAGCGCGAAGCTCAAGGATGCCGTCAATCGCAGCGACGATGCGCGCGCCGCGGTCGGCCGGCTCGAGAACGAACTGCGCGCGGAAAGGCGCGCCCGCACCGAAGCCGAGCAGGCGGCGAGCAAACTGCAGGAGCAGTTGCGCACGATTGCCCGGGCCCTCGCGGCCGCGGGTCTCAGTGTCGACAAGCTGGCCGCGGGTGCCGAGTCCGGTGGCCGACGCTGAGTTGCCGCGTTGGCGGGCACCCTGTCACAAACGCGTCAACTGCGGCGTGCGCGGATCGCGGGGTTTGCACTTTGCCGTGTCTTTGCCGTCTTCGGCTGAGAACCCTCCACCCATGAAATCGTTCATCCCGCTTTACCTTCGCCGAGTCTCTTCGCTGGTTGTTCTGATCGCCGCGGTCGCGTTGGGCGGCGGCTGCACTCAGGTCATGGTCGATCAGGATACGCGGGGCGAATACAAGCTCGGCGAGCTGCAGGTGTTCGCGGATCGGGATTTCGCCAAGGTTTATGCAGCGGCGAAGAACGGGATGAAGGACGTGTCGCTGTTCCAGACCCAGGACGATCGGAAAGTGATCGAAGCGGAACTGCGCGGCCGCGATGCCGTCGACACGATGGTGATCGTCAAGATCAAGGAAGTCGGCCCAAACCGCACGAGCGTGAAAATCCGCTACGGCGTGATCAAACCCGACCTGACCCTCGCGCAAAAACTCTACCAGGCGATCGAGAAGCATCTGTGAAAGTGCTAAGAGCGGAGGGCGGAGGGCGGAGAGCTGAGGGCGCTTGCTGCGAGGAGGAGCGGCTTGACCTCAAGTCGCTTTGTAGCGGAAGCGCTTCGCTTCCGACGGAGCGGGAAGCCGCTCCGCTACCTCAAGCCGCTTTGTAGCGGAGCCGCTTCCGGCTCCGACGGAACGGGAAGCCGTTCCGCTACACGGCCTCAAACCAGCGGTTTGGGGTCGAGCCGCTCCACCTTGACTGCACCGCTGGCTGAACGGCGGCGCGGATTTCAGGGGGCGAGCGCGCGCTCGACACCGGACTTTCCCATCCCTCGAATTCCGGGTTTCCGCGCGTTATGACCAAGCCCACGCTCATCGCCCTGCTGCACGGCCCTGACCAGCCTGGACTCGTGGCACGCGTGGCGGGATGGATCTTCGAGCGCGGGGGCAACATCCTCCACGCCGATCAGCACCGCGACATGGAGGCGGGCATCTTTTTCCAGCGCGTGGAGTGGGAGCCGGCGTTCGTGCCGCCGGCGGAAGGGACGCCGGGTGCCGCGGTGGAGCAGAGCCGGCTGCGAAGCGTGGCGGCGGCGGAGGCGGAGTTCACGCGGTTTGCGCGCGAGGAGTTGAGGATGGCGGTGCGGATTGTCTCATCGATCGATCGGCCGCGGGTGGCGGTGTTTGTCTCGAAGGCCGACCATTGTTTCCACGATCTCATCCTGCGGTGGAAGGCGGGCGACTTTCGCTGCGATCTGGCGACGATCGTCAGCAATCATGCGGACCTCGGCGATGTGACCCGCGGCTATGGACTGGCGTTTCACCACATTCCGGTGACGGCGGACACGAAGACGGCGGCGGAGGCGCAGCAGCTCGAGCTGCTGCGGTCGCTGCGCGTCGAACTCGTGGTGCTGGCGCGCTACATGCAGGTGTTGTCGGCGGATTTTTTGGAGAAACGGGGCGGGCCGGTCATCAACATCCACCACTCGTTCCTGCCGGCGTTCGCGGGCGGACGGCCGTATCATCAGGCGCACACGCGCGGCGTGAAATTAATCGGAGCGACGGCGCATTATGCGACGCGCGATCTGGATGAAGGGCCGATCATCCATCAGGACGTGGCGCGGGTGACGCACCGGCATGGCGTGGACGATTTGGTGCGGAAAGGCCGGGATCTCGAGCGGGTGGTGCTCGCGCAGGCGGTCCGCTGGCATCTCGAGGGGCGAGTGCTGGTTTACGGAAACAAGACCGTGGTCTTCGACTGAGGGCGACAATTCAGTTGAAAGGTGAAAGTTGAAGGTTGAAAGCCGAGAAATCCCTCGGAAGCGAAGCGTCGCGTGAAGGTCTCTGCGCGCTCACCGAAAGGTGAACAGAGTCGGATGGTTAACCGCTAATCCTCGCTAATGATTCGCGCGCCAATGGGCGGCTGACGGCGCGCAGGCGCCGTAGTTGAGGGTTGAATGTTGAAGGATCGGAGCTGAAGAGGATCACCGCGCGGCGCGCGTTCATCC
>Ga0163144_10028761_pt1 | contig 10702 bp, 7 predicted proteins | sample OliLak19BULKMAT1_FD_123175 | JGI IMG/M metagenome (GOLD analysis project Ga0163144, IMG submission 123175) | Freshwater microbial mat bacterial communities from Lake Vanda, McMurdo Dry Valleys, Antarctica - Oligotrophic Lake LV.19.BULKMAT1 | ecosystem: Environmental > Aquatic > Freshwater > Lake...
AAGACGCGCAACGTCGCGGGCGTTCACATAGCCGAGCAGCATTGCCGCGGGCTCAGGCAGCTGGCGGGCGGGTTCTCGGAACGCGGCGCCGACTACAAGATGCTTTACGCGTTCTCGGATTTCGTCCACCCGCAGACGGATGCCGCCGTTAGCGAGCATGCCATCGACGAGCACGATTTCGACCAGCCGCTGCTGGCCGGGTTGTTCCTCGACAAGCTGGTGATCGACCGCAACGCCGTGCAGACCGTGTCGCGTCTCAATCGGTGCCACAAGGGCTGAAAAGCGTTGAAATTGCAGGCCCCTATCTTTGTGCGACGAGCGCCTGCGGAAGTTCCCTGAGACGGCCGACTGACACCCGACGACTGCAGACTGATAGCTGCTAGAATCCCCCCTTCCACACGCGAGGAGGTCCCACATGATCAGTCGTCGAGCTTTCTTCAGTTTTGCGGCCGGCGTGCCTGCGATGGGAGTCGGTGTTCGGGGCGCGCAATCCGCGCCTGGAGCCCAGCCGTCTCTGTCAACGATTCCCGTGCGAAAGACCGGCAGGGTGGAAATCGCCTTCAAGTCTCCAGGGCCTCAGCCCAACGGGCTGCAGGCGACCAAGGAGGGCTTGTGGATCATCGACCAGAGCGCCGGCAGCACGGTGACGCTCGTCGATTACGCCGACGGCCGGGTGCTTCGATCGTTCGACACCGACACGGTGAGGCCGAGCGGCATCACGTTTGACGGCGAGGCGCTTTGGATCGGATCGACCTTCAGCTACGAGAACGTGCGGTGCAACGCGATGACGGGCGCCGTGATCGAGCGCCGGCCAACGCCCGGCTCCATCATGTACACGATGGCCGGCGATCCGCCGGCGCGTCGCAGCCCACTGGCCGGCAGTCCGATGGCGCAGGTGAGACCGGCGGCCGCCGAAGCCGCGCCACCCGCACCAGCACCGCTGATGCGTTTGAGCCAGCCGCCAAGCAATCGCCTGCAGGGCGCGCACGGCCAGGAGTGGCGCGATGGCAGGCTCTGGACGACGTCCACGTCCGCGCGTTCGATTTACGAGATCGACCCGAAGAGCTGGGTCGTGCAGAAGATCTTCCGCACCCCCGGCAATCGTCCGCACGGGCTCGCGTTCGAAGGCCGGTACCTCTGGCACGGCGACTCGAATTACGGTGCCTTCTTCAAGCTCGACACCGACACCGGCACGATCGTCGAGAAGATTCAGCTGGCCGACGCCGACCCGGTGGCGCACGGGTTGACGATCTGGAACGGGACGCTCTGGTACTGCGACGACGTGGGCGTGGTGTGTAAGATGAGGATTTGAAGGAACCTGTATGCCATCAATGCAGGCGATGGCCGCTAGGCGGGCGAGCCCATCATCTCTTCGTACGTCCCCTTGAAGTCGACAATCCTGCCGTTCTCGAACTGCCAGACCCGCGTGCCCACTTCCTCCAGTAAATCCTGATCGTGCGTGACGAGCAGGATCGTGCCTTCGAATTTCTGCAGCGCGATGTTCAGCGCGTTGATCGACTCCAGATCGAGATGGTTGGTCGGCTCGTCGAGGATCAGCACGTTCGGCTTCAGCAGCATGATGCGGCAGAAGAGCAGGCGGGCGGTTTCGCCGCCGGAGAGCGCGTGGGTCGGCTTGAGGCCTTCCTCGCCGCTGAACAGCATCTGCCCGAGCAGGCCATGAATGTCCTGGCGCGACGCGTCGGGATCGAAGCGGTGCAGCCACTCGACGGCCGTCATGCCCTTTTCGATGGTGCCGGTCTGGTCCTGCGGAAAGTAGCCGATCGACGCCTCATGGCCCCAGATGATCTTTCCCGCATCGACATCGCCAGGTGAGGGGCTCATGCCGGGCGCGTCGCTGAGCAGCGCCTTCAGCATCGTCGTCTTGCCGGCGCCGTTGCGGCCCACGAGGACGATTTTTTCGCCGCGGTTGACGACCGCGTCGAATCCCGGAATCACCTTCAGGCCGCCGAACGCTTTCTTCAGCCCCTTGCACTCCAGCGCCACTTTGCCTGACGGCCGCTTCATCGTGAACTTGATGTAGGGACGCTGGATGTTCGAGCGTGCGAGGTCGGTGGTCTGCAGGCGCTCGACCTCCTTGCGCCGCGACGTCACCTGGCTGGCCCGCGTGCCGGCGCCGAACCGCTGGATGAAGTCGGTCAGCTGGGCGATCTTCTTCTCGCGCTGCGCATTCTCCGACTCGATGGTCGAGCGGATCTGCGTCTTGGCGACCACCATGTCGTCGTAGCCGCCTGTATAGGTGATGATCGTCTGGTAGTCGATGTCGGCGATGTGCGTGCAGACCGCGTTGAGAAAGTGGCGGTCGTGCGAGATGGCGATCAGCGTGCCGTCGTAGCGCTCGAGAAACTGCTCGAGCCAGTGGATCGAGTCGAGGTCCAGATGGTTCGTGGGCTCGTCGAGCAGCAGCGCCTGCGGATGCCCGAACAGCGCCTGCGCGAGCAGCACGCGCACCTTCTGGCCGCCCTGGAGTTCCGCCATCGGGCGCTCGTGCAGTGCGTCCGCAATATCGAGCCCCTGCAGCAGGATGGCCGCGTCGCTCTCCGCGGAATAGCCGTCTTCTTCGCCGACGATGCCCTCGAGCTCGCCGAGGCGCATGCCGGCTTCGTGCGTCATGTCGGGCTGGGCGTAGAGGGCATCGCGCTCGACGAGCGCCGACCAGAGGCGCTGGTTGCCCATGATGACGGTGTCGATGACGCGGAAGGCGTCGAAGGCGTACTGGTCCTGCTTGAGCACGCCGAGCTTCGAGGGCCGCGCGACGTTGCCCTGCTGCGGATCGAGCTCGCCGGTCAGCAGCTTCATGAATGTGGACTTGCCGGCGCCGTTAGGGCCGGTGAGACCGTAGCGCCGGCCGGTCGAGAAGGTGGTGGCAACATCCTCGAAGAGCACCTTCGAGCCGTACCGCATGGACACGCCGCTTACGGAAATCATGATCTGCTCATTCTAACAGATGCCAGAACATGGCAGGAGGTCGGGTCCAGTCCGCGCTCAGCGCCCGAAGATGCGGCCGATGCCCTTGCCGATCGTGGAGAAGACGGTGCCGAGGACCTCGGCGGGAGACGGGCCGCGGTGCACGTCGCATTTGTCGTCCGGTATGGCGTCTTCGTGCTTGAAATATTCCGTGTAGGGGGGGCACGTGTCGCGCGGCAGCATGTGGCTCACCCGGCAGAGCCGGATGCCCGAGACCGTCGTCGGCACGCGGAAGGGCTCCGGCTTGCGGACGCGGGCGGTGCGCGACATGAAATCCGCCCAGATCGGCAGGGCGTATCGCGCGCCGTATCCGTCGGGGCCGATCGTGGCCGGCTGATCGAAGCCCACCCACACGCCTACGACGACAGAGGACGAGAAGCCGACGAACCAGGCGTCCTTGAAGTCGTCGGTCGTGCCCGTCTTGCCCGCTGCGGCGAAGCGGACGCCCAGCGAGCGGGCGGCGGCGCCGGTGCCGGTGTCGATGACGTCGGACAGCATCGAGACCATCTGGTACGCCACGGCTTCGGAGATGACCGGCTTGCGCTGCACCTTTCGATTGAAGACCGCGTATCCGTCCCCGTCCAGCACCTGGACGATCGGCCGGGGCGCGACCGCGAAGCCGCCGTTGGGAAACACGGCATAGGCTGCCGTGAGTTGCAGTGGCGTCGCTTCGCCGACGCCCAGCGCCAGCGAAGGGACGTCCGGCATGCGCGGCAGCCCGACCGCCTCGGCCAACCGCAGAACCGGCCGCGAACCGATTTGCGTCTGCAGCCGCACCGCTGCCTGGTTGTTCGACTCGTAGAGCGCTTCACGCAGCGTTAACGTGTCGCGTGTTTCAATGCTCGCGTTCTTGACTTCCCACTCGTCATGACCAGGCACGCGAAAGCCGTTGAGGCCGGAGACGACCGAAACCGGCGAGAGTCCGCTGTTGAGCGCGGCCGCGTAGAGGAACGGTTTGAATGCCGATCCCGGTTGTCGCCTGGCGCTGACGGCGCGGTTGAACGGGCTGCGGCGGAAGTCGCGGCCGCCGACCAGCGCGAGCACGTCGCCGGTCTGGGGGTCGATGGCGACCAGCGCGGCCTGCAGCCCCGCCTGGCGGAACCGGCGGAGCCCTTCGGAGACCGCGCGCTCGGCCTCTCGCTGCATCGCGGGCACGAACGTGGACTGCACCTTCCAGTCCGGAGGGTTGTCGTCTTTGAACTCGGCCCTGAACTGCTGGCGCAGATAGTCCTCGGCGTAGCCGGAGGCATTGCGGTTCAATCCGGGCGACGACAGGATGCGCGGAGGTGCCGCGCGCGCGGCCTGCTCGGCCTGCGGCGTAATGAAGCGCTCGGCGCGCATGCGGGCGAGGACGACGTGGCTGCGCCTCAGCGCGCGGTCGTAGTGCGACCACGGCGAGAGCGCGGACGGCATTCTGATGAGACCGGCAATGAAGGCCGATTCCGACAGCGTGAGATCCGCGGCCGGCTTGCCGAACACGTTTTGCGACATCGCCTCCACGCCGTACACGCTGCCGCCAAGGAAGATGCGGTTGAGATACAGCTCGAGGATCTGCGTCTTCGACAGCCGCAGCTCGATCATCACGGCGAGCACGGCCTCTTTGCCTTTTCGCGTGAAGTCGCGCGAGCCGGTGAGAAACAGCGTGCGCGCCAGCTGCTGGGTGAGCGTGCTGCCGCCTTCTGCGAGGCCGCCTGCTCTGATGTCGCGGACGATCGCGCGCCCAATCGCGAGTGGGTCCACGCCCAGGTGCGAATGAAAACGGTGATCCTCGACGGCGACGACCGCGTCCTGCAGGTACGCGGAGATGCGGGCGAGCGGCACGTCGCGGCGGTGCTCCTCGAGCGGAAACCACGCCTTCCCATCGGCACCGTAGAACATGGTCTGGCCGATGCCCCGCGAGAGCTTGTTGACCGCGAACGAGTACCGGACAACGAGGAAGACGGTAATAACGGTGACGCCGCTGAGCACAAGGACCGCGATGAGGGCCAGAAAGTCCTTCAGCGCGCGCGGACGGCGAAGCGACACCGACATGCGGTTATTGTAATGGACATGGTGAGGCCGCTTTTGCGGGTACTGGCGTTGTGCGCGTTGTTCTGGACGACCGCCTGCGCGACGTCCGGCGGAACGACGCCCCAGGACATTTCGAGCCGAATTCAGAAAGTGACGGGTCACCCGACTCGAGACGGGGCGGCCGATCCCGCTGTGCCTGACGGCGTCGTGCTCGAAGACGGGCTCACCGAACAGGAAGCCGTCGCCCTTGCGCTATGGAACAACTCGGGATTTCAGGAGAGCCTCGCCGACCTGGGCGTGGTGCGAGCGGACCTGTTGCAGGCCGGCCTCCTGCGCAATCCCGTCCTCTCCCTGTTGTTTCCCTGGGGACCGAAACAGCTCGAAGCCACGGCCCGGTGGCCGATCGACGCCCTGTGGCAGAGGCCCCATCGCGTGGCAGCCGCCCGGCTCACGACGGAAGCCGTCGGCGAGCGCCTCGTCGCGACGGGCCTCAATGTCGTCGCAGACACGAGGCTGGCCTACGCGGGCATGCTGCGCGCGCGGGGATTTGCCGCGCTCGCCGCCGACACGGCGCAGCTGTCGCGCCGCATCGCGGATTTGTCGAAGAGCCGGTTCAACGCGGGCGACATCAGCGAGCTCGAGGCCGACACGGCCGACACGGACGCGGCACGCGCGGAGCTCGAGTCGCGGCGGGCCGCGATGGAAACGGCGCTGGCCGAGAATCTCCTTCTTCAGTTTCTCGGCCTCGGCGAGAAGGTGCGACCAGGCAGCCTCAGTCTGGTGGATGCCCCGCAGGTGGGAGCGCGTTCGTGCGAGGACGTGGCGCTGGGGGCGCTCGAGCAGGAAGCGCTCGCGGCGCGGCCCGATGTCCGGGCGGCCGAGCTCGACATCGAAGCGGCGGGCCGCCGGCTCGGCTGGGAGCGCTCCCGCATTTTTTCCCTGATTGCCGTACTCGATTTCAACGCGGCCGGAAAAGAGGGCGCGGAGCTCGGTCCTGGTGTGGACTCCGATTTCGGGCTTTTCGATCGCAATCAGGCTGGTGTGGCACGAGCGTCGGCCGAATTGAACCGCGCCCGCGCGCGCTATCAGACGACGCGTCAGCAGATCGTGCGCGGCGTGCGCGACGCGCACAGCGCGCTCGCGACGTCGAGTGCAGCCGCTGCACGGTGGCAGAGCGACGTGACGCCCCGGCTCGAGCGTCAGGCGGGCCAGACAAAACGGGCCTACGAAGCGGGTGAGATGTCCTACCTCGCCGTGATCGAATCACTTCGGCGGCTCAACGAGGGCCGCATCAGCGAGCTCGACGCCGCGACCGCCACGCGGCGCGCGCTGATCCAGCTCGAACAACGTATCGGACGGAGTTGCACGCTATGACGTTCATGATCAGGCCGAAGAACACTCCGATGTGGTGGCACAGGACTTCAGTCCTGTGCGCGGCCCTCGTCCTGGCCGGGATCACCCCCGCCTGCGGCAGGAAGGAAGCGGCGCCGGCGGCGACGTCTGCGGCGAAGGTGACAAACCCCACGACCGAGGGGGCGCTGGCGACCGTCACGCTGACGCCCGAAGCGGAAAAGCGGTTGGCGCTCACGGTCGCACCGGTCGAGCGCCGAGTCGTGCCAAGCGGCAGGCTCGTGGCGGGCGAGGTCATGGTTCCTCCGGGCGGCGCCATCGATGTGACTGCGCCTATGGCAGGCACACTCAGCGGGCAGCCTGTCATCGCTGGCCGAGCGGTCCGGCAGGGAGAAACCCTGTTCCGGCTGACCCCGCTCCTGACGGGTGGAGGAGATTTGCGCATCACCGTCGAGCGTGACGTCGCCGCGGCGCGCGCCGCCTTGGAAGCGGCCCAGCGGCGCGCCGAGCGCGCCGACGTGCTGCTGAAAGACGGTTCGGGCAGCCGGCGCGCGGCCGAAGAGGCGCGAGCCGATTTGCTGACGGCGCAAGCGAACCTGCAGGCGGCGACCGAACGTGTCGGGGTCGTCAACCGCAGCCACATCAGCCAGTCCAACGACCTGGTCGTGCAGGCGCCGATCAGCGGCGTCGTTGAATCGGTCAGCGCGCAGCCGGGGCAGACCGTGTCTGCGTCGGGACCACTGGCGCGCATCTCACGCATCGACCGGTTGTGGATCCGGGTGCCTGTCTACTCGGGCGACATGCGGAACATCGATCCTTCTCAGGGCGCGTCGATTCTGCGTCTGGGCGAACCGAACGATGCCTCGGGACTGCCGGCGCGGCGCGTGGCGGCGCCACCATCGGCCACGCCGGCGGCGTCGGCCATCGATCTGACGTTCGAGGTGCCAGGGGCGTCAACGTTGAGCCCGGGCGAGCGGGTCAATGTGCGCCTGACCGGCAAGGGCACCGAGAGCGCGATCGTCGTGCCTCACGGTGCGCTCCTCAACGACATTCATGGCGGCACCTGGGTGTACGTCCGCACCGGACCGCACGCGTATTCGCGGCGGCGGGTTGAAGTGCAGGACATCGTGAACAACCTCGTGCTGTTGAGCCGCGGGCCCGACGTCAATACGCCCGTCGTCACCAACGGCGCTGCCGAGCTCTATGGCGTCGAATTCGGCGTGGGGAAGTAGGCGGACATGCGCTGGCTCATCGACACATCGTTGCGACTTCGGGTGGTCGTCGTGCTGCTGGTCGGCATGCTCAGTGTCGGCTGGCTGCGATCGGCCGGCCAGATTCCCTTCGACGTCTTCCCGGAATTCGCGCCGCCGTTGGTGGAGATCCAGACGGAAGCACCCGGCATGTCTACCGCCGAGGTGGAGTCTCTCGTCACCATCCCGCTCGAGAACGTGCTCCACGGCCTTCCCAATCTGACGACCCTGCGCTCGAAGTCGGTGCTCGGGCTGTCATCCGTCGTCATGATTTTTGCCGGCGGGACGGATGTGCTCGAGGCACGGCAGATCGTGCAGGAGCGCGCGGCCCGCGTGGCCGGGTCGCTGCCGGCGACCGCGCACGCCCCCGTTGTGATGCCGCCGCTCTCCTCGCTGAGCCGCGTGATGAAGGTGGGGCTGTCCTCGGCGACGCTCTCGCAGGTCGAATTGACGACGCTGGCCAAGTGGACGGTGCGTCCGAGGCTCATGGCCGTGAGCGGGGTGGCGAACGTGGCCATCTGGGGCCAGCGCGACCGCCAGATTCAAGTTCACGTTGATCCTGCACGGCTTCAGGCGAACAACGTGACGCTCGAGCAGGTGCTGACGGCATCGCGGGATGCGACGGCGGTGACAGCCGGCGGATTCATCGACATGCCTAATCAGCGCATGGCGATTTCGCATGTGTCGCCGGTCAAGAGCGCCGGGGACCTGGCCCGCATGCCGCTGCTTCAGCGGGGGGGCGCGCTGCTGAGAATCGGTGATGTGGCGACGGTCACCGAGGGCACGCCGCCACCCATCGGCGACGCCGTCATCGACACAGGTGACGGGCTGATGCTGATTGTCGAGAAGCAGCCCGGCGCCAACACGCTGCAGCTCACCCGAGGCGTGGAAGAGGCCCTGGCTGCGCTCAAGCCGGCCATGCCGGGGGTGACGGTCAATTCCCGGATTTTCCGGCCGGCGACGTTCATCGAGATGTCGCTGCACAACCTCGGTCTGTCGATGCTGTTCGGCGCGATGTTCGTGATTGCCGTGCTCATCGTCTTTCTCTACGAGTGGCGGAGCGCCCTGATCGCGATCGTCGCGATGCCGCTGTCGCTCATGGCGGCGGCGTGGATGCTCACCCTCAACGGTCGCACGATCGACACGATGGGCCTCGCCGGGCTCATCATCGCCCTCGGCGTCGTCGTGGACGACGCGATTATCGACGTCGAGAATATTGCGCGCCGGCTGCGCTTGAACGCCGCCCTGTCCAATCCGCTGTCGTCGATGCGCGTGGTGCTCGAGGCGTCGATGGAGGTGCGAAGCGCCGTCGTGTACGGCAGCCTCATCGTCATCGTCGTGTTCATCCCCATCTTCATGCTGCCAGGCCTGGCGGGGTCGTTCTTCCGGCCGCTGGCGACCGCCTACGTCCTCGCGATTCTGGCGTCGCTGTTCGTCGCGCTGACCGTGACACCGGCGCTGGCGCTGATGCTGCTGCCGGGCGCGCATCAGCGCGAGGACCCACCCATCGTTCGGTGGCTGAAGGCGCGATATCGCTCGCTGCTGCCCCCGATGACGGGCAGGCCGAAGCAGGCCGTGCTCGTTCTCGCGATCACGCTCGTGCTGACGGCCGTTGCCGTGCCATTCCTTGGTGAAGAGTTCCTGCCAAACTTCAAGGAGTACGACTTTCTGATGCACTGGGTGGAGAAGCCCGGCACGTCGCTGCCCGCGATGCGGCGCATCACCGTCGAGGCCGCCAAGGAGTTGCGCGCCATTCCGGGTGTTCACAGCTTCGGCGCGCACATCGGGCGCGCGGAGGCGGCCGATGAAGTCGTCGGCGCCAACTTCACCGAACTGTGGATCGCCCTCGATCAGGACGTGGACTACGACGCGACTATCGCGCAGGTGCAGAGAACCGTGGATGGCTACCCGGGGCTGCAGCGCGACCTGTTGACCTACCTGCGGGAGCGGGTCAAGGAAGTGCTGACGGGCGCCAGCGCCACCATCGTCGTGAGAATCTTCGGCCCCGAGTTGAACACGTTGACGAGCGAAGCGCAGAAGGTGGCCGCGGCGCTCGGGAAGGTCGAAGGCGTCGCCGATTTGAAGGTGCAGGCGCAGGTTCTCGTGCCCCAGATCGAAGTGCGGTACCGGCCGGAGAAGGCCCAGCTGGTCGGTGTCTCGCCGGCCGATGTGCGGCGCGCGGCGACGACCCTCGTGCAGGGCACCAAGGTGGGGGAGATCTACGAAGATCAGAAAATGTTCGACGTCGTCGTCTGGGGGAGTCCGGATGTGCGGAGCAGCATTCCGGATATCCGTCGCGTCGGACTGCAGACGCCGGGAGGCGGCATCGTTCCACTGGATGCTGCGGCGGATGTCGTCGTCGCACCCACGCCCAACGAAATTACCCGCGAGCGCGGATCTCGCCGCATCGACGTCACGTGCAATGTGCGCGGGCGCGATCTCGGAGCCGTTGCCAGGGACATTCAGGCGGCGCTGGGCGGTGTCACGTTCCCAGCCGAGTATCACGCCGAGCTCCTGGGCTAGTACGCGGCGCAGGCCGAGTCGCGAAATCGCCTCTTGACGCTCGCGTTGTTCGCGCTGCTCGGAATCTTTCTGCTGCTGTTCGTTGACTTCGGCGAAGCGCGGCCGGCGGGGCTGGTGTTCGTGACGCTGCCGTTCGCGCTCGTCGGCGGGGTGATGGCGGCGTTGGCGAGCGGCGGCGTGCTCTCGCTCGGCTCGCTGGTCGGATTTGTCAGCGTGCTGGGCATCGCCGCCCGCAACGGCATCATGCTGATCAGCCATTACCGGCATCTGGAGGTCGAAGAGGGCATGCCGTGGGGACGCGAGCTGATTCTGCGCGGGGCCGAAGAACGTCTCGCGCCGATTCTGATGACCGCGCTGGTGACGGCGCTCGCGTTGTTGCCCGTGGTATTCAGCGGCAGCGCCGCCGGCCACGAGATCGAACATCCGATGGCGGTCGTGATTCTCGGTGGGCTTGCGACGTCAACGCTGCTGAATCTGCTCTTGCTGCCCGCCTTGTACGCGCAGTACGGACGACCTGCTGTAAGACAGCCCTGAAGGGCTGTGCCACCACAGGGCTTCAGCCCTGTTTGGCGGAGGCCGTAGCC
>Ga0163144_10028762_pt1 | contig 10702 bp, 9 predicted proteins | sample OliLak19BULKMAT1_FD_123175 | JGI IMG/M metagenome (GOLD analysis project Ga0163144, IMG submission 123175) | Freshwater microbial mat bacterial communities from Lake Vanda, McMurdo Dry Valleys, Antarctica - Oligotrophic Lake LV.19.BULKMAT1 | ecosystem: Environmental > Aquatic > Freshwater > Lake...
CGTCTCGCAGCTCAGGAACCAGCCGTTCTTGCCCCACTTCTTCACCATGTGCGCGCCGCACTCGTCGCACACGATGTCGGTCATCACCGCCTCGGGCTTCCACGAGGCGAGCTTCTTCGACTTGTCGAGCTGCTCGCGAAACCGCTTGTAGAAGCGCTTGAGCAGCGCCGTCCGCTTGAGCGTGCCGGCGCCGACCTCGTCGAGCTCTTCCTCCATCTGCGCGGTGAAGCCCGGGTCCATGAAGTCGAGCTTGCTCCGCACCAGACCGTCGACCACGAAGCTGCCGAGCTCCGTCGGCTTGAAGCCGCCGCCCGGGAGCTTCTCGGCGTAGGCGCGGGCCTGCACCTTGGCGATGATCTCCGCGTACGTCGACGGCCGGCCGATGCCGCGCTTCTCCAGCTCGCGCACCAGCGAGCCCTCGTTGTAGCGAGGCGGCGGCTGCGTGAACTTCTGCTCGGTCACGACGCCCGGTGGTGTGCGCAGCGTCGCAGGCTCCTGCTCGGCGAGCTCGGGGAGCAGCGCCTCGCTCTCTTCCTCGACAGGCGCCGCCTCGACGGCGGCCGGTACCGCGTTCGCCGCCGCCGCGCTCGCTGCGTCCGGTGCCTCGGCGTCCTCTTCCCCCGCGAAGCTCTGCTGCCCCTCGGTGATCTGGAGCCAGCCCGAGAACTTCAGGATGCGCCCCGTCGCGCGCAGCCCGTACGTCGCCTGTGTGCCGTCGGTCGCGGCGGCCTCGATGTCGACGCTCGTCCGATCGTAGACCGCGGGGTTCATCTGCGAGGCGACGAAGCGGTTCCAGATCATCTTGTAGAGCTTGAATTGCTCGTCCTTGAGGTGCTTGCGCACGCTCTCGGGCGGGTGCTCCATCGACGTCGGGCGGATCGCCTCGTGGGCGTCCTGCGCGTTCTTCTTCGAGCGGTAGACGTTCGGCTTCTCGGGCACGTACGTCTTGCCGTAGCGCTTCTCGATGTGCTCGCGCACCTCGGTCAGCGCGTCCTCGGAGATGCGCGTCGAGTCGGTACGGATGTACGTGATGAGGCCGACCGGGCCGCCGTCGCGCTTCAGGTCGACGCCCTCGTAGAGACCCTGCGCGATCTGCATCGCGCGCTTCGTCCCGAAGTGCAGGTAGCTGGTCGCGTCCTGCTGCAGCTTGGAGGTGGTGTACGGAGCGGGCGCGTTGCGCTTCTGCTCCTTGCGCACGACCTTGGCGACCTTGTACCGCGCGCTCGCCAGGTGCTCGCGGACCGTCGCGGCGTCGGTGCCGTTCGTGACGTCGTACTTCTTGCCGTCGCGCGAGGCGAGCTTGGCGTAGAACGGCGCGCCCTCCCGGTTCGCGAGGCCGGCCCCGATGTTCCAGTACTCCTCGGGGACGAAGCGCTCGATCTCGCGCTCTCGATCGACCACCAGGCGCAGCGCGACCGACTGCACGCGGCCTGCCGAGAGACCGAACGCCAGCTTCGACCAGACGAGCGCGGACACGTCGTACCCGACGATGCGATCGAGGACGCGGCGGGCTCGCTGCGCGTCGTAGAGGTGAACGTCGAGCTCGCGCGGGTTGGCCACGCCGTGGGTGATGCCGCGCTTGGTGATCTCGTGGAACTCGACCCGCGTCATGGTCAGCGACGGGTCGGCGATCTCGCTCGCGATGTGGAAGGCGATGGCCTCCCCTTCGCGATCGGGGTCGGTCGCGAGCATCACGTTGTCGACCTTCTTCGCGGCCGCCTTCAGCTCCGCGACGACCTTCTCTTTGCCCTCGATGACCTCGTACCGTTCGGTGAAGTCATTGGCGACGTCGACGGCGCTCGGGCTCTTGGGGAGATCTTTGATGTGTCCCTTGGACGCCAGGACCTCGTAGCCCGCGCCCAGGTACTTCTTGATGGTCTTCGCCTTCGCGGGCGATTCGACAATGAGGAGAGTCTTGCCCATGGCCATCGGGTGGATTCTCGGGGGGGAAACGAGGGAATTTCGAGTTTTCGTCAATGATTGGTGCGGCGGTAGAAGCCGGCGGGGGCCTCTACTACTACGGCCTGCAAAGTCAACGTCAAGAGTGCCGCCGCGACCGCACCGAACGGGAGCGCCGTTCGATCACAAAGATCGTCGGCGTGAATCGGCATATCGCAAATCGCTTCAAAAACGCGCGTTGCGTCTTCATCCAACTCTTGCAACGCGTGCGCGTGCGTGGGCTCGCCGCGCGGGCGCGAGAGCCCACGCACGCTCGCCACGAGATCGCGGCCCCTGGTGATCGGACGCGCCCCGAGCAGCAGCAGCCGCGCGCAGCCGATTCCTTTTTCGTCCCATGGCGCCTGCGGCACCGCGTAGAGCGGCTTGCCCAGGCTGCGCGCCGATCGAGCCGTCGACAGCGCGCCGCTCTTCTCGCCCGCTTGCACCACGACCGTCGCGAGCGTGAGCGCCGCCAGGACCTTGTTGCGCCGGTGGAACGAGCCGGACGTCGGCCGCCGGTCGTCGGCGAACGGCGAGACCAGCGTGCCGCCGCTCGCGACGACGCGCGCGAACAGCTCGGCGTGCTCGGGTGGATAGAGCTTGTCGAGACCGCTCGGGGTCACCACCACTGTGTTCCCACCGCATGCCATCGCCGCCTCGTGCGCCGCCGCGTCGATCCCCAGCGCGCCCCCCGACCACACGGCCCACCCCGCCTCGACGATCGATCCCGCGAGCGAACGCGTGAGCACCAGCGCAGGCTCGGTCGCATCCCGCGTCCCCACCACCGCGATCCCCGCCGCCGGCGGCCAGGTGCCCCGCACGAACAGCGGCTGCGGGGCGCCCTTCTCGACGAGCAGGCCGGTCAGAACGGGCGGATAAGTCGAGTGGTCGGGAGGGACGACGCGGGTCAGCATGCCCACCCCATCGTCAAGACCGCGCGGAAGTTGCGTCTCCGTCCTACTTATGAGCGATGCTCTTGGCGTTGCTTGACCCGAGCGGTGCCGCAAACCTAAGCTTCCGCGGGCGCTTTCCGCGCCTTTCGCCCCTTCTGGACTTCGATCGCCGATGGAAAGGCCGCCCCTCGAGATGACATCGACCCGCCCTTTGGCGCTGCGGTTCATCTCCGGCAAGTTCCAGGGCAGCGAGTATGCGCTGGCCGACTCGGGAGAAATGCTCGTCGGCCGCTCCGGCGACGTGCAGATCGTCCTCTCCGAGGACATGGTCTCCCGCCGCCACGCCCGCATCGCCTTCGAGGGCCAGAAGATCACCATCGAGGACCTCGGCTCGACCAACGGCACCTTCGTCAACGGCGAGAAGATCAAGCGCGCCGAGCTGAAAGAGGGCGACCGCGTCCTCATCGGATCGAGCATCTTCAAGGTCGTCTACGCCGACACGACGGTGGGCGCCCCGCGCCGCCGCAACGACGACGGCGGCATGTCGCGGACCCAGGCGCGCACCATGACGGGCGCGCTCGAAGAGATCCCGCTGCCCGACGTGCTCCAGCTCCTCGGCTCCTCCAAGAAGACCGGCGTCCTCGTCATCCAGTCGCAGCACGGCGTCGGCCGCCTGCGCATGCGCAAGGGCATCGTCGTCCACGTCGCGATCGAGGGCCTCGAAGAGGTCGCGCCGCACAAGTCTGCCTACCGCCTCCTCGGCTGGACTCACGGCACCTTCGAGCTCGAGCCGTGCGACGAGAACCCGGTCCCCGGAGAGATCGAGCTCGCCGTCCACGAGCTGCTCATGGAAGGCCTCCGTCAAATGGACGAGTACAACCACCTCGGCGCCGCGCTGCCGGACGCCGCGGCCCACCTCTCCATGCCGCACCCCCTTCTCGCCCCCCTGCGCGAGCTCACCCCCATCGAGCTCGACGTCTTCCAGATCGCTTACAACGACCCTACGTTCGCCAGCATCCTCAACAAGAGCCCAGCGTCGGATCTGGACACCGCCCGAGCGGTCCTCCGCCTGCTCTCCGGCGGCTACCTCAAAGGTCCCTGAGAGCGCACGCCAACGGTGGCGCGACGCCGGCGCCCCTCGTAACGAACGAAGCGATCGTGAGCGAAGACAAACCGGACGACCTCGTCCTCGAAGTGAGGGCGGATCTCGATCTGCCCGGCGAGACCGCGCGCCAGACCAAGATCTTCCTGACGTGGTTCTGCTGCCTCGTCCTGGCGGTGATCGTCTCGTCCATCGCCGCTTCCCGCGCCGAGGGCGACGGCGGCAGCGCGCTCCACGACGACAGCACCCTCACCGCCAAGCGGGCCGCCCGCGTCCGCGTCGGCCTGCCCATCGCCCTGCTCCTCCCCGCGGTGCTCACGTGGATCATTCATCATCGCCACCGCCGCGGCGGCGGCCATGCCCGCGGCATCTACGTCGACGTCACCACCGGCGGCGAGCTGCGCATCTGGGGCCGCAGCTACGGCTCGCGCGTCGCGCTCGACAGCGCCGAGATCTCCGAGCGCCTCGTCGACGTCTACACCGGCCGCCTCGGCGCGTGGCGCCAGCGCCGCCTCAAGGTCCGCGCCAACCTCCCGGCGCGCGGCGCCATCGTCGAGATCGAGCTCTCGACCTGCGCGGTGGAGAGCGACATGGACCTCGGCCTCCGCGTCGAGGGTGGCGAGGGCGACTGCGTCGAGCTGGAGCGCGAGGGCTTCCTGCGCGTGCGCGACGCCGTCTTCGCGGCGGCTGCTGCTGCATCGCGACGCGCTCTGGAATCGAACGAGGGCGCCGACGTCAGCGCAGCGAGCCACGCGGGCACGCCGAGCGAGGCGTGATCGTCGGAGCGAGAATTTGGGTCGCGGAGCGGCCCACGCTTCGCCCAAACGGTGAATCGCGTGAATGGCCACCCGAGCATGGACGGCCCCTTTTCACGGCTTGGTGTCGCAGGCCTCCCCCGTGACGTAGCCGTGCTTGCAGAGGCAGAGGCACTCCTTCTGCACGTCGATCTGCAGCCCCGAGTCGAGCGTCAGGATCTTCTCCTCGTCGCAGCGCGGCACCATGTCGAGCTCGACATCGGCCGTCTTCCCGTCGCGGTCCTTCACGTTCAGCACCAGCTTGAACGTCTGATCGAAGACGTCGGTGTCCGCCCAGTTGTTGCTGCACACCGGGACGTTCGAGAACGTCGAGATGTCGGTCTCGTCGCTCACCGCCCAGCCGTCGTCGCTCACGTCGAGGTTCATCGTTCGCGCGTCGACGCGGACCTGCTTCGACGCCGGATCGCGGATCGCGCCGGTGAGCTTCACGGCGCACGGATCGAGGTTCTTCGCGCGCACCCCGACGAAGATCACGCGCCCTCCCTGCGGCGGAACCAGGATCGAAACGTCGCCCCCCGCCGCGAAAGGTTGCGCCATGTAGTCGGGGTCGAGCGTGATCACCTCGAGCTCGATGTCCGCGTCCTTGTCGCCGACGTAGTCGCGTTTGCACGCGCTGGCGCCGCCGTCGGTGGCCGGAATGACGGGGTCGTTGGGGCAGCCCGTGAGGCAGAGAGACACGCCGGCAAGGGCCACGGCGGCGGACACGCAGGTCGTCAGGGTTCGCATCTTCGAGATCGAGTTTGCAACGGATGTGCCGCTAGGTTTCAACCGATCGTTCGCGCGGCGCACGTGCGCCACCCGGCGCTCGACGCGGCACCGGCGTCATCCCCGCGGAGCGCAGCGCCGTCCTCGCGAGGCGCCCGTCAGCGCCGCCGGGTCGGGTCGCCCTTCTCGCGGTTCAGGCGCACGGCCTCCTCCAGGAACGGCCGGACCAGCTCGGCGCGGACCTCGGCCAGGCTCCCGATCTTCAGGTGCTTCATGCGGTCGCCGGCCCCTTCCAGGACGCCGTCCTTGTCCGTCATGTCCGCGCCGCGCCAGAACCCGAGCGTCACGTGGTTCTTGCTCGCCCTGACGAACGCCATCGGCCCGTTCTCCGAGAACACCGGCTGCCCCCACTTGATCGCGACCTCCGCGTTCGGCGCGATCTCGCGCACCAGCGCCGCCAGCTTGTGCACCGCCTCGCCCTGCCACCCCGACGCCTTCGCCTTCACGTACGCGTCGATCGCCATGCCCGCGAGCGGCGACACTTTCGCGACCGCACGAGCCACCTTCCCCGCGGGCGCCGCCTTCTTCGCGACGGCTTTCACGGCGGAGGCCGCCTTCTTCGCCGCAGGCGCCGCCTTCTTCGCCACGGCCTTCGCCGCAGGCGCCGCCTTCTTCGCAACGGCCTTCGCGGCAGGCGCCGCCTTCTTCGCAACGGCCTTCGCGGCAGGCGCCGCCTTCTTCGCAACGGCCTTCTTCGGAGCTCGTTCTGCCATGCGCCGAGCGTATCCGCGCGTCACGCGCCCGGGGAAGCCTTCGAAACGGCCTCCCCGCGCGATTCACGGCGCCGGCTTCGCGGCCTCGGCCTTCGCCCTGGAGCGCGCCCGAAGGAACTCGATCACCCCCGGCATCACGCTGATGATCACGATCGCCACGATGATGATGTGGAAGTTCTTCTTCACCGACGCGAGACCGCCGAACAGATAGCCGGCGATCGTGAACGAGCTCACCCACACCGCGGCGCCGACGATGTTGAACACCGCGAACCGCCGGTACTCCATCTTCCCCATGCCCGCGACGAACGGGGCGAACGTCCGGATGATCGGCATGAACCGCGCGAGGATGATCGTCTTGCCGCCGTGCTTCTCGTAGAACGCCTGCGTCCGCTCCAGGTGCTTCTTGTTGAAGAAGAAGCTCTTCTCGCTCTTGAACGCCCGCGCCCCGATGCGCCGCCCGATCGAGTAGTTGACCGCGTCCCCGATCACCGCCGCGACGAACAGCAGCACGGTCACCGCCAGGATGTTGATCGGCGACCCGTCGCTCGCGGCCAGCGCGCCCACCGCGAACAGCAGCGAGTCGCCTGGCAAGAACGGCGTCACCACCAGGCCCGTCTCGCAGAAGATCACCGCGAACAGCACCACGTACAGCCAGCCCCCCATGGTGCCGGCCCACGCGTTGAGGTGTTGATCGAGGTGAAGGAAGATGTCGATCAGGCTGCGGATCTTGTCCATCGAGCTCTCCGCCGGTCGGTCGGCCGGTGCGCGAAAACGCTGGGGTCGGCGCTCTTACTCCAACCCCACAGGCGTGTCGAACGAACCCCCCGCCACAGGTCCCGCACGCGCCCCCCACGCGCGGACCGCCGTCGCGGAACGTTCCGGCGCGAGCGCCGCCACGAAGGGTGGAGCGGCCACTCACGCGCTTCACCGTGGTGCTGAAACGCCGCGCATTCCGCGACCAAAATTCTCGTTTTAAGCGGCCGCCATCTTCGCGTCCGCGATCGCCAGCGCCGCGTCGAGCGCCGTGATCGCCTCGTCGATCTGCTCCTCCGTGATGATCAGCGGCGGCGCGATCACCAGGTGGCTGATCCAGCCCATCACCGCGACCCCGCGCTTGCTCATCTCGCCGACCACGCCGTCGATCACCATCGGCCGCTTTGCGAACTTGTCCTGCGGCGTGTTGAACGGCTCCTTCGTCGCGCGATCCTTCACCAGATCCAGCGCCCAGAACATCCCGAGCCCGCGCACGTCGCCGACACACGGGTGCTTCTCGGCGAGCCCCCGCAGCTTCTGCCCGAGCACCGCGCCCACCGTCGTCGCCCGGTTCATCAGATCGAGCCGCCGGTACTCGTCGATCGCCGCGATCGCAGGCGCCAGCGTCAGCGGGTGCGCCTCGTAGGTGTGCCCGTGCGGGAAGAAATTCTCCTCGAAGTGATCCGCGATCGCCCGCGTCGTCCCCGCGACCCCGAGCGGCGCCGCCGCGTTCGTGATCCCCTTCGCCGTCACCAAAATGTCCGGCGTCACCCCGTAGTGCTCACACGCGAACCACTTCCCCGTCCGCCCCCACCCCGTCATCACCTCGTCCAGGATCAGCAGCACCCCGCGCTTCTTGGCCAGCGCCGCCAGCTTCGGCAGGTACTCCGGCGGCGGCACAAGCACGCCGTTCGTCCCCACGATCGGCTCCAGGATGATCGCCGCGACGTCCTCGTCGTGATCGATCATGTACGAGATGTAATCGGCGCAGGCGATGTTGCACGACGGGTACGTCTGCCCCAGCGGGCAGCGATAACAATTCACCTCCGGCCCGTGCAGGACCCCGTCGATCTTGCCCGCGGGCTCGACGAACCAGCGGCGAAAGTCCCCCGTCGCCGCGATCGAGCCGGCCGTCGAGCCGTGGTACGACGTGTACCGCGCGATGATCTTGTGCTTCCCCGTGTAGAGCCGCGCGATCTTGATCGCCGCCTCGTTCGCCTCGGTCCCGCTCGTCGCGAAGAAGAACTTCTCGATCCCCTTCGGCATCACCTCGAGCAGCTTCAGCACCACCGCCGCGCGGATGTCGCAGGTGTGCGCCGGGCTGATGAACGCCAGCTCCTTCGCCTGCGCGCAGATCGCGTCGATGACCGCCTGGTTCTGGTGCCCCAGGTTCGAGCACACGAGCTGCGACGACAGATCCAGGTAGCGCTTCCCCGCCGCGTCCCAGTAGTAACAGCCTTCCGCGCGCTTCACGTGGATCGGCTTCCAGCCCTTCTGCGGGCGCCACGTTCCGTAGGTGTGTCGTGCGGTGATCTCGGAGATGTCGTCAGCCATGATGGCGCGCATGCTACTCCGATTTTCCCGTCCTCTCGCCACCCCCGAGCGCCCGCCCCAGCCCGGCGCGCAAGCCCTCGCGTGAGCGCGTCGCGCAGCCCCAACCCCCGCTCGGCCAAACCCCCGCGTTGCGCCGATGAACCGTGTACTTTCATTGAATGCGCGCCTTCGCCCTGGGCCTCCTGATCCTCGTCGCCGGCTGCGGAGACAGTGAGATTGGGGCCATCTCATCCACGACGGGCAGCTCGGACAGCGCTGCCACCACCGCGGCAGGGGGCGGCGGGACCGGCGCCACCGGGGGAGCCGCGACCACCACCGGCGAGGCCGGCGCCGGCGCCACCGGCGCGACCTCGACCGGCGGGACAGGGGGAACGGGCAGCACAGGCGGCACCAGCGGCTCGGGCGCAACCGGCGGATCCGGCGGCGCGACCACCGGAGTCGGCGGAGCCTCCACCACGAGCACGAGCACGACCACGACCGGCGGCGGAATGCCGGGCCCGTGCCTCTGGGGCGACGACTGCGGGGCCGGTTATTATTGCTTCGCGCCCGGCTGCGCCATGGGCGATTGCATCCCCAAACCGGGCGGTGCAGGCCTGTCGCCCGATGCCGTCCCCGTGTGTGGCTGCGACGGAGTCACCTACTGGAACCAAGAAGTCGCGGCCTCCAAGGGAGCATCCATTGCAACCATGGGCGCTTGCTCCATGCCCATCGCCTGCGGCCCGCAGATGCCCTGTCCCGGAAGCATGAAGTGCAGCCGCGAGGTCCCTGACAGCGCCTCTTGCTCCCCGGACGTCACCGGCGAGTGCTGGGGAACCGCCATCTCGTGCCCCCTCGAAGGCCCCAAGGCGCGAGCCTGCACCAACCGCACCTGCGAGCTGACATGCAGTCTGATCCAGAGCCAGAATGCCTGGTTCCAAGACCCGACCTGCAATTGACCACTGCCCTCCACAAGCAACGCGCGCCCGAGGCCGCCCCCACGGGAGGCCAGGGCGCTTGCAGACCAGGCGGGCGTTGTGCCGACTCCCGTGGCGCACCGGCTCAGGACGCTTCCTTGGTGGCGCAACTCGGCGCGCATCGGACAGACTCGCCGGGTGATTTCCAAAAATGGACCGATATTTAGGCGAATTCCCTCATGCACGGCCGACGTCGGCGATGGGATCATCACCGGCTTCAGCACGTGCGAGCTGATCGACCCCGAGACCTGCGCGACGATCTTCTATTCCGACTGCAATACCCCGCTGGTCCTCTCCTTCGACGGCGCCGAGCCCGAGCTCCAGGCCGACGCGCTGCACGCGTTCGACGTCAATGGCCGCCAGAGCCAGGTGACCGACTGGCCCGCTGCCAAGACTCCGTGGCTCGCCGTCGACCGCGACGGCAGCGGCGCGATCGAAAGTGGCACTGAGCTGTTCGGCGCCAGGTCCCCGCTCAAAGGCCACGGGCGCGCCACCAATGGCTTCATCGCCCGGCGCGAGCTCGACGAAAATGGCGATGGTCGCCTCACCGCGGAAGACCCCGGCTTTGCCAGACTGCTCGTCTGGGCCGACCGCGACGCCAACCGACTCTCCAGCTCGAACGAGCTCCAGACGGCCTCCGCCCGCGAGATCGTCTCCATCGATCTCGCCTAGACCTCGGAGCCCCACTGCGACGCTCGCAACAACTGCGGTGTCGAGCGCGCCCCCTTCCAGTACCGCGACGCAGCGGGCACGCTGCGCTCCGGCACCGTCATCGATATCCGCCTGCCGCCGCAGCAATCCACCCCACGGCCGCGCCCGCTCGCCCATCGGCGCTCAGCCCCTCGAAGGCTCTTTTGCGGCGCCCTGAGCACGTGGCAAACCGGTGGATCCGCCCCGAGAACGTCTTGCGCTCCGTGCGGTGGTCCGCTAGCGTCCGGCCGTCGCTTCACGGGTGGAGCCTCGCAACATGAACCGCTCGGTGGGTACCTCGGAGACCGCCTTTCCCGTCTCGCTCGCGCAATACGCGCGCGTGTTTGCCGGCCTCGAAAATGGCCTGGACCTCGAGCTCCTGCTCGCCCGCGAGCGAATCCGTCGGGCCGAGTGGCACGCCGCCACCGAGCGTTGGAGTGAAGCGCTCGCCCTCGACGCAGAACGCAACGGCGAGCTCCACCAGGCATTCGATCACGAGCTCGCCCAGGCGCGCGACACCGGCACG
>Ga0163144_10028763_pt1 | contig 10702 bp, 10 predicted proteins | sample OliLak19BULKMAT1_FD_123175 | JGI IMG/M metagenome (GOLD analysis project Ga0163144, IMG submission 123175) | Freshwater microbial mat bacterial communities from Lake Vanda, McMurdo Dry Valleys, Antarctica - Oligotrophic Lake LV.19.BULKMAT1 | ecosystem: Environmental > Aquatic > Freshwater >...
CGCTGCGCGGCTTCGGCCTGATGCAGCGCGACCGCGCCTTCGCCAGCTACCAGGATCTGGAAGCGCGTTACGAGATGCGTCCCAGCGCCTGGGTCGAGCCGCTGGGCGACTGGGGCCCCGGCCACGTCGAGTTGCTGCAGTTCGCGACGCCCGACGAGACGCACGACAATATCGGCGCCTGGTGGTCGCCCGAGCGCATGCCGGCTGTCGGTGAGCCGTTCGAGTTCGCTTGGCGCGTCACCGTGTCCGACCGCGAGCCGCAGCCGCCCGGCGCCTGGGTCACGCAGAGCCGGCGCGGCCACGGCTACCGCCGCAAGGGCACCCCGGCCAACCAGGTGCAGTACCACCTCGACTTTACCGGCCCCGCGCTCGAAGGCCTGGCGGCCGAGGGTCCCGATGCGGTGCAGGCGGTGGCCACCGGCAATGCCAACGTGCGCAACCTACGCGCCATCGCGCGCCCCCACACCGCGCAAACCGCGCAAACCGCGCAAACCGCACAAATCGCAACTGCGGCCAGCGGTTCGGCCCTGCCCACCTGGCGCGTGACGCTCGAATACGAACGCATCGACGCCAGCCAGCCGGTCGAGTTGCGCGCCTTTTTGCGCAGCGGCTCGCGCACGCTTTCCGAAACCTGGTCCCACGCCGGAGCACCCGAGTAACACCATGTCAGCAGTCTCCCGCCCCTCTCTTACAGCTCGCACCGCCCGCCGCGCTGCCACCGCGCCGCCGCTGCACCGCGGCTCGATGACGCCCGCGCCCTGGTTCGGCTTCTGGCGCGGCTTGCTATTCGCGCTGTGGCCCGGGCAGGGGCTGCCGGCTTCGGCCCACCCACCCGCGGCGCCCTGGCATGCCGTGGCCCGGCGCCGGCGCGCGCTGCTATTGCTGTTGGTGGTGGCCATGGCCGGCGGGGCCGCATCGCTTCGCATCGAGAAAGCCGGTGGCAGCGTCGATGCGCTGTGGTGGGCCACCACGGGCCTGATGACCGTGCTGTTCGCCTGGGTCGGCGTGGGCTGCGCTACCGCTGCGATGGGCGCCTGGTCGGCCTGGCGCGGCGACCGCTTCGCCCCACAAGCCGGCGCCTTGCGCGCGCCCATCGACCCACGAGCGCGCACCGCGATCGTGGTACCGATCTGCAACGAAGACATCGCCTCGGTATTCGCTTGCTTGCGTGCCACCTGCGAGTCGCTCGCCGCCACCGGGGCGCTGAAGCTGTTCGACGTGTTCGTGCTCTCCGACACCGCCGACCCGGCGTTGCGCGCGGCCGAAGAGCACGCCTGGCGCCGCCTGTGCGCGATGCTGGGCGAGCCGGAGGACGGCAGCGGCCGCCTCTTCTACCGCTGGCGCCAGCGCCGCGTGAAGAGGAAGGCCGGTAACGTGGCCGATTTCTGCCGCCGCTGGGGCAGCAACTACCGCTACATGGTGGTGCTCGATGCCGACAGCACGATGAGCGGCGACGCCCTGGTGCAATTGGTGCGCGTGATGGAGGCGAACCCGCGCGCCGGCATCGTGCAGACGCTGCCACAGGTGGCGAATGCCGCCACGCTGCACGCCCGCGCCCAGCAGTTCGCCAGCCGGGTGACCGGCCGCCTGTTCGCGCTCGGCATGGCCTGGTGGCAGCTCGGCGATGCGCATTACTGGGGCCACAACGCGATCCTGCGCGTGGAGCCGTTCATGCGCCATTGCGGCCTGGCGCGCCTTCCGGGCCATGGTGGCCTGGCCGGCGAGATCCTCTCGCACGACTTCGTCGAAGCCGCGTTGATGGGCCGCATGGGCTACGAGGTGTGGCTGGTGCCCGAACTCGGTGGCAGCTGGGAGCAGGCGCCCGCCAACCTGCTCGACGAGTTGCAGCGCGACCGCCGCTGGTGCCAGGGCAACCTGCAGAACCTGCGGCTGGTGGCCGAGCCGGGTTGGCGCCCGGCGCACCGGGCGATGTTCGCGGTGGGCGCTTTTTCGTATGGGGTGGCGCCGTTGTGGCTGGCCTTCATGACGCTGGGCATCGTCGCCGGCCACGGGGGTCTGGCCTCGACCGCACACGACGCGCCGCTGTGGCTGTTGACGCTGTTCCTGCTGTTGCTGCCGCGCGCGCTCGGCGCCGGTGCGGTGATCGCGCGGGGCGAAGCCGCGGCCTTCGGCGGTGTGCCCAAGCTGGTGGCGGGCGCACTGCTCGAGTTGCTGATGTCGGCCGTGCAGGCCCCGCTACGCATGCTGGCGCATTGCGCTCATGTGCTGGGCGCCCTGACGGGCTTGAAGCTGGAGTGGAAGTCGCCCTCGCGGGCTTCCGAGGCACCGCTGTGGGGCGACGTGACGCGCCGGGTCGGCAGCCTGGTGGTGTTGCCGCTGGCGGTGGGCTTCGGTTTGATGCGGCGCGCGGCCTTGCTGGCCTTCGCGCCGATGCTGTTGCCGCTGTCGCTGGCCGTGCCCTACGTCGTGCTCACCGGTCATCCTCGTCTGGGCCGGTTCGCGCAACGCCTGGGCTTGCTGCGCACGCCCGAAGAGAACCAGCGGCCGCGGCCGCTGGTGCGCACCGCTGACAGCCGCGCGTTCGTCGACCTGCAGCCGGCGCCTGCCTTCGCCCCGGCGCGGCCCCCGCGTGCGCAGCCCGGCGCGCGCCGCGCGCCAGTGATGTGGTTCGGCTCGGCCGCCGTGGTGGCCGCCACCGCGGTGCTGGCTTTCGCGATGCCGCGCTCGGGTGTGGCGCCCGGGTGGCCGCCCGAATTGCCGACCGAATGGCACCTGCAACAGCAGCTCGCAGCCTACGACGACAGCAGCATCGTGGTCTCCCCCGAAGCCGATGCGCCGGCAGCGCGTAAACGATCGGCAGAGCGCAGCCGCCCGGCGCGCATGATCGACGACGCACTGCGTCGGCGTGCGCTCGAAGCCGTCGAGCGCGCCACCGCCGCGGATTCACCGGCCTGACCGGGCCGCCACGAGGACGAGCCTTGACGATCCAGCTGTATGCCTTCGACACCCCCAACGGCCGCAAGATCAGCGTCGCGCTGGAAGAGATGGGCCTGCCGTACGAGGTGCGGGTGGTCGACATCTCGCGCGGCGAGCAGTTCGCACCCGACTTCCTGAAGATCAGCCCCAACAACCGCATTCCGGCGATCGTCGACCCTGACGGCCCGGCCGGCGCACCGATCAGCGTGTTCGAGTCGGGCGCGATCCTGCTGTACCTGGGCGAAAAGACCGGCCGCTTTCTGCCCGCCGACCCGGTAGCGCGCGTGGCGGTCTACGAGTGGCTGATGTTCCAGATGGGCGGCTTTGGGCCCATGCCGGGCCAGGTGCACCACTTTCGCGGTGTGGAAGACGAGGCCGACCGTCGCTACGGCCTGGCCCGCTACAGCGCCGAGACGCGGCGCCTGTACGGCGTGATGGACCGCCGCCTGGCTGAACACGAGTTCTTTGCCGACGCGCTGTCGATCGCCGATTTCGCGATCGTCGGCTGGGCCTGGCGGCACGAAAAACACCAGATCGATCTGGCCGAGTTCCCGAACGTGCTGCGCTGGTACCGCGCCATGATGGCGCGGCCGGGCGTGCAGCGTGGCTTCGCGGTGGCGTTGCGACGCGCTTAGCGCGCGACAGCCGCCGCCTTGGCCACCGCGGGCGGCAGCGCCGCCTCGAGCCACGGCACCAGAGCGTCGAAGGTCTGGCTCATCGCCTGCGAGATCGCTGCCGTGGCCGCCGGTGCGTCGGCACTCGCGGCGGGTACGCTAGCGTCGAAGCGCTGGCGTGCGACGCGTGATCGGTCGCGGCGGTCGAACAGCTCGGCGCTGAGCGTCACGCGGCCGCTGCCCGGCGCGGTGCTGGTGTCGTGGTGCAGGGTCTCGATCGACAGCGTCAGCAGCCAGTCAGCGCGCAGCGGCTCGCCGATGATGCCGACGGCGTTGGCGATGCCGCGCGCCTCCAGGCGCTGCTGCAACAGGCGCGGCAGCTGGCGCACCGGGCGTTCGCTCCACGAAGCGAACTGGTAGTAGCCGAAGACGTTGGGCCGCGGCGAGTAAGCCACCGAGATGGTGTCGGCGGTGGCATCGGCCGGCAGCGGCTGGAGCAAGAGCGCGGGCACCAGCGGCGCTGGCAAGCGTGTCGGTGTGCCCACAACAGCGCTGTCGTGCAACCGGTAATGCGCCTGCGCCGGCACGTCGCCACCCAGACCGACCGAGACGCACGCGCCCAGCCACAGCGGCGCCCCTGCGAGCAAAACGCGCCAAGCGGTGCGACGGGGCGAGCGATTCGTCAAGGCAGCTTCTCCCCGGGGCCGAGCTGGGTCTTGGCCGGCCCGAGCAACGCGGCGCGGGGTTCGCGCAGCCGGTCGAGCACGCGTGTGGCCATCTCCACGCTGATGCGCAGTTCGTTGACCGCGGCACCCATCTGGTCGTCGACGCTGGCGGCCGTGGTCTCCAGGCGCTGCGCAGTCGAGACCGCCTGCTGCTGGATCGCGCCGGTGGCATCGGCCACCTGCTTGAGTGCGGTGCGCGCTTCGCCCAGGGCACGCTCGGCTTGCACCAGCGTGCTGTCCAGGCGCACGCTGCTCTTCTCGGCCACGCCGACGATGCGCGTGCTCGAGCGGCCCAGTTCAGCCGCGCCCTTGCCGAGTTGGTCGGCTGCGCCGCCCACGCTGGCCAGGGTGCGGTCGAGCGCGCCGAGGCGGCTGTACAGGCCGCCGGAGAGTTCTCGCAGGTTCTGCACCATCACCTTGACCGCTTCGCGGTTGTCGGCATCGAGCACCGAATTGATGTTCGCCAGGGCATCGGCGGCCATGTCGCCGACCTGGTTCACGCGGCCGGTGATCGCGTCCAGGTCGGAGCGGCCTTCGGCGATGACGGGGTCGGTCTCGCCGGGCGGCACCGCCACCAGCGGGCCGCCTGCCGGCTCCTGGTTGACCAGCGTGATGCCGGCGATGCCGGTGACGAAGTTGCGCGTGATCACCGCCACGGTGTTGGTGCGCACCGGCGCGCGCCGGTCGACGCGGATCGCCACGCGCACGTCATTCAACGTGGTACCCGCCAGCGCATAGTCTTCGACGCGCCCAACCTTGATGCCGCGCAGCGTGACCTCGCCGCCGATCTCCAGGCCGTCGAGTGCCTGCTTCTCGAAGTGGATCGCGTAGCGGTTGAAGTTGCCCTGGCCGCCGACGTTCTTCAGCCACAGCACGCCGGCCACCAGCGCGGCCAGCAACGCCAACACGCTCGCGCCGACCCAGGTATACCGCGCTTCAGCTTCCATCGAGATACCGCACGGCCGCCCGAAGGTACCGATTGGCCCCCTCGGGGGGCAGCGAACGAAGTGAGCTCGGGGGCCTCATCGCTACCGCACGGCCGCCCGAAGGTACCGATTGGCCCCCGCGGGGGGCAGCGAACGAAGTGAGCTCGGGGGCCTCATGTCACGCAATTCTACGGACGGAAAAGTATTCGCGTATCCAAGGATCATCGACGTCCATCACCTCTTTCACCGTGCCATCGGCCAGGACATGGCCGCCGCCGAGCACGATCAACCGGTCCACCACGCCGAGCAAGGTGTCCAGGTCGTGGGTGATCAGGAAGACCGTCAGGCCCAGGTCGTCGACCAGCGAGCGCACCAGCTGGTCGAATGCGCGCGCGGTGATCGGATCCAGCCCCGAAGTCGGTTCGTCGAGGAACAGCACCTCGGGTTCGAGCGCGATGGCGCGGGCGATCGCGGCGCGCTTGCGCATGCCGCCCGACAGCTCCGACGGCATCTTCTGCGCCGCGTCGGCCGGCAACCCGGCCTGCTGCAGGCGCAGCGCCACCAGGGCGTCGGTCACGGCGGGCGACAGGCGCGTGTGCTCGCGCAGTGGCACCGCCACGTTCTGCGCCACGGTGAGCGACGAGAAGAGGGCCCCGTCCTGGAACATCATGCCGAAGCGGCGGCGCACCGCGTCGAGCTCGGCCTCGGAGGCCGACAGCATGTCGGTGCCGAGCAAGCGCACCCGGCCTGCGGTGGGCCGCTGCAGGCCGATGATCTCGCGCAGCAGCACCGACTTGCCGGTGCCGCTGCCGCCGATCAGGGCGACGAGCGTGCCCGGCTGCACCGTGAACGAAACGCCGTCGTGCACGGTTTGCTCGCCGAAACGCGAGACGATGCCGTCGACCTCGATGACGGGGCCGGCTTGCATCAGACGCCGATCGCCTGCATGAAGACGGCGTAGACCGCATCGAGCACGATCACCGCCACGATGCTCTGCACCACGGTCGAGGTGGTGGCCGCGCCGAGGGCGCGCGTGTCGCGCTCCACCGTCATGCCCATGCGACAGCCGATGACCGCGATGACGAGGGCGAAGACCGGCGCCTTCGACAGGCCGACGAAGACATGGCTCACGTCGAGCGCCTCGCGCAGGCGAGCCACAAAGGCGACCGGCGTCACGTCGAGCATCGGGCCGGCGATCAGCATCGCGCCGACCAGGCTCATCACGTCGCCGACGAAGACCAGCAGCGGCAGCGCGATCATCAGCGCCAGCACGCGCGGCACCACCAACACCTGCATCGGCGACAGGCCCAGCGTGCGGATCGCATCGGTCTCCTCGGTCAGGCGCATCGAACCGAGCTGCGCGGTGAAGGCCGCGCCCGAACGCCCGGCCACGATCACGGCCACGATGATCGGCGCCAGCTCGCGCGTGGCGCCGATGCCCACACCGTCGACGACGAAGATGTTGGCGCCGTACTTCTCGGCCTGCAGGCCGAGCAGGTAGGTCAAGACCACGCCGATCAGCGCGGTCACCAGCGCGACGACGGGGATCGCCTGCAGCCCCACCTGCTCGAGCTGCACGGTGAGTTCGCGCAGGCGCAGGCGCCTGGGCCGCGGCACCAGTTCGGCCAGCGCGAACAGCGTGGCGCCGAAGAAGTTGACATGCCCGCCGAGCAGGCTGCCGAACGAGAACACGCTTTGGCCGAGCCGGGCCAGGGGGCCGAAAGCGCGCGTCGCGGGCGTGGGTTCGGCTGCGGCGAGGTGGGTGCGGACCTGCTCGACGATGCGCTGGTCCACCTCGTTGAAGCCCACCCATGCGGCGTCAGATCGCCTGGCCCCCGCCAGCACCCGCAGAAGCACCAGCGCCGAAGCCGAGTCGATCGACTCGAGCGCGCTGCCGTCGATCTGCAGCACGCCGTCGCCCTGCAGCGCCAACTGCGCCAGTGCTATCTCGATCTCGGCCAGCTGCGGCAGTCGCCACGCGCTCGCCAGGCGCAGCGTTCTGCGCTCGCCGTCGTCTTCGAGCGCGAACCAGCGGGGCGGCGTCATTCGGACATCAAGTGACTACCACTGGTTGCGCAGTTCGCGCAACTTGACGAAGACCGTCTTCGCGTCCGGCTTCTCCGGCAAATCAGGAAAGCTCGCGCGCAGGCCGGCGACCACGCTGGCACTTTCGAGGCGCAGGAAGGTGTTGATGGTCTTTTCTTCGCCCAGCGTGGTGACGCGCGCGCGGGCCGCGTCCTGGCCAGCGGCCTCAGGCAGCAGCGCTTGCGCAGCCGCGTTGTCGGGCTCGCGCGCCAGCGTGAAGCGCAGGTTGTTCTCGAGGTAGTCATGGCCGGGGTAGACCTGCGTGGCGTCGGGCAGGCGCGCGAGCTGGTCGACGAAGCTGGCGTACAGCGCTTCGGCACTGCCGCCGTTGTGGCAGTTGCCGGCGCCCGCATTGAACAGCGTGTCGCCCGAGAACAGCGCCGGTTGATCGCCGTGCGAGCGCAGGCAGATGTGGCACATCGTGTGACCCGGCGTGTCCAGGCATTCGAGCTCGACAGTCTTACCGACCTTGATCACGTCGCCCGCCTTCACGCCGCGGTCGACGCAGGCAATGCTCGCCCCTGCCCGATGGTGCGCGATCAGCTTGGCGCCGGTGGCCGCGATCACCGCGGCGTTGCCGCCCGTGTGGTCGTGGTGTTCGTGGGTGTTGAGCACCTGGGTGATCTGCCAGCCGCGCGCCTTGGCGGCGGCCAGGCACTTGGCATGGTCCAGCGGGTCGATCGCCAGCGCCTCGCCGCTCTCGGGGCAGGCGATCAGGTAGTTGTAGTTGCGGTAGGCGTTGCCGGTCCAGATGCGCTCGACGATCATCACAGGCCCCGAAGCTTGGTGGGCCATTGTAGGAATTGCGTGCCGTGGTGCGATCCGGCCCTAGCGCTGCGCGCCAGAGCGCACCCAGTGCGAGGTCATGTCATCAGGCTTTGCAGGTTCGCATCTGCCGGCTGTATTGCTCGGCAGGTTGGACCAACGCGGTGTTGGCGCTCGCCTCGAGGGCTTTGGCGCCATGGTCGAGGTTCAGCCGGAACTCGTACTTCTCGAAGAAAGCTTGGAACATTTCGGCGCCCAGGGTGCCCACGGCGTGAAGCTCGTCGCTGGCGGCGTTCCACTCCAGCAGGATCATCGCCAGCGGCTGGGGCGCCGGCCCACTGATGACCCTGCCGCCCTGCGTGGGGTCGTAGCGCGAATTGTCGCCGCAGCAGTGCACGACATGGGCCGGCTCGCCGGCCTGGCCTTTGCGGATGTTGATGAAGCTGATGGCAGGCGTCGGGTACATCAGCTTGTGGGCGCAGATGGCCGAGTAGGCGATGATGCTGCGCGCCGGCCCGATGCCCGGCAGCGATTGGTAGGCCTGCTTGTTGCCGGTGGTCAGGGCCACCGGCGTGGCGGCTCGGGGCAGGGCCATCAGGAACACCGGCGTCGTCTGGTACGGGTACTGGAAGATGTGGGCCTCGCCGGCGGCCAATTGCGCGCTCTTGAAAGGCTGCCCGAACTTGTCGACCAGCAAGCTGCGACCGTAATGGCGGGCCGCCAGGGGCGACTGCGCATCGGCCAGCGTCAAAGGTCCGGCCAGGCAGGCCGCGCCCAGCCGGGCTGCCCAATGCAGGGCAGCACGCCGGTCGCATGAGGGTTGGGGCCCCGCCTGCCGGGGTTGCTCTTCGCAATTCATTCAACCTCCGTTTGGCCATCAGTCGCGACTGGAAAATAACACGAGCCGCTGGGTCGCTCAGAGGCCGGCCGATAGCGACGCCTCGATCAGTTCAGCGCAGTGGCAGCTTGCGCAGCGCGTGGGCCAGTTCGGCGGCCTGCCACACGGCGATGCGGTGCGTGGCGGCAAAGCTCACTGCCGTCTCGCTCAGCGCACCCAGCCCGATATAGAGCGCATCGGCGCCCTCGCCGGGCTGGCCCTCCTCGCGCGCGGCTTGCAGCGGGCGCAGCGCTTCGAGGCCGGTGCGCGCCGACTTCCAGCGCCGCGCGGCCACCAGCATGCGCCGACCCTGGCGCTCGAGCACGAAGTCGACTCCCACAACAACGCCGGGCTGCACTGCATAGCCGTCGCGCGCGAAGGCCTGCTCCAGCAGCTTCGCAAATGCAGGCCAGCCCATCGCCGAGACCGCCTGCTGCGTGGCGGCCACCTGCGCGGCACTGGGCAGGTGCCACTGCCGCCGCGCAGCCAGCAAGCCAATGACGATGAACGGCAGCCCCGACAGCGCGCCCGCCACCTTGAAGTCACCGGGCAGCAGCGCTGCAGCCACCAGGCCGATCGCCAACGCAATGACGAGGCTGATCCACCACGGCGAGCGCAGCAGCACCGCGAACATCGAATTCTTCGCCATCTGGAACTTCAAGCCGTACTCCTTCACATGAAGGCGCGAGTTTGCCTCGCGGCGGACAATGCCCGCATGAAAGCCCCTGCGCGCCTGCAAGCCCTGATCGACGAAGGCCTGATCGACTCGGTGCAGCGCCAGCTGATGAGCGGCAAGGAGGCGATGGTGTTCGTGGTGCGCTGCGGCGACGAAACGCGCTGTGCCAAGGTCTACAAGGAGGCCACCCAGCGCAGCTTCCGCCAGGCGGTGGACTACACCGAGAACCGCAAGGTCAAGAACACGCGCCAGGCGCGCGCGATGGCCAAGGGCACGCGCTTCGGCAAACAGGCGCAGGAAGCAGCGTGGCAGAGCGCCGAAGTCGATGCGCTGTACCGCCTGGCAGAGGCCGGCGTGCGGGTGCCGCGGCCGTACAACTTTCACGACGGCGTGCTCCTGATGGAGCTGGTGGCCGACGCCGAGGGCGCCGCCGCGCCGCGCCTGAACGACGTCGCCTTCACGCCGGCCGAAGCCCGCACGCACCATGCGCGGCTGGTTTCCGAGGTGGTGCGCATGCTGTGTGCCGGCATCGTGCATGGCGACCTGTCGGAGTTCAACATCCTGCTGGCCGCCGACGGGCCGGTGATCATCGACCTGCCGCAAGCGGTAGATGCCGCCGGCAACAACCATGCGCAGCGCATGCTGCTGCGCGACGTCGGCAACCTGCGCCACTTCTTCGGCCGCTTCGCGCCCGAGCTTCGCGCGAGCCACTACGGCCCCGAGATGTGGGCCTTATTCGAGCGCGGCCTGCTGCAGCCCGACACCGCGCTCACCGGCCGCTACGCGCACCAGGCCGGCGCGGTGGACCTGCGCCAGGTGATGCGCGAGATCGACGACGCGCGCGACGAAGAGGCGGCGCGGCGGCTGCGGATGCAGATGGCGGGCTGAGCCGCCGAGTCCGAAGTTGTCGATGCACTCCGCTGCCCGCCGCGTGCTGTCGGTCATCCCGCCGATGACCCAGCTCAACACGCCCTACCCGTCCACCGCCTACCTCACCGGCTTTCTGCGCTCGCGCGGCATCGATGCGGTGCAGGAAGACCTGGCGCTGGCGTTGGCGCTGGCGCTGTTGTCCGAAGCGGGCCTGGTGGCCGTGAACG
>Ga0163144_10028764_pt1 | contig 10702 bp, 8 predicted proteins | sample OliLak19BULKMAT1_FD_123175 | JGI IMG/M metagenome (GOLD analysis project Ga0163144, IMG submission 123175) | Freshwater microbial mat bacterial communities from Lake Vanda, McMurdo Dry Valleys, Antarctica - Oligotrophic Lake LV.19.BULKMAT1 | ecosystem: Environmental > Aquatic > Freshwater > Lake...
CTGGCGGTGGTCGATCTGGGTTGGGCATTCACGCAGTTCGATTGGACCACCAGCCAATGCCGCCACCTGCGCCTGTTGGGCGGCAGTCAGCGGGTGGGCATAGTTGAGCAGCAGGATGGGCATTGCTATTGCTTCTCTCGAATAACCCGCCGCAGGAAGATGACCTGCTTCCCGCGTATCGTTTGAACATCGATAATGACTGCACGGATCTTCTGTTTTTTGTTCACATGCTTGCCACCAAGATCCGCCGCCTTGATCAATGCTGGCACATTTGCTGATGCACCAGGGAGTTTCACTTCAACATTGCCCTCAACATCCATATCAATCACTTCCACATCACTATGCTCAGTTCCAATAGCGAAAGGGTCAACGACTGGTGGCGGCATCGATGGCAGCGATACTGTCGGTGGCGCTGCTGGTTGGGGAACGGGTGTGATGTGCTGACTTTGGGGAACCATCGCCGAATTCGGGTTTAGGTCGCGTGGATCGGGCAGCACCGGGCGGCTACGATACTGCGTGAGATCCATATAACGTACCTCTGCTTGAGGCATGCCAGGCCAACCAAGCAGCGTACGGAGCTGTTCGATCTGTTCACGCTGTGCGAAGGAGTAACCATCTGCAAGCTGGGTATCCACATAATCAGTAAAGGCACTGGCCCACTGATCCAGTTCATCAGTTGTCACAATCCGTTCAGTGCGTGCCCAATCATCACCATCAAATAGTGAGCGGTAGCGTGCTGCCGGATCGCTTAATTGGAGATCAAAGGCCACCTGGATCGAGCCCATGCCAAGTGGTTTGCCCATACCAAGCTTCAGGCGTGTGTCGCCACTGCCCAAATGCAGAACCCACACCAGCGCACCAAGTTCGGCATGTGTAAGTTGCTCAAACTTGATGGCAAATGTGAAGCTAACGCCTGAACGTACTGGTTTGATTAATGTGTATTGAGACTTCGCCCGATCCACATCACGCAGATCTGTCTGGCGGAGCGTAGCAAATGTCACATCCTGCTGATGCCAGTAGAGTTTGCGGCCCCGAATCTGGGTATTCGTTAGCGGGGTATTGTAATGACTCAGTTGTATTTTCTCGGTACCTTGTTGCACAAGGTAGTGTTGGAATGTTGTTGGCTTAGGGCCGCTGAGGATACGTGGATGGATCATTTGCTCTTGCAGGACATCAGCTTGCCCTGGCAGAAGCTTTCCATCACTGATGCTCACGCGCCCTGCACACGCTTGATGGAGCTTGACTTTTTCATGGCGCACAAAGCCAAACAGCGCTTCCGCAATGTCGGTGATTAACGATCCATCCTGATTGCGTGGGCCGTATCGAATCTGTGTTGGTACAAAATCTGCAGGGCTGGAAGCACGATTCGCGCCGGACCGAATGTACGGTATACGGAAGTTGGGGCTATGTCCAAAGTAGTGAATTTCTTTACCCTTACCCGGATCACAGTAAAAGATTGGCCGATTATCTTGCAGCGCACCATACCTTGGCGAGAATGGACGATTTTCTTCATCTTTAAGATCAGTCGGCCCTTTCTGGAATTCCGTCAGACTGTGGCAATAATCCTCAATTGCAGTCGTTGCAATCTTGATACGATTGGTTTGCCCCTTTGCAAGCACAACACAGTGATTGCAACGCTTCGTTCTCTGACCAGATTTGCCCGTCTCGCTCATGTTTCCACTTGTAACCAGTAGACCCTCATATATATGAACACCCGGCTTGTCGATCTTATCGACTACTGTTCGCCCATTTGGTGTTTGCTTATGGGTAAAGCTGACTGCGATATACTGAGGTGCATAGTTTGTGCTATCGGTCATACGAATGAGCGGCACCGATGGTGGAATGTCTCGCTCACGAACCTTTATGAAACTATCGTTTTCAATAACATCTGCTGGTTGAACATACCAATCATCACTTTGTTTGATGAGATATCCAGCGCGCACATTTTTCAGTAAATCTCGGTATGGACGCGCAAGTGGATCATCTTTCGTAGCTGCAACAGCACGGAAGAAGTAGCGTGGCACATCTGTAACCCGCTCGACTTTGCCATAGCCCGCAATTTCGATCATGCTACGCAGCATTCCACGTAAACTGCTACCCGGAATCACAGGTTGCTCAGGATTACCATGATGGAAGAAGGCGGCATATTCCTGCTTTTCAGCTTCGCTTAGCTTGTCCCAGCCCTTACCATCCAGTGCAGCAAAAATATCTGGTGTATGGCCCGCACGAATATAGAGTGGTGTTTCGGTGGTCAGCGTACACTCGATCTGGCCACTCAGTCGCTGTGGATCATAGCCATTACGATCCGGCAGTGGTTGGGCGGGCACCACCTTTTCAGGCAGCGCTACGAAATTGTATGGGGCGATTGCCTGCCGTGAAGTATCAATGTGCCTGCGTTGTTTGGGTGTCATCGGGTTGCTCCTTTCGGCGCTGTCAGGCTCACCAGGCGGCTTGCCTCAATTCGTACCATACCGGTCTGTGGATCTTCCTGCACATAGTGGCGTACCCGCAACCTTGCTCGCTTTGTGGCATCCACTTGTACGATAAGTGGAATTGTGTGGCGTATTCCGCGGCCGCCCTCACTCAGTTGGGTGAAGCTAGCGTCAACCAAGCGCCCCTGATCACCCCACAACAAATAATCCTCATCCAGGCAGTGCTGCGAGCCGCCATGCGTATCGAGTTGGAGCCGAACGTGCAGTTGTGAATCATCACGCCACAGCAGCAGTTCGCCCGTTTCGCCAAACAGCCGCAGCTGTTGAATGGTTGTGACGCGCAGTTGGGCCGCATTGGAGGGCATGACCAGCACATCATCACGCAACTCACCCCAGATCACCCCATCATCGGCATGGGCCAGCAGCCATGGCAGATTCTGCTCGATCATCTGTTTTTGACACCAAGAAACCAAATCATCCTGTGGTGTCGGCAGATTGGTCTGGATGCTGGTTGTTATGATTGTAGGTATACGATTCATTTTGCCTCCAGATAGGTGTGCAATGCTGCCACCAGGCGTTCAAATTCGGCTCGCTGCACGGTATCAATGCTCAAGCGGCCAGATTGTTGGGTGAGCATACATGGCGTACTATCAGGAAGGCGAATTGTTGCAGCTGTACCATGCAGCCGACCACGCCCGATGCTGCTTGTGCCACCCAATGGCAGATCGGCGGTCCATAGATCTTTCAGGAGCAAGAGCAGCAGCCCAGCCATCGCATCACCATTCTCGCTCTTCTGTTCGCAATCATCCATGCGCAGGCGCAGCTGAAGGGTTGTTGTGCCACCAAGTACTGGTTGTTCACTGAACAAGGCCGTATCGAGGGCACCACCAGTGAAGCGATCAATACTGATGCGCTGCTGGACAAGTGGCTGAGAATCGATAATATGTGCATCATCGACAATCAAGCCGCTGGCTTTGGCTTGGTTCTGCTCATGAGCATTGTGCTGAGGGCCAAACATGGCGTTGATCAGCTGCGTGCCTTGTGACCCGCCAATCGTTTCAATGGTTTTCACAATCTGATCGGCCCGAGCGCGTAATGCACCAGCCAGGCTACTGCCAGGAATGATCGGCCTGCCTGCTTCCGTCAGGTGAACAGTATCAGGCTGGCGCAGGCCATTGACTGGGGCAGGGGCACGGATGAGCAGACTCTCAACCATAAAATTGGCAGCTATTCGCAATTCACGCGGGCGCACAATTGGTGCTGGGGTCGTTGCAAGCGCTACAGCAATTGCTTGAGGTTCTTCCGGTAGCGGCAGCGTTGGATCGGTGCGCAGCCATGCCACCAGACCAGCTGGCTGGCGCAGATCGAAGCGCTGTACCTTCCAACCCGCCACCATGCAGCGTCCAAGCCCACGCGTACGACGTGCGCCAATTGAAATCTCACCTCGTTCTAGTGCATCCAAGGCAGCAGTGAGCAACGCTAATCGTTGGGTATCATGGCTATCGCCATGAAGTTGTAATTCGAGGCGTAAAGGGAATATTGCACCAGCAGGCAATAGCTCCATATCGAATTTGCCGTTGCCATCAACTGTGCGAGTCCTAGGATCAATTCGCACGCCATCACGTACGATCGTGGGTTGATCTTGTGCTAATGAATCTTCGACAATCAATGAACTCTGACCGCCCTGATCAAGTTGATCACCGCCCTTGGCTCCACCAAATACCAGTGGAACATCACAATGCGTAGCAACATATGCGCGCAGGGCACCAGCCAGTGATGTTCCTGGTAGGAGCGGCTGGCCTGCAACAGCATCGCGAGCAATCTCAAGATCGGTGCGCTGGCCTTGTTCGCCACTTCCCAGCAGAGCTGGGCTGGTTAGCACGAGATCGCCGGTAATCACAATCTGCTCGATCACGCGGCGTGAGCGTTGTGCTCGCATTAGTTATTCTCCTCTTGCTCACGAAGTTTACGGTTGGCAGCGTGTAACACCGCTCCCACCAAGTGCAGGGCAGTATGTCGGGCCAGCTGTTCATCACGGGCAGGTGCACTATCCGCAACTCGTGTATATGAACCTTCAATCTGAAGAGTACGCCACACCTGTTCTGGTTTGGAAAGCGTGCTAGCAATCCATTGATCAAGTGCTGTATTATCAAGGCGTGCTCGCTCAAATTGGCGACGCGCAACTGCCTCAAACTGCCCAAACCCGCTGAGAACCATGCTGGTATCGCGCTCTGGCAATGCCGTGCGAATAAGCTCTGCTATTCGGGCCAACTGGCTGCGCTCAGGAAGCAACCTAATTCTGGCATCATTGGCATATTTACGGATCGCGATATCGATCTGCTCGGCCTGCAAACGAGCGGCCATCGATTGGGCAAAGCGCTGTGATAGTGGCGTGAGCGGTTCAGCGCGGCGAGGAGTTATCGATTGGGCTTTATTGATCCGCATCTTTGCCGTATCGGTATGCCAGCCAAAGGCAACACGCCCATACCCTTCGGCACGGCGCTCACCGATTCCAGTTCGCTCAATCTGTTGAATGGCATCAGCCGAAAGCGCGCCACCAAGCGTTGCAACAAGCACACTACCAGTATCAAGTACGGCTGATTGAGGCAGTGGTAAGCCCCAGGTGCTGTTAAAACCGCCGATCTGGGTCGTCGCAACGATGCTTCGTTCGCGATCCAGGGTGGCTGGAACACCCAGAATGTTGCTGAGGATGGCATCATTGGGTGTTCGTATCAGTGTGCCAGATGCGTTCCGCAAAATAGCTGGGCTGAGCAATGTGAGTAAAATTGATTCGCCTGCTGCATATTCAGTGATTGGCATGCTTATTTCTCGCCAATCAGCTGGAACCTGGCGGACTCGCAGATCAACACGCCCATAGTGAGCGCTACGCGAGCGCCCGATCCAGGCATCTGTGTCACGTAAGAGTTCAGTCAGCAGGTCAACATCTTCGGGTTGATCGACCAGGATGATGCTGACAAACGATTGCCTAGCGGCCAGTGATTCATAGCGAAAGATTTCGCCCTGACCATCGCCAAGTGGCCGCCCTTTCTGTGGGTCACGAGCGATATGCACCGTAATGGTGCGGATTGGTTGCGCCAGTGTCACCGCGCTGTCAGTGAGTATACCGAACTGAGGAGTGAGCGGCTTCAGTTCTGAACCTTCGAAATCTTCTGTTTCCACCCACGATTCAGTCTCCCACTGTGGGTGGGCAGTATCATAGATCGGGAAATCTGGCTTATCCAGTTGCTCCTTGGGTGCCTGCCAACTTCTTGGTATCGGCAGGGTTCGGCTGCCATCACGCCCTTGTACATACCCATTCAAAAAGCGGGTCGTTCCATCAAGAAACAACCGCCGGAAGCGCGGATCAGCCGCTGCATCATTTGGGGAACTAATGCTGGCAAGGTAGCGGCGGATGCACAAGCCGCGCATCAGTCCGCCCGGGATGTAGCCGAATGTCACACTGCTATTTGGTTCGCCAAGTAATGCTGTCGCTAGCAATGGTTGGCGCAGTGTGATCGTACAGATGAGCGTATTCATGATACCTCCACCACATTGGCAAACTGGTCAAACCATTCCAGTGTTAGCTGTGGATCATCGATCTGTTCATGGGGCACGCTCGTATGCAAGCGCATGAGCATGCGCCCACGGCCACGATTACGTCCAATCCCACCACGCCGCACGCCCAGCACACAAGCCGCCAAGAGCGCTCGCGTCCGCTGATCAGGCTCAGTTGCGAAGGTCAGCATGGCAATCAGTGGCGTTTCGCGCAGCAGAACCCGCATGGAGCGCAGTGAACCAGTGGCGGCTGCTCCGGTTTCCTCGGCTATTGCTGTTTGGCGGCGAACACCCGTCAGGCTGGCAAAGATTTGATCAGGGCGGAGTTCGTTACATTCAACATTGCGGGCCAGTGCGTTATGCAGATCGGCAGGCAGTTGCGCCGGGCCTACCTGCATGATTGCTGTGCGCTGTTCGGTATCGGTGGAACCAACATCGCCAAACAGCCAGGTCGCTTCCCTATCCCATTGGTCACCACCTAGTGCTGCACGAATGAGATCGCATTCTTCTGCGAGTAGGCCTTTGAGAGTGCGGCCACTGATGAATGGGCAGCCAAGCTCATCGTGCTCGATCTCCAGATCAACAAAGCCAGCGATTCCACTGCCACTGCCAAAGGTTGCATCGCTCAACAGCCGTACTCCCAGATAATAGGATATGCTTGGCATCGCTATTCCTCCAAGGGAAGCACAAAATCGAGTGCTTCGATGATATCAAAGTAGCCACAGCGCTTCCCGATCCAGCCATCTCTGATACTACTTGGAGTTTGCGTATCAATCTTTGGCAAATCGGGAAGGCTGAACGCATCCATGTAGTGTTGAGTTGCAGAGTCTCCCTCACGCAGGCGCTCGCGTAAACCGATCAACTTATTGCGTCGGCTCGGCCACGTACCTGTATTGAAAGCGCGTAGTACCTTATTGAAATCCTCCCAGGATCGCCATGCCTCAGGTTTATTTGGGTGGTGGTGGAGTGATAGGGGGCGCATGAGCAGTGTTTTTCGATCATTCTGGCCCTTGCCAGATTCATTTTGATCGTTAAGGCTGAACTCGCGCTCACGAATTTCACCCAACGACCCAGCCAACCCACTTGCAGCAATATGCCAATCTAGTGCGCTTACCTGGGCACCCAGCCGCTGTTTTGTGTCACGCTTGGCACTCTTGGTGAGCTGTTCAGCCAGATCATAGGCACGGGCAAACGGGTAATGCACTTTGACAATCGCCACACCAGCGCTGGCGGTTCCTGGCCCGCCATTCAAATTCGTAGCAGCCTCGGCAAATGCTTCGAGATACATGACCGTGAGCGGCAATCCCAGGCGGCCATCACATACAAAGGTGACATCATCGCCACCGAACACCAATGGGCGAATCGGCAGTGCTACGGATCGACCTTGCTCATCAGGCTTCGGGAGTTTCAGATCGTGAAGAAAAGAATGTAATCGGTCATCACCTGGACTATTAAATGCACTGACCATGCGGGTAAGTGTTTTCTCAAGGGCAGTTGCGCCAGCTTGCTCAAGTGCGTTTGAAAACGCGCGTAGGGCATTCAGGCAGGCCCGATTTTGCTCAACAGCAGGATGTTGAACAACAAGCGCCTGCATGCGCTTCCCCATGCCATTGCCATCGGCATGCACAACCGCCAGATAACTACTTTCGCCCTTGGCACGGCCCAGCTTATCAAACTCGGATTGTGGGGCATATTTGCTGCGCACCTCAGGAGGCAAGAACTCTTCCAGCCCCTGACTAGCATCGTCTTGTGCCATCCATTTAGCATACGTTTCAGCGCTCACTGGTACCGAATCACGATCAGGATCAGCCAATATGTCAACTGCTGGCTGGCTAGTTGAGCGGCAATCAAGTGTTACTCCCAACCCATCGAATGCTGTTGAATAATCAGCAACCCGTTTACGCTGTCGTAGGGATTGCATCAGTTGTTGGAATGCTCCATTGCTTCCACCAACCGGCTGGTTGTTCCAATCAAATGAATGCAATGCGATAACCATCCCTAATCCGGGAGCATCAGTGAGTAAACGCATACTCAGGTGGCTGATCATCTGACGTGCATCTGCTTCATCACGCACAAGGCAGCACATATTTCCACCACCACGGTAGATCACTTCAACCGCCAGGTTAGGGTTCTCTTCGAGCGCCACATGCGTATCTATCTGCACATTCAAGCGTCGTTTGCTCAGATTCGATTGCAAATTCGCGGCTTGGAGTGCATCGACGACCCATATACCAGTGGCACACTCAACCAGATGCGAGGCACCAATATTCTCGCGCAGGCGGTTACTACCGAAAATATAGCGTTGCACGCCAGTCACATCCAACATCACCAGTGTTGGCATTAGCTTCTCCCTTCTGCTTCAATCCATGCTTGCAATTCTTTTGCCAAATTCAATACATGGGTGCGGCCAAACACCCGCGCTGGAGAATTGTTGAGTAATTCGATTATCTCTTGCTCAAGCCCTTGTGGGTCATCTGAACAGCAGATCAATGCGACCCGCGCTTCATCGCCACCTAATTGACGTGCCCGAATGATCGCCTCAAGCAGTTTTGATTTGCAAAGCTTTGTATCCTTACTGGTCGTACACGAAATAGCAAAGAGACGGTAGCCACGAATACATGCCACATCAAACTCAAACTTCGTCTGGCCCCAATGTGGTTCAATGCTAAGGCTGAGATCATGGATGTGCATAGATTGTGCAATCACAGCAATCTGCTCGAAAACATAATCTTCCATCCAGCCACCATCAAACCATTGAGCCATTTTTTCATCAGCTTTCCTAAATGGCTTGGTTATCTGTGAAAGCTGAACAATCTGCTCAAATGTTGCTGGATGCACCAATCCAGGTATGTCCTGATTAAGCGCAGCGCGAACGCTATCAAAAGGAATTGTTTCCGTAGAAACGACCTTAAGTTGGGTTGGGGATTTGAATTTGTCCGGTTTATCCTCTCTACGGAGAGTCTTCTGGCACCAGTCCCGCCATGTTGCTGCATAGTTGGAATCTGTGTGTATCTTTGCAAGTGCCTGCGTTACTGTTGGCCAGATTGCAGTAATGCGTGGCTTCTGAGGTAAATCATCCATCTTATGCAAACGTAGCAGATCCATCAAAGAAACCTCGACCTGCAAGCTCACATCGCGATCCACCGCCCGATCAATCCCTGGCCCCTCAACCCACAACTTCAGGCTGCGTGCATCGAGATAGCTCAAGAACAGATTCTCATCGCTGATTACATCACGAGCAGTTTTACAAATATTGACTGCCATCGCTTTGGTGCCGCCGGTATAGTGGATGCCAACACGCCCTGAACGCCCACGCAATGATCGTTCCACCCGGTTGCGAATATCCCAGGGGTTCGATTCCTCGACCAACACTTGAATACATGGATACCCTTGCTCTGTCAGCAGTTCGCGTAATCGATCCTGCACATCCTGGGTTCCAACGGAATAGACGAGAATAATCTGCGTTTTCAGATCGGCTTGCAGCCTTGTTGCAACCAGATTCGGAAGCGGATTACCACCGACAAGCAGAACCAGATGATCAACCCGATATTCAGGAAAAATAGCGGTCATTCTGTCCCTCCTTTAACACTTTCTATTGCTGTTTCCATCCTACCCCGCTCACACCAAAAAGACATTCGAGCCGACTCGAGAGAATCCTCGAATCGACTCGAATGTATTCGAGTGGAGCAGCGATTACACTACATCAAAGAACCTGGCAAAGTGTTCGCGCAGCCAACGATAATCAAGCCGCGTATTAGGAGCAAGGTTCCATGCGCTGCGGCACTCCTGGTAAATCGGAGTCAGGTGGGCATTCACCGTGGCCAGCGTCACACACTGATCGGCGGCAATTTCTTGTGGCGTGCGCCCATGCGCTACTGCTCGAATAACCTGGGATTGTGCTTGTGTCAACCTGCCCTGCACATCAAGGCAGCGTCGCCGTTCAATTTCGCCGGTTTCCCGTTCGCGGATGGCTCGCTCAGTTCCGGCCTGCTGGCCAGCCAGCATGTGTGCCCATGGTTGAATTTCCAGCCGTAATAATGTGGCACCACCATGATCGATTGGTATATGCAGCAGTGCGCCACGGTTGGTCATAGCACGGATCTCATCAGAGGAATACAGATGCCACACCCGATCCAAACGGTCGAAACTCATTTGTGCTGCAATCAGCGCCAACATACCCAGCATCCGCCGCCCGCCAGTCGGGCAGAGATGAATCTCCAGCCCAGATTGTTTCAATTCAGGGAACAACCGCTCAAAGTTATTCTGGGTGACATCCAATGCACGTGGGTTGGCCAATTCTTCAACCGTTTCAATCCCATAGGCCACTGGAATGGGCGTAAAGCGTATCTTCCCAGCATAGGCACCACTACTAAACTCCTCGGCCAATACTTGCAATGCATCCTGGTAGCGGGGTGTGCTGCGCGCCAGATGCACAACAATAACCTCTACAATTGGTACACTCTGTGCCAGCAAGCGATCAAGTGCCAACGTGACAATCTGTGGCTGGCCGCCCAGTGTGGCAACAAACGCGGCATTTGGCTGCATATACACCTCATCATCATAGCGAATACGCCACTAGTACTGCATCCATATCATATGTGATAGGTTGCCATCCGCAGCGACGCGATATATCGCGTCCGTACGCAGTCAGGCCTATGGTAGAAGAATCATGGAGATCCCATCGTGCGATTGGTTTAGTACTGCATCCATTCATA
>Ga0163144_10028765_pt1 | contig 10702 bp, 8 predicted proteins | sample OliLak19BULKMAT1_FD_123175 | JGI IMG/M metagenome (GOLD analysis project Ga0163144, IMG submission 123175) | Freshwater microbial mat bacterial communities from Lake Vanda, McMurdo Dry Valleys, Antarctica - Oligotrophic Lake LV.19.BULKMAT1 | ecosystem: Environmental > Aquatic > Freshwater > Lake...
CGATGGCAGCGTCGCCGACTGCGTCCACACGCTCACCCCGCACCCGGGAGATTCGATTTTCATCGCCTCGGGGCGCCTGCACGCGATCGGAGCTGGATTCCTAATTCATGAAATCCAACAAAATTCGGACACCACTTACCGTGTGTTCGATTGGAATCGCCTGGGGCTTGATGGCAAAGCGCGTGAGTTGCACGTGCGCGAGTCGCTTGCCAGTATTGATTTCGATGATTTCGAACCGAGCATGGACGCGCCGTCAGGCGACCAACTCGCCGCGTGTGACTATTTTAAAACCGAGCGCAAATTTTTAGCTTCAGGTGCGCAGATCGTCCTGCCGACGCCCAATCGGTTTTCGATCCTCTCGGTGGTGGATGGGCAGTTGGAGAGTTCAGGCGGGCGGCGCTTTGCAAAAGGGAGTTTTCTCATACAGCCTCGCAATGGCTCACCGATCAAGGCGGTCGGGGAAACGACTGTGCTGCAAATCACGCTGCCCAGGTGATGTGGCTGGCTATTTGGGCCATCGGGAGATAGGAGTCTTCCGTGCGAGCTGAAGGAGTTGAGGGAAAACGACCGCTGGCGGTGTTCGGATGGTTGTGGGTGGTGTTTTTCTTGCAAGGAATGACTCCGGGTTTTTGGTTGCCCGCCCTGACGAACATCCTGGAAGCGAGGGGCCTCAGTGCATGGGTGGCCATCGTGTTCGTGGTGCCCTCCTTGTGTGCGCTCATTTCACCGCTCATCGGTGGTGCCTTGGCGGATCAACGGATCGCCGCGGAGAAACTGCTGGTTGCCTCATCGGTGCTTGGGGCGGTAGTGCTTTTTGCGGCATTTGCGTGTCTGGATGCAGGATGGAATCCGTGGTGGTTTGTGGGGTTGTTAGGGGTTTATTCGATTTGTTCGGGGCCGTCCTGGGGATTGTTGACAACCATTTCGCTCACCCATCTCGCCCATGGTGAGCGCCAGTTTCCCTTGGTCAGACTCGGGGCGACGATCGGGTGGATGGTGGCTGGCGTGCTTACGAGTTATGTGCTTCATGCGGATGTCAGTCCGGTCGCGGGATATGCGTCTGCCGGTGCCAGGCTGTCAGGCGGTATGGCGGCGTTGATGCTGCCTCATACACCTCCGTTAGGAAGGGCGACTTCGTGGAGGAGTCGCATGGGTTTGGATGCGTTCGTACTGATGAAGCAGGCGGATCACCGGGTGTTTTTCACAGTTACCGCGCTTTTTTCAATCCCCCTTTCCGCGTTCTACATGTATGGCCCCGAGCTTTTGAAAACCCTCGGCGATGGTCACCCGACCGCGACGATGGCGATCGCACAGATTACCGAGGTGCTGGCGATGATCCTTGTGGGTTCGGTGATGGTGCGGTTCCGGGTGAAGGTGATTTTACTATGGGCATTGGGTCTATCGGTTTTGCGTTTCAGCATGAGTGCTTACGCGGGGGCGAGTGGTCTGATCTTCTGGCACATCGGGGGCATCGCGCTGCATGGGATGTGCTACACGTTCTATTTCATCACCGCCCAGGTATTTCTGGATCGGCGGGTCGATCCCGGGCTTCGAGGACAAGCGCAAGGGCTCCTGGCCTTGGTCACGAGCGGTATTGGACCACTCGTCGGCACCTTGTTTTGTGGCTGGCTAAAACCGTATTGCGTTCGTGCGGATGGCTCGGGTTGGGAGGATTTCTGGTCCATTCTAGCAGTAATAATCGCGGTTTGTTTTGGAATTTTCGCGGTCTGCTATCGAGGACAGGGGAAGCGCGTGGAGCGCTGAAACCCGGCGTTAATTTTAATGATCACCTTCGTAGGTCGCAGCGCGCTTTCGCCCGGTTTCAGGATTCGGCTTGGTAGAGGCGGCGTTTTTCAATCCATTCGGCGACCCCGGACGGGAGCCACGGAGGCGTGCCCAGACCCGAGGCAATTGCGGTACGGATTGCGGAAGCGGAGGCGGGATGTTGACCTCTTACCATGTGGAGTCGGCAACCCGCGCGCGGCTGCGGGGTTTCGCCGCGGGCGAGCACGATGAACTCCACACAGGCAGCCAGGCGCTCGGGGTTTTTCCACCGGGGAAGCGAGTCCCATTGGTCACCGCCCATGATCCAGAAGAGCCTCGCCACCGGGAAGCGCCGGGCCATGGTCTCGGCTGTGATGTAGGAGTAGGAGGGACCGGTTGTTAGGCCGATTTCAAAGTCATCGACCCCGGCCCACGGCAGGTCGGCAGTGGCACGCCGGAGCATTTCAAGACGGTCTTCCGCACTGGCAGGACGGGTTGCGGCCTTGTGGGGTGAAATCCGGCAGGGAAGAAAGCGGACCTGATCGAGGCTGAGAGCACGTTTGGCAAGCGTTGCGAGGTGCAGGTGGCCCTCGTGCACGGGATCAAAGGTGCCGCCAAAAATGGCGATTCGTGATGCGGCAGCCATAGGCGTGAAACACTAGCAGGGGTGACTGGATCACGCAACAAAATCGTAATCGTAGGGCTTACGCATCTCGCGGCCGACGTAAGTGTTAGCCTCAGTCGCGTGCTCACCGGTGAAGAGTTCTTTTTCCGGATCCCACTGGAGTTTCTTTCCGGTTCGGAGGGAGATCGCTCCGAGATGGCAAACGGAGGCCGAGCGGTGGCCGACTTCCACATCGCAGATTGGATCCTTGCGGGTGCGGGTGCACTCGAAAAAATTGCCCTTGTGGTCGTTGCTGAAGTAAAGGCGTTCGGCGTCTTCGGGCAGCGGTCGGGAAATGACTTCGCGGTCGGTGGATTTAATTTCATCGCGGTTCACCCAGATCCAGCCATCGGTCCCTTCGAAGCGGATACCATTGCGCTGGCCGGCGGGGTTGATGACGACTCCGAAAGGGCTGTCATCGGCGGTGGTGCGGACGTTGAAAACAACTCCGTTGGAATAGGTGAACTTCACCTCGTACTCGCTGATCGTCGTGTAGCCGCCGGGGATTGGCGTGGCGAGGGATTTGCCTTCGACATGGATTGGAGCGGGCAGGCCAACGGCCCAATAGCCGATATCCATGTGATGCGCTCCCCAGTCAGTCATCGTGCCGCCCGAGTAATCATACCAGTTGCGGAATGTGGAGTGGCAGCGCTCCGGCATGTAATCGGTCCACGCCGCCTGCCCCTGCCAGAAATCCCAGTCCAGGTGGGTAGGAACTGGTTGGGGATTGAAGGGACCACCACGCAAGCCGGCCGGCAACCAAACTGTAACCTCTTTGAGTTTTCCGATCCTCCCGTTGCGGACGAGTTCAGAGGCCATGCGGAAGCGCTGGCTGCTGCGTTGCTGAGTGCCGGTTTGCAGGATCACCTTGTTTTCGCGCACCGCTTTGACGACATGTTTGCCCTCGTCGATGGTCAGCGTGAGCGGTTTTTCGGAATAGATGTCCTTCTTTGCCCGAGCCGCGCCGATGTTGATGAGGCTGTGCCAGTGGTCTGGAGTGCCGTTGATGACGACCTGAATGTCATCGCGCTCCAAAAGCTTGCGGAAGTCGGTGAACTGGGCTGGAACCTTGCCGTCTTGGGTAAAAGTCGCAACGGCTTTGTCGAGATGTTGCTGGTCCACATCGCAAACCGCGACGATATCGCCGAACCTCCGGGCGTCCTTGGCATCGCCGGTTCCCATGCCGCCACAGCCGATCAGTGCAATGGCAGGACGGTCATTGGGTGATGTGACGACCTTCGCAGGTTCTTGGGCGCAAGCGAGTTCCCGTTCGATGAACCAAAGCGGCAGACCCGTAGCGGCAGCGGTGGCCGAAACACGACGGATGAACGAGCGGCGGGAGATTTGGAAAGGTTTTTGGACATTCACAGGGAGGTAGGTTGGGATCGTCCCTCCTTGGTGTCGAATGAAAATTTGATACATCAACTTTCTGATCGGGCAATGGAATCTGGGAAATTTTGCCTGGGTCCAGACTGAAAGAACCCAGCGATTGAGTGATTGAGTGATTGAATGATAGGGAAATTGAGTTAACGCTGTATCATCCGTAACTAGAAAATGTTTCAACTTAGCCTGTTAATTGCTATTCTTTGCACCACGTTTGTCAGCGCGGAGGAACGGGTGGAGTTTAGTCGCGACATCAGGCCCATCCTGACCAAGCACTGCACCGCCTGCCACGGCGGGGTGAAGGAAGCCGGGAATATCTCGTTCATTTATCGGGAAAAGGCGCTGGGGATGGGGAAATCCGGTGAATATCCCATCGTTCCGGGAAAACCCGCCGAGTCCGACATGTTTCGTCGCATCCGCAGCACCGATCCCGACGAAATCATGCCAAAGCCGAAACACGGGGCACCTCTGCCCGTAGCCGAAATAGCCCTCATCGAGCGCTGGATCAGCCAAGGGGCCGAGTGGCAGGATCACTGGGCATTCATCAAGCCGATGGATTTGCCCGTGGCAAAAATTTCTGATGAAAAGTGGCCTTCCGAGCCGCTGGACCGATTCGTCCTGCAACGGCTCGACAAGGAAAATCTCAAGCCTTCCCCGGAAGCCCCACCGCCCGAGTGGCTTCGGCGCGTCGCCTTCGATCTCACCGGATTGCCGTCGTCCCCGGAAGATCTTGCAGCGGATTTGAATGCGTTCGTGAAAGATCCCGCTGCCGCTCGTGCCGCCGTGGTGGATCGGTTGTTAGCCTCGCCCCATTTCGGCGAGCGCTGGGCAGTGGTATGGCTCGATCTTGCAAGGTATTCGGACACCTATGGCTTCGAAAAAGACCCGCATCGCGATATCTGGCCGTTCCGCGACTGGGTGATCCGCGCGTTCAATGCGGACATGCCGTATGACCAGTTCACCATTGAGCAACTCGCCGGCGACCTGCTTCCGAACGCCACCGCCGACCAACGTCTCGCCACCGCGTTTCACCGTAACACCCAGACGAATACCGAGGGCGGCACCGACGACGAAGAGTTCCGCGTGGTCGCCGTGATCGACCGGGTGAACTCCACCTGGACCACCTGGCAGGCGACGACCTTCGGTTGCGTACAGTGCCACTCGCATCCCTACGATCCCATCGATCATGACGAGTTCTACAAGTTCACCGCCTTCTTCAACAGCACGGCGGATTGCGATCAGGACAACGACTACCCGCGCATGAAAATCGCTACCGATCCGGCAAAAGTCGAGGAGGCGTCCACCCTTGAAATCAAAACGCGCGACCTCCGCGAACAACTCAATGACGCCGGCCGGTCTCTATCAGAATCCTCCGCGAACTGGAGCATCCTCACGCCGGACACCTTCGCACCGAGCCATGGGAAACTCTCGCTTGCAGCCGACGGCACGATCCGCAGCGAGGGCACCGTGCCGATCAAAAATGTCCACAAGGTTTCCGCCCCGGCAAGGAACTTCACCGCGATCCGCCTCAACATCCTGCCCGACCACGACGATCCGAAAAAGTGGCCTGAGCGCGGGTCCTACGTCACCGGCTTCAAGGTCCAGCTCATCGACGCCTCAGGCGCGGTCACGCCGGTGACGATGAAGGAGGTTTTCGTGGATCATTTGAGCGAACCTGTCGAACCCACTCCCGCCGGCAACGTTGGCGGATTTCCCAAACTCGAAGGCCCGCGTTGGTCGGTTTTCGTTCCGGAAAAACCCGTTGGAACCGACCCCGGCGCACGTTTGGAAATCTCGCTGGAGCAGAATTCCCAAACCGCGGGAAACCAAGCGGTTTCTGTTAGAGGCTTTACACTTCAAATCTCTAACAACCCGAACTGGACCGCACTCGTCAATGATCCGCAGCGCCTCGCCACTTGGAAATCCCGTGAGGAAATCGTCAGGCAATCCAAGGCGATCCCAGGCACCTTGGTCCCGGTGATGACCGAGCGCTCCGCGCGGGACACCCGGGTTTTTGCACGCGGGAACCGTCTTTCCAAGGAGCATGCTGTCGCGCCCGGAGTGCCCAAGCTGCTCGCGGGAAGTGCGCCGGAAGTCGGCATGACAAGGCTCGACATGGCCCGCTGGATTTCCAGTTCGGAAAACCCACTCACCGCCCGGGTGATGGTAAACCGCCTGTGGGGCGAACTTTTAGGCACCGGCATCGTGCAGACGGCGGAGGACTTCGGCACCTCCGGCACGCCGCCCAGCCACCCGGAGCTGCTAGACCACCTCGCACTGCGTTTTGTGAATCAACATCACTGGTCCGTCAAAGCCATGCTCCGCGAAATCGTGTTGTCCTCAACCTATCGGCAGACGCACCGTGCATCGATGGAGCTCGTTGAAAAAGACCCGGCCAACCGCCTGCTCGCCCGTGGCCCGCGCAACCGCTTGTCCGCCGAAATGGTGCGCGATCAGGCGCTTTCCGTCGCCGGCCTGCTCTCGCCCAAAATGTATGGCCTGCCGGTCTATCCGCCGCAGCCCCAGGGAATCTGGAGTTCGATTTATAATGACGCGCAATGGAAGGAATCCACTGGCGGGGACCGCTTTCGAAGGGGGATTTATACCTATCACAAGCGCACCAGCGGCTTCCCCGGCTTCCTCACTTTCGATGCCCCGAGCCGCGACCTTTGCAGCGCGCGTCGCATCACCAGCAACACGCCGTTGCAGGCTCTCGTCACCTTGAACGACCCCGCCCATATCGAGGCGGCGCAGGGACTTGCCAAACGCATGCAAGCCCGTTCGCCCGATCTCCGGGATCAGCTCGCATTTGGCATCCAACTTTGCACTCAGCAGGTCGCGTCACCCGCGATGCTTGAAGAACTTGCAAAACTCCATGCCGATGCCACCGCCGACTATCAGAAATCCCCCGCCGAAGCGGCCAAGCTCGCCGAATCACCCGCCGCCGCCGCGCTCGTGCTGACTGCCAACACCATCCTCAATCTGGACTCCGCACTTACCCGTTAGAATCATGAATCCTGATCTCTTCACACAACTCAAACACACCGAGCTCCAGCATCTCACGCGTCGTCATTTCCTCTCGAAATGCTCGACCGGCCTCGGCGCGATGTGGCTCGCAAGCACCGCCGGCCGCGCATGGGGCGCATCCGGGGTCTTGAAAAAGGATCCATCAAATCCGCTTGCGCCGTCGTTGCCGCAGTTCGGACCCAAGGTGAAGCGTGTGATCTATCTGCACATGTCGGGTGCTCCCTCGCAACACGAGTTGTTCGACTACAAACCGGAACTCCGGAAACTCCATGGCAAGGAATGCCCGAATGAATTCCTCGAAGGCAAACAATTCGCCTTCATCCAAGGCGTGCCGAAAATGTTAGGCCCGCAGTTCGATTTCAAACAATACGGCCAGTCCGGCGCATGGGTGTCCGACCGGTTGCCCCATTTTTCCTCGGTGGTGGATGACGTCTGTTTCATCAAGTCCATGCATACGGACCAGTTCAACCATGCGCCCGCGCAGTTGCTGCTCCACACCGGCTCGCAGAATCTCGGCGCGCCCTCCATTGGCGCATGGGCGACTTACGGACTCGGCTCGGAGAACCAGAACCTGCCCGGCTTCATCGTGCTTACCTCGGGCGGCAACAATCCAGACGCCGGTAAATCCATCTGGGGATCCGGCTATTTGCCATCCGTCTTTCAGGGCGTGCAATGCCGCTCAAAGGGGGAACCCGTCCTCTATTTGAATGACCCGCCGGGCATCTCGCAGGAACTCCGCCGCCGCTCGCTCGACACGCTCGACCGCCTGAACCAGCAGGTTTCGGCGGACGTCGGCGACCCGGAAACCGTTACCCGCATCGCCCAATACGAGATGGCCTTCCGCATGCAGATGCACGCCACCGACGCCTTCGATTTGAAACAGGAATCCGAGGCCACCCATCAGCTTTATGGCACCCAGCCGGGCAAGGAATCTTTCGCCAACAACTGCCTGTTAGCCCGTCGCCTCGCCGAGCGTGGCGTGCGCTACATCCAGCTTTTTCACGCTGGCTGGGACTCCCACGGCGCGTCCGCCAGGGATTCTCTCAATCAGGGCTTCAGCGATCGCTGCAAGGAGGTGGACCAGCCAATGACCGCGCTGCTCAAGGATCTTAAACAACGAGGTTTGTTAGAAGACACGCTCGTCGTCTGGGGCGGTGAGTTTGGTCGCACACCCATGCAGGAAAACCGCGGCGGTGCCGAAATGGCCTTCATCGGCCGCGATCACAACCCCGGCGGCTTCACCCTCTGGATGGCCGGTGGCGGCGTGAAGTCCGGCATTTCCTACGGCGAGACCGACCCCATCGGCTACGAGGCCATGACTGACAAGGTTTCCGTCCACGACCTCCACGCCACCATGCTCCACCTCATGGGATTCGACCACGAAAAGCTGACTTATCCGTCACAGGGTGTCCCGCAGCGGCTTTCTAACATCACCAAGCCGGGCAGTAAGATCGTCCAGGGAATTCTCGCGTGAGTCCGCCCCCGCCGGAATCATTTGAGGATCTCTGCCTTCACCTCCTCCGCGTTCGCTCGAAATTCAGGGGCATCCATACCCTCCGAAATCCTCGTGAGATTCCAAGATGCCAATGGCCTGGATCTGATCCCGCGCAAAGATCGGGTCTGGGACGCCCCCCGAACTCATGAAACGAATGGAAGAAGCGCTTGAAAAAGCCGCCTTCCCGAAGATCGCCAAAACGATGATTTGGCGAATGGCCATCGCCCGACCCTCTTTTTGGACCCAAGAGATGAAGATCGGCGCGATCAACGGAGTCAGGCGAACCGAGGCAGGTTATGTGGATGGAAGGGAAGTGACACCTCCAATCCCGACCCCGAAGGCATCGTTCAACTTGTGCTACGAAGCCTTCCCGACCTTCGTAGCTTCAGCGATGAAGGTGGCGAAGGAGTAAGCCCAACATGGCAAGCACCTGAAATCCAATTGGACAACACTGCCCTACCGCGATGGCAGTTTTTTAAGTAATGCGAAGCGATACCGCAGATCCCGAACGAAGTGAGGGATAATCGCACCTTGGTTTTCGAATACACATAACGCCGTCCATCGGTCAAAAAACAACCGCTGCCAAAAACCTTCTTGGCAAAGCGGTTTGGAAAGCTATGCTCACCGAAAATGAATTTTGCCCTAGAAACTCCAGCTTCCGCCACCTCCCGGCGCCGACTGGCGATTTTTCTTAACGAAACACCGCCCACTGCCTCACTGAAGCACCTCTTCCGCCCCCTTTTCCCCGCCCTCCGGTCTGCCCAACGGCTGTTTCAGGAGCCTCCCGTAAAAGGCAAATTCCTAGCAATAATCATGAACAAACGCGACCTGATTGATCGTTTGTCCACCCGGATTTCCCGGACGGCGCTCGGATTGTATTGTTCCGCCATTCCGAGGGAAAAAACGATTTCCGCGGTGTTGCGGGTCAGGAACGAGGGCCTCTTTCTGCGGGCTGCGGTCGAATCCATTCTTCCGTCCGTTGATGAAGTCATCATCGTGGACAATCAAAGCTCGGATCAAACCCTCGCCGTCGCGAATGCGCTTCAAACCGAATTCCCGGAAAAAGTGCGGGTGTTTTCCTACCATCACGACATCGCCAAATGTGGCGAGGACAATGAAAACGAGTTTGCCAAAGATCCGAAGTCACCCCACCTGCTATCTAACTTTTACAACTTTTCCTTTGGTAAGGCTAAAATGAATTACCTGTTGAAATGGGACGGCGACATGATTGCCACTCCGGCGTTTCATGAGGTCGTCCGTGAATTCAGGAAAACGAATCGACAAACCGTCTTCATGAAGGGATTCGATGTCTCAAGAACCGCGCGAAAAATCGACAGCGAGGGAAGCCGGTCGTTCGAGTCCAGGATCTTCCGCCGCCAGGGTTCCGAGTATCGGACGGGACCGGTCTGTGAATACCTGCACTCGCCATTTTTGTTTTCGAACCTCAGGTGTCCGGATGACTGCTTCATCCACTTGAAGTTTCTGAAAGATGACCCGTATTCCAACCACACCCAGGCGCTGGCGGAGTTGAGACACAGCCAGTTGAACGAAACGGAGGAACTTGTGGCGCAAGACGATCTCACCATCCTGCGCTCCTACGGAATCGTGCTTCCGCAACCGGATTCCCATTGAAATCCCGAGCCCGGCAAGGCGCATTTCAGGACCGGAGCACCGTGGCGCTTTCAAAATCCGTTATTCGCGCCTAGTTTCCTTAGCCGATCTCGAAACTCACCCTGCTTTTCAGGCTCTTCGCCAGCATTTGCCTGTGCGCGCAGGACAGCTCCATGCGCAAAGCACCCGCCGCCATGCCTGTAGATGACCCGGCCATCCCCGGTGACGGAGTCAGCATTTCCATGCTCGGCTACCATGATTTTTCGGAGAATCTGCCGGAAACCGCCATGCGCATCCGCACTTTTTTGAGGCCGATGGGCGGTGTCAGGTGTATTCAAGAACTAATTCTTTGTCTGACACCGTATTTGGGAACTTGTTTTTTCACAACGACGATTTGCGACTCATCGCATCGGCAAATCACCTAACGATCTTCGGGCGACGATCTAAATTTTTATCAGTTGGCCGAGAGGCCGTTGGCGGGAATTCCGCCTCAGATTTGGCCTATAGATGAGGGGACCAGGACCGGTCCTAGAAGACGGGATCGGAGACGGGGTCCTAACTGCTAGGGATTTGCTTTTGGCGGGTGGCTCCTGAAACAGCCGTTGGGCTGGACCGGCCTGCCGTTAGAAGCCTTCTTGACCTTCGTAGCCTCGGCGAAGTAGGTGGCGAAGACTGGAAGGCGGGGAAATGGGGGGTGCGGGGTAAAGGCGGAGGAAGAGGTGTTTCAGTGAGCCAGTGGGCGGTGTTTCGGTAAGAAA
>Ga0163144_10028767_pt1 | contig 10701 bp, 9 predicted proteins | sample OliLak19BULKMAT1_FD_123175 | JGI IMG/M metagenome (GOLD analysis project Ga0163144, IMG submission 123175) | Freshwater microbial mat bacterial communities from Lake Vanda, McMurdo Dry Valleys, Antarctica - Oligotrophic Lake LV.19.BULKMAT1 | ecosystem: Environmental > Aquatic > Freshwater > Lake...
AGTGGGACGTACGGTGGTGGTCATGGTAGGGCTCCGGTCAGGCGGTGAGGGATGAAAGTTCGATTGGGGCAGATGTGGCTGAGCAGGTAGCGGTAGTCAACTCCGGGACCTGCTCCTCAGCCAGATCGTAACGGAGCAGCGCGGGATCATCCAGACGCTGAAATCGCCAACAGGCCCACGTCGGCATGCGACCATCACAAAGCGGCCAAGGAAGTTCTCGCAGGTAAAGACCAAGGCCTTGGCGTTTAGTAACAACATCGGTTGCCCTCGGCTCCAGTGCGGACACGGTGTAGACGCGGTCTATTTGCGGGATTTCATGGCATAAATTGTAGGCGATCTCTGGGAAGGCAGCGTTGATGCAGACCACGCGGCAACCGACTTCGAATTCACAAGGGCTCATGGTGGACATCCTTCGGGTTGGGCACCTTCACCTTACAGGAGCTATGCGCATGAATTATTTCGTATTGATCCTTGATCGGCGGCGGGAGTGCGACCACCCAGGCCTTGAGCGCAGACCTCAGCCGAGGAGCATCCCGCGCGCGCGTAGTTGTATCACGGCATCACGAAGAGCCCCAGCGATTGACACCGAGACGATTTATGCTCCTCCCGGCCCCAGCACCCGCGCCGCCTCGGCATTCCATTCCTCCACGGACTTCAACGGCGGCGGTAAGGCCACCACGTAATTGACCGCCCGCTGCGTGACTTCGGCTTCCACGGTCTGCTTTTCTCCGAACTTTTTCGGATCCAGCTTGGCGGCCGTCCAGCGTAGTGCGTCGAATTTCAAGCGCTGGTGCGCGACCCAACCAGGGTCCACGCGGCCAGTCAGTGGGTCAAGCCGCGGGGGCTCCAAGGCCACGTCGAGGGCCTTCTGCGCCAGCACCTCCGCGCGGGCCAACAATGCCGTCCGATATCGGCCGGCCAGCACCGGGTCGGCATCGACAGCGCGAGCCCATGTGGAGCGGCTAGGCAATGTCGGATCAGCGCATATGGCAATAGTCGCCTCACCCGCAGCGATGCGACCAAGCACTGTTTCAGCCTCATCTTGTGTCACCTTGTGCCGTGCCGCAGTCTTACCGCTGCCAGGCCATCTGACCTCAGCGTGGACGGGGTTGGACGGGGTTGTTACCGTCCTCTCTATACGTGTAGGGGAGACTGTTTTAACCACGTCCAACCCCGTCCACAATCCGGGTCAGAAACTGAGCAACCTTGCTGCCGTTCACCAGCGCCCGCCGACTGGCCACCCGGGTCCGAAGGAAGCTGCCTAAGGCAGTATCGCTTGGCGGTTCGGCTCCATGGTCGGTGTGCCAGCGGCCCGCATGATCACGCAGCGGGGCAAACGGAGTCCACCCCTTTCCCGGCACAAGGCTACCGTGATCGGTCGATTCTGCCCACCATCCGGCCAACCCCTCGGGCTCCACGGCAGGCCGGGCGAAGTCAGGCACGCCTAGACCATCTCGTAGGAAGTCAGTCGCACCGCGAACCATCCAAGCGAGGCAGGCTCGCAAGTAGGCGTCCCGTTCCTCGCCAGGACATGCGATGGTCGCCACGATGTCGGGGTCGGGTTCGCCGGGCTTGTGCCAACGGATCAGCACCACCCGGTCGGCAGCGGCAGCATCGGGCACGCGCGGCTCGTCATTGGTCGCCATGGCCAACCAGACGCGCGGTTGCACCGTGAACGCGCGGCCATGCATGCGCTTGGTCGTGCGCGGGTCGCCACCCGACAACGCCTTAAGCAGCGGCCAATCGAGGTCAGGCGGCACCTCGGACGCATAGGCCAGCCGTGCCACGCCCAGCCCCGCCAATAGCTCATGCCCATGAGCCCCACGCCCATCCCCGGCCAGGGCTTCAGCAGGCAGCACAGCACCGAATCCACCGACAGCGGCAACACAGGATCGCAGCAGCGTCCCCTTTCCGTCCCCACCCGTGCCGACCAGCACCAGCAACTTGCGGTCGGGTGGAATGCCCACCAGCGAGGCGCCCAGGAATCGGCGCACCGTGTCGCCTCCCGGCATGCTGGCCACATGTTCGGCCACCGCGTCCCATAGGGGATGCCGCGCCGCCGGGTCATAGGCCACCGCGGCCCGATGCAGGAAGGCGGGCCCGTCTGGTGTCGCCGGGGCCATGGCGCCCGTACCGAAGTCGAGGCGCGCGCCAAGCACGGCCAATGCGCGCGGAGGGTCGAGCTGCGCCGGATCAAATTGCATTGGCTCGCGTGCCTGAAGCTGCGCCAGGATCGCGCGCATGGAGGCGGTCGATTCTAAGGCGCGCGCCGTCTTGAGGTCGAGCAGACCCGCCGCGATCATGCCGCCAGCCTCGGTGTGGATTGCAGCAGCAAGGGCCACCGGCACCGGCTCGGGCGCAGGCGCCCACATCGAACCATCCCAGCGCCGCCACCCGGTTGCCGGCCCCTCGGGCACGTAGCGCAGGGCGAGACGCAGCGCCCCACCGGCCAGCCTCTCGGCAAGTAGACGCTCAGATGCAAATGGAGCCGGCTCGGCGATGGCGCGCACTTCTGCCCGAACTGGTTCTACGTTGAGCAACCACCCACGCCCACGGTTCGGCGGCTTCTTATCCACCGATGCCAAGGCGTGCTCCAGGTCGGCCTGGGCCCATGGCGGGCTGGCCCGCTCTATGTTCCAGGCGCCCAGCGCCCGCCACAGGACGCAGCCGGTCAGATCGAAACCATCGCGTAGGACGCGCACCACCGCCACCAGTGTGGAGCTTCCGTTGTCCCCCTGCACTGATGCCCGCATGGCCCGCACGTAGGCCAGAGCACGGCGCTCCGCCTCGGCCTCGGGCATCTCACGCGGCGGATTGGATCGCGGTGGTATGATCGGAGCCGGCTCGGGTTCCGCCCATTGGTTGAGGTCGAAGGGTTCGGCCATCGGGTTGTGCCATGCCTCGGGATCGTGAGCCAGGAAGGCAAGGCGCGCGGCATCCTTGGCAGCGGGATCGTTCGTCAGGTTGAGAGCCGCCAGCCACCGGGTCACGGCGTGCCATGCCGCCGTGTAACGGCTGGGGTCGGGCACCAGCAGCCCAGGTACGCGCACCGCACCTTTGAGCCCGGCGCCCGAGGGACTGGCCCACAGGCACGCCAGCCACGGACAAGCGAGCAGACGGGCTCGCGCCTTGGCCATCCCGGCGGCGTCCATGTTGTCCAGGTCGATCTGAACCAGCCCAGAAGGATCGCGCCAAGCAGCGTTGGCCCGCCGGTCAAAGGTCCCGGCCAGCGTGACAGCGGGCAACCGCTTCTTGCGACCGTCAATGGCCTTCTTGCCAGCCGTCCCGCCCCCGGCCGCAGCAAAGGCGGCGCGGATACTCTCAGTGTCCTGGGCCAGACGATTTTCATCTCTTGGGCGGCCTGCATCTCGCAGCCACTCGATAATCCCGGACAAAGACATGTCCTCAGATGGATCGGTTACGGTTGCGCACGGGAATAATGTCAGCATTGGATTGAATGGCGTGGTCATTTAATCACTCCATCCTTCCGCATCTGACCGGCCGGGATCGAGCCAGTTGATTGAGATTCCCGTTCAACTGGATGCCCAGCGCCAGGGACTCGCGGATGGCGTCGTGCATGGCGGCCGCCAAGGCCAGATCGTGGGTGTTGTTCATGCGCTGCCACAGGTCGCCGCGCCGGCCTTGGCGGTCTGCTCGCTGAGCCATCGGTCCAGGTCTTCCACGCAATAAATTACTTTTCTCCCCGCATATCCATGGGGAACGCGCACGGCGCCCGTACACCGCCACGTCGCGAGGGTGGCGGGACTCACACCGAGGCGGCGGGCGGCTTCCTTTGTACCGACCGCGCCCGCCGTCTGCTCTTGGGCGCGGCCAAGCGAAGAAGCGGGCCTACGCTCAGCGGCCTGCGCGTCACGATCAGCCAGGGCCTCGGCCACGGCCCGGCGCACCAGCACGGCCAGGTCGTCGGCGTTAACGACAACTAAGGCTGTCATGACTCACTCCGCAGCACTGCTGCCAACCGATCGACCTCAACGTGGGCAATATGCAGTCGCGTTTTTTTTCCTGGTAGTCGAGTGGCTCGAAGGTGCCCTTGGGAAACTAGCCGAAGTATCGCTTCGGGACTGACTCCGACGACTCGTGCCGCACCGCGCGCCGACAGTTGCCGAACCGCTACGCACGCTATGATTTTGAAGTCTTTGTGGTCCATGCCGTCATTGTAAGTGCCGTAATACTTAATTTTCCTCCGTAATTAAGGACCTGAGCACTCCATGGCACGACCCAGCAAAGCCCAATCACTAAGACCAACTCTTGTCTCTGAAGTGAGGAATCATCTCGGTGTCGTGATCCGTAGGTATAAGATGTCTTGCCTTCCAGAATGGCAGGAAAGTGCCCGAAGAATTGAGCCTAACCTATGTAATGGAAATACTTTAGAGAAGGTGGCGAGAAAAGCTCGCGCTGCGATGCCATGCGATGCGATGCGCGAAATGATTGGTATAAAAAATGCCGAAATGGATCGTATCGTTCCGAGTTCTCCAATAAGCAACCGTCCCGTGGAAGAATTAAGGAAATTCCTAGTTGCGTCAGAGATATTTGACTGCGCAGTGCCCTCCTACTTAGTCACTGTGAGGCCTGCGGTGCGATGGAATGTGCACCGCCAAGTGCTGGGGGCGACATATCGATGGGTTGATGGTGGATTCGGCGTCCCTGAGCGTCGCATTGCTGATTGGGTCGGGGCTGTTTTATGCAAAGCGCGCAACGGCTGGACTCAACTCCACGTTCCTGCTCTTTCCGATGCTGAAATTGAGCGTATTTCTCGTAAAATAGGCGTGAATCATGTGTGGGTGAAGCATGGCGGTTGGGAACATGCGCCGGATTGGCTTGGCCCCTGGATCGAATGGGCCAAGAAAACATTTCCCAGCACTCCTCCTCAGCGCAGCCCGGCCGACGACGCCCTCGATGCGCTTCTAGCCGAAGGCTCAGCGGAACCTGGCGCCAGCAGGAAACGAGGTCGTCCCCGCACCATAATGTTAAGTGCACCTTCGGCATCGAATGGCTTGCCCGGTGACCCTCGACCACCACAGGAAGTAGTTAGCAGCGGTCGAGCTATCCCACGGCGTCCTCGGCGCGGGCGCGGCGCGCTGCCCCCCCTACCGTCGCGCCTGAGCCAGAAGGCAGGCTACACTTGGGAGAGCCACTGGACGGCATTCCTGGACTGGTGGGCGAAGGGGCAGGCAGCACGGCGTTCGGCTCCTGACGCAGACGGCGCGAGTGTTCGGCTGTTGGTGGCTCGATCATTCGCCCGTGTAACGGTGCGCGAACTTGCCGCCGCCATTGGCGTCACGCCAGGAGCAATCACCCAGGCCGAAAGGCCGCGCGCCAAGGGGATGCCCTACGAAAAGCCAATCGCGCTCAAAACCAGAAAAAATGCAGCAGGAGAACTGTTTAAACGAAGACGCAATAAGTCGGGGAAACTGTCGCGCGAACGACTGGAAAAGGCTGCCGTCGTTCTCAAGGTGCCGGCGGCATGGCTGCTTGACGGAATCACGCTTAATCGTGCCGGGCAGCTGGAAATTCCCCCATGGATCGCGCCATGGGTTGCTGAATAAGTTCAGGATTAAGCCCGATGTTCACTCATGCGAGCTAATCTGAAAAACACTTGAGCTGCGCATCCTGCGCATCCTGATAGAAAATAACCTGTATACGGGTTGCCATGTCGTCACTCAAGTCGAACAACTGCTTGCGAGCGGTGACGGGGATCAAGATGGCCGAGGCGTTTTTCTCCACGGCGATCTCGACCAGGCTGACCGGATTGTGCAGCGGTTCGATGCTGCCGCCCAGGTTGACTTCGCCCACGATCACCAGGCCGCCGCGAAGGCTGCGTTTTAGCAGGGCGCTGCTGAGGGCGACCAGGGCGGCGACGCCAAGCTTGCAGCCGCTCTTGGCGGTGTCGAAGCTGCGCAGTTGCACGCTGAACTCATGGCTGCGGGGATCCTTGTCGCCCACCAGCTGCTTGGCGCGGGCGTAGAGGTTTTGTTCGGCAAAGCCCATCGACTCCTTGAAGGCGGGCGGGATGGGCTTGTTGAGGATCTTCACCCCGCTGCCGGGGCCTTCGTTGACCTCGATGCGGAACAGGCCGGGGTGCTCGTCGTGGCCGCCAGGACTGATGCACCACACCTGTCCGGGCTCCAGCGGGTCGCTGCCAATGCCGCCGTCGCTGTGTAATTCGGGGGTACTGACGAACTTCTCGACGCCATCCATACCCATGACGTAGCTGAAATGCGTGTTGCGGAATTCAGCTGCGCCGATGCGTTTCTGCTGTTCTTTCACCCGGCGGCGGACCTCCAGGGCAAGGCGCACAGCCCATTCCAAGTCCTCATCAGGGACCGGGGCATTGGGATCAGGGTGGATCAGCTTCATCAGGCCGCTGATGGTCTTGTTCACCGCGGTCAGGTCGCGCCCGCTCAGGGCGCCACCGAACTGCACGCGGCCTTGGACCACGCCCATGCGGCCGATGCCGCGCTGGCGCGTCCAGCACTCGGATAGGAAGTCGCTGACCAGGCCGAAATGACTGGTCAGGGTGGTGGCCGGGTTGACCTTGGGGATGTCCCAACCTGCGATGAAGCTGTGGATACGATCCATGAACGCCGTGTCATCGCGCATTTCCGGTGGCAGCGGGCCAAGTAGATGCCCGACGCGCTGTTGGTGTTCCACGTCCACATCGAAATTGCCGACCATGACCACGCCACCCTCGGCGCGGATGCTCTCGCGGCCGCGGCTGAACTCGCCAGCCTCCATGTACCCCTTGAGGATGTTCACCCCGTCCTTCTGGTCGAAGCTGATGCCAGAGACCTCATCAAAGCACACTGCATCATACTGGCAGACCAGGCCGCGCTTGCCGTTCTGCATGTTTACAAACAATTGTGCGACGGTGGCCTTGCCGCCGCTAATCAGATGGGCGTAAGGGCTGATCTGCTGGAACAGATGGCTTTTGCCGGTGCCGCGTGGGCCCAGTTCGACCATATTGTAATTGCGCTCGACGAAGGTGACCATGCGCAGGAGCAACATGTCCTGGGCGCGCTGACTCAGGGCCTCGGGCTCCAGTCCGACCGACCGCAGCAAAAAGTGCGTCCATTGCTGCGTGGTGAGCTTGGCGCGGCCGGCGTAGAGCTGGGGCAGGACATCGCGCTGGGAGAGCTGGATGCCGCGCAGGGCCGCCACGCTGAAGGGCCGGCCGTTCTTCTCGGCGGCGATGGCCCCGTCGTATTCCAGGGTGACCTCGGCATAGAAACCGCCGGTCAGCATGCGTTCGTTGTCGCTGACCAGCTTCTCATCGATGCGGACATCATTGAGCTGCAAGGACGGCAGTTCGACGAGATAGCAGTCGTTCTTCGTATCGAGGCGGGCCTTGATGATGTCGATGAGCTTGATGCTGCCATTTTCGCGGGCCCGGGACTTGAACAGCTCCTGCTCGCCGGCGCGGCAGGCGCGGTCGGAGAGCTGGTTGGTGACGATCTTCAGGCCGTTCTCGATCTCCAAGGGATCGGTGGTGGCGCAGTAGCGTCCCAACAGGAACTCGACCACATAGGTCGGCACCGGGTAGTGACCCTTGAACTGCCGTACCAGATCCTTGCGGACGACATAACCATCAAATGCGGCCGTGGCCACAGTATCAAGGGCGTCAATCGTCATGGCGGGTTGCTGACTCATGCGTTGTCCTCTTCACTGATGGTGACCAGCCGCTTACCCAGCACCGTGCCGCTGGCTTCGCAGACGACGATGGCCGCTGATTGGCCGATATAGGCATCATCTGGCACCAGCAATCGGACTTCGGCCGGGTCGCGGGTGATGGGGGCGCCCTGCTGGCTGATCGTAGTGGCAGCGTCGCCGGCTTTCACCCGAATGGTGACGATGCTGCCAATTGGGGCGCCCTCGATGCGGACCACGGCGATTAGACCCTTCCAGGCACAGCCACGAATGCGCACCTGGGCAAGCCCGGCCGACGAACGTCGCACGACCAAACGGGGCAAAATGCATTCTTGCAGGCTCAGGCCGCCATGGGCATAGGCCTTGCCGGCAATGAAAGAGCTGCACCCCGGCGCCATGGCGATGGCCACAGTCGGGTTCCAGGCCCACGGCGAGACCGGGCCCTTCCAGGCGCTCAGGTCGTTGCCCGCTTTTACCACTGCTGCCCGGCTCCAGCGGGTTTCCGACAGGTAGGCCGGCATCGTATGCTTGGGCAGGCCACCAGGGACCAACATCCAGCCATGGTCTGTCGTCACGACCACCTCTGCCCAGCCCGCGGCCAGCAGGTCCGCGATACGCTCCCGTAGGGATTCGATCTCTTCCGTGATGCGGCGGCAAAGCTTAACCTCTTCGGCGTGGCCGGCGTGGTCAAGGGTGCCGTGCTCGGTCCAAGCGCAGCCGGACGGATCGCCGGTTGCCGTGCGGCCCAGCACCTGCACCCGGTTGGCCTCCAGCAGGGACTTGAATCCGTCACTAGTCAGAAGCTTGCCAGTGGCAGCGATGCTGGGGGCGAAATCGGCACCCACGTCATCGCCGCACAGCACGCCGCGAAGTGCGCCGCTTGCTGCTCCGGCCTCGTGCAGGCGTGGCCTGGGGGTCGGATCCAAAGGCGCTTGGGCAGGCTTGGCAGTAGCCGTGACCGTAGGTAAGGCAGCGTAGCTCCAACCCGGATCGACGACCATGCCGGCATCCCGCAGGGCGGCCACCAGAGTCTGGCCGACATCATAGCGTAAGCCGTCCGCGAACAGGATGCAGCGGCCGTCGACCCGAGCGACCGGCTCGGCCGGAATCGGTGCGGCTTGGAACCGGGCGGCGAATGCAGCGTTCACCCGGTCGAGCCATTCCGGATAGATGGCCTGGATGACCGCAGTGATCAGGTCCAGATCGGCATCCCGCCGGACTGCCTGCACCGCGCGGGTGACGGCGGCATCCACCTGCCAACCGTGATCACGGTAGGCCGCAGTGATGCTCGCCAGGTCCAGGCCGGGCAGACCCGCCGGGATCAACGTGGCGGCAGCGGCCAGGTGTTCCAGAGCGGCGGCCATAGGTGCCTGACCCAGGGCAGACCATACCCAGGCTCGACGGGGGCCGTGTTCCTGCTCCAATTCGACCACGCGGGTACAGGCCAAGTGCGCTGCCAGCTTGGCCGCTACCCCAAAGGCCGTCCGCAGAGCGGCTTCCCCGTCATCGTTGTCCTGAGGCCAATGGGGATCCAAGGTCAGCATCATCTGCGACGGCTTGGACTGCCGCAGGGCCTGTGGAATATCTGCATACTGCCGTGGTGCCGCGGCGAAGCGGCGCCAGATCAGATCCCAGGCGCCTTGAGCGACACCCAGCAGGCGGGCCGCCTCTAGGCGGGCGTCGGCGCTGTTCGGATCGAACCGATAGTCAGCCGTGCAGCGGGCAACGAACAGGGACCAGTCATTGCCGGCCCATAGCTTGCGTTGTCCCACCGGATCGTTGAGCCACAGCAACAGGTGGTGGGCAGTATCGCCGTGGGCGAGGTCCTGAAAGTCCGAGGCCTCCAGCCGCTTGCCCATGAACGGCGCCACCGGCGCATGGGCAAGGCGCAGCAGCGCATGGGTGATGGCGCTCTGCGTCGCCTGATCTTTGGCCACATCCAGGCCCAGGCCGTATTCAGGGTTCACCAGAAAGGCGTATACCGTCCAGTCGGCACCGCCGCGCTGAATAAAGGAAACACCGCGAAATTGAAGTTCGGCCAAGGGTTGGAGCGCCTGCGGACACTCTTCCATGGCCCGCAGGTCGTGGCGATGGATGCCCGGCAGATAGAGAATGGGCACAATGCCTGCATCGGGCCGGTACTGTTCCGGAATGGCACCAGCGATCAGGGTTTTCAGGTAGATCGCCGGGCCAATACGTGTGGCCGGATCGTAGGTGCCCAACGTCAACAGATGTGGCAGGTCGGCACGCATGTGCGCAACCAGTGGCTCCCACTGACGATCGCCATCGGTCCACAAGATCGCCGCGGGAGCGATCTGATCGTTACTGTTGAACGTGGTGCCGGCCTCGCGCAGGACCTGCTTCAGGCGATGGAGCAGAGTACTCATGCCGGGGACTCCAACCAGGATAACCAGGAGGCGAAGTGTGGGCAGCGATGACGCATGGTGTCTAGTCCAATGCGCTGAGCGACCTTGAGACCATCCGTGGTTTTCGTGTAGCGGGGTAGTACCGCCAGGATGCGCTTGGATGGGGCTGTGGTAGGTCCGTCGTTGATGGTTTCTGGCGCCTGGCTGGCCACCAACTGCTCAAGTGTCCTCACCGCCTGGTCACTGGCGGGCAACACTCCGAAGGCAGTAGGCTCTGCCAATAACAGGGCCTCGAACTCGTGCAGGCACAGGTGGGGCCGGATGCGGCGTAGTCGCTGATCGTCCTGGAATGCGAGCTGCATAGCCGACTCGATACGCTGTACCCGGGCCGCGGCATCCCCGATGCGGTTGCCCTGCTCGGGAAAGGACGGCTTGAGGCCGTAGAAATCCAGCATGGTGGTGACCCAGACCTCATTATCCTTACGCGCATGATTTATGAGCATTTTGCGCACGAAATCCCAGTGCTTGATACCACTGATGGACATTGCGCTGATGTCGGTCCCCTGCTGTCCGAGATGAGCGCCCAAAACATGCCTGACGAACAGCTCCTCGGTCGGCCCCTCGCAGACTACAATGATGCGCGTCATGGCCGGCCGCCCAACAGGTTCAT
>Ga0163144_10028769_pt1 | contig 10701 bp, 7 predicted proteins | sample OliLak19BULKMAT1_FD_123175 | JGI IMG/M metagenome (GOLD analysis project Ga0163144, IMG submission 123175) | Freshwater microbial mat bacterial communities from Lake Vanda, McMurdo Dry Valleys, Antarctica - Oligotrophic Lake LV.19.BULKMAT1 | ecosystem: Environmental > Aquatic > Freshwater > Lake...
AAGTGATTCTGACTATCTTTAAAACGTGCTGTTATCTCTGTTGCTAGTGGGAACCACGCTTTAATTTCTAATCCTGGCGTTGGTTGAACTATGCCGAGGAAAATAGTATCTGGAAAGCCCGGATCTTGCCTATGCCACTTTCCAAATTCAGCGAACTCATTTTGTTGATTCAAGAATTCAACGGTGTTAAATTCGATTAAATTTCCCACTAAGGGCGAAAGCTTTGAGATAACTTTAGACAGGTTCACCGCTGCATCTACGGTAACAGGTTTAGATACATCTAAAACGTCGAAAGTGTGACCCGATAAACGATCGAGATATTGGGATACGAGTCTGATGACATCTTGTGTATTCATATCTTACTGTCACAAGATGCTTCAGATATTTTTTGTGAAATTCCCCTAATAATGTCGCAAGGATCTACACCAATTGCATGGGCAACTAACAGAAACTCAATTACATCTAACCGTCGTTCACCGTTTTCATATTTGGCTACGAAAGACTGGGGCTTTTTAAGAGATTTAGCAACAGACTCCTGAGTTAGTTGCGCTTCTTTACGAGCCGCAATCATATAGCAACGGAAGGTTTCATATTCATCGCTAAAAGCAGATTTCATTATACTTTGGGTTTAGCACTGCATATTCCCTAGATATAATAAACCTATTTTCGGATAATCCCAAAATAGGATATTTAGCTATAAAAACTCTAGTAATGAGAATTGAACAGCATTAATAGCTATCCCGATACCGGCAGCCATCTCTACTTGCGGCCGTCGGTGCTACCATAATTTTTCTTGTCGTCTTTCGGCTTAGCCACACCATCAGGTTGTTTCTTGGGCTTTTTGACTTCTTTATTGCTTTTTCTTTCTTTTGACATAATGATTCCTCAATTTTTCCTCAGCATAACATAGATTGAAACATCTGCCTAGCCGCAATTATAGCGGGTTACGTCAAACGGATTTTAGAACGTATCCGGTCAATTACCCTGAATCAAATATGTTCGATCGTTCGGACTTCAGTCCGAACGATCGAACATATTTTACTACTCTGTTTTCAGCGGCGACGCTCTGACTCACTGTTGGTTTTTCATATAATCTTGGGTAGATCATCAACTAGGTTTTGAACACATAGCATCTACCGTTAGGTATATCTACAAATCCCTAATCGCTATATAGCGGTTCTCAAAAATATGAGGTATGCCAAATTCTGCGACGATCAGGTTTTCGCACGGAGGCCGTCTTTACCTCCAGAAACCTCAGAAAGCCTATAGGCACTTGCGATTCCCAATTCCCAATTCCCAATTACCCATTACCCATTACCCATTACCGGACATACCTCACCTTTACGAGAAAGGCTATAATGTCGGAATAATGTCGCAAATTACTTTTAACCGGACACTTTTGATGTGGCAGTCTGAAACCATTGATTTACCGGAAAGCCTATCGTGTGCCTCGCCCCGCGTTGCCTTCGTACCCCCCCTGAGCCCCTGATTCTATGGTTGACCATCAAAAATAGTCCGAAGTGTTGCAAAAAGAACCAAGTATATTGAAAAATATAAAGCAATACGGTTCACTTAACATTATTTATGCCCCGGAGATCCCCCTAAATCCCCCTTAAGAAGGGGGACTTTGAGAGCATTCTTGTCCCCCCCTTGTTAAGGGGGGTTAGGGGGGATCTCTCTTAAGTGAACCGTATTGAAATATAAAGTTAATTTTAAGCTTTCTTGAAAGTGCGATCGCGTGCGATCCATTCGATATAAACTATTTATCAAGAGTTCGTATTTCTAGATAAATTTTCGCTATTAGGAATCAGACCCCTATGGAAGTAACCGAGCTGCTCAAAGACTACGAAAATGGCAACAGAGACTTTGCTGGCGCCGACCTCAGCGGAGCAAACCTCAGTGGAGCTATGTTGGTTGGCGTAAACCTTTCGAGAGCAAACCTGTCGGGAGCTAATCTGAGTCGGGCGCATCTGACCAAAGCAGAACTCAACGACGCAAACCTTTACAGGGCAAATCTGAGTTTTGCCAAAATGGGCCAAGCCAGACTAGCGGACGCAGAGCTTACCAAAGCCAATCTCAGCGGAGCTTTCCTCGTCAAAGCAAAACTCCCCAGGGCAAAGTTGAGTGGCGCCCAACTCATCGGTAGCAACCTGCGGAGCGCCATCCTCTGGAACGCCAATTTGTGTACAGCCGACCTGCAATTCATCAACCTGCGGGGTGCCAACCTCACGGGAGCCAACCTCAACTGGACAAACTGCGGAGGGGCCAAACTCAGCGGTGCAAAGCTTTTTGGCGCTCAACTAACAGGCATCTATCTCAGGAAAGCTTACATCAATGGCATCGACTTGAGCAGGACGGATCTCAATGGCGTCAACCTGAGCGAAGCCAAACTCAACGGGTTCAACTTGGAAGGCGCGAACTTGTTAGCTGCCAATCTCAGCGGGGCTCAGTTGCGGGGCGTCAAGTTGATGGGAGCAGATTTAACCAGGGCAAATCTGGTGGGAGTTTCTTTGGTGCAGGCAAACCTCGATTGGGCTAGGCTGTGCTATGCAGACTTGAGCGAAGCCGACTTGAGCGGGGCAACGTTCACGGGAACCAACTTTGAGGGTACTCAGTTAGCCGGATCAACAATGCCCCCATCTTTGAGCAATGATGTCTACTTAACTGCAGCACGTGGTGTAGCAGCTTAGGCAACGTCAAAAATAAATTTCGCATCCGAGTGGACGACTGTCGCATTGGTTTAACTTTTGATGCAGACATCATTACTTTTGTGAGAGTGTTGCACCGGCAAGAAATTTACTAATATTTGCGAGAGTTTGTAGCTTCACAATTGAACTCACCCGATTAATTTCGCGACTCGCAAAGCAGAGGTAATGGCTCCTTCGTGCAAACCATCCCCCAAATAAGCTCCCGCATGATAAGTGTTGTTCTCGCCATTAGTCTCGATAACTTCATCTCGATATCGAAAAGACTCGACAGTGTACAGCGGCGTGTGATGTTTCTGAATATGAATAATGTGCTTTTGGGCGATCGCCTCATCAAGTCGAAATGCTAAACTATACTCTGGCGGTGACGAAATGCCGCAAAGCTGATTCAAGCTCGCATTATAGCCCCATCCCTTCTCCGTCTCGAAAAAATCAAATTCTGACAATTTGCGGATACCATAGCGATCGTACATCGAAGTATCCGAATGCAGCACAGTCGTGGCATAATTAGCTTTCCACGCCGAAAACCGCTTCGTTTCCGCATCCGTCGGGTCAGCCAACAGCCTCATCACTTGGTCTGGCGGCATCGCAAAAACCACCTTATCAAACTCCCGAATCTCCCCATTAGAAAGCACAATTTTTACAGCATCAGCACTTCTAAAAATATTGGCAATCTCCACATTCAGCAGTATATCACCCTTAAACCGCTCCAGAATCTTTTCAATGTAAGAATACACACCACCTTTAATCCTCACCCAATTGACCAAGGCATAATCGCACAAAACAGGCATCGCCAACTCTGCCGGAAAATCGTCAAGCAATTCAAACGGTATCGAGTAGCTGTACATCGTCAGCAACTTCAGCCAATCGTTGCGGATGCACGAACTTTTCAAAATCTGAGAAAGCGCGATATCGTAGAAATCGTGCTGTTTGGCAAACCGCATTTTTAAAATAAATCCAGCCGAACGAGCGTAGAGACTATCGAGCCGCAAATACTCGATCAGGCGTTGGATTCCCGTGAAATTCTTTTTGATTGAAACCGCAGACAAAAAGTAACTGCCATCTTTAAGAAACAGCGCTGAACCAATCTGCACAGGTTCTAATTCAACGCCTAGCTCCTGCATCAAAGCAACGAAATTGTAAAACACAGTGGGAAATTCCAGCACCCCATTTTCTAATATTTCATTGCACTCAGATTGATTGGGCTCGACATTTTTGTTGAGCGTCCGAATGTGTCCGCCCAAAATCGGCTCCCTTTCCAAAACAGTGACGTGATGTCCCTGTTTATCCAGCCAGTAGGCTGTCGCCATACCGCTAGCTCCACCCCCAACAATTGCAATTCTCATAGTTTACTCCTAAATTGATAGAAGACTGGGCGGTTTCAACCGCGTCTATACAAACAAAACCCGCCTCCGCGGGTTGAAGAACTGTGCGGTTAAAATTACGTTATTTTCTTCAGTCCGCGGAGGCGGACATCGTTTTTGTAGACGCGGTTTCAACCGCCGTCTTATCTCAGCCTAAAATCGCATCACCGGATAAACGTTGATAAAGCAGCGCCCCCGTCCAAAATGTCGGCGCAAAGCCTGGGTAGCCCGAGGAAGCGTTGCAGAAATAGAAATTGTTGAGGGATGTTTCGTGATTTAGCCGATCGACCCCCATGTTTTTCGGCGTCAGGATAGAACCGTAGGAATTGCCGTTAGGACACCAGCAAAAGCGCTCGTTAGTGGTAGGACTTCCGGTAATATGAAAAACCATGTGTTTGCGGAAATCGGGAACATAATGTTTTTCAACTACGTCTAAAATCGAGTCCAGAATCTCCTGTTTCTTCTGCCTGTAAGCTTTCCTATCGCTCTCCCAAAGTTGCTTAAAATAACCATAATTAGCAACAGTCAAAAATTCAACAATTTGACAATCTTCTGGACAATCCCGCCGCGCTTCTGTCAAAAAAGTTGGCGTTGTAATTGCAAAACTCGGATGAGAAAAATCATTTTTGTTATACATTTGAGCAAAAGCTTCATTCAGATCCAAGTGTTCGGAATGAAACGTATTCCACTTGCCAAATCCATAGTCTCGGAGGTCGATATCTTTGACAACACAGTACACCATGTAGTTAGATGCAGAATACTCATAGTTGAGTTTCCGCCGCACTGTTTTAGAGAACTGTTCCTCTCCAATCATCTTAGCCGCTCGTTTGGGGTCAAGGTTGCAAATCACCGTGTCGCCCGTGAATTCATGGGTTTGATGCGTAGTCAAATCCATCGCTTCAACTCCCGTGACAGTTCTATCTGTTACCCTAAAATTCGTAACTTCATGATTTAGTAGAACTTTCCCACCGTTAGATTCAATGACTTTAACTAAAGAATTGATGACATCTTCAAAATGCTGCGTCGGGTAAAATGCACCTTCTTGATAGCCTCGAAACAAGGCAATCCAAGCATAGAAAGAAAGCTGGTTAGGAGGGAGCAAAAAGTCGGGCCATTGCAGGGCTAATAGGGTTTGGGCGGCTTGCGGGAGTTGGAACTTGTCGAAAACGTCCTGAAGTGTACTATTGAGGTGTTGGATGGCGCAGAATACGTCACCGAAGTTTTTGAGCAATTCAATTGGTTTGACGGGAGGAGCGAGTTTTCTGAGTCCCGCGCCGGTTTGCTCGACTTCGTTGACGAATTTGCGAATTCTCTCGCTGGCTTCGGGAAACAGCGCCGACAATCTGCGGATTAGTTCCTCTGGTTCCGAGGGAATATCCAGTGCGTACCCAGGCATTCTCATGTGGTCGTAGCCATTCGGATCGTACCGCTCAAAGGTGACATCGCGATCGAGATTGAGTTTTTTGAGCACTCGATTGACTGTATGTCCTTCGCCACAGTCCCAAACGTAGTGAAATTGAGCATTAAACGTGTATTTTTTGGCCATTGTAAAGGTGTGGCCAAAGCCTCCGGGATGTTCGTGCGCTTCGAGGATGTGTACGGTTTTGCCGGAATTGGCCATCAAGGCTCCGAAAACCAGTGCTGATAAACCACTGCCGACGATGAGGTAATCTGTTTTCATGGGACATTTCCTCGATCGATTTAATCGGGCGATTCGGTGTCTATCTAAACTAACTCTAAATTCTGAGGAAAGTGTGAAGTCAAGCAACAGCATTGCTGGGCGCGCTGGCTCAAACATTGTATTAAAGCCGTTTTGCGGTTGCTATTAAGATTAATTAAGATCGGACGTAAGGTTGAAACCGCGTCTACAAAAACGATGTCCGCCTCCACGGACTGAAGAAAATAATGTAAAACGTAATTTTCACCGCCTGTTCTTCAACCCGCGGAGGCGGGTTTTGTTTGTATAGCCGCGGTTGAAACCGCTCGGTTTTTTTTCCAGTTCACCCCACAAGGAAAAAAACCGAGTTTATACCTTCGTATGTAAGCCTTAAGGTATAGAGTAATCTACCTAATTAGGATGATATTAATTAGATATCCTATCGCTTATTTGTGCGGCACAATAACATCAAAAAAAGCGTCATCTAAATCATAACCAAACATCTGCGACATCGCCATCAACTTCGATTTACTGGGAATTCCCTGCTGGTTCAACCAATCAGTCAACACAAAAATTTTGCTCATCAAAAACATTTCCAAAGCTTCAGGATTGTACTGAATACCTTGGGTGCGGTGGAACTGGTGCGGCACCAACATCGCTGCATAGCGGGCCAATTCTCCGGCTTTCCAATCCAGCAAAAATGGCAGCCAAGGATAACAAGCATCTAAGCGAATAAACCACAGCCGCACTTCGGGAATTTCCGAAATTTCTCGCGGATCTAATTCTTCGCGCGGATACTCAATTTCAAATTGTACCTGTTGTTCGTTTTGGGCGATCGCCCCTGCTTGCAGCCACTCTTCAATCACAGTCCGCACTGGGGATAAATCTAAGCTGTTTATGCGATCGGCATCTATCGCTATCATAATACTCATAAAAAGTCAACCTTATAGCATTAAGTTTTATCTATAATACCACCAATCACCAATTAGCAATTACCAATTATCCCAAATCCGACTGATTCATCTCAATCCCTTCAATCCCGTACATTGCCCGTTGCCCGTTGCCCTCTTCCTTCTTCCTTCTTCTCATCACCCATTTTTCCCAAACTTGCTATCTTGCAAAGAATTACCAATTCCCTGGATAATTCCCCGCCCGATCAAACCAATTCCCCGCCCTATAACCTGAGTCAAAACGTAAACAACAGCCGCACCCAACAGCGAAATAACCGCGCGAACTCTAGGTGCGATCGCATCCCTCGTTTCCAGCACCAAAGTCAAGGCTAACTGCCACCCAGAAAGCTGTGCTAACTCCAGATTTCTCGGAGCATAAATAGAAATTTTCTTAATTCCCGAATCGCCCAAAACAAACAGCCAAAACCTGCTTTCAAAAATAGCTTTCGGTTCCACCAAATATCTATCCCAGCTATATCTCCACGACAAATCATTCCGAAATCTCTCAATTTCTCGCGTCGAAATCAACTTACCATCGTAAAAAAATTGCTTGATTTCTTCAATATTTGCCAAATTATTTAGCAGAGGTTGTACCACTCCGCTAGCAACTTGAATTGCCAAATTTTCCAACAAAGCTTCAGCTCGCTGCATTGCTTCCGGGCTGCCAGCAACACAAGAAACATTGTCAACTGTTAGAGGAATTTCAAATAGCAAATGTGCAAAAAAATCAACTGTCATCGGTATTTTGTCAAGGATTTCTGCTGCAACTACATCAGCATCTGCCAGCAGCATCGGCACAACTTCTACGCCGCTGCCTGCCAAGAGATAAGCCGCGCTTCCCCCTTGACTTTCTTCCAGTTTTAAGCTTGCTTGACTGCCATCAAAAACCAGATTTTCTTTCGTTTGCAGTGTATAGTATCTGCCAAAAAAATCTATGATTGTCGCCTCCCACAAATTCCGTAAAATAGCAGGCATTTTTTGCGACAATTGAGTTTGCTGCACTTGCGAAAAGCGCAATTCTTCCAGCAAATCCTTTAACTTCCGCAGGATGGAACTCATCAATTCACGCTTTTTGGGCGATCGCAAAATATCGATTTCCAAAGGCACGCCAGTCAAATTCACCAAATCAAACTGCAATTTAGCTGCCGCCGAGTCAAACAAGCTACCTTGCCAATTAGTTGCAACCACCAAAGATTCAGCCGAAACTTGGGAATTCACTAATTGCGATTGAGAATTATTTAACAAATTCTCCCGTCTTCCTTCTGCCTCTGCCTTCTCCCCTCTTCCTTCTTCCTTCTTCCTTCTTCCTTCTTCCTTCTTCCTTCTTCCTTCTTCCTTCTCCCCTTTTCCTTCAAATAATAACTGACTGACAATCCAACGAGCTGCGAGCAATTCTCGGCGGCGCCCGCTGAGTACAACCCCATCTAAAATAGAGGGCAAATCTGTCGGAGCTGCGGCTCTGATATCTTGCAAATCAGCTTGGACAACCGCCAAAGTTGCATCTATTTCTCGTAGTCCAGACTGACAAAAATAAGCCAGCATTTTTTTGTGTACTGGCGTATCAATTGTCGAATTATCTGCATTTTTATCTGCAATTGCTGCGGAGTTTTCTACTGTTTGAACCACCGCTGCATTTAGTTCTATTTCCGAGTTAGCGGCCGCATCCGTCGCCCAATAAGTGAGATCAGATGCCACAGCGCGAATAGCTTCGATTGTCAGAGAAATATCTCTACCTTTAGGACAATAGCCATTCGCGCCCGTCGCCTGTAACTCCGCCAACAGCTCTGCTGTCAGCGGCCCGCCTAGCAGCAACAGGGGCAGGTTGGGGTACAAACTTTTGAGTTCGCGACAAAATGCCAGCGCCTCTGTTTGACCCGATCGCAAATTTAGGGTCTCAACAGCCAAAATTACCAAATCTGCGGGCTTCTTGGCTGCTCCAGAGTCGATCGAGCGAGCTTCTAGAACCCGCAAAGCCTCGGTTGCGGTTGAAATCTCTGCAACAACTTGCAAGTCTGGATACTGCTCGCAAGCAACTCGCAGCCCCAGCCGGAAAATGGGGTCGCCCTCGATCGTCAGCACTTGGAAATTACTCACTTGATTTTAGATTTTAGATTTTAGAGACCGATCGCGCGAACACCCAATTACTCCGGGAGCAAATTAGCATCAGGAGGCCCAGCCGATTCAGGAATCGAGGGCGGCGCGGGTTCCGGAGCCGGAGCCGGAGGAGCAGGTTCCGGAGCCGGAGCCGGGGCCTCTTGTCTCGCGGGCGGATAGTAAGGTTCCGGCTCCCTCGCGGGCGGATAGTAAGGTTCGGGAGCCGGCTCTCTAGCAGGCGGATAGTAAGGTTCCGGCTCCCTAGCAGGCGGATAGTAAGGTTCCGGAGCCGGGGCCTCTTGTCTGGCAGGCGGATAGTAAGGCTCTGGCTCTGGCGCGTACTCCTCCTGTCGCGGAGCTGGCGCGTACTCCTCCTGTCGCGGAGCTGGCGCGTACTCGCGAGCGGGTTCCGGCGGCGGCGCACTGTTGGCTCTGAGTTCAGCACTCCAGCGCCCGATCGCACCTGCAGCCTCTGAATACAGCGCCCTACCGTAACCGATTTGGGAAGCCGTATTGATCGCCGCTCCTAGACTCCCTTGAGATGCCAATTCCGCAGCTCGATCGAGAATCGGTCTGTCTTGAGCAACTTGCAGTTCGCTCACCCACTGATAGACATTATCCTGAGCTTTCGCGTACAAAGTCCTACCGCTCTTAATTGCCGAAGCTTTTTCAATAGCAGCACTAAGTTTTCCTTGCTTCGCCAGGGCGATAGCTACATCCAAAAAAGGCTGATCTTGAATAACTTCTATGCGTTTCGTCCACTGAGCCAAGAGAGTTTGCGCCTCTATCCTGCGGGGGCGGTTTTGAGCAACCAGGAGTAGCTGAGCCATGCCGCCCTTGAGTCCTTCAACCGTTTGCGCTTCTGCCAACTGCTTCGCCAGAGTCAGAAAAGATTGGTCTTCGATCCGCTGAATTTCCCGGCGCCAAGCAGCCACCAAAGTTTGAGCGTGAACCCGCCGTGGTTGCTTAAGTCCGATGGTTTGCGCTTGCTCTATCGCGAGTCCAAACGTCCCTATCTGACCAAAACTAGCGATCGTGCTCGCCACTTGCAGACGCAGCAAATCTTGAAACTGCACCTGCAAATTTTCAATTTGAACTTGAGCTTGCTTGTACAGAGGGCGACCCGGAGCAATTTGGCTAGCAGCCCCCTGCCCTTCCAGCAAGCTAAAAATGTGTTGTGGCAGCGGAGTTGATATCGACTGGTTCCACGTCACTGCCTGAGCCCTACCCAACTGCATCAAATCTTGAGCTTCCGCAAACAGCGGGGAATCCTGCGGCACAACAGAAGCAGCCTCGATCGCCCCCGGCAGGTCTTTCGCCCCCAACCGCTTAGTAGCCATTGCCAGCAAAGTCCGGCTCCATCCCTCAATTTCCTTTTCAGCTTTAGCGCGGGCAAAAAGCTGCGAGTCTATTTTGCGAGCCAGGACTATCGCCTCAGCGAACTTTTGCGGAGTCTCGTCCTTCGCCAAATCTCTAGCCTCTTGCAAGCGCTGCCAGCCGTTTCTTTCCAAAGAAATCTGCTGGATCAGCTCGTTGTAACGCTTCTGACTCCAGAAAATATTTTCCAGCTTAAATAGAGCTTGAGCATAATCCCAAGCCTTCCTTAAATCCTCACTTTTCAAAGCTGCTAGGGCTGTATCGTAGAGTTTTTGGCCCTCCTGCCAATTTTTTTCCCAAGCAGTCACAGCCTCCTGTACATCTGGGTAAGACGGACTGGTTTTGGGAATTTTCGCCACAATCTCCAGAGCTCCCTTCAAATCCCCCAGCTCAATTTTTGCCCTGGCAAAACCCAGCATGGCTTTCGACCATTCCCCGATCAAATGTTGACCTTGCGAGTATAGCGGATGTTCTTTCGGCCAAGCCTGCACCAATGCCATTGCCGATTCTAGCTGTTCTAGCTTCCCCGACTTAGCCGCTTGTTGAGCGCAGTA
>Ga0163144_10028770_pt1 | contig 10701 bp, 11 predicted proteins | sample OliLak19BULKMAT1_FD_123175 | JGI IMG/M metagenome (GOLD analysis project Ga0163144, IMG submission 123175) | Freshwater microbial mat bacterial communities from Lake Vanda, McMurdo Dry Valleys, Antarctica - Oligotrophic Lake LV.19.BULKMAT1 | ecosystem: Environmental > Aquatic > Freshwater >...
AATCGTGCTTGCGCTTGATCGGCTGACCGGGCGGGAATTGATTGGCAGCGACCGCACGTTTGAGACCAACTATGCCCAACGGATCATCACTACGCCTGCCGAGTCTGAGGCTTTTGCTGCCGCAATTGGCTTTCCGCATCACGGCATCATCGTCATGGACGATGTCGGGCGAATGCCGATCAACAAGGATATCGCTGATCCCCGGCAATTGCGCGATCTTGCTGGCCGCGCGCTCAGGGCCAATCGCAGGGTCTGGCTTGAAACCGACATGCGCGCGCACCGCAACCCGACACGTATGGCGTCGATCGCCCGCGCCGCTGGGAACCTTGGGACGATCTGGGCCGCCCGCTGCCCGCGCTGCGCGCAACCGGGCTGGATAGCTGCGCCTGCGCCCGGTCGCCCCTGCGCCTGGTGTGGCGGCGCAACTGGTGAGCACTGGACAGACGTCTTTCAATGCGGGGGATGCGGCCACCGCGAGACGGTGACAATTAATCCCGATCATCGCGCCGATCCGGGCGCCTGCCCCAACTGCAATCCCTGATTGTTTATCGGGCGGGCGTTGCGCTGGATCTAGGTTCGGTTCGCAATCATAAAAAAATGGCGACCCATTTGGCCGCCATTTTCCCGCTATCGATGTCGTAAAAAAAATTTAGCGGCTTGAGGGTCTTGAAACTGTCGTGCCTGCCGTCGTCCCGATAATGATACCAACCAGGCCCGCTGTACCGAGCAGCCCAATGATCAATCCGGTGCTCATGGCGCGGCTCTTCTTGCCTGATACAGTAGCGACCCGGGCAGACTTGGCCGCTCCGGCCAGCGAAAGCCCCGCAGCAGGATTTGCACTGGCTGCAAACACAGGTGCGGCCATCAGTGACGTCGCCGCAATGGCGGCCAAAATCTTTGCAGTTTTCATCGCATCGTCTCCCCAAACAATTTTTATTTCTGAACCTCGGTTATCACGCAGCGAACGGGGCTGGCAACAGGAAAGTAAATCTGGCTGGCTAACTTTGCTGTCGCGAGCGGGCTGATCCTTTGGTGATTGCGTGCGGGCGCAGGCGCGGTTAGCGGATCATATGGCCGGGGTGAATGGCTTGGCTTGCGTGGCTATCCTGCCTGTCCCTGCGTCGATAAGGAGTGCTATGGCCAATTCCGTCGGCTTGGTTCCCGATAGCGAGCATCAGGGGTTGATCGGTCGGCTGCCTGCGCTGCCGCGCGCGTTGGTGATGCTGGCGCGGTTTGATCGGCCGATCGGTTGGTGGCTGTTGTTCTGGCCGGGGGCCTGGGGCGTTGCGCTTGGCGGGGGCGCGTTGACGCACTGGCCGCTGTTCGGCTGGTTCCTGCTTGGCGCGGTTGCCATGCGTGGCGCGGGATGCGTCTATAACGATATCATCGACCGCGATCTTGATGCGCAGGTCGCCCGGACGCGCAATCGTCCGCTGGCGAGTGGCGCAATATCGCTCCGCGCTGCATGGCTATGGCTTGTTGCTTTATGTCTGGTCGGGCTGCTCGTGCTGATGCAGCTCCACCTTTATGCCGCGATTGTCGCCTTGTGCAGCCTTGCCCTGGTCGCCGCCTATCCTTTCATGAAGCGGATTACCTGGTGGCCACAGGCTTGGCTCGGGCTGGTGTTTTCGTGGGCGGCGCTGGTTGCGTGGGGCGAGGTTGTGGGTCTGCTGACTTTACCTGGCGTGCTGCTTTATGCCGGGTCGGTTGTCTGGGTAATCGGCTATGACACGATCTATTCGCTGCAGGACCGCGATGATGATGCAATGATCGGCATCAAATCCTCCGCAAGGCGGATGGGCCGGCATGTCCGGGTGGGTGTTGCTGGATTTTATCTCGCTGCGATTGGATTGTGGTCGGCGAGCTTCTGGCTGGTCCGGTCAGATTGGCTCGCGCTGCTCGCGTTGCTGCCGGTCGCTGCACAGCTGCTGTGGCAGGTCGCGACGCTTGACGCCGATGATGGGGCGGGGGCGCTTGCTCGTTTCCGCTCGAACCGGACAGCGGGTTTGCTGATGTTTGCCGCCTGTCTGGTCGTCGGAACGGCCTAGGCAAATCGCGTTTTTTGATTTTCCCGGCGGTAAAAGGTTCAATTTCGCTGCCAAGCCGCCTAAATGGCGATCCATGCAAAATACAGATCAAGCCCGCGACCGGGCACAAGATATTGTCGCCCGCGCGGTTGCGGCCGGGGCCGACACTGCCGATGCCGTTTTCGCCGCCGATACCGCATTAGAGGTATCTGTCAGACTGGGCGCGCTGGAGGATGTCGGGCGATCCGAAAATGCCGAGCTTGGCCTGCGGGTTTTTGTCGGCAGGCGGCACGCCAGCGTTTCGACGTCTGATCTTTCCGGCGCGGCGCTCGATACATTGGTCGAACGCGCGATTGCGATGGCGCGCGAGGCACCTGAGGATGAATGGGCCGGCCTCGCGCCAGCCGAACGGTTGATGCACGGTGACCCGCCGCAGCTCGATCTTTACGACCCGGCCGATGCGTCGCCCGAATCATTGAAGGCGCGCGCGCTTGAGGCGGAGGATGCGGCGCGCGCGGTGGCGGGGGTCACCAACAGCGAGGGCGGCGGCGCGAGCCTGTCGCAATCCGTCGTCGCGCTGGCGACGAGCCATGGCTTTGCTGCGAGCTATGCCATCAGTTCGCATAGCGTTTCGGCAAGCGTGCTGTCGGGGACCGGCGGCGATATGCAGCGCGATTATGCCTATCACAGCGCGCGCCACCTCAACCGGCTCGAATCAGCCGCAGCGATTGGCACGAAAGCCGGAGAACGCGCGGTTCGGCGGTGCCACCCCGGTCGGCTGGAAAGCGGCGCGATGCCCGTCGTCTATGATCCCCGCGTCGGCGGCTCGCTGCTCGGGCATCTGATCGGCGCGATTGCGGGTCAGTCAATCACCCGCAAGACCAGCTTTTTGCTCGATTCGCTTGGCACTGCGATCTTTGCGTCGGGGGTGAGCGTGCTTGATGATCCGCACCGCCCGCAGGGCCTTCGCTCGCGCCCCTTTGATGGCGAGGGCCTGCCGGTTTCGCCGTGCGCGATTGTTGAGGCGGGCATGCTTGAAACATGGCTGCTCGACAGCGCATCGGCGCGGCAATTGGGGCTTGAGGCAACCGGCCATGCCGCGCGCGGCGTCGGCGGGGGACCGGGCGTGTCATCAAGCAATCTCTATATTGCCCCCGGCCATGTGCCGCCTGACACCTTGATCGCTGACATCAAGCACGGCGTCTACATTACCGAGTTGATCGGCATGGGTGTCAACGGCGTCACGGGCGATTACAGCCGCGGCGCATCGGGATTCCTCATTGAAAATGGCGAGATCACGTCGCCGGTCGCTGAATTTACGATTGCGGGCAATTTGAAGGAAATGTTCCTCGCGCTCACCCCCGCCAATGATCTTGAATTCCGGTATGGCATCAACGTGCCGACCCTGCTCGTCGAGGGCATGACGGTGGCGAGTGGCTGACGCGCTGGCGGGGCAAGTCGCGGCAATAGCGCAAGAGGCAGGCGCGCTGGCGATGGCGCGCTGGGGCGATGATTTCAGCCGGTGGGAAAAATCGCCCGGTGATCCTGTCAGCGAGATTGATCTTGAGGTTGACCGGCTGCTCAAAATGCGGCTGACCGCGCTGATCCCGCAAGCTGGCTGGCTCTCAGAAGAAACCGCCGACAATGCCGATCGGCTGGCATGTGACCTGCTGTGGGTGGTCGATCCGATTGATGGCACGCGCGATTATCTGCGCAGGCGACCCGGCTGGGCGGTATCGATTGCGTTGGTTGAACGCGGCGTGCCGATCATCGGGGTGCTTGATGCGCCTGCGCGACAGGAACGCTGGGTTGCCGCCATCGGCAGCGGCGTGACCCGTAACGCTAATCCGGTTAAGGCGGGGAACAGACAGGTGTTTGCAGGTGCGCGCGTGCCGACCGATAGTTTGCCGCGCGCCGATGTTGATTTAGTCGCGGTCGACAAGCCCAATTCGATTGCGCTGCGGATCGCGATGGTCGCGGCGGACGAGGCCGATCTGGTCGCGACATTACGCTGGGGTTTTGAGTGGGACATTGCCGCTGCAGCATTAATTGCGAGCGAGGCGGGTGCCAGGGTTAGCGATGCGTTTGGCGCGCCGCTCGCCTTCAACACGCCCAGCGCGCAGGCCTTTGGTGTGCTGGCAACGACGCAAGGGATTCATGCCGCCGCTGTGGCGCGGCTCCGTGACAGGGCACAGGCGCTCGCGCCGCGATGAGTGTCGTCCGCCCGCTTGCTATCGGCGAGTTCGGGGCCATATGCCGGGACGGTTCAAGGGGAGATATGAGCGGATATGGCTGCGCGGGAGATTAGCTGGCGGGATATTCTCGAAGTCGGGCAGGGTGGCCCCGGCTGCGGCCTGCTGCACATTGATGGTCGCCAGCCCAAAGGTGGTTTTCGCTATCTGCCGCCCGCCGTCGAGCATGAGGACCGCGTCTATGCGTCAAGCTTTGTCTCAGGCGGGTTTGTTGCGTGCGAGATTGATCCGGTGACGCTCGCCAGACGCGCCCTCATGCAGCGGGTCAATTATTGCCGCGTTGTCGGTGTTGAGGACGGCCAGCTTGTCTATGTCGATACCCCCAAGGGCGACTCCGTCAGCCGCATCGCGATTGCCCCCAAGCCGCGCCTGCTCGCCAAATTGTCGGCGCGATTTGGCAAGCGTTAACCTTGCCCGTCATCAGCTTTCATCTCGCGCGCGCCGATAACGGCGTCATCGGACTTGATGGGCAATTGCCCTGGCGGCTGCCTGATGATCTCAAGCGTTTCAAGGCGCAGACGATGTCCCGGCCAATGATCATGGGCCGCAAAACCTTTGAAAGCTTCCCCAAACTCCTTCCCGGTCGCCGCCATATCGTGCTGACGCGCGATGCCACCTGGTCAGCACCAGGCGCAGAAGTCGCGCATGATGTCGCTGGCGCCCTCGCGCTGGCGGGTGATGATGTCGCGATCATCGGCGGCGCGGAGATTTTTGCGCTGTTCCTCCCGCTCGCGACCCGGATCGAGCTGACCGAGGTGCATATAAATCCTGAGGGCGATGCGGTGGTTCCGCCTTTCACCGGCTGGCATGAAACCGCGCGTAAAGATTTTTCGACCATTGCCGACCAGCCAGCCCACAGCTTTGTCACGCTTTTGCGCGATTAATTGGGGCAAAGCGCATGGGATCGCCCTTGGCGAGACGGCTTAGGATCAGCCAGGCGCCACCAGCGTATATCACGATATTGATGACGGCCATCGCAGCCCAGAATTCCGCCCAGCTTGACACCCACGTCATGCCAAGGTCGCGGTTGACGAGTGTTTCTGACGCAAACGCCATCACCAGCCCGAGATAGCTAAAGGCCAGGTTGATCTGATGTGACTGGAGTTCGGCAGCATTGCGGCTTCGGTGCCAGCGCACCAACGCAATGCCGCCCCGGATCAACGAGGCAAGGCTGATGGCAGCGAAGATATGGAAGACGCCAAAGCCGGTCTTGCCAAAGGGGGCGACCCTTGCGGTCACAAAGATAACGCTGATATTGGTGACCAGCATCAGGCCAAAATAACTGATACCAAGCTGGCGGTGGTGCCCTGTGCCTTTTGGCCGTAGAAACAGGATGCCGCCGATCAGTAACGACAGCATGGCAGTGATGACATGCATTAGCAGGAACGGGTTTGAGATAAAGGCCATGGATTTGATCCGGTTAGGGGGATGGTAATGCCGGAGGAAAAGCGCATCGGCGGCCTTCATGTCGAGCCGATCTTCGCGATGTGCGGTGCAAACTTCGTGAAACTGGGCCTATGCATGATTCGCGCTTCGTGAATGCGTTGCCATCTTCGTTGCCGCGACTGCCCTTTTCGCTGGCGATTGCGGTGGCGGTTATCCTGATTGCGGTGTTGACCGGCCCGTTTGGCACGTTCGTGCTGCCAGCTCAGGTGCGATTATTGCTGTGGGGCGTCTTGATCGGCTGGAATATGCTGAAATGGTATGGCTGGCGTCGCTTTGTCCTCACCCGGTTTGATGACAATGTCGCAGGCGCTGTTGCCTGGGTCGCTTTGGGCTCGGTTCTGCTCAACGCCAGTATCGGTATGGAGATCAGCCTTGTCTATCGTGCGCTCGGGTTCAATGTGCCGCTGCCGTATCTGTGGATTTGGCTGACGGCGGCGACGATTTCTTTCATCATTGGCTGTCTGATCATCGCCGCGCCGAGATATCTCCCCGCTGCGATGCCGGTTATTCCAGAATCCACGCCGCAATTGCCCGCCTTCGTCCGTCGCGGGGGCGCGATCAATGTGCGGGATCTGTATGCGGTGGAGGCAGAGGATCATTATATTCGCCTTCACCTTGCCAATGGCCGCAAACCGATGATCCTGTATCGCTTTGGGGATGCGATCACGGAGCTCGCCAGCATGCCGGGACTGCAAGTGCATCGCGGTGTCTGGATCGCCGAGCACGCCGTAACGGGCGCGAAGCGCGCGGGACGCAACTGGCGCTTGCGCTTGCCCGATGGCAGCCTGGTGCCCGTTAGCAGCAAATTCCTGCCAGCGGTGCGCGCGCGGCAATGGCTGACCGCTTGACGGCAACAGGTTGCGCCGCCGCTTTGCCCCCGTATAGCAATCCTATGCAGCGTCTTGACGGGCGCGTGGCGGTGCCGGACCCGTTTCGGGGGGGCATTGTCGCGCTGGGCAATTTTGATGGGTTTCATCTGGGCCATCAGGCGGTCGTTGGCCGCGCAGTGGCGCAGGCGCGTGCGCTGGGCAGGCCAGCGCTGGTCGCGACCTTTGATCCGCATCCGGTGCGACATTTCAAACCTGATGCCGCGCCGTTTCGGCTCACCACGCTTGATCAGCGCGAGCGACTGTTTACGCAGGCGGGGGCTGCGGCGATGGTCGTTTTTGCCTTCGATGCGGCGCTCGCCGGGCTAACCGCGCAGGAATTTGTCGATGAGCGACTGGTGCGCAATCTGGGTGTCGCAGGCGTCGTGACGGGCGCAGACTTCACCTTTGGCAAGGGCCGTGGGGGCAATGTTGCGGTTCTCGCGGCGCTTGGCGAGGCACGCGGCTTTGCGTGCGAAACCGTCGGCGCGGTGATGGCGGGGGACGAGCCCGTTTCCTCCAGCCATATCCGCGAATTATTGCAGGCGGGCGACCCCGCAGGCGCGGCGCGGCTGCTCACCCGCCCGTTCGCGATCGCAGGCGTCGTCCAGCATGGCGACAAGGTTGGCCGCAGCATCGGCTACCCCACCGCCAATATCGCGCTCGGCAGCTATTTGCGACCGGCATATGGGATTTACGCGGTGCGCGGGCATCTCCCCGATGGTCGGGTAATGAACGGTGCTGCCAATATCGGCATCCGCCCCAGCTTTGATCCGCCCAAGGAATTGCTCGAAGTCTATTTCTTCGACTTTGACGAAGACCTTTATGGCCAGCTGATCGAGGTGGACCTAATCGCTTATCTGCGCCCTGAGGCAAAGTTCGACAGCCTTGCTGCGCTCACCACGCAAATGGACGCCGATTGCGCTGCCGCGCGCGCGATTCTCGGGCAATGACTCTGGCCGGATGACAGGCGCACCGCTTTCGCCTAATGCCCCTTTTCTGATGACTGATACGACCGCCCCCGACGCAGCGAAGGATTATCGCGACACTGTCTTCCTGCCGAAGACCGATTTTCCGATGAAGGCTGGCCTGCCGCAAAAAGAACCCGGCATCCTTGCGCATTGGCAGGCGATTAATCTCTACGGCAAGATCCGCGCGAGCCGGGCAGGGCGCGAGAAATTCATCCTTCATGATGGGCCGCCTTACGCCAATGGCGATATGCATATCGGCCATGCGATGCAGCGCATCCTGAAGGACATGGTCGTGCGCAGTCAGACCTTGCTCGGCAAGGATGCGCCCTTCGTGCCCGGCTGGGACTGCCACGGCCTTCCCATCGAATGGAAGGTCGAGGAGGAATATCGCAAGAAAAAGCGCAACAAGGATGAGGTGCCGGTTGAGGAATTCCGCGCCGAATGCCGCGCTTATGCTGCCCACTGGGTCAATATCCAGCGCGATCAGATCAAGCGGCTCGGTGCGCTTGGCGATTGGGACAACCCCTATCTGACAATGGACTTTGCCGCCGAAGCAACCATCGTGACCGAATTGCTGAAATTCGCCGACACCGGGCAATTATACCGCGGGGCAAAGCCCGTGATGTGGTCGCCTGTCGAAAAAACCGCGCTGGCGGAGGCCGAGGTTGAGTATGAGGACATCGTGTCCACGCAGATCGACGTGGCGTTTGAAATTGTGGACGCGCCGAATGCGCCTGAACTGGTCGGCGCTTACGCGGTGATCTGGACGACCACTCCGTGGACGATCCCGGTGAACCAGGCGCTGAGCTATGGGCCGGAGATTGAGTATGTTCTGATCAAATTTACTGGAGGCATGACGATCGGCCGCGAGCCGGGAGATTGGGGCAAGGAACTTTTCTCATATAGAATCTTAGTGGCTGAATCGCTTCTGTCGGCATTTATCGCGCGCCAACGCATCAGCTATCCGAAATTTGACGAACTTTGGCGTGGTAAAGGCTCGCAACTCGAAGGCGCCACCGCGCTCCATCCCATGGCTAAATTCTTCAAGCCCCTCCCCTTCAGGGGAGGGGTTGGGGGCTCTCCGCTTGATCCAACGTTGGTGAGTGGGGATGGCCCCCACCCCAACCCAGCATCGGGTTGGTCAGGCTCCCAGTCTGACCTGAACCGTGCGGGGCACGGTGCACCCGATGCTCCTGAAGGGGAGGGGCTGAGTGTCGATCCAAACTCTCCCCTCGCCGAATTCTTCCTGCGCCCCCGCCCGTTCCTGCCCGGTGATTTTGTCACCACCGAACAGGGCACTGGCCTTGTCCACATGGCCCCCGATCACGGTGAGGACGACTTCATCCTCTGCAAGGCACACGGCATTGACCCTGTATTTGCGGTCGGGCCGGATGGCATGTATCGCGAGGATTGGGCGTGGCTCGGCGGGCAGGGCTCGGTCATCAACAAGAAGTTTGTCGCAGCCGACGGGCCAATTTGTTCTGATTTGCGCAGCGTCGGTGGGTTGCTCGCAGCGAGCGACGATTTCAAGCACAGCTATCCGCATAGCTGGCGGTCAAAGGCCAAGGTCATCTTTCGCTGCACGCCGCAATGGTTTGTGCCGATGGATCGGCCGCTGAAGCCCTCGCCCTCGCGGGGAGAGGGCTTATTCGCCGGCTACGCCAGCGGCAGCCCCGCTACGCTGCGCCAAACCGCGATGGCTGCCATCGCCGATACCAAATTTTACCCCGAAAAAGGCCGCAACCGGATCGGTTCGATGGTGGAAGGTCGCCCCGATTGGGTGTTGTCGCGGCAGCGCGCCTGGGGGGTGCCGATCACGCTGTTTGTTGACCGCAAGACCGGGCAGTATCTCAACGACCCGCAAGTCAACGACCGCATCATCGCAGGCGTGCGCGCCGCTGGCGTCGATGCGTGGAGCGATGCCCGCGCGCAAGAATATCTCGGGAATGCCTATAACGCCGATGATTATGAACGCATCACCGACATTCTCGACGTCTGGTTTGACAGCGGCTGCACCCACGCCTTCGTGCTCGAAAGCGGCCGATGGCCTGATTTGTTGCGGCCCAAGGGCTATCAGGGGCCGCCCGCCGATCTGTATCTTGAAGGGTCGGACCAACATCGCGGCTGGTTCCAGTCGAGCCTGCTCGAAAGCTGCGGCACGCGCGGCCATGCGCCGTATAAGGCGGTGCTGACGCACGGCTTTACGATGGACCAAAAGGGCATGAAAATGTCCAAGAGCCTGGGCAATACGATTAACCCGCTTGATCTGATGCGCGATTATGGCGCGGATATCCTGCGGCTCTGGGCGCTGTCGGTGGATTTCACTGAGGATCACCGGATCGGCAAGGAAATCCTGGCAGGCGTCGGTGACCAATATCGCAAGCTGCGCAACACCTTTCGCTATCTGCTCGGCGCGCTTGATGGCTTTGACGAAGCCGAGCGCGTTGCACCCGAGGATATGCCCGAGCTTGAGCGCTACATGCTGTATCTGCTCGAATGCCTCGACATGAAGCTGAAGGCCGCGCTCACCGACTATAATTTCAACCATTATGTCCGGTTGCTGAGCGATTTTGCGAACGAGGATTTATCGGCCTTTTATTTCGATATCCGCAAGGACAGCCTTTATTGCGACGCGCCCGACAGCCTAAAGCGCCGCGCCTGCCGGACGATGATGGACACTTTGTTCCATGCGCTCGTCCGCTATGCCGCGCCGGTGCTGTGCTTCACAGCGGAAGAAGTCTGGCAGACGCGCTTCCCGAGCGAGGACGGATCAGTGCATGTGCTTGAGTGGCCGGTGCTGCCCTTGCTCCCCGGCGATCAGCCGCTCAGCGCCAACTGGGCCGAGGTCACAGCACTTCGCGCGCAGGTGAACGAGGCGATTGAGCCAATGCGGCGCGAGAAGATCATCCGGTCGAGCCTTGAGGCCGAGGTGGTCGTCACCGCGCTGCCGCTCCCCGCCGAGACGCTGGCGGAATTGTTCATCGTCGCAAAAATCAGCAAGGGCGATGCGCTTGCCGTGACGCGCACCGATTTTTACAAATGCGGCCGCTGCTGGCGCTTGCTTCCCGAAGTGAGCGAGGACGGCGCGCTGTGTGGTCGTTGCGAAGCGATGGTGGCGTGAGGCCGCTCCCGATCATCG
>Ga0163144_10028772_pt1 | contig 10701 bp, 11 predicted proteins | sample OliLak19BULKMAT1_FD_123175 | JGI IMG/M metagenome (GOLD analysis project Ga0163144, IMG submission 123175) | Freshwater microbial mat bacterial communities from Lake Vanda, McMurdo Dry Valleys, Antarctica - Oligotrophic Lake LV.19.BULKMAT1 | ecosystem: Environmental > Aquatic > Freshwater >...
GAGTGGCTTGATCTCGTTCGCTTGCATGGCAGGAAATTAAAAGGCGGCGGGGCGGAGGCAAGCTGCGGTTATGCAAAATTTTCCACCCGGATCATGCGCGGCGTTTTTTTCACGCAGGGGAGCATGCCGATTTTCTCCAAAGCGGCGGCCATCTGCGCGTTCGTGGCTTTGTGGATGACGATGACCAGCGAGACCTCCGCGCCATCCTCCACCTCGGGCTGAAAGATGGACGAAATCCCGATGTCCAGCGCACCGAGCACGCCGGCGATTTGCGCGATGACGCCGGGCCGATCCTCGACCGTGAGCCGCAGGTAATACTCCGAGACGATCCCGGCGATCGGCTTGCAGGTGCCGTAGAGGCCGTGCGGCATGAAGCCGCAGTTGCTGCGCGGCGACTGGAGCGCGGCGGCGGCTTCGGCGAGGTCGGCGATCACCGAACTGGAAGTCGGGTCCTGACCCGCGCCGCGTCCGTAGAAAAGCGTTTCGCCGACGATGTCGCCATGCACGGCGAGCGCGTTGAAGACGCCGTTGACGCTGGCCAGCACATGCTTTTCGGGGATGAGCGTGGGATGCACGCGCACCTCGATCGCGCCGCCATCGTCGGCCTTGATGATGCCGAGCAGCTTGATCACGTAGCCGAGTTTGCGGGCAAAAGAGATGTCACTCGCGGTAATGCGTTCGATGCCCTCGACGAACACTTTTTCCGCCGGCACCCAGAAGCCATAAGCCAACGACGCGAGGATGATGGCCTTGTGCGCGGCATCGCCGCCGTTCACATCGAGCGCGGGATCGGCCTCGGCGTAGCCCGCCGCCTGCGCCTCGGCGAGCGCGTCGGCAAAGCTCAGCCCGCTCTCGCTCATGCGCGTGAGGATGTAGTTGCTGGTGCCGTTGATGATGCCGTGGATGGACCGAATGTGATTGCCGACAAAGGCCTCGCGGATCGCCTTGATGATCGGAATCCCGCCCGCCACCGCCGCCTCGAAAAACACCGGCACCTTGCGCTGCGTCGCCGCGTCGAAAATCTCGCGCCCACGCTCGGCCAGCAGCGCCTTGTTGCCGGTGACGACCATCTTGCCGCGCTCGATCGCCCCGAGAATCAGCCGCAGGCTTTCCTCCTTCTGCCCCATCAGCTCCACCACGATCTGAATCGCCGGATCGTCCAGCAACTCCTCCCACCGCGTGGTCAGCAACCCCGCCGGCACACGCACCCCGCGCGGCTTCGCCAGCTCGCGCACCGCGATCTTTTTCACCTCCAACTCGCAGCCCAGCCGCTCCCGGAGCAGGGCGCGATTTTGCACCAGATGTTTGAAGACACCTGCGCCGACATTGCCCATTCCAGCGAGTCCGATACCGAAGGTTTGCATGCGAAAATGGCGCGGACTATCGCGCCCGGTTTTTGGGGTGTAAAGGCGCGAGTTGGGGCTTCCCGGACGACGCTGCGAGGAGCGCGGGACGCCTCCAAACCGAGGCCTCGGGGATGACCGCCGTATGGAGGAAAAGGCGCACCAACGGAGCGCCCTGCCGCCTTAAAAAATACTTGGCAGCGGGCTGCATCCGCGCTGCCCTGCTCCGCGTAACAAGCTCGACGACCACGCTCCCGCCCGCCCATTTACCGCCATCACATGATCGACGAATCGCTCCAAGAACAAGCCGCGCTCTATGCCGCGGGCACGCTGTCCGCCTCGGAACGCGAGCACTTCGAGCTGATCCTGCGCTTTCATACCGAGCTGCGCGCGCTGGTCACCGCGCTGGAGGAAATCGCCGCCGCCGCCATCACCACGCCGCTCCCGGTTGGCGCGCCCAAGCCGTCGGCGGGGTTGCGCGCGCGGGTGCTCGCCGAGATCGCAGGCCGCGCCCAGCAGACCAGCGACGAAGGCTTCGTGATGACCGGACCAGACGGGCTGGTGAAGTGGGTCAATCCCGCCTTTACCGCCATGTGCGGCTACGAGCTGGCCGAGCTGCGCGGGAGAAAGCTCGGCTCCATCCTGCAAGGCGTGCAGACCGATCGGGCGACCGCCGAGCGCATGGGCCTCGCGGTGCGCGAAAACCGGCCCTGCACCGAGACTATCGTGAACTACCACAAAAGCGGCCAGCCCTACTGGGTGGAGATCGCCATTACGCCGATCCTCGACGACGCCGGAGCCACGCGCTGGTTCGTGGCGCGCGAGCGGGAAGTGCCGGAGCAGGCGGCCGCGTAGCAGCGGCGGATTTTGCGGATTGCGGGGTTGCCTTTCCGCGCCGGGCTGCGCGAAGCTGCGCGTCCACTTTCACCTCCAACCCCTCACTCCTCCTCACCACATGGGACGCCAATGGCTCCAAGCTAAACGCGAAGTCGCCGGCCTGAAAAAAGGCCAGATGGTCGGCAAAATCGTCAAAGAAATCATGGTCGCCGCGAAGCTCGGCGGCCCCGAACCCGACGCCAACGCCCGGCTTTTCGCGGCGGTGGAAAAGGCCCGGCGGGCCAGCGTGACGCGCGACGTCATCGAGCGCGCCATTAAGAAAGGCGCGGGCATCGGCGGCGAAAAGCTGCTCATGGATCACATCGTTTTCGAGGGCTACACCCCGCACAAAGTGCCGGTGATCGTGGAGGTGATGACCGATAACAACAACCGCACTGCGCCGGAAATGCGGCTGCTTTTCAAACACGGCCAACTCGGTGGGCCGGGTTCGAATAAGTTTCTTTTCGATCACGTCGGCCTCGTCGAGGCGCACCACCCCGACGCGGCGGCAGACATCGAGGGCGCGGCCATCGAAGCCGGCGCGCAAAATGTCGAGCCGCTCACGCATGCCGAGAACGACGACATCCCCGAGGGCGTGGCGGGCGCGCGTTTCATCAGCGAGCGCACCGACCTGCACACGGTCTCCCAGTGGCTGGCGAAAAACGGCTGGACCGTCGTGACCAGCGAACTCGGCTACGTGGCGAAAAACTTCCCCGACCTCACCGACGAACAGCGTGCCGAGGTGGGCGAGTTTCTCCACGCCCTCGACGACAACGACGACGTGCATCGCGTCTGGGCCGCGCTGCGGTAAGCGCGAAACAACCGCGCGCTTGTCTCCGTGCCGGCGCTCGGCCACCTTGGCCGCGGCATGAAAGATCACCGCCTCATTGATGCGCGCAGCCTGGCCTTCGACCGCCTCATCGCCGTGAAACTGCGGAGCCAGCCGGCGCTCGTCGGTCAAGCGCGCGCCAACCTCGCCCGCTGGCTGGAAACTTGTTCGCCGCGGGCCAAACCTGCTTTGCTCGAATGGCAGTGTGTGCTTGCCGGCCCATTCGACGAACTTCTCGTCCTCCTCGAAGCGACCGACGAGCGCGCCACCCGCCTTCGGCAATCGAGCCCCTTCTGCGGCATCCTCACCCCGGCGGAGCGCATCGCCATCATCCGCGAATTCCAAAAGCGTGAATCGGTTGCAGCTTGAACACATCATCCGCGCGGCCGCGGGCAACGCGGATACGACCGAGATCGTCATCATCGGCAGTCAGGCCGTGCTTGGCACCTATCCTGACGCGCCCGATGAATTGCTCGTCTCCATGGAAGCCGACGTATTCCCGCGCGACCGCCCCGAGGATTCGATCCTCATCGACGGCGGGATCGGCGAGCGCTCGATCTTCCACGAAACCTTCGGCTACTACGCGCACGGCGTGGCCGAAGACACCGCGACGCTGCCGCCAGGCTGGCGCGAGCGCCTCGTGCCGATTCGCAACGACAACACCCGCGGCGCGACCGGCTGGTGCCTCGAAGTCCACGACCTCACCTTCATCGCCGCGCTCTTCCGCCACCGGCTCGCGCAGCCGGAAACAGTGCGGGAGCGCCTCGCGCAGACCTTGCTGCCGGAGTTCTCGCGCGAGATGACCATCAGCCGCCTACACCGCATAGCCGGCATGGATTGCGGCGGCGGTCAGCGCGAAGAACCGAACTTCGACTAAACGTGCTCCAGTTCGCGGGCGTGGGGCATGTCCAGTGCGTTGATCGGTTGCATTTTTTGCTCCTTACGCGGTGACGGGCTCGTGTTTCAAAACCAGCAACTCCTCCCGCTTCAGTTCCGTGAGCGCGAACGTGCCGCCAGACGGATCGAGAAACTCGACTTCAAAAACCTCCGGCGAAAACACCTCGACGACCGTGCCCACATGCCCGCTCACCAGTCCCTCCGCCGGCTTGTCCACGAGCAGGGCCACCACATCCAGAAGCTTCACGGTTTCGTTTTGCATGGTGGATTTCATAGCACGTAGCAGGTGACGAGACGAGGCGGACTTTCACCGGGCCGCACATTCCAAACGCTCCGCACTTGTGCAGCGCGTGAGCCTTTGGTGATTGGAAAATCCAGGACATACCGCTGTCCAAACGGTGTGGTTCTGCCGGGCACGCAATCGTAGCGGAGCGCGGCGGCGAGTAGAATCGTGCGGAGCCAGTCCGCATCGTCCCGACCGATTCCAAGTGCCGCGGCAAAGACGCGGGCCTTGTGCTTGCCCTCCTCATGGCTGGCATCGAGCGAGTAATCGCGGAGCTTGGCGATGTCCACGATGTCCACGATGGCTTGTTCGGCGTTCGGCAGTTTCATGGCGTGCGGGCTTGATGAGCTGGATCTTCACGTTGCTGGGAACGCTAATGGAAAGGCATGAAATGCCTTACTTTGGGAGTGAGGGAAAAAAGCTAAACCATCTCTCCACCACGATCCGCGCCATTTTTTCCCGCCGCCACGCAACCTTTTCCCGCCGCCCGTTGACTTGCCGGGAGCGCCTCCTTATCTTCGCGCCTCTTTCAGAAAATCGCCTTCGTGAAACACGTCCTTTTCGTTTGTACCGGAAACATCTGCCGCAGTCCGATGGCGGAGGGGCTCTTCCGCGACGCGGTGAAAAACCTGCCGGGTTTTGCAGTCAGTTCCGCCGGGGTGGCCACGGGTTACGGGCAGCCGCCCAGCGAGCATGCGGTAGAAGTGCTGCAACCGCTGGGGCTGGATATTTCCGGGCAGCGCAGCCAGCCGCTGACCGAGGAACTCGCCGAGCAGGCCACGCACATTTTCGTGATGACCCGCGGGCATCTCGACGCCATCTGCATGTATTTCCCGGACGCGGCGGAAAAGACCTTCCTCATCCGCGAGTTCGACGCCGACGCCGCGCGCCACGGCAACCCCGACGTGCCCGACCCCATCGGCCTCGGCATCGGCGCGTATCTCGAATGTCGCGACACCATCCGGCGCAGCCTCCCCAGCCTCCTCCGCTTTCTCCAATCCGACTCCACCATGAGCACCATGCCCACCACCACCACCGCCCCGGCGCCTGCCGCCCCAGCTTCCACCCGCACGCTGCGCATCGCGCTCGGCGCGGATCACGGCGGCCTGGAACTCAAGCAAACCGTCCACACGCACCTCACGAAGAAGGGCTACATCGTCACCGACTTCGGCGCTTTTTCGCACGACTCCGTGGACTACCCGGATTACGCGGAAACCGTCTGCCATCACCTGCTCGCGGGCGAGTCGGACTTCGGCATCCTGTTTTGCAAAAGCGGCATCGGCATGAGCATCGCCGCGAACCGCTTCCCGCACGTCCGCGCCGCCCTGATCGCCAATGCCGCCGAGGCCGCCATCACCCGCCAGCACAACAACGCCAACGTGCTCTGTCTGGCCGCCAATCACGTCGAGCCGAGCGCCGCGCCGAACATCGTCGAGGCCTTTCTGACCACCGCCTTCGAGGGCGGACGCCACGAGCTCCGGGTGGAAAAACTGGAGCACCTCGGCACCACCAACGTTGCCCACGCTTCACTCGAAGAAGGCGACCCGGAAGTCTTCCGCGTCATCGAGGCCGAGCGCCGGCGGCAGTTTGAAAACATTGAGCTGATCGCGAGCGAGAACTTCACCAGCCGCGCCGTGATGGAAGCCCAGGGTTCGTGCCTCACGAACAAATATGCCGAGGGCTACCCTGGCCGCCGCTGGTACGGCGGGTGCGAACATGTGGACGTGGTCGAGCAGCTCGCCATAGACCGCGCGAAGCAGCTCTTCGGCGGCGATCACGTGAACGTCCAGCCGCACTCCGGCTCGCAGGCGAATACCGCCGTCTATTTCTCCGTGCTCCAGCCCGGCGACAGCATCCTCACCATGGACCTCGCCCACGGCGGCCATCTCACCCACGGGCACAAGGCGAATTTTTCCGGCCGCTTCTACACCGTCACCCACTACGGCGTGAGCCCGCAGGACGAGCGCATTGACTATGACCACCTCGCCATCATGGCGCACGAGGTCGAGCCGAAGATGATCACCGCCGGGGCCAGCGCCTACCCGCGGATCATTGATTTCGCCCGCATGCGCGAGATCGCCGACAGCGTGGGTGCGTATCTTTTCGTGGACATGGCGCACATCGCCGGGCTCGTCGCCGCCGGGCTGCACCCGAACCCCGTGCCGCTCGCCGACTTCGTCACCACCACCACGCACAAAAGCCTGCGCGGCCCGCGCGGTGGCCTCATCATTTGCAAAGAGAAATACGCGAAAGGCATCGACGGCCAGGTCTTCCCCGGCATCCAGGGCGGACCGCTCGAGCACGTCATCGCGGCCAAGGCGGTGTGCTTCCACGAGGCGCTCCAGCCGTCCTTCAAAATTTACGCGCAGCAGGTCGTGAGCAACGCCAAGGCGCTCGCCGCCGGCCTCACCAACCACGGCTACCGCATCACCAGTGGCGGCACCGACAACCACCTCATGCTCGTGGATCTCCGTCCGCAAGGACTCAACGGCAAGATCGCCAGCGACGCGCTCGACCGCGCCGGCATCACCGTGAACAAAAACGGCATCCCTTTTGACACCGAGCCGATCAGCAAAGGCGGCGGCATCCGCTTGGGCACACCCGCCGTGACCACCCGCGGCATGCAGGAAGAGGAGATGATGGAAATCGCCGACCTCATCCACCGCGTGCTCTCGAACATCGAGCACGCCGACGAGCACGCCCGCGTCCGCACCGCCGTGCGCGCCCTCACCGCGCGCTTCCCGCTGCCGGGGTAAAACGTGGAGGCGGTGGCAGGTGGCAAAGGAATAGTTAGAGGTTCTTCGACTGCGCTGCGCTTGCGCTTCGGGGCGGCGCAGGCTGTGCGGGTCCCCATTCTCCTTCTTCGCCTCCGCCCACCAAAATCCATCGTCCGCCGTTGATCGCACGCCCTTCGTCTGCCTTTGTGTGCAACACCACCGGCGGGCGGTCGCAGTTTGACTTCCGCCGAGCGCCGGACACTCTCCCCGCCATCCATCCGCCGGCTTTGCCGATGACCTCGTCTTTTTCCCTCACCCAACGCCTCGCCCGCGGCCTGTGGCAGCTCTCGTGGCTGCTGCTGGCGCGGTGGACGCCGCGTCCGCTGCATGCGTGGCGGGTGCTGCTGCTCCGGGCGTGGGGCGCGCGAGTGGGCGCGGGCTGTCGCGTTTACGCGGATGCGGTGATCTGGGCTCCGTGGCAGCTCACGCTGGGCGCTGGCGCGGCGATCGGCGACGGCGCGGAGATCTACAACGTCGCGCCCATCACGCTCGGGGCGCGCGCGGTCGTTTCGCAAAAGGCGTTTCTTTGCACGGCGTCGCACGATCACCGGCACGAGGACTTTCCGCTGACCAGCGCGCCGATCACGCTCGGCGAGCGCGCCTGGGTGGCGGCGCGGGCCATTGTGCTGCCGGGCATCACCATCGGTGCGGGCGCGGTGGTGGGCGCGGGGAGTGTGGTCACGCGCGACGTGGCGGCGGGCTGCACGGTGGCGGGAAATCCGGCGCGGGTGGTGCGCACGGCAGCGGGAAAGTAGGGGCGTCGTCTTCCGCTTCCTCCGAACGAATGAGGAAGAGCCCTCAGCGCGCGGTCGTCCAGTCGAGCACCACTTTTCCGCAGTTGCCGGAGCGCATCGCCGCGAAGCCCTGCTCGAACTCAGTGCAAGGCAGGCGGTGCGTGATGACGGGCGTGATGTCGAGCCCGCTCTGAATCATCACCGTCATCTTGTACCACGTCTCATACATCTCGCGGCCGTAGATGCCTTTGATGGTCAGCATGTTGAAAACCACCTTGTTCCAGTCGATGGCGATCTCCTCGCTGGGGATGCCGAGCATGGCGATTTTTCCGCCGTGGCACATGGCGTCGATCATGCCGCGGAGCGCGGCCGGGTTGCCCGACATTTCCAGCCCCACGTCGAAGCCCTCGGTCATGCCGAGCTGCTTTTGCACTTCCGCCAGCGTGCTGTGGCTGACGTTGAGCGCCACGTCCACGCCCATCGTTTTCGCCATGGCCAGCCGGTGCTCGTTCACATCCGTGATGACCACGAACCGCGCGCCCGCGTGCCGCGCGACCGCCGCCGCCATCAGCCCGATGGGGCCCGCGCCGGTGATGAGCACGTCCTCGCCGAGCACCGGAAAGGACAGCGCGGTATGCACGGCGTTGCCCAGTGGGTCGAAGAGGCTGGCCACGTCGAGATCGATGCCGGCGCGGTGATGCCACACGTTGGTCATCGGCAGCGCGAGGTATTCGGCGAAAGCGCCGGGGCGGTTCACGCCGATCCCGCTGGTGTGCGCGCAGAGGTGGCGGCGTCCGGCGAGACAGTTCCGGCAGCGCCCGCAGACCACATGCCCCTCGCCGCTCACGATCTCGCCAGCGAAGAAGTCGTTCACATTTTCGCCCGTGGCGATGACCGTGCCGACAAACTCGTGCCCCACGACCATCGGCACCGGGATGGTTTTCTGCGCCCACGCGTCCCAATTGTAGATATGCAAATCCGTGCCGCAAATGCCCGTGCGCTCCACGCGGATGAGCACGTCATTGAGTCCGCATTTGGGATCGGGGACATCCTGCAACCAGAGACCCGGTTCGGATTTCGCTTTGATGAGAGCTTTCATGGCGGTCGGGTTAGCAGCGGAAAGGCGCGGGCCGCAAATGCAATCGGCGTTTATGACACGCCCGCGTGAAAGCCGCGCCGCGAGGGGAAAACACCGCTTGCCATCGCCGGAGCGCCTGCCTAATTTCCCGCCCTCGTTTCCCGAACGCGCGGTTAGCTCAGTGGTAGAGCACTACCTTGACACGGTAGGGGTCACAGGTTCGAACCCTGTATCGCGCACCATCCCTAAAAGATGGACGGTTCGATTTCCCGGCGCCTCGCCCGGTTTCGTCGTTCACGAGCAAAGACCGTCGGGCTCCCGAGCAAAACCCGACACCCGGATTTTCTACGCAGACGTATCATTGGCGCCCATCCCGGCGAGCAGAGCTGGCCCTCGAAACGGCGATGGGCGGAACGACGGATGGCGGAACTTGAGTGGGAGCGCCTTTACAGCAGATGTCCCATCTTCAGCCGCTTGGTTTCGAGGTAGCGGGCGTTGTGTTTGTTGGCGGGGGATTTGATCGGGACGACTTCCACGATCTTCAGGCCGTAGCCTTCGAGGCCGATGACTTTCTTCGGGTTGTTCGTGAGGAAGCGCATCTTGCGCACGCCGAGGTCGAAGAGGATTTGCGCGCCGAGGCCGTAGTCGCGCAACTCGGCGGGGAAGCCGAGTTTTTCGTTGGCTTCCACGGTGTCGAGGCCCTCCTCCTGGAGTTTGTAGGCGTGGATTTTGGCCGGCAGGCCGATGCCGCGGCCCTCCTGCCGCATGTAGAGGAGCACGCCTCTGCCGGCGGCTTCGATCTGGCCGAGAGCGGTGTGAAGCTGGCTGCCGCAGTCGCAGCGCATGGAGCCAAAGACGTCGCCGGTGAGGCACTCGCTGTGGACGCGCACGAGCGTGGCTTTGCGCGAGGAGATCGCGCCTTTTACCAGCGCGAGATGATGCCCGTCGTCCACGACGGAGCGATACATGTGCAGGTCAAAGTCGCCGTAATCCGTGGGTAGCTTGATGACCTGCTCGCGTTCGACCAGCTTCTCCTGAGTGCGGCGGTAGGCGATGAGGTCGCGGATGGAGCACATGCGCAGCCGGTGTTTGCGACGGAATTTCAGCAGCTCCGGCAGCCGGGCCATGGTGCCGTCGGCGTTGAGGATTTCGCAGAGCACGCCGGCGGGCGCGAGGCCGGCGAGCCGGGCGAGGTCCACGCTCGCCTCGGTGTGGCCAGCGCGGCGCAAGACGCCGCCGGCTTTGGCGCGCAGCGGGAAAACGTGGCCGGGTTGCACGAGGTCGTGCGGCGTCGCTTTGGGATCGACGAGGAGCTGGATGGCGCGCGCGCGGTCGGGCGCGCTGATGCCGGTGGTGACGCCCTGCGCGGCATCAATGGAGACGGTGAAGTCGGTGCGGAAACTCTCGCGGTTTTCCAGCACCATGCGCTGGAGGCCGAGTTGCTCGGCGCGTTCCTCGGTGATCGGCGCGCAGATGAGCCCACGCCCGTACATCGCCATGAAATTGACCGCCGCCGCGGTGATCTTTTCCGCCGCCATCACGAGGTCGCCCTCATTTTCCCGGTCCTCGTCGTCGGTCACCACCACCATGCGCCCTGCGCGGATGTCTTGAATGACGTCGGTGATGGAATCGAACTGCGGAGCGGCGGGCATGGAAAGAAAGTCTTACGCCGCGCGCCTGCTTGGCAAGCAATCTGTGCGGGGGAGAATGGGCAGGACAGGACGAGGGCGTCGAGCACGGGATCATCGCCCGTGCGGTCGGCAAGCATCCCAATACCGTTACCAGCTATCTCAAGGAATATGAGCAGTGAGGTGGACCCCGAAAATCGGGCCAGAGGCTAAGCTATAAAAAGAGGTGGGGAGTGGCTAAAACCACAACGCAAAA
>Ga0163144_10028774_pt1 | contig 10700 bp, 12 predicted proteins | sample OliLak19BULKMAT1_FD_123175 | JGI IMG/M metagenome (GOLD analysis project Ga0163144, IMG submission 123175) | Freshwater microbial mat bacterial communities from Lake Vanda, McMurdo Dry Valleys, Antarctica - Oligotrophic Lake LV.19.BULKMAT1 | ecosystem: Environmental > Aquatic > Freshwater >...
TAAAGGTCGGGCTTGCCAGATTGGCCTTGAGGTCCAAAGCGGTCTGCTGTGCCGTGCTGACAGGCTTGCCGGCGTCAGTCGTGTTGTCGACATTAGCCAGACCCACGTCACCTTTAATAATGCCCGTCGGCGTGACCAGTGCCGGTGATGTGGCAAAGACGAGTGCACCCGAACCGGTCTCATTCGTTACTGCTGCGGCAAGATTGGCGCTGGATGGGGTTGCCAGAAATGTCGCCATATTGGCTGCAAGACCAGACACACCCGTTGCGATGGGCAGGCCAGTGGCATTGGTCAGAACGCCGGATGCAGGTGTTCCAAGAGCGGGCGTGACAAGTGTCGGAGAGGTAGCGAATACGAGTGCACCAGTGCCGGTTTCGTCAGTCACTGCTGCGAGAAGATTTGCGCTGGACGACGTGGCGAGGAATGTCGCCATATTGGCTGCAAGACCAGAGACGCCTGTCGCAATAGGCAGGCCAGTGGCGTTGGTTAGAACGCCGGATGCAGGTGTTCCAAGAGCGGGCGTGACAAGTGTCGGCGACGTAGCAAATACATTGGCCCCAGTGCCGGTCTCATCGGTGAGAGCCGCCGCCAATTGTGCGCTTGTTCCACCAGCCAGAAATGTCGCCATATTGGCTGCAAGACCAGAGACGCCTGTCGCAATAGGCAGGCCAGTGGCATTGGTCAGAACGCCTGAGGCAGGCGTGCCGAGAGCAGGCGTGACGAGGGTCGGAGAGGTAGCGAGAACGAGTGAGCCCGAGCCGGTCTCGTTGGTCACCAGCGCCGCGAGATTGGCGCTGGTCGGCGTGGCTGCGAACGTATCGAACCCGGTCGCGCGGGTAATCGCACCCCACGATGTAAGCGTAGCTAGGAGAGGCTGGAACGTCGTGCCGATGGCCGCCAGATCAACCAGCAGCTGCGTCATCGTCCGGCTCACCCAGGATCCGGCCTTGCGCTGAATAATTTCGTCATTCGCCGGCGCCAGTGCAGCAATGGCCGTAAGATCAGCATCGACCGGCTGTTTTTCGGTATCCAGTTCGGCCAGTGAGGTTTGCACATCAGTCGCAGCAAGATTGCCCGCCGGCGTTGTGCCGATGTGACCTGCATTCAGAACGACAACGCCAGTCTGTCCATTGACGCTGCCGACGGGGGATGTGCCGCCCTGCTTCTCATAGCGGCGTCCGATGTTGTCATGAAGAATCAAATCGCCATCGTCGGCTGCGATCGATGCGAGATTGATCACGTAGAAAACGGATTTTGACTTGACGTAAAGCCAGCGCGCTTGTTCGAAATCGTTGCTGTTGACATCGGCAACTGCATCGACAGATATCGCGACCTGATCCTTCATGTAAGACCGGACTTCGCCCGATATCCAGTTGGCTCCGGCCTTGAAGGCTGTCGACGGTTTGATGATGCTCATGCTTTTAAGTCCTCGGCTTCGCGGTGCAGATTATCACAGGACGACGATTTCCTCGACCAAAAAGTCGGCCGAAGCGGTGATGTCGCGCCCTGTATCGCTGCCGCCAGTGCGAACGATGCCGACATTGTAATTGTGTGATGCGGAGTCCGGGACCAGATAGATCAACTGAAAAGGTGTGCCATTTGCAGAAGCAATTGTTCCAGAACCGACTGACGTTTGAGTGAGAAGCGAGACAATTTGTGACACCGATGTGTCTGCATAGAGACGCAGCGAGTAAGTGGTGTTGCCGGCATTGTTGCCGGTATTGCCGGAAAAGGAAAAGGAAAAGAACGTGAAGCGCAAATACTTTCCTGTGGTCGATTGCAGATTGACGCCGGTGTCGCGCTGCACTGTGCCGACCACGTCATTCCAGACTGTGTTGGAAAATGACCGGGTCTTAATCTGCTGCACGCCAGACGCAGGAACAGTCGGAACCCACGCTCCGGAACGGTTGGTGTAGAGCAGGCCAAGGTCGAGCCGGTAGATCGTATCCCCTTCAGCAGGCGTGAAAAACTCCCATGCAGCCACCGAATTCCAGCGCGCGACCTTGTTATTGTGGGTCGCAAATGCTCCGGTCGGCGACGTGCCCACCTGGTACATTGTGCCCTGTGTCGGCGTTCCGCCCGGAGGCGCATTGCGCTGGTCCACGACCTTCAGAATCGCAAACGGATGAAACAGTTTCTTCGGCGACACTGACGCATCGGCAAAGCCGCCAGCCGCCAGCCCCTGCACCCACGAGCCAGCCGCGCCATAATGCCAGAACGAAGCGTCATCCTCGGAATAGACGATCATACCGACAAAGGGCGCCCGGAAGATCCAGCCCCGCGCCGTAAACTGAGCAACCTTCTTGGCATTGCCCGACCAGTCCGTCCCGGTCGGCGCTGCGGTCAGGACATAGGCATCGCCCAGCGACGGGCTGCCCGGCTCCGCAGCCGTGGTTGCAGAGACCACCGAATCCCGCACGATGACATCGATCCGCTTCTTGTAGCGCCGGCCCGAGACCACGATGCACGACACACCGCCATCGTCGGCCGTGGTCGTGTCCGACGCGTCATAGGCGTAGAACTCGAGGTCGCCATCGTCGCCATAGACCGCCACCGCAGACCACGGCTGGATGGTGAAATCCTCAGCCGACAGGTCGGGATCGTTGGTCAGGTAAATGCCGGCTTCCGCCAGCTTCGCCCTGACTGTCGCCTGGACCTGGTTTGCAGCAAGCGGGAAAGCCTGTTCAAGGGCGGTGGTCATGCGGCTTGCGCCTCCAGCGTATCGTCATCGAGGACGAAATCCTGCTCGTCGTTCGGATCGAAGTCCGTCACGGTCGGGTCGTAGCCAACCAGCGTCAGCCGATAGCCGCGCAGATTGTCGTCCCACGCCTTTTCGACAAGCTCATATTGCCCGTTGGCGCGCGCCAGGCTGCCGGCGAGATAGACCTCGTAGACCTTGCCCGGCGACCAGCTCAGCGCATCCAGCGTCGCGCCCACCGTCAGCGTCCGTCCAATCCGCGCCTGATTGAGGGCAGCACTCGCAATGCGCTGCATCCGGCGGTGGTCCTCGACGAAGGCACCGCGGATCGATGACTCGCGCGGCTTGTTGTCCTGCGTGATCAGATCCTCGCGACGAAGCACAGGCCCGGCGACTTCCTGATATTCCCGGTCGGGCGCTATGAAGGTTGGCTTGATGATGTTGATCAGTTCGCGATCGCGCGGCTCGGAGACATACTCGAAGCCGCCCTTGATCATCCCCATGTGCAGCGTCGCCTGCGGTTCGCGCCGCGTTCTCACCACGGGATAGATTTTCGCGCGGTCGAGGATCAGGTGCCCGCCCATGGCAACCTTGAGGTTTTCGATCACGTCATAGGGATCGTCGGTCGACTGGATGACGCCATTGGCGGTGTGCCTGCGGAATGTCGTGCCGTCCGTGGCCGTCTCCCATCTGTCGCATTCGTCAGCGGCGGCCGCGATCTGGTCCCAATCGAGCCGGGCCGGATCGACAAGCCGCGTGTCGGGCCATTGATGCGTCAGGTAGCGCGCCAGCGCGATCGCCGCATTGTCGCTCCAGGTCCATGTCGATGACGTGCCGAGCACATGCCCCGCCTGCCTCGGATCGTAGCATTTCGCGCCCCTGAACCGGATCAGCGGTTGCAGCGCGCCCTGGTCGCCATAGATCCGCTTGTGATCGTTCAGCGTGGCCTCGAAGTCGACGCCGAAGCCGTAATGGGCGCGGATCACCAGCGTGGCATGGCCGCGCTGCCGGAACGTCGATGGCATGGTCGGAAAGTCGGCGGCGATCAGCGTATCGCGCGCCTGGTCGATGGATCCGCTGCGGAACGACGCCTTGAGATAGACATTCGAGCCGTCGGTGAAGGGCACCGATGTCGCAAGCCCCGAACTGTCGAAATAGACCTGGTTGCGGTTAACGAAGATGCTGTCCAGCCCGTCCACCTCATGCGCTGCCAGCAATATCCCCATCCAGATATAGGGCTTCTTGGCCTCGTAAAAAAACAGCGCCCCGCCCGTCGTCACCGTGCCGAGGCAAAGCCGCTGCGCAGGGATGGACTGCTTCAGTATTTGCTGGATGCCGTTCGGGTCGCTCACCGCTGCGAGGTTCTTGCGCGCCTGGTTGGCGGCATAGGCAGAATAGCCGACCGACAGCGCCAGCGGCCCGGCAATCAGCGCCGCCGCGCCGATATAGGTGGCAGCGGCCAGCGCCCCGCCGGTCAGCCCGGCCGATGTGAAGAACAGCAGCGAAAGCGGAATGGCCTGCGGCATCAGATGATCCTGAAAATTCTGGCTTCGCCCTGGAAGGCGTCATGCGCCAGCACCAGCCCGCCCGCCTCGGAGCGCAGGTGCCAGAACCCGCCATGGAAGAACGCCGGCGAGGCAACCAACCGCCCGGCATGCGTATATTGCACCACGGCAACGTCGAAATCGGCAGGCGACTGGACCCGCTTGCCATGCTCGGCAAACGACGCCTCGCATGCGTCAGGCAGCGTTTCGTGTCCCGCGCGACGGAATGCCCGGACAAAGCCGCGCGCCGTCCTGTAGCTGCCCCTATAGCCCGCCATGAGGTCGGAACGCCCGGCTGCAACTACAACGTCGGCAACCACCATGCAGCAATCATTGACGCCGAACCGGATCGGCCCCTCGCAGCGGTCCCAGAACAGGTCGAGCGGGTTCACGGCTGCTCCCAGTTGATCTGCTTGTTCTTCAGTTCCGGCATCCGGTCGAAGCCGGTGTCGCTGTCAGGGTCGAGCCCGAGCGAGGTGAGATAGTTCCGCTGTTCCTCGCGATCCCAGACCGCTCTGCTTTGCGTCTCGAGGAAGTAGAACCCGCCATTGGCCGCGATTGTCACCGTGACCGTCCCGCCCGGATCAGCCGAGAACGAAGGCTGGTCCAGCTCGCATTCCACCACCTGATCGAGGAACCGCACCTTGTAGTCAGGCCCGAGAAACGCCTTCCACACCCAAGCGAGGTTTCCCTTCACCGTGGCGTCGAGATAGGCAAGGTGTTCCGGGTCCACGCCCGAGAGGCGAAACACAATGTCGGAAACCTGGACCTCGGTATCGGAGGCGCTGATCTGCACCGAGCCGAGCCGGCCAAGGCCCTTCCATTCCTGCCCGTCATGGTCGAGCGTGCCGAGTCCGTCCCAGAGATATACATCGCCGTCGGGATGCGCGATCTTGACCAGCGTCACGTCGGGCGAGTTGCCTGCCTCCAGCAGCTGCTGCAGCGTCCTATTCGACATAGGGCACCTCGACAGCGCTGATCGATGCCTGGCCGGCCGAACCGGACCTGATCAGCGTGCCTTCGTCGGCAGACCGAAGCACAAAGCGGCCGGTCGGCTTTTGCAGTTCCACCCGGTCGCCCACAAGCGCCGGCTTCCACAAACGCCAGGACAAGAGCACCGTTGTCTCACCGGACGAGTCCGACAACGCATCATCCATGATCATGTAGAGGTTGCCGCCAACGCTGATCTGGTCGCCGGCCTTGAACACCAGTGTCGAGGCCACCAGTCCGGTCAAGTGCAGCGCGGTCGCGTAGCGGCCGGTGTCCGAGCCGACATAGGCATAGGTCGATCCGCCGTCGATGTGCCAGACGCCATCGATCAAATAGGCGCCCGCGATATTGTACTGCCCCTGCGATTGCTTTCCGTTCGGCGAGCGTGGGTTCCATATGCCTGCCCCGGCCCCGCGCGGCAGTACGCGAAGCGGATCGAACAGCCGGAACGCCTTTGACGTGCCTTCCAGCCGGGCAATGAACACTTCCCATTCGAACCGCAGATCCCCGTCTGCACCCTTCATGAACGGCAGCAGGTCGAGATCGGCCATCCATCGCATGAAGCGTGGCCCGGTCGAGCGCGGCGTCGTCGCCCACTGGCCGGAGGAATACTCGCCCTCGGTCATGAGTCGGAATGACCCGCCCTGGACCCGAAAGAGGCTGCACGGCAGGTCGATGGTGGTGATGGGATATGTCATCGGAAATAGCCCGGCCGGTTACGCGATGCGCTCTGAACCGAGCGAACCGCTTCTTGAGCCAGTTGCGGCCTTGCCTGCTGCACCACCACGCCCGCCGTCTGGCCCGAGATTTCCCGGACGCGCGGCGTGAACATCTCGCCTTCCTCCCCGACAAGCGTGATTACGATGTTCTGAGCCCGCGACGAGCCGCCGCCACCCATGTTCGGAAGGGTCGGCGCGACAAGCCCGCCGTCGGCGTAGCCTTTCAGATTGCGGTGCAGCGCATTGAGGTTGCCGACGCCCGCGCGCTGGGTCGCGGCCTTCGAAAACACGAACTCGCCGCCATGCACCACGCCCTTCGGCTGGTTGCGGCCGCCATTGCCGGTGTATCCGCCGCCAGCGAAGCCGAACAGCCCGCCCAGCAACCCGCCGAACCCAGCCCCGCCGCCGCCAAACAGGCTTGCCAGAGGGCCCTGCCCGAGTAGCGCAGCCTGAGCCACGGCCTCGACCAGCGTGTTCAGTAACTTGTCGAGCGCTGCGTTTCCAGTCTCGATTGCGGGGATCAGCGACGAGAAGGCGTCATAGGCGGTATCGGCGAAGAATTCCGCCGTCTGCCGCGCCTGCTCCTGCTTGTCGCTCAGTTGTTCCGCCGCCACGCCGGCCTGCGCATAGGCCGTGGCCAGGCTCTCGATTTGCGCGCGCAATTCCGGCGTGATTGTCAGGCCTGATTTTTGCGCTGCCGTCAGCAATTCCTCAACCGCAGCAGCCTTTTCAACTGCAAACCCGTAATCGTCTATCAGCGGGTTAAGCCCTGCCTGTGCCACCGTTGTCGCCTGAATGGCTGCCGTGCGCTCCTTGATCTGTGCGATCTCGCGCGCATAGTCGCTTTCGCGGCTTTTTGCGCCATCCTTCTTTTTGCCCGGCAATCCGTACCTGGGATCATCCAGAGACACCGGCGTAAATCCAGCCTTCTCTGGCAACCGCCCAGTTGTGGTCGCTGCCTTCGCAGCAGCAGCGGTCGCGCTCTGGCGAATTACGTCAACAGTCAGAGCACCCGCTTCTTGCACTTGCTGTTCAAACGCCGCGTCGACGCGATCCCTGAGCGCTTTGGAAGATGTGACAGTAAGTGCCCCACCCAGGAAACTCTTCTGGACAGACCCGCCAGTGACAAGCGCACCAATGTTATCCAGTCCAGACGCCTCGGCCACGCCATTCGCAAAATTCTGCGCCACGCGAACCCCGTCCTGAAACGCTTTTATGACAGTCGCTATCTGCTCAACCAGCGCGCCAAAATCGGCCCTGCTGACGTATGAGGTGACATTATCGATTGCAGACCCGAAAGTGTTGGCGGCCTTACTCGACTCGTTGAAACGACCCGCCGCGTCGATCATCGCGGTCCTCAGGTTCGTCAATCTCTGACCGATGGTGAAAACGGAACTGGCCACCTTGTCCTTGAGGATCACCGAACCGACCTGGAACGCTTCAAAGAACGCTCTCGTTGGGACGCTGCCACTCTTCACAAGCTGCGTGAGTTTGCCGACATCGCCACTAGCCTCTTTGAGGCCCGCAGCTACAGCCTGCAAGAGCGGATACGCCCCGTCGATAAGAGAATTGTATTCCTGCGCCTGGACGACTGACCCGCCGAGAACCTGGCTCAATTGGAGAAGCGCGCCAGAAGCCTCTTGTGCCGTTTTGCCGCTCACCCGTAGCGACACCGCCACATTTTCAACGAACCGGCCCAGGTCTTCCTGCGATGCGCCCAGATTTGCAGCGGCCATAGACGCACGGCTGTAGAGCGTGACGAGATCCTCGATAGGAACAGCGTTGCGTTGCGCAGAGAGATAGAGTGCGTCGTAGACTTTCGTGAGTTTGTCGCCCTCTAACCCTGTTACCTTGAGCGCGTTCTGAATCTTCGTGGAACTATCAAGAAGCTGCTGGACACCGCGCAGAGAGGCAGCCGCTGCAAAAGCACCGGCAAGGCCCTTGGCCAGACCAGCAAAGCCCGCCGAAACAGTCTTGTTACTATTGGCCCATGTCCGCTCGATACTGCGCGTCTGCTTTACAGTGACGCCCTGGGCCCTGCGCATGGCATTCTCATACCCGCGCACGTCGGCACTTAACTGGACAACTAATCGCTCTAAGTCTGTTGCCATCAGTGCTTCGTCTCCATCCACGCCCACAATTCGTCGGCCTCAGCCGTCGAAAGTTCTTTGCCGGAATCGGGGTTGTGGGCTTTCGCGTAACCGTTGAGCGCTGCGAAGGTCTGCCACATGCTCATACCATTCACCGCGACGGGTGAAAAGCCTATGGCTGCGCAGGCCCCGTAGACTTCGCCGAATCGGATCTTGCCGCGCGGGAGGTCATCGATCCGGTCGCCGGCTTGCGCTTTTTTTTTACGATTTCCTCGTCGGGTGCACCCATACAACCAGCCGCAAGAATGGCGATGGCAGTCTGGAGGTTTTCCATCGGCGGCCGCGACTCGACATAGGAACGGACCAGTTTCAGCGCGTCGACAGGAACCATACCGCCGCCGACCAGACCGAGCCTTATGATGTTGCTCAGATGCTCGACACGCCAATGCCCTGCATATATTTGTTGCAGGAGGTAATATGGGCCAGCGTCGACCGCCTCCTGCAACTTTGCAATCTCACCCCAGCCGAGCCGGAAATGATGCTCGCCATCCGCCCAATCGAGCGTGACAGAGGCGTCACGACTCATCAAACAACGACCTTCGTCATGATGCCGTCCGACTGCATAGAGATATTCGCCGTCGCGCGCTGTCCATTATTTGCGCCAACATCCATGCTTTCGACGTGCATGGCCCCTGTGAAAGTGATTGTCTTAGCCGGGAACTCGATCTCGACCTTGGCCGGAATAGAGTCGACGCTGTAGAAAGCATCAAGCCAGCTTTCCACGGATTCCGAGGCGAGCACGCCTTCGCCTGAGACCGCCATGGACAGCGACACGGCATCACGGCCGAGCCAGTCGATCGCATCCGGATCGAGGCAGTCCGGGATGGAAAACTCGTTCAGTGCCTTGTTGAAAGTAACCGAGCGATTGGTGAACCCGCATGGCGTAGTGTATGTACCGCTGCCGAGCAGGTCGAGAAGGACACGGACCTTGCCGCCTTTGATGGTTACCGGCTGTGCCATTTGAAAGTTCTCCTTTTAGGTGGGTTGTTCCGCGAACGCTTCAAATGTGATCGCGGCATGTGAGGTCAGGCCATCCGGGTCGCGGAAGGTTCGAGTGGTGCGGTGCTGGAAATAGGCCAGTGCGTTGTGCTCGATGAACAATTCGGTTTTCAGTGCAGACCGGACTGCATCGCCAATGGCTCGCACTTCAGGAAAGCCAAGCTTGCGTGACCAGCAGTCGATTTGAAGCGAGATATTGAACCCGTCGATGCAGTCGTATTCCTCACTGACCTCATCGCTCGGGCCGAGTGAAATGTATGGAAACAACACGCCTGCGGGCACGCTGTCATAGACCCGTCCGGCGACCAGTGCCGCAACAGCACCGTCATCTTTGAGGCGGGCAACAATCGCGCCCTGCAATTCCAGTGTAGGTGATGTCACGTTGCTGCCACCTTTTTAGCCGCCATCGTTCCGGCGCGCTTGATGCGAGACTTGGCGCGCTTGCGGAGCGCCCTGTAGGACACAAAAAAGAACGGATGCGCCGCCATCTTCTGAGTGCCGAATTCAATCCATCGGGCGTAATATGCGTCGCTGTCGCCGGCATAGACTGTCGCTGTCATGTCGCCGGTCTTACCTGTTGCCAGGATGCGCGCGCCCTTTGGCGGATCGCCGAACGTCCAGCCGATGCTGCCTGCGAGCCGTCCGCTGTCCTTTGGAACAAGGCTTTCGGCCAGGTCCGCGATTTCCCGAGCCGATGCGGCGATGGCCTTGCGGATTTCCTCTTTTGCCACCTCAGGCAGTGCCGCCAGCTTGCGATTGAGCCGATCGACGTTCAAAACCCTGACTGTCACGCCGCGACGCCACTTTCGACGGTCAGATATACCCATGCCCGGTCGGTAATGGCATCGACAGCATCGATCGCGTACAGCGTGCCGTGCCTATCCCGCATGCGCCAATCCGTTGTTATCTGCCGCGAGGCGACCGACGACCGGACATAGACACCGAACACGTTCCTGCCCTCCAAACGGGCTGCTACGACTGCCTCCGATCCGCCGCGATAGCGAAACTCGGCAGCGCATGAATATTGTTCATTCCAGTCGCCAGACACATCGTTGCCATATCCATCGGCGACTGGAACGCGAACGTCGAACGATACCCGCTCGCTAAGACTATCGGCCGTTGGGCTTTTTGCCATCGTGAGCCTTCATTGCCGCAAAAACCGGATCCACATCAGATCGTGACGCCCGGATCGCTGATCTTGACGGTCAGGACGGTCGTCGTTTTCGCCTGGCCGAGAATGATCGTATCATCGCCGGACAGCACATCGGCAACTACGCCGATTTCGCCGGGAGTTGGCGAAAGATAGTATGCAAGTCCGGCAGTCATGGTCGCGCCGATCGTAACGTCGCCTGCGCGTGCAATAGCGAGGGGTTGACCGGCGCTAGCGCCGTTGAGCGCAATGCCGCGCGGATCGCGAGCAAGAGCCGTTGCCGAATCAGCGTCGGCGATCTTGTACTTGCCGTCAGCAGTGTCGCGATAAACGACCATGCCTGCGGTTATCGTTGCGCCAGATGTGCCGTGCTCGATAGTTGCACTGGCACCAGCAATGACGCTGGCTGCGGTGATTGACAAAGATGGCATGGGTGCATTCTCCTATTGA
>Ga0163144_10028775_pt1 | contig 10700 bp, 11 predicted proteins | sample OliLak19BULKMAT1_FD_123175 | JGI IMG/M metagenome (GOLD analysis project Ga0163144, IMG submission 123175) | Freshwater microbial mat bacterial communities from Lake Vanda, McMurdo Dry Valleys, Antarctica - Oligotrophic Lake LV.19.BULKMAT1 | ecosystem: Environmental > Aquatic > Freshwater >...
CGAGTGGATGGCAGACCAAGCAGTACCGGCTATGCTACAGCGTATTGTTTGCCTTGACAGTGCAGCGTCCATCGCGATGGCCACTCGTGTGGCTGCACATGTGCGGAGCAAGATCGGTGATGTCCAGATACTTCCATACAAGCAGTTGCTCGCAGACCTGAGTGCCCACTCGTGCGACAAGGGCGCAACCCTTGTAGTCGCAGCCGCCTTGGCGAGCGGCCGGAGCTTGGTTGCTGTTTCGAGAGTGCTGAGAACGATCCAGAAGAATGGCGCAATAAACTATCTGATCGGAGTCTCCAGGCTGCCATCGCGCGCTGCCGCCCGGGAGGTGGAATCGAACGTCCGTTACGGCGAACATCACAATGACCACGATTTCTTTGTCATTGAGCAGGTCTACTTGCCGCTATCTGGACATCGCGATGAAAGCTCTTGCTGGGCCAGTGAGCTGAGCATGCTGAATGATTTGATTGACCGGGCTGAAGGCGATGTCAAGCATTCCCCTAGTGAATAGACGAGAAGCGATCAGGCATTCTGCATCCAAGGATACAAAAGGATTGGACAATAATCTGTTTCTCTCGCGATGCGATGAGACCGCCCTAGATCTTAGGCCTGGCTTTGCTTTTTTTGATTTCAAGCCAGAAAGTCATGTCTCTCAAGCGGATGTCTTCTTCTCGGTTGTCTCGGTACTACATGCGTTGCGAGGCAATCGCGAAGTGGGCGACTCGCTTTTTCAGCAAGAGCACAGCCGGAGAGTCTTGTCGCCAACATGTTTCGATCGATTCAACGATGGCGTCATTCAGGCGAGCATTCTTCGTGCTGCGAGACCGATCGAATTGGACTACTCCATAGATGCAGACCTCAGTCAGCAGATGTGCCACTTCTTGGAAACTACGTTCTCTTCACCCGCGACGCTGGCAGGTGAAGCCGCAAGGGAATTTGTCTTGGCCTTGGCACTTGATAGACTCCGGCTCTTGCCGGAACACACCAAGTCGTTGAAGGCGAGATTCTGCAACTCCGCAGACGCATTCTCAAACATGCTGTGGTCCAGAGTGCCCGACTGACCGATCACCTGAGTCTTATCGGCACACGGGCACGCACACCGGCACATACCGCTTCACGCAGTAGCTCACCGTGTACGGCTCCATCGAGCACGTCGTCACCGGCACCATCGTGCAGTGCGTCTCGGGGATCACCTTGCATGTCGTGTGCGGCACGTAGCGAATCCGTTCCTCGCACACCTGGCTCACGCGGCAGTGCTTCGTCACGCACTGGCGCGTCTCGCACTCCATGCGGCAGGTCGTGATCGGCACGCGGCGCACGCACTGTTCCGGAACCTGTTCCGTCACGCAACGCGTCTCGTAGCGCACGTGCTGCTCGGGCACCATCTTGCAGGTCGTGTACGGGATGTGCTTCACGATCGTTTCGGGCACCGTGTAGCAGTGGCGGCGCGTCTCGTAGCGCACGTGCTGCTCGGTCACCATCTTGCACACGGGGTACGGCACTTGGCACGTCTTCGTTTCCGGCACCGAGTAGCACTTCCGCTGCGTCACCATCTTCACGTGCTGCTCGGGCACCATGCGGCACGTCGTGTAGCACTGCTGGCGGACGTACGTCTCCGGCACTGAGTAGCACCGCGTCCGCGTCTCGTAGCGAACGTGATGCTCGGGCACCATCTTGCAGGTCGTATACGGCACCTGGCACACTTTCTCTTCGCACACCTTGTAGCAGCGGCTCCGCGTCTCGTGTCGGACGTGCTGCTCGCACACCGTGCGGCACACCACTTTCGTGCAAGTCCGCATTTCCGTGCAGGCCACCTTGCGACACACCGGAATCTGAACGGTGGTGCAGACCGGCTTGCACACCATCTTGCATTCCTTCACCACGCGGCACTCGGTGTGCGGCACCCACACCTTCTTGCACACCACCCGCGGCGGGCACTGCACCGTGGTACGAACCAGTTGGCCGGGGCAGTAGTGGCTCGTGCAGGTGCACGGGTCGAACACACAGGTGCCGGGCGTGCGGACGAGGCGGCTCACGGTCGGGCCGGGAACGCATTCGCTCACCGTCTCGAACCGGCCGCTGCACACTTGCTCCACGCGCTCGGTGATCACCGGCTCCTGCACGTAGCTCACCCGCTGCTGCGTCACATAGTCCGTTTCCGTCTTGTACGTGGTGACCGGCACGCAATACGACACCTGCTCGTACACCGGCTTCGAGACGGTGTACGGGATCGCCACCGTGTACTGCTGCACTTCGTCGCGATACGTCGTGTAGCGATGCTCGCGGACGTGCTGTTCGTACACCGGCTTCATCGTGCAGTACGGGATTGCAACTTGATAGCACTCTGTGACCGGGCGATTCACGGTGTAAGGAATCTGCCGCACGTGCTGCTCGTACACCGGGCGGTTCACGCAGTACGTCACCGGAACTTGGAACACTTCGACCACGGGGCGGTTCACGACGTACGTGTGTGTGCGGTAGTGCGTCTCGTACACCGGCCGCTGCGTGCAGTACGGTATCGCCACTTGGTAGCACTGCACCACGGGGCGGTGCACCGTGTGGCACACCTCCTTCACGTGCTGCTCGTATACCGGACGGTTGATGCAGTACGGAATTGCGACTTGGAACGTCTTCGTCACCGGCTTCATCACCGTGTAGCACTGTTCCTGGATGTGCGTTTCGTACACCGGTTTCTGCACCGTGTAGTTCTTCACCACGTCGAAGTGCTCGACCACCGGCTTCGACACCGTGTACTTTTCCGCACAGTAGTTCGTCTCGTGAACGGTGCGGTAGGTCGTGCAAGTCTGCGCCTGGTAGCACGTCTTGTAGACGGGCCGATAGCAGACTTTTTCGCACTTCTCAATGACGGGCTGGTATTGCACCGTGGTGGTGACGCAGACATCCGGCACGCATTGGTCCGGCGTCACGCACGCTTTCGGGTAGCGGCAGAAGCCGAGGTGCCCGGCGAAGGACGGCGCCGCGCTCCCCAGCATCCCGCCGAGTGCGAGCAGCGCAATACCGAGTTGCTTCCACATGAACGGATCCCCCGTCGCGGCCAATCAGGTTGCAGGTTCAAGCGAGGCACGGTCCACGCGAGTGGGCCGTATGTCAAATGTGCAACATGCGCGGCCGGTGCAACAGGCGGGAATGCGGCTTCCGGCGCGTGAAGAGTCGTGTCGTGCTTGCGGATTCCCCCCAGCCCGCGAACCCGCTTCGCGACGCGCGCAAGGAAGGGACGGAACAATCGGAACACGCGGTTGCGGTTAAACAGTCGTGCATGCTATGTTGTGGATGTGGAGGAACCCGATGGCGAGCATCACATTGGAACTGCCGGCCGAGACGGAGCGGAAACTGCGAGATCGCGCGGACCGCGAAGGCCAGGCCGTTGAAACACTGGTTCGGGAGATCGTGGTACAGGCCGCGCAGCAGGATCACCCCCGACCGCGGTTCCTGACGCATCCCAAGCTGACTCCCGAAGGGTTTCAGAGAATGCTGGCGGACATCGCCGCCGGCGAACCCGGCACCCCCCTTCCGCCGGGTTTCAGCCGCGCGGACATCTACCCCGATGACGAGTGATGGACCACCTCGCCGACACCGGAGTTCTCCTTCGGTACATGGAACCCTCGGATCCAGACCACGTGACGATCTCGCAGACGATCGGTAGATTGGTGTTGAACGGCGACACCGTTGTGTTCTGTCCGCAGAACGCATCGGAGTTCTGGGCGGTCTGCACTCGCCCGAAGACCGCTCGCGGACTCGGCCTCTCCGTCGCCGAGACGAACAGAAGATTGGCCATTCTTGAACGTGACTTCCCGATGCTCTACGACGACCCGGTTTCATATTCGGAGTGGAGAACGCTCGTTCAAACATGTCAGCGTGAAGGGCAAGCAGGTCCACGATGCCAAGCTGGCAGCTTTGATGAATTCCAACGGCATCACGCACATCATGACGCTCAACGGCGGCGACTTCACACGCTACCCCGGCCTCGTGATCATCGATCCCACAAAGCCGTAATCGAGATCCGGAGGGCGAAGCGGGCTCACTGCTCCGCTGCTACAATTGCGGCATGGGATTTCGTGCGGACCAGAACATCGACGAACTGATCGAGGAGAAGTTGCTCAGCGGCGCCGCCGACACGGTGGCGGACGCCGAGGAGCAACTTCTGAATGAATCTTGGGATGCAGTTTTGGAACTCGTTGGCGGCCCGCTCACGAACCAGGAACTCGGCAATCACCCGCTGTTCCGGTTGTTCCGTGTTCGGGGCAGCCGACCCCGCGAGGATGACGCCCTGTGAACCCCGACGACCGCCTCGGAGAAATCATCACTGCCTTGGAATCGGCGGGAGTGGATTGTCTCGTGGTCGGCGGACATGCGGTTCGGTTTCACGGTCTTTGGCGCAACACCGACGATTTCGATCTCCACGTCTCTCCGGCTTGCTGGGACGATCTCCCGGAGCGACTTGCGCAATGCGGAGCCTTTTCCGCCGTTCTTGTTGAAGGCCCCAGTTGGCGGCGAGGCGTGTTTCGGCGCTTCCGAATCGGGACGCTTTCGACCGGGACGGAAGAGTGGCTGGAGTTCTGGCGGACGAACCACTTGCTGGGGCCGTTCGACCAATTGAAATCCCGCTCCATCCAAGGGAGGTACGGCTCTCGCAATATCCGGTTCTTGGGAATCGGCGATCTCATCCGGAGCAAGGAAACCGAACGTGACCAAGATTGGCAGGACGTCTCGCGCCTCGAAGAATTCCAAGACGCCCGCATGCTGGCAAAGTCAAACCAAGGACTGATTCCACTCGCGGTCGCGCTTGCCTCCTGCCGCAGTCGCGCCGGATTCACTTCGTATCTTCAGGCCAACGCCTTCAGCAATCCGAACCTGGTGACTGAAGCGTTGTCGGCCTCGACGAACCCCATCGCCCAATCGTATCTCTTACCTTTCTGTCCCGGTGCGACGCTCGCCGCGGATAGCGTGATGGCCATCGAACCGATGCTGCTTACTCGACTGCGAAGCGAAATCCCTGGAGGCCGAATGCACCACTCGATCGTTGAAATCGTTCGCCGCCGGTACATCGAGTTGCGGCGCGAGCAGGACCGCCAAGACAAGCAAGCCTCGCTCAAGGCTCAGTGATCAGCGATTCGAATCACTCTTTCCGAACGAAGAGCTTCCGCAAGCCGATGTCCAGCGCGTAAGCTTCGTCTGCGGTGAAGCGGGTTTGCGCGGCGAGTTTCTGAAGTTCCGCCGGGATCGGCGTCCGTTGCCCGGACGGCATCTTGGCCACCGCGAACGCGTCGTCGGACGGAATGCCGAACCGGTTCACCTTCTTCTTGTCCACGACGAGATCGGCCGCGTCCACCGTGTCCGGCTTCAGCCACACGGCGTCGTCGAAGCTGGTCCCCACGCCGTCCGCGCCCACGCGCCAGAGCAGCGTCTCCATCCGCCCGCTGAGTTGATCCACGACCATCGCATAGCGGTAACGAACGAGTTTGTTGTCGTCCCCCACACGGAACCACACGGGCGTGTCGAGCAGTGCCAAACTCGGGCCGGAGAACACGAGCACGGCCTTCTTCTGTACTGCGTAGCCCTTGTTGAGAATCTCCCCGCCGAAGAGCCCGAGGTCGCCGCCGAGCTTGCGGCCGGTCTCCGCGGTGAGGATCGTGTCCCGCTCTTTGGCCTTGGCTCCGAGCCCGAGCGCGGCCTTGTCGAAGCGATACCGACCGCTCTCCTCCTTCACCACGTTCGCGACGAACGCCGTGAACATCCACGAAGCTTTCTCCACGGTCAGTTCCGGGATCCCGTCTTTCTGGTCGTCGCGCACCCGCGGCAGGCTCTTGAGCACGAGGTGCGACCAGCCCTTGGGAGCGGCCTTCTCCACGATCGTGCCGGGTTCGAGCGAATCGGCCGGCTTGCTGGTCAGGTCGTAGCGGACGGGTGCGTCGGCGGATACGTTCGAGACCTGCTCCGGCGGACGTGGCGTGGTGTCGTACTCGTCGGACCAATCGACGGGGGCCGGCGAGCCGGGCCAAGTCGCCCAAACGACCCCGGCCACCGCGAACCCCGCGACGAAGAGCGTACCAAGCAACCAGAGTCCGCGTCGCGCCATTGCCAACCTCCCTGCCGATTACGCGGGTATGGTACGCGGGAGGAGCGTCCGGGAAAAGCGGTGTTATGCGATGCCGAACAGGCGGCCGGGATTGAACACGTTCTTCGGATCGAGCGTGTTCTTCACATGCCGCATCAGGTCGCGGTCGGGTCCGGGGCGGCCCCAAACGGGCAGAGCGGCCTTCCAGGCGGCGGGGCATCGGCGGATGGTGAAGTTGCCTCCGCACTCGGCCGCACGATCGGCGAGCGTTTTTGAAATCGATGCGGCCCGCTCCTGCGCGATCTCGTGGACCGCGCGGCCGTGGACGATCCCGTTCAACGCTTGGGAGTGGATTCGGACATCGTCCCAACCTTCGACGGCGTGAAGGAATTCCGCTGTGCGGCTCGGCCGCACGTTCGCCTTGAATGCAAACCAAGCGGCCGCGTCGCTCATCAGGTTCGAGATGTGTGTCGCCGCGTCCGGGCCGCGTTCCGCCGACACGTCCGTGACCGGTGCTCCGCGCAGTTCGTCGAGCAACGTGCGAATCTGCCACTCCACGGTCTCGGCCTTCTCTTCGAAGCCGGCCCACACCGCCCACGCCGCTCCGACCACGGAGCGATCCGTTGAGACGTCCACGACCGTGGGCCGCGATCGCGATTCGTGCATCTTGTCCAGCACGGCACCGAGTTGATCCGCGGCGCACACCATGCGAACCAATGCGGACGCCTCGGGCTTCGGCTTCACCTTGAGCGTCAGTTGAGTGAGCACGCCGAGCGAACCCACCGCGCCCACCTGTAGTTTCATGAGGTCGTATCCGGCCACGTTCTTCACCACGCGGCCGCCGGCCTTCACCTCTTGGCCTTCGTCCGTGGCGAAGCTGATGCCGATGACGTAGTCGCGAAAGGTGCCGTTCCCGAATCGCCGCGAACCGCTGAGGTTCAGCGCGACCGCGCCGCCGATCGTGGCCCGCTCGGGATTCGGAATGTCGATCGGGAGCCACTGCCCTTCCGCGGCCAGCGTGCGTTGCAGTTCCGCGACCGTGATGCCCGCCTGCGCGGTGATGGTCATGTCGCGGGCGGGATAGTCGACGACGCGGTTCAGGGCCGTGGTGTCGAGGGCGAAGCCGGGCTTGCTCGGCGGCAGGCCGATGTCGAGCATCGTGCGGCCGCCGACGGGGTACACGCCCTGCCCGGCGGCCGCAGCTTCCACCACGAGGCCGCACAGTTCGGCGACGGACTCCGGGCGGCGGACGGGGAGCGGGCCGTACTCGTCGATCGAGATCATGCGAACCTTTCGAGCGTGCGGACCGGTGCGACCGGCCCGATGGAATGGACGTATGCGCGGCGCGGCGTGATGTCCAAGTTTTCCGCACAGGGCTTCCGCCCTGTGATACCGCAGACGGCCGCTCCGCGGCGAAGAATGCCGTTCTGTTACGGCACGACCGCCCGACACCCCAGACACTCTGTTTCTAATCGCGTCTCGTCTTGCACGGGTTCCGCCGCCGGGCTATGCCCCCGAACCGACCCGGATTCCCAACCCAGGACCGCCGCGATGATGCAGAAGCGATTCGGCCAAGAGTGCGAAGCGGAACGCGATCAAGGAGCGGATGCCGTATCCGTCGAGACCGCGCGATCCATCACGAGCCTGCCGCTCGCCTCGCCCAAGGACGAGAAGAAGGACGAGGAAAAGATCTCGCTGTTCTGGCGCGTCTTCGGCGGCACCATCCTCAGCATCGTCGCGTTGGTCTCGATCACGCTGTTCAACAACCTGCAGAACTCGATCTCGGACCTGCGGGCGGAGTTGAGCCGCGAGCGCGAAGCCCGCGCGGCGCTGGCCAAGAAAGACGACGTCGATGCCCGCATCAAGACGCAGTACGAACGCATCCGCGTCGTCGAAGGATACAAGGCCGAGATCGAGGCGATGAAAGAGCGGTCGTCCGCGAATGCGACGTCGTCCGAGACATTGCGCAAGGACATCACGTCGTCTTTGGACGCGATCAAGAAGGAGACCGCCGGGATCGAGTTGATCAAGGAACGGATCGCGATGTTGGAGGCGTTGAAGAAGGAAGTGGCGTCGCTGGACTCGCTCAAGGAGAAGATCACGACCGCGAGTGCGGAACTCAAGACCGTTCGCGAGGAGATCGGCAAGGCGAGCCAAGAGGTGGAGAAGAACAAGTCCGCGGACTTGGAGCGCAAGGCGTTCCGCGACGCGCAGGCCAAGCAGTGGGACGAGACGATCAAGGAGTTGCAGAAGGACGTGCAGGCGTGCCGCGAGAAGATCGCCCGCCTGGAAGGCTCACAACCCGCCGCCCCGGAGAAGAAAAAAGCCGACGAAAAGCCGTAAGATGCATTCATGCACGCGCGACTCTTCCTGTTCGCACTCATTCTCGCGACCGCACCCCTGCGGGCGGACGAGCCCAAGACCTTTCCCGCGGCCAAGCACAAGGCCGGCGAACTCCGCCATATCGAGGGCGTGCCCGTGCTCACCCTCCGCGGCAAGCCCGCCGAGATGGGCGAGCAATTCGGCATCCTCGCCATCCGCAACGCCCCGGACCTCACCGCCCTGCACCAGCAGTTCCTCAAAGACTCCGGGCAGGAGAAGATGTACCCGACCATCGTGAAGGTCGCGCGCGAACTGAAAGGCTTCCCCAAGCACCACCTCGAAGAGATGCAAGCGGCCTCCATGGCCGCGGATCGCGACATCGACCGGCTCTACTTCGCCAACACGATCGCGGACCTCTCCAGCGGGTTCGGTTGCTCGACGATCGTGGTCGAGAAGGGCCGCAGCAAGACCGGCGCCCCGCTCTTCGGCCGCAACTTCGACTGGCTTCCGACGAAGGGCATCACGGAGCACACGCTGATCGTCGTGTACAAGGGCGAAGGGAAGAAGGCGTTCGCCGCAATCACCGTGACTCCGATCGCCGGCGTGGTCAGCGGGATGAACGAGGCCGGACTCAGCGTCACGATCAACGAGATCAGCTTGAAGAAGTCCCGCGACAAGGCCGGCTTCAACTGGAACGGTGTGCCACTGCTCCTGGCCTTCCGCCGCGTGCTGGAAGAATGTTCGACCGTGGCCGAGGCGGAGAAGTTGCTCCGCGGCATGGAACGGACCACGTCGTGCTGCCTCACGCTCTGCGACAAGGACGGCGGCGCGGTGTTCGAGATCACGCCGAAGAACATCGAGGTGCGGGCGGCCGAGAACGGCGTCTGCTGCTGCACGAACCACTTCCGCACCGATAAGCTGATGACCGAGACCAAGTGCTGGCGCTACGACCGGCTCGCGCCGTTCGGCAAGGCAAACGACGCTCTCGGCGTGAAGGACGTGTTCGCCCGGCTCGACGACGTTCACCAAGGCAAGGCCACGCTGCAGGCCATGGTCTTCGAGCCGAAAGAGCGTGTGCTGCACCTCGCCTACGGCGAAGGGCCAGCGACCCGGAAGGATCCGCACCGCATCGACCTCGGCAAGTTGTTCGACCAGAAGTGAACCCGGAACGAGCGATCCCGCTCCATCAGCCATGCACTGCCCCGCGTGCGGACACCAGAACGAACCCGGCAGCGACGCGTGCGTCAACTGCATGCTGTCGCTGTCGCACGTCGACGCGCCGGCCCACCACGACCGCTTGGAAGAAAGCCTGTCGAACGAGCCCGTGTCGTCGTTGAACCCGCGCGAACCGGTGACGGTGGCGGTCGGGGCGAACCTGGGGGCGGCCATCCGCGCGATGATCGACCGCGGGGTCGGCGCCGTCCTTGTGGTCGAAGGCGACGGCTCTCTTGCGGGAATCCTGACCGAGCGCGATTTTCTCACCAAGGTCGCGGGTCAGCCGAGCTATGCAAATCTGGGCGTGCGCGAGTTCATGACCCGCGATCCCGAATCCGTGGGGCCGACGGACACGCTGGCGTTCGCGCTCGGCAAGATGGACGGCGGCGGCTATCGGCACTTGCCAGTGACCGTCGAGGGCCGTCCGGTGGGTGTCATCTCCGTCCGCGATATCCTCCGGCACGTCACACAGTTATGTCGCTCGTCCTGAGCTCTAGACGGTGGCGATTCGGGCAAAAAAGAAAAATCTATGAAAATGGCACTTGGCGCGACGCGCGGCGATGTGTCAAATAGCTCGTAAGTTGGCGAAAGCCCGCTTCTCCCTCCCTCGCCTTCCACCGGCGACAAGTTGCGGTTCGTTCTCATTTGCCGCAAGCTGGTGGTTTGAAGTGTTCCCGAAGCGACTCGCCGCTTCGGGCCAGAGGGGGTCCTGACTGGCCCCGGCGTTCATTCGGTTGCGAATTCGCAGCCGCTTTTAGCAGTGTCTCGCACACACTGCATCATTCCGTTGGAGGCGTTATGTTCCGTTCTCGTACTCGACGCGGCTTTACGCTCATCGAGCTGCTCGTCGTGATCGCAATCATCGCGATCCTGATAGGGCTTCTGCTCCCCGCCGTCCAGAAGGTGCGTGAGGCCGCGGCCCGCAGCACCTGCCAGAACAACATGAAGCAACTGGCCCTGTCCACGCACAACTACGAAAGCGCCGTCGGGGTTTTGCCGCCCGGTTGCAACAACAACAACGGCACCGCCGGTGCGGGCTTCGGCGGCAGCATGGCGGGCACCATCGCCTACTGCCTTCCGTACATCG
>Ga0163144_10028779_pt1 | contig 10698 bp, 7 predicted proteins | sample OliLak19BULKMAT1_FD_123175 | JGI IMG/M metagenome (GOLD analysis project Ga0163144, IMG submission 123175) | Freshwater microbial mat bacterial communities from Lake Vanda, McMurdo Dry Valleys, Antarctica - Oligotrophic Lake LV.19.BULKMAT1 | ecosystem: Environmental > Aquatic > Freshwater > Lake...
CACCGATTCCGGAATGTTGTTGCCGAGGAAGACCAGCCGGTACTCGTCGGGATGTTCCAAGCCGAAGCGCGCGTAGGCGTCGCCGAAACGGCGCACCCTTTCCAGGGGATCGCTGACGGTCTTTTCGATTTCGGCGATGCGTTCGATCAGGTGACCGAAGGTCTGGTCGCAGAGCGCCAGCATCATCGCTTCCTTGTCGTGGAAGTAGAGGTAGAGCGCGGGGGCCGAGACGCCCACCCGGTCAGCGATCCTGCGGATCGTCGTGGCGTCGTATCCGGCCTCCAGGAACAGCTCCTTGGCCGCCTGGAGGATCTCCTCCCGGCGCGTATGGCCCTCGCCTCGCTTCTTGCGACTGGACGCCACGGCTGTTGATGGGATTGCCAAACTCGAACTCCCTGCTCTTGACACTTAACTTAACAAAGATAAGTTACCGTTGATAAGTTATCAATGGTCAGTTATTTGACACTGAAAATTGTAAACCTCGGAAGGAAGGCCCGCCATGCGTCTCCCGATCAAGGTCATCGTTCTCGCGGTCGGTGCGGTTGCGGCTGGAGCCGCAGGTTTCGCCGCTTTGTCGCTGACAGCCAATGCGTCCCGCGTCTCGGCCAATGAAGCGGTCGTGCGCCCGGCGCGTGTCCTGGAAATCGCCTACGCCACGCAAGCGCGGTCCCTTGTTCTGGCCGGGACGGTCGTTCCCCGCATCGAGACCACCCTGGGCTTTCGCGTCCCCGGCAAGATCGTCCAGCGCTCGGTCGATGTCGGCACTGTGGTGAAGCCGGGCGATCTGATCGCCCAGCTCGATCCCGCCGACCACCGCCTCGCTGTCGACAATGCGCGCGCGGCGCTGGCCTCCGCCGAGGCCGATCATATCCGCGCCAGGGCCGACCACGAGCGCTACCAGCAACTGCGCGGCGGCGCTGCCTTTACGCCGCAGACCCTGGAACAACGTCAGATGCTTGCCGCGACGACGCTTGCCCGCGCCGACCAGGCGCGCAGCCAGCTCACCTCGGCCGAGAACAACCTCGCCTACACCGAACTCCGCGCCGATACCGGCGGTGTCGTCACCGCGGTCCAGGCCGAGGTCGGCCAGGTCATGTCGCAGGGTCAGGGCGTGGTTCGCGTGGCTCGCACCGACGAACTCGAGATCGTGGTCGGCGTGCCCGAGCATCGCCTAAAAGTGGTGCGCGAGTCGGCCGCCGCTGGCTTCGAGCTTTGGTCCGATCCGGGCAAGCGCCACGCCGCCAAGCTTCGCGAACTCTCGCCCAGCGCCGATCCCACCTCGCGCACCTACCCTGCCCGCTTCAGCATCGTCGATCCGCCGGAATTCATCGGCCTCGGTATGACTGCGACGCTTAGCTTCGAGCGCCCCGATACCACGCCCGTGGCCGAGGTGCCGCTGGCCGCGATCTTCCAGCAAGGCACGCGGCCGGCCGTCTGGGTGGTCGACAAGGCGACCGGCGCAGTCGAGCTCCGGCCCGTCATCGTCGCACGCTGGCGCAACGACACGGCGGCGATCCTGTCGGGCGTCAAGGACGGCGAGTTGATCGCCACCGCGGGTGTGCACAAGCTCGAGGCCGGCCAGAAGGTGAAGCCGGTGCTGCAGGCTGCCCGGCCCCGGAGCTGACGGCCATGAGCACGCGCACCAATCTTTCGGCGCTGGCGCTCAACTACAGCACGCTGACCGTCTTCTTCATGGTCGCCCTCAGCATCGCGGGCGTCTGGGCCTTCATCAATCTCGGCCGCGCCGAGGATCCGCCCTTCACCATCAAACAGATGGTGGTGTCGGCGGCCTGGCCCGGCGCCACCTCGCGCGAGGTCGAGCAGCAGGTCACCGACAAGATTGAGACCAAGCTGCAGGAGCTGCCCTACTTCTTCAACGTCACGAGCTACACCAAACCGGGCGAGACCGTGATCTACGTCTCGCTGCGCGACGACGTCCCGCCGGCCAAGGTGGCCGACCTCTGGTACCAGGTGCGCAAGAAGGTCGGCGACATCCGCGGGAGCCTGCCGCAGGGCGTCGTCGGGCCGTTCTTCAATGACGAGTACGGCGACACCTACAGCCTGATCTGGGCCTTCGAGTCCGACGGCTTCTCGCCGGCCGAGGTGAAGGACATCGCCAAGGCGGTGCGCCAGCGCGTGCTGCGCGTGCCAGATGTCACCAAGGCCGACCTGTTCGGATTGCAGGACGAGAAGATCTACATCGAGTTCAGCCACACGCGGCTGGCCATGCTGGGCGTGCCGGTCGACCAGATCCTCGACGTCATCCGCAAGCAGAACTCCATCGTGGCGTCGGGCACCGTCGAGACAAGGGGTGAGCGCGTCGCCGTGCGCGTCGACGGCGCACCGACCTCGGCCGCCGATCTCGCCAACCTGCCGTTCAGCGCCAACGGCCGCACCCTCACCCTCTCGGATGTGGCCGAAATCAAGCGTGGCTACCAGGACCCGACGCAGACTTCCATGCGCTTCAAGGGCAAGTCCGTGATCGGCCTCGGCGTCGTCATGGCGCCGGGCGGCAACGTGCAGACGCTGGGTAAGGCGCTGGAGGCGACGATGGCCGAGGTCGCGCGCGACCTGCCGGTCGGCATCACCGTTCACCGCGTCGCCAACCAGCCGGAAGTGGTCGACAAGTCGTTCGAGGAATTCACCTCTTCGTTGCTGGAAGCGCTCGCCATCGTACTGGTGGTGTCGTTCATCAGCCTGGGCGTTCGCACCGGCATCATCGTGGCGCTCTCGGTGCCGCTGGTGCTGGCCATCACCTTCGTCGCCATGCTGCTGCTCGGCATCGACTTCCAGCGCATTTCGCTCGGCGCCCTGATCATCGCCCTCGGCCTCCTGGTCGACGACGCCATCATCGCCGTCGAGATGATGATGGTGAAGCTGGAGCAGGGCTTTAGCCGCCTGGAGGCCGCCACCTTTGCCTACACCTCGACGGCCTTCCCGATGCTGACCGGCACGCTGGTGACGGCGGCGGGCTTCGTGCCGGTGGGCTTCGCCAAGTCGAGCGCCGGAGAATACACCAACTCGATCTTCTGGGTCGTCGGCATCTCGCTGATCGTCTCGTGGTTCGTGGCCGTGCTGTTCACGCCCTGGCTGGGCTACCGGCTGCTGCCGACGCCCAAGGTCCACCATGCCGATCCGTACCAGGGCCGGCTCTACACGCTGTTCCGGCGTGTCCTCGTGTGGTGCGTGACCTGGCGCAAGACGACCATCGCCATCACGGCGCTGGCCTTCCTGGGATCGCTCGGCCTCATGGGCTTGGTGCAGAAGCAATTCTTCCCGACCTCGAACCGGCCCGAGCTGATCGTCGACCTGCGCCTCGCCCAGGGCGCTTCGTTCGCCGCCACCGACACCGAGGTGAAGAAGCTGGAGAAGATGCTGGGCGCCGATTCCGATGTCAGTCACTTCACCGCCTATGTCGGCGCCGGCAGCCCGCGCTTCTACCTGCCGACCGTGCCTGAACTGGCCAATGCGAGCTTCGGCCAGATCATCGTCATGACGAAGGATCTGGAGGCCCGTGAGCGCGTGCTGGCGGGCCTGAACAAGGCCTTCGCCGAGGACTTCGAGGCCGTGCGGGCGCGCGTCCAGCGCCTGCAGAACGGCCCACCGGTCGCCTACCCCGTCATGTTCCGGGTGCTGGGCGAGGATCCGCAGCAGGTCCGTGCCGTGGCAGAAAAGGTCCGCCAGGTCTTCAAGGCCGATCCCGCCACCCGCGACATCAACTTCGACTGGAACGAGCTCGCCAAGACGGTGCGGCTGGAAATCGACCAGAACAAGGCCCGCGCGCTCGGCGTCGATTCACAGATGCTCGGCAACACCCTGCAAACCCTGCTAACGGGCGTAGTGGTTACCCAATACCGCGACCGCGCCGAGAGCATCGACGTGGTCGCCCGCGCCGTGCCGGACGAGCGCCTCAGCCTCGAAGGGCTGGAGGCGATCAACATGAGGACGGCCAATGGCGGCGTGGTCTCCCTTGCCCAGCTCGCGACGCTACGCTTTGAGCTGGAAGAGCCGATCCTGTGGCGGCGCAACAAGGACCTGCTGATGACCGTGCGGGCCGGCGTGATCGACGGCGTGCAGGGACCTGACGTGGCCGCGCGCATCGACACGGCGCTGGCGCCGGTGCGGGCGGACCTGCCGGCCGGCTATCGCATCGAGGTCGGCGGCGACAAGGAGGAAAGCGCGCGCAGCCAGGGCTCGATCTTCCGGATGATGCCGGTGATGGCCTTCCTGATGGTGCTGTTCCTGATGCTGCAGCTCCAGAGCTTCTCCAAGCTCGCCCTGGTCATGCTGACGGCGCCGCTCGGCATGATCGGCGTGGCGTTGTTCCTGCTGGCCTTCAATCAGCCCTTCGGCTTCGTCTCGCTGCTGGGCACCATCGCACTGGCCGGCATGATCATGCGCAACTCGGTGATCCTCGTGGACCAGATCGATCAGGATCTCGCAGCCGGCCATACGCCGTGGGACGCCGTGATCGACGCCACCGTGCGCCGCGCCCGGCCGATCCTGCTCACCGCCGGCACGGCGATCTTTGCCATGGTCCCGCTGTCGCGCAGCGTGTTCTTCGGGCCGATGGCGGTGGCGCTGATGGGCGGCCTGCTGGTGGCGACCGCGCTCACGCTCCTGTTCCTGCCGGCGCTCTATGCCGCCTGGTTCCGGGTGAAGCGGCCGGCCGCCGTCGAAGCGCCGCCGGTACGGCATGTGCCGCCGCCGCTGGCCCTCGCCGCCGAGTGATCAGGAGATCCGGCCCTCGGCGGTATGAAGGTCGCTGGTCCGGGTCGCACTGACGGTGAGGATGATCTCGATGCCGCGCACGATGTCGGCCAGCGCCATCGAGGGCGCGCCGCCCAGCCGGGCCGCCTGCTCCGGCACAAAGGGAATGTGCAGGAAGCCGCCGCGCATCGGGATCGGATGGCCAGCCGCGATGTCCATCAGCGCATAGAAGATGTGGTTGCAGACGAAAGTGCCAGCGGTGTTCGAGACGGCGGCCGGCAGCCCGGCCTTGCGCATTTCGGCCACGCAGGCCTTGATCGGCAGGGTCGTGAAATGCGCTGCAGGGCCGTCCTTCACCACCGGTCTGTCGATCGGCTGCTTGCCGTCGTTGTCACGGATGCGGGCGTCCTGGACGTTGATGGCGACGCGCTCGAGGCAGAGTTCGCTCCGGCCGCCGGCCTGGCCCACGCAGAGCACGATGTCTGGCCTGGTCTTCTCGATCGCCGCCAGCAGCACCTTGGCCGACTGGGCGTAGGAGGTTGGCAACTGGGCCGTGTGCACGACGATGCCACCAACCCGCTTCTTCAGCTTGCCAACCGCGAGCGACGACGGATTGACCGCCTCGCCGCCGAACGCATCGAACCCCGTGACCAGCGCCTTCATGCCTCTCCCCAAAACGAAAGGGCGTCCTGAACAGGACGCCCCGACGTTAGTCCGTGCAGCCGCAGCCGGCTACTTGTTCGCAGCGTCGACCGCGCGGCGCGCCATGACGCCCACGAGATGGGCGCGGTACTCGGAGCTGCCGTGGATGTCGCTGTTGAGACCCTCGAACGGGATCTTGATGTCCTTGATCGCCGCCGAGGAGAAGTTCATGGTCAGTGCCTCTTCCATCGCCTTGACGCGGAAGACGCAGGCGCCGGCGCCGGTCACCGCCACCCGCACGCCTGAGGCCGACTTGGCCACGAACACGCCGACCATGGCGTAGCGCGAGGCCGGGTTGGGAAACTTCATGTAGGCCGCCTTCTCCACCTTGGGGAAGCTGATCGAGGTGATCAGTTCGCCGTCGGCAAGGGCGGTCTCGAACAGGCCTTTGAAGAAGTCGTCGGCTGCGATCTTGCGGGTGTTGGTGGTGACCGTGGCATTGAGCGCCACGACCGCGCCGGGATAGTCGGCCGCCGGATCGTTGTTGGCGACCGAACCGCCCATCGTGCCGCGATTGCGGACCTGCGGATCGCCGATGTGGCCGGCGAGATAGGCCAGCGCCGGGATCGCGGCCTTGACCTCGGCCGAGCCCGCCACGTCGGCGTGGCGCGTCATGCCGCCGATCACGACGTTGTTGCCCTCCACCTTGATGCCGGCCAGTTCCTTGACGCCGCCGAGATCGACCACGTCGCTCGGCCGCGCCAGGCGCTGCTTCAGCGTCGGGATCAGGGTCATGCCGCCCGACATGGCGCGGGCCTCGGGCTTGCTCTTCAGCAGGCCGACGGCGTCGGCGACCGACTTCGGACGGTGGTAAGCGAAATCATACATCTGAATTTCCTCCGGTTACTCGACTGCCCTACTCGGCAGCTTGACGCTGGGCGCCCTTGATCGATTGCCACACGTTGAGCGATGTGGCCGGCATCTCCACGTGTTTGACGCCGATCGGCGCCAGCGCATCGTGAACCGCGTTCATCACGGCAGCCGGCGAGGCGATCGCCCCGGCCTCGCCGCAGCCCTTCACACCCAATGGATTGTGCGGGCAAGGCGTCACCTTGTAGCCGAGCTTGAACGACGGGAAGTTGTCCGCGCGCGGCATGGTGTAATCCATGTACGAGCCGCTGATGAGCTGGCCCGTGCTCTTGTCGTAGACGGCGCCTTCCATCAGTGCCTGGCCGACGCCCTGCACGATGCCGCCGTGGACCTGCCCCTCGACGATCATCGGATTGATGATGTTGCCGAAATCATCGATCGCCGTGAAGGCGACGATCTCGGTGGTGCCGGTCTCCGGATCGATCTCGAGCTCGCAGATCTGCGTGCCTGCCGGATAGACGAAGTTCGCCGGATCGTAGAAGGCGTTCTCGTCCATGCCCGGCTCGACCTCGGCCAGCGGATAGTTGTGCGGCACGTAGGCCGCGAACACGACCTGGGCCAGCGGCACGTTCTTGTCCGTGCCCGTCACCTTGAAGGTGCCGTTCTCGAACTCGACGTCGGCCACCGACGCTTCCATCAAATGGGCCGCGATCTTCTTGCCCTTGGCGATGATCTTCTCGGTGGCCTTGACGATGGCCGACCCGCCGACCGCGAGCGAACGCGAACCGTAGGTGCCCATGCCGAACGGCGTCGTCGCCGTGTCGCCATGGACGATCTCGATCTGGTCCATCGGCACGCCGAGCTTGTCGTGGATGATCTGCGCAAACGTCGTCTCGTGGCTCTGGCCGTGGCTATGTGCGCCGGTCATGATCTGGACGTTGCCGGTCGGGTTGAACTTGATCTGCGCCGACTCCCATTGCCCGACGCCGCCGCCCAGCTGGCCGATGACCTGCGAAGGCGCGAGACCGCAGGCCTCGATATAGGACGAGAAGCCGATGCCGCGCAGCTTGCCACGCGACTTGGCCTCGGCGCGGCGGGCCTCAAAGCCCTTGTAGTCGGCGATCTTCATCGCTTCGTCGATGATCGGCGGGTAGTTGCCCGAATCGTACTGCAGCGCCACGGGCGTCTGGTACGGGAAGGCCGTCGACGGAATGAAGTTCTTCCGGCGCAGTTCGGCCGGATCGATCTTCATCTCGGCCGCGGCCTTGCTGACGATGCTCTCGATGACGAACGTCGCTTCGGGTCGGCCGGCACCGCGATAGGCATCGACCGGCGCCGTGTGCGTGAGAGCTGCCTTCACGTTGGCGTAGATCAACGGCGTCGTGTACTGGCCGGCCAGCAACGTGGCGTAAAGATAGGTCGGCACCGCCGTTGAGAAGGTCGACAGGTAGGCGCCCATGTTGGCGATCGTCTCGACCTTCAGCGCCAGGAACTTGCCGTCCTTGTCCAAGGCCAGCTCGGCGTGGGTAACGTGGTCGCGGCCATGGCAATCGGTCTGGAACGATTCGCTGCGCTCGGCGGTCCACTTGATCGGCCGGCCGACACGCGATGCCGCCCAGCAGACCATCGTCTCGTCGGCATAGCAGAAGATCTTGCTGCCGAAACCGCCGCCGACGTCAGGGGCAATGACCCGCAGCTTGTGCTCGGGAATGCCCAGCACGAAAGCCGATAGGATGAGGCGGAGCACGTGCGGATTCTGCGACGTCGACCACAGCGTGTAGTTGCCGGTGCCCTTGTCGTACTCCGCCGCCGCGGCGCGCGGCTCCATGGCGTTGGGGATCAGGCGGTTGTTGACGAGGTCGAGCTTGGTGACATGAGCGGCCTTGGCGAACGCCGCGTCGACATCGGCCTTCACGCCGATTTCCCAGTCGTAGATCAGGTTGCCCGGCGCCTCGGGATGGACCTGGGTTGCGCCCTTGTCGAGCGCCTTGGCGAGATCGATGGTCGCGGGCTTCACGTCGTAGTCAACCTTGATCGCCTCGGCGGCGTCCTTGGCCTCGTCGTGGCTGTTGGCCACGATCATGGCGACCGTGTCGCCAACATAGCGCACCGTGTCGACCGCCATCACGGGATGGGCCGGCGCCTTGTGCGGTTCGCCGTGCTTGTCCTTGACCACCCAGCCGCAGATCAGCCCGCCGACCTTGGCGTCGACCAGGTCCTTGCCGGTAAAGATGTTGACCACGCCCGGCATCTTGGCCGCCGCGGAAACGTCGATGCTCTTTATCTTCGCGTGGGCGTGCGGCGAACGCAGGAAGTAGGCGTAGGTCGCGCGCGCGAGAGGCAGATCGTCGACATAGCGGCCGGTCCCGGTCAGGAAGCGCTTGTCTTCCGTCCTGAGAACGCGAGCGCCGATTCCGGAGGCGGAGGTCATGGCGCTACACTCCCGCTGACTTCATGGCCGGTGCGGCGGCCAGGATTGCCTTCACGATGTTGTGGTAGCCGGTGCAGCGGCAGAGGTTGCCCTCGAGTTCGCGGCGCACGGTCGCCTCGTCGAGCTGGTAGTTGTGGCGCTTCACCATGTCGATGGCGCTCATCACCATGCCCGGGGTGCAGAAGCCGCACTGAAGAGCGTGGTTCTCGCGGAAGGCCTCCTGCATCGGGTGCAGCTTGTCGGCGCTCTCCGCCAGGCCCTCGATCGTGGTCACCTTCGATCCCTCGGCCTGGACCGCCAGAATGGTGCACGATTTGATCGACTTGCCGTCGACATGGACGACGCAGGCGCCGCACTGGCTGGTGTCGCAGCCGACGTGGGTGCCGGTCATTCCCAGATGCTCGCGCAGGAACTGAACCAGCAGCGTGCGCGCCTCGACCTTGCCCGAGACGGCCTTGCCGTTGACGGTCATGGCGACGGAAATGGTCATTACTCTCTCCCTCACTTTATTGGTTCGCGGCTGCGCCAAGCGCACCCGCCAGAGCGTTATATCGACTGTCGCAAGCCGCTCCGGCGGCGGTCAAGCGAATTGCGGATGACAGTCTATATACGCGAGCCAGTGCTAACGACTCGCAAGGAATACCAGGACCAATACAACGGCGCCGACGCCGATGACGATCCAGTGCTTGTAGCCTCGCTGCGCTGCAGCAGACGCCGCTGGGGCGGCTGCAGGCGCCGCGGCAGGTGCCGCCACTTCGCCAGGCGGCGGGCCGCCGACCATGGCGGTGAACTTGCTGAAGAACTCGTCGGCCAGCTTGCGGGCCGTGCCGTCGATCAGGCGCGCGCCGACCTGAGCGATCTTGCCGCCGACCTGGGCATCGACATTGTAGTTCAGGATGGTGTCCGCGCCGTCTTCACGCAATGCGACGACCGCACCGCCCTTGGCGAAGCCTGCCGCGCCGCCCTGCCCTTCGCCGGAGATTTTGTAGCCGTTAGGAGGATCGAGGTCGGAAAGCGTCACCTTGCCGGTGAAGCTGGCGCTGACCGGCCCGATGCGCAGGCGCACCTTTGCCTTCATCTCGGTGTCGGAAGTCTTCTCGAGTGATTCGCAGCCTGGAATGCACGCCTGCAGTGTGGCTACGTCGTTGAGCGCCGCGAAAACCTTCTCGCGCGACGCGGCGATCCTGTACTCGCCCTTGATTTCCATGTCGTAACTCCCGGCTAAGCGCCTACCACTTGGAGGTATAGGAGTCCGGCGGCGGTTCTGCCAGTGGTTCGCGTATGCATACGTAGATCGTCGCCAGGTAAGGGATCGCCATCAGGATGGCGATGAAGCCGAACCAGCTGGCCTGCGTGTTCCAGAACAGCGTCCGGATCACCCACCGGCCGCCGTCGGCCGAAACGAAGCCGCCAGCGCCGCCGTCATGCAACTTGATGGCGCCCTCGGTCACCACCATGACCACCGCCCAGAAGATCAGCAGCCCGGCCAGGACGATCTCCGGCAGGACCGGCCTGACGCGGCTGAAGGAGCGGTCCATGCGCACGAAACCGCGGCTGCCGTCGTAGCCCAGCAGGCGGCCGAACGAGAGCGCCTTGGAGATACGGTGGGAACGCGACGCCGGCTCCGTGCGCAGGATGGTGATGGTCTTCCAGGCCATCAGCACGATGCTCGGAATGACGAAGCTCCAGACCGGGAAGTCGCGGTAGCGGCCGTCGATGGCGATCTGGCGAAACCAGTCGCCGATCCGGATGACGCCGTCGTACCAATCGATGCTGATGACGACGAGATAGAAGATGCACAGCACTGTCAGTGCCAGATAGAGCACCTGGGCCATCAGATCAGCGCGCTGGACGATGCGGTAGCGCGGCAGCTCCCGCCATGCCCGCCACGCCGCCATCACCCGGGCGCCGTAGAGCGAGGGGTCGGCCATCTTGCCGGTCAGGCTGTCGGCGATGCCGCGCAGCAGGGCGTAGCTGAACAGGCCAAGCAGCACCGCCCAGAACACGACGCCGGCCATGCGCTCGAAGTAGAAGCTGCGCGAAAC
>Ga0163144_10028780_pt1 | contig 10698 bp, 7 predicted proteins | sample OliLak19BULKMAT1_FD_123175 | JGI IMG/M metagenome (GOLD analysis project Ga0163144, IMG submission 123175) | Freshwater microbial mat bacterial communities from Lake Vanda, McMurdo Dry Valleys, Antarctica - Oligotrophic Lake LV.19.BULKMAT1 | ecosystem: Environmental > Aquatic > Freshwater > Lake...
CGGTTTCGTGGGAAATCTTCCGCCTGAGGACCTGAGCCGCGAGATCGAGCGTCTTTGGACGCGCCTCGGCAGCGCGTCCGCCGAGGCCTCGCCGATGTCGCCCTTGTCTTCGTCCGGCGGCGCCGAGCTCGCGTGGGAGACCGTCGCGATGCTGAAGACCCAGCAGCGCCGCCGCGAGGCGGCCCTCAACGAGGCGATCGCCTCGAAGGAGGAGTCGCTCAAGCTTTGGCGCTCCCGTGCCGAGGCGCTGCAAGCCGAGACGGTCGAGCTGCGCGCCCGCGCCGACGGCAGCGACGAGCTCGTGTACGCCCAGCTTCTCGACGCGCAGCAGCGCCTCGAGGGCGCGGCGCGCGCGCTCGAGCACGAGCGTGAAGAGCGCCGCCGCCTGCAGGCGGCCATCGAGGAGTCCCGCGCCGCCATCACGGCCGAAGTGGAGCGCGCGCGAGAGGGGGAGGCGCGCTGGGCCAAGCGCGAGACCCAGAGCCTCATCGATTTGAAGGATGTCCAGTCGGCGGCGGAGCGCCGCCAGCGCGAAGCGGCGCAGGCGGACGCGAACGTCAGCGCGCTCAAGGGCAGCCTCTCCGAGGCGAAGAACGCCCTCGAGAAGACCTTGGCCGAGCTGCTGCTCGAGCGGCACGAGCGCGAACGGGTCGAGGAGGAGCGGGCGCGCGCGCTCAAGAAGACCGATGAGGTCGAGGCTCACCTGTCGGATCTGCAGAAGCTTTGGGAAGAGGAGCGCGCGCAGTGGCGCGAGCTCTGGGACCGCGAGCGGTCGGGATGGGAAGCGCAGCGCCAGGAGCTCGCCCAATGGGAGGAGACCCTGCGCCGCGAGCGGGAGGCCTGGCACGGCGAGCTCCAAGAGAAGGAGAAGTCGCACCTGGTCTTCACGGACAGCCTCACGGGCAAGATCCGCGAGACGACCGCGGCCGCCGAGCAGGTCGCGAGCCGTATGCGCCAGATCGAGACCCGCGAGGAGCGCGAGCGCGCCGTCTCGGCCCAGTCCAACGTCGAGGCCGGCCGCGCGACGGAAATCCGCGCCCGGCGCAAGCGCGCGGCCTCGCTCGTCCTGGCCTGCGCGGCGCTGCTCGCCTCGCTCGTCCCGGTTTGGCGCTGGGGCGCGGAGTGGAGCTATGACGCCGAGGCGACCGCGCCCGTCTCCTCGCTCAATCCCACGGCGCTCTCATTCGACGGCAAGCTTCTCTGGGTCGCCGATTGGGGCGGGCGCCTCACCGCGCTCGATCCCGCCGATCCTCGGAGGTCCGTGCGCGAGGTCGCCGTGCCCCCGGGCGGGCTCTTCCGGCCGACCGCGCTGGCCTTCGGGGACGGCCGGATGTGGACGCTCGACGCGGCGCGCGCCCGGCTGATTCGCTCCTACGCGGCGCGCCCCGAGACGGTGGTCGTCGCGATCCCCTCGCCCGGGCCGGCGCCGGCGGCCCTCGCGTTCGACGGCTCCGCCCTCTGGTCCTATGATGCCGCCAACCGCGCGTTGTACCGCCACGCGGCAGACGAGGCGACCTACCAGTCGTTCCCTATTACGGAAGACGTGGTGCCCAATGCCCTGGCCTGGGTGGACGGCCGCCTCTGGATGCACGACACGAAGTCGCGGCGCATTCAGATTTACGCGATCGAGGCCGGACGCCTCGCGCTGAAGGAGACGCATCCTTCGCCCGACGCCGCGACCGTCGGCTTCGTGGTGCTGCCCGGGGAAGGGGGGCGCCGCGTGTGGGCCCTCGTCGGCCCGTCGGCGGAAAGATCCCAGTCCGCGCTGCTCCGCCTGCGTTTGCATCGAAGAATACCCTTTGCCATCTTTTAACATTCCTTTAATCAGCATGTAACGCCGTTGCTGTACACTCTTGACTTGTCGCGCCAACGAATTCACAACATGAAAATACACCGGTGCATCCCGAGCTTCAAGCGCGCGCTGCTGTTCGCGGCCGCCTTGCTCCCGCTCCGCGCCGCCGCGCAGTCTGTCCAGGTCTTCATCAACACCGCGTATGTGGCGCCGCAGATCGTCGCCGGCAACCCCATCAACTGCACCGTCAACGGCTCGGGGCCGTTCTTGTTCCTATGCCCGCTCCAGGGCGTCGGAGCGCCGCACGGCCCTCTCGACGGCGATATCTCCAACGAGCCGCACATCGAGTTCGACGCGAACGGCACCGACCGCTGCAACGTCAGCCCGCCGACCAACACGGCGAACACGAGCGGCGTGCCGCTCCTTGGCGGGACGGTCGGCCACAACTACTGCAACGACCGCGTGTTCATGTGCACGCAGGTCGGCGTCGCCAACAGCGCCGGCGGCGCCGTCGCCCTCGACGAGATCAGCTTCGAGCTGTTCAAGTTCCAGGACGGCTCCAATCCTCTCGACCCCGCCTCGACGCCTCCCTTGCGAACCTTCTTCATCGACGCCCCGGGCTCCGCCGGCGGCGGCGGACCGAACACCGTGCCTAGCGACGGGATCAACGGGGCGTGCGTGATGTGGGACGGCTCCGCCAACATCCAAGGCGAGTTCGGCAAGACCAACGGGCAGTACGGCTTCCGCGTCTCGGTCAAGACCAACCAGGTCGGCGCCAGCGGCAACATCGCGATTACCGCGACGCGCGCCTATCCCTCCGGCGCGGCGCTCGACAGCACCGGCTCGCCCGTGTCGCAGAAGCCCATCGCCGTCGACGTGACGAACGTGCACGTCGTGCGCTCCTCGCCCACCGTCGTCGGCCAGATCACGGGCGTCGCGGCGCAGCCCTACAACTTCACCTACAGGCTGTCGAAGGACGCGACGATGTACGTCTCGATCAACGAGGCGCTGCCTCCCTTCAACCAGCTCCGTGCCGTCGTTCCGGGATTGCCGAAGGTCGGCGAAGGCACGCCCCAAGGCACCTTGCTCAACGGCGACTCCTGGGATGGGCGTGACGCCAACGGCAACATCCTGACGGCCGGCAACTACCTCGCCGTGTTCCAGGCCGTCAGCGTGGACCAATTCACGAAATACACGGGCGTCGGCGACAATAATTTCGGGGATATCTCCCTCGCGACGACGCGCCAGGTCGCGATCGACCCGCTGCAGATCACCGATATCCGCGTGCAGCCCTTGACGGGCGGCTCGACATCGCTCGCCGTGATGTCCTATCTGCTGACCGAGGCGTCCACGGTCTACATCGACATTTATCCGCCCGGAACCCAGTTCTGCCCCGGCATCGGCACCACCCTCAACGACGTGTCCAACTCGGCCGGCGACTCCGTCTCGGGCGAGCCGGCGAAGCTGTTCGGCGCGAAGCTCGGCGACTGCGCCGGAGGCGTCACGGTCATCCCGGTCAAGACGATCACCGAGATCAAGACCGCTCGCTCCCAGGTCATCAGCTTCTGGGACGGCCGGGATACGCAGGGCCGCCTTGTCGAGGACGGCGACTACGTGTTCGTCATCTACGCCGCGCTTCCCTCGCAGCGCGGCTTCCCGTACCGGGGCAGCGCGACCGATAGGCGCATCTGGACCACTTTGGCCAAGATCGGCTTCCTTCCGGTGCTTCGGGGTCTCGTCGGCATCACCCAGATCTCTCCGACCTCGACGGTCGTCGGCTCGAGCCCGGCGGTCGCGGGGATCAATCCCTTCACCTTCCGTTATACGTTGACCCGGGACGCGATCGTCACGATGAAGATCTTCACGGCGAACGGCGCCACCTTGGTCAAGACCCTCGTCGACCAGGAGACCCGCCCCGGCGCCTTCTCCAACGCCGAGGTCTGGGCCGAGGGGACGGATAACTTCGGCAACGTGGTCGGCTCCGGCACGTATCTCGTTCAGCTGACGGCGATCGACCCCGCGCAGCCCAGCAAGGTGTCCACGACGACCGCGATGTTTCCCGTCAACATGTTCCGCATGACCGATATCGCCGTCTCGCCGCTCCTGTCCGGCGCGTCGGACAACGTCGTTCTCAATTATCAGCTCACGCAGCCGATGTTCGTCGCCTGGAACATCTATCCCCCGGGCTCGGTCATCGTGAACAGCACGGCGACGTGGCCTCCCTGCCCGTCCGTGTCGCCGCCTGCGGCCTGCACGAGCAACTCGATCCTGACGCCGGCCGGGCTGCCCGCCCAGCCCATCGTGACGTTCCGCCGCCTTAGCCCGGGCCGCCTCAAGATTTCCGAGTTCTGGGACGGACGCGACGTGAACGGGCTGTTCGTTCCGGATGGGAACTACATCTACACGCTCACCGCGCAGTCTACGACCACGCCGAAGTATTTCGCGACGGACAAGGTGTTCGGCAACCTCACCGTGGCCCGCGGCGCGATCATCTTCACGCAGTTCAACGTGCTCCCGGACACGCCCGAGCTCTTCAACTCCAGCAACACGATCACTTTGCATCCGTTCACGATCAACTACGCCCTGACCCGGCAGTCGTCGGTCACGATCCAGATCCTGAACACGAACATTCCTCCGGGCGTCGTGCGCACGATCGTCTCCGGGGCCGTCCGCCCGGCCGGTCTCCTCCAGACGGACGTCTGGGACGGGCGCAACGACTCGGGCAACTTCCCGCCCTCGGGCTTCTATCTCGTGCGGGCCGTGGCCGAGGATGTGGCGTCGGTGCTTTCCTCCGGCGCGACCGCTCAGTTGACCATCGCCTACGATCCGCTGCGCATCTACGACCTCGCGATCACGCCGCTGCGTCTGGATTCCGGGCCGGCCGTGCTCTCCTATCAGGTGTCGGAGACCATGAAGGTCGCCGTCAAGATCTATAAAGCCGGCACGGTTTTCGATCTGGCCGGCAATCCAAGCCCGCCCGAGGCCCAGTCCCTGATCAAGCGCATCGTCGGCGTGCGCCCGGCGCGCACGCAGATCAACGACTCCTGGGACGGGACGGACTTCAAGTTCTCGCTCGTCAAGGACGGCTCCTATAAGTTCAAGATCGTGGGCTCGACCGACATGGCCGCGATCGACGACAACACCGGCAACATCCTTAATCCCGCGGCGCTGTCGCTTGACCGCCTCATCGACGAGATCCCGCTCGTCCGCAACGCCTCGATCTCGCCCACCGAGGACTTCGAGAACAACACCTTCAACTATCCGAACCCGGTCACCGGCGAGTCGACGACGTTCCAGATCTACCCGCCTTTCCGCGCCGTCGTGAAGCTCAAGCTGCACACGATGGCCGGCGAAGTCGATCTCGAGAAGAACTTCGGCGAGGTCCCGCCCGCCTACCAGGCCGGGCCCGTGACGTATGTTTGGTCCAAGATCAATCAGGCCGGGAACAAGGTCGCTCGAGGCCTCTATTTCGCGGTGATCCGCGTTGAGGAGACGGAGGGAGGAAGGAATATCCTCCAGTCGGTCAAAAAGGTGCTGATCCAGTGAGAACATGCTCCTTCGTCGCATGTTTAATCGTCGCGCTCTTGGCGGCGTCCGCGCGCGCCGCCGACTCGAACGTCGGGACCAGCGGCGCCAACTTCCTCAAGATCGGGCAGGGCTCGGCCCGCGCGATGGCCTTGGGCGGCGCCTATGTCGCGATCGCCGAGGGCTCCGACGCGATGGCCTGGAACCCGGCCGGCCTCGCCGTGACCCAGCAGCGCGAGCTCGGATTTTCGTACCTGCGCTATATCCAGGGCGTGGACTCTCCGCTTTATCTCGGCTACGCGCACCCGATGGGCCGCACGACCTGGGGCGCCAACCTCTCCTACATCAGCGTCGACGGCTTCGACGTCCGCGACGCCAACGGCGTGCCTCAGCCCGGCACCGAGGTCGGCGTGCGCGACGGCTCGATGTCGGTCGGCCTCGCCCGATCGTTTTGGTACGAGAAGCTCTTTCTCGGCAGCTCGCTGCGCGTCGTGCACGAGGACATCGCCGGCTCGATCAAGGACACCGTTGTCGGCGACGTCGGCGCGATCCTGAAGCCGAATCCGACGCTCTCTCTTGGCTTCGCCCTGCAGAACTTCGGCGCGGGCACGAGCAACGTCGCCCGGATCACCCGGGCCGGCGCCGGCGTGCGGCTTGGCGACTTCGTGACCGTCGGCCTCGAGCTCAGCAAGGCTTCCGACAGCGGCGCGCGCCTCGCCCTCGGCGGAGAGTTCCAGCTCCCCGAGGAGTACCTCGACGTCGGGCAGCTCTCCTTCCGCCTCGGTTATCGCAACAGCGACAACCTCGGACAGAGCAACGACGCGACCTTGAAGTCCTTGCGCCTCGACCGCGCCAGCAACCTGTCTTTCGGCTTCGGGATGTACACGTCGCAGGCGTTCGGCTACGGCGTCTCGCTCGACTACGCCTTCGTTCCTTACGGAGCGCTCGGGACCGTCGACCAGATCTCAGTCAAGTTGAAGTTTTAACGGTTTTTTAATGACCAACGTATTGACACGTTATGGGACGGCTGTTACACTCGGAACGGATGAAGACTCGATCTTTTCAGCGGATCGTAAGAGGAAGGAACGGCCAAACGGCCATAGAGTACCTGCTCACGACGGTCGCCTTGGTGACCGTGTTCGCGGGGATGTACGGGTTCCTTCAGGGTCAGTTGAAAAAGCTGTTTACGGTCGCCGGCGTGAAGATCTTGTCCACGTATCCAAAATGACGTTGACGAAATACCTGTAAGGGGAAAAATACATGCTCATGAAACTGTCTCAGGTGGGGTCGTGGCTTAAGGCGAAGACGGCGAATCGCAAGGGCCAGAACACGGTCGAGTATCTCTTGATGCTCACGGTCGTCGTCGGCGTCGTGCTCGTGTCGGGCGCGATGCTCAAGAAGTTCATGCCGACGCTGTTCAACAACATTCAACAGATGATCACCGGCGCCGCCGGCCAGATGGGCGGAAGCAACTAGCAGTCGCCCGGTTCGCTCCGGGCCTTCGAAAGGGGGCCCGGAGCGGGACGGGGAATGGGAGGCAGGCCGTGAAAAAGGCGGGGAAATCCGGGCAGGTCGTCGTCGAGATGCTGCTGATCCTGCCGGTGTTCTTGACGATCATCTTCACGATCATGGAGATCGGATACGTGTCGTTCCAGCTGATTCTTCTTAATCACGCGACGTACGAAGTGGCTCGCATCGGCGGCATGACGACGACGGCGCCTCCGGCTCACGGCTGCGGCAAGCTCAACGAAATCATGAAAACCATCATCCAGTCGGCGACGGTCTCCTGCGGAACGGAAAAGACGCTCACCGATCCCCAATCGCAGCAGGACAATTTCGACCTCATCATCACCGGCAACAACAATATCAAGCTCATCTTCCCGATCAGCAGCGTGATCCTCGCCAAGCCGAAAGGGACCGGGATGCGGCTGCTTCAAGCGGTCGTCCGGATGCCGATCGAGACGCCTCTCAAGAAATAGGGAAACGAAAACCATGGAAAAGAAAGGCGTGCTGGTCCCGATGCTCCTGGCGATGGGCGCCGCCGTTTTCTATCTCATGGTGCTCAGCAGCAAGGAGAGCGCTCTGCGTGGAGCCTACGAGACGGCCCGCGTGCTGTCCGCCCGCGTCGATATCCCGGAGCGCACGGTCCTCAAGGAGGACATGGTGGAGGTCCTGGAGGTTCCGCGCAAGTTCATGCAGCAGGACTCCTTCGAGATCAAGACCAACAGCGACATGAAGCTCATCGTCAACCTCGTCACGCGCAACCGCGTGCCGAAGGGCAACCAGCTCACGCAGTCCTCCCTGATCTCGCTCTCTCCCGAATCCGGCCTCAGCGTCAAGATTCCTCCCGGCTACCGCGGCGCGATCCTTCCGATCGACCAGGAGATGAAGATCCTGATCAAGCCCGGCGACCGCGTGGATGTGTTGGTTACTTTTGACGCCTTGATGAATGACGGAAGAAAGGAAAAAGTAACCGCGACGATCCTGCAGAACGTCCTCGTCATCGCCGTCGGCACCAACCTCGGCCAGGGCATGAACGCGAAGCAGTTCAAGAACCTGGGAGACAAAGAGGACAAGACGGCCGCGTTCTCCGAAAAGGCCTCCGTCAGCCTCGCGCTCAACCCGAACGAGGCGCAATATCTGGCTTTGGCGATCAAGCAGGGCGACACGACGGTGATCATGCGCGGGCTCGGCGACGCCGAGATGCACCCCATGGAGATGGCCAGCTTCCGCAAGCTTTTCCGCTAATTTAGGCGTACGAGACTCGACATCATGAATCGACAACTGTGGACGGCGATGGCGCTCGTTTGCGCGCTTGCGGCGAAAGCTTCGGCTCAGCCGGAGGACTCGCTGATCGCCGTCTCAGCGGACATCGTCGAGATCGCGGGTTCCGTGCAGCGTGACATCGGCTTTTCGTGGACTCCGTTCGCGGCCGGCATCGGCTTCGCCGAGAAGACGATCCCGGGTATTTACCGGCTCGGCGACTTTGCGCGCCAGACGCAGCTGCAGACCCAATTGAAAATGCTCGAGACCGAAGGCAAGGCGCAGCTCCTGTCGAACCCCAAAGTGGTGGTTCAGGCGCAGTCGCAAGCCAACTTCGTCGTCGGCGGCGAAATCCCCTATCCCTCGGCCAACGGCAACGGCACGGTCACCGCGGACTTCAAGAAGTTCGGCGTGATCCTGAACATCGTGCCGGTCATCAATCCGAATAAGAAGGACACGATCCGCGCCGAGCTGCAGCTCGAGGTCTCCAACGTCGACTTCTCGAAGCCGGTCACCGTCGGCAACACGTCGGTCCCCTCGATCGTCACGCGCCAGATCCAGACGGCCGTCGAGATCAAGAGCGGCGAGACCCTCGTCATCGGCGGGCTGAAGTCCAGCACCAAGAACGTGGCCAAGACGAAGGTCCCCTTCATCGGCAGCATCCCGATCCTCGGACTGCTCTTCACGACGACGACCGTCATCGAGGAGCAAAAGTCGCTCTTCCTCTTCATCACTATGGAGATCGTGAAATGAGAGTGGAAGGCGAACATGGCTGACGCTGCGCGCCCCGACACGGCGATCCCGACCTCCCTGAAGGAGCCTGGGCGCGTCGTCGTGTTCACGGGCCCCAAGGAGGGCGTCGGCAAGACGACGACCTGCCTCAACTTGGCGCTCGCCTGGGCCGGCAGCCAGAACCGCAAGGTCGTCATTGTGCACATGGACCCCATGTGCCGCAACGACCTCAGCTACGTCCTCGGCGTCAATCCTCCCACCTTGGCCAGCATGGTCCAGCTCGTCGGCGAGAACCCGACGGGCGGGCTGGGGCGCCTGCTCAAAGGGCGCATCCCGATCTCGCAGTGGGGCGTCGGCCTGCTCCCGCTCGCGGCTAATCGCGCGGAGTTCCAAAAGCTCACGCCCAACATGGTCGTCAAGATTCTCGGGTCCCTGGCCGAGTCCTACGACCTCTTTCTCGACGTGGACCCGTTCTTCCCGATGCAGATCTTCTCGTTCGACCTGGCGGACCTGATCTATTGGGTCTGCCTGCCTCAACGGTCGCACTTCGAGGCGACCTACTCCCTGTTCAACGAGATCAAGGCTCTGCACTTCGCGCTCGACAAGTTCGAGATCGTGGTCAACCAGGCGAACCTGCCCGGCGCGCTCGCGCCCAAGGAGGTCGACCGTTTCTTCAACGCGATTCAGAAGCGCGTGCTCGCCTATTGCCCGTGGGAGGACCTGATCCCCGAGTACGCGAACACCCAGAAGATCCTTGTCGTCGAGCAGCTTCAGAGCGACTGGGTCAAGTCTCTTCGCATACTGTTGGGGCGGCTGATGGAGATCAAGCCGACCGCCAAGCATTGGGAATCCTCCATGGACTCCGAGGAGTTCTCCTCCTCGGCCGACATCCTGTGGAAGGCGTCGGCGGCCGCGGTCGCGGCCGAGGGCGTCAAGGCCGCGACGAAGGACGTCACGAAGGCGACCGGGCCGATCCCCGAGTTCTGGGACGAGCTCAAGGGCAAGATGCACAAGCTCGTCGTCGGCGCGATGGAAACCGAGCGCATCCGGATTTCCGACGACCCGAACCAGAACGAGGAGAACCGCGCGAAGGTTTCCCAGATCATCGAGAACTTGCTGCAGCGCGAGCAGAGCCTGGCTCTGTCGCGCGCCCAGCGCGAGCAGTTCACGGGCGAGCTCGTCGACGAGATCCTCGGCCTCGGGCCGCTGCAGGCGCTTTTGCGCGACCCCGGCATCAACGAGATCATGGTCAACGCGTTCGACAAGATCTACATCGAGCAGAAAGGCCAGCTCGTGCTCCTGCCCCTGCGCTTCCGCAACGACGAGCAGGTCGTGCAGGTCATCAAGCGCATCGTCGCACCCGTCGGCCGCCGCATCGACGAGTCCGTTCCGCTCGTCGACGCCCGCCTGAAGGACGGCTCGCGCGTCAACGCGATCATCGCACCCTTGGCCGTCTCCGGCCCGACGCTCACGATCCGCCGCTTTTCGGCGAAGCCCTTCACCCATACGCAGCTCATCGGCTTCGGCGCCTGCACGCCCACGTTCATCGAGTTCCTGCGCGCGGCCGTGATCGTCAAGAAGAATATGCTGATCGCCGGCGGCACGGGCACCGGGAAGACCACCTTCCTCAACATGCTCTCGAACTTCATCCCGGACGGCGAGCGCATCATCACCGTCGAGGACACGGCCGAGCTGCGGCTGCTCGCCGACCACTGGATTCGCCTCGAGTCGCGCCCGCCGAACATCGAAGGCAAGGGCGAGATCACGATCCGCGACCTCATCAAGAACTGCCTCCGTATGCGCCCCGACCGCATCGTCGTCGGCGAGTGCCGCGGCGGCGAGTCGCTCGACATGCTTCAGGCGATGAACACGGGCCATGAAGGCTC
>Ga0163144_10028782_pt1 | contig 10698 bp, 12 predicted proteins | sample OliLak19BULKMAT1_FD_123175 | JGI IMG/M metagenome (GOLD analysis project Ga0163144, IMG submission 123175) | Freshwater microbial mat bacterial communities from Lake Vanda, McMurdo Dry Valleys, Antarctica - Oligotrophic Lake LV.19.BULKMAT1 | ecosystem: Environmental > Aquatic > Freshwater >...
ACGCCCGCGGGCAGCTGAGCTACAGGGACGCCAGAGCCCGCTCGACGAGCGTCTCGAGCACCGTCCGCTTCCACGCGCTCTGCGGGTGGCCGGGGAGGCCCGCGAGCGGATCGGCGGGGTCGAGAGCGCGCGGAATATTCGCCACACCCGCCGCGGCCAGCGTCACCGAATCACCGCGCCGAGCGGCGGCGACCGAGACGAGCGGGAATGAGAACGCCTGCCGTTCTCCCGTGCGCAGATACACGGACGCATCGGGCGGCGCGGGAAGCCTGACGGCGACGACGAGCTCGCCTCGCTCGAGCGTGACGAGCGAGCGGTTGTCGTCGGTCGGGCGGCGGTAGAGATCGAGTAGCGGGGTCTCCCGCTCGCCGTCGAGTGAGCGAACGACGACGGTCGCGCCGCACACCGCGAGCGCCGGGGCGAGGTCGGAAGGATGCGCCGAGATGCAGTCGCCCGCCTCGAGGTTGTGCTTGCGGTGGTCGCCGATCTGGGCGAAGCACGTGTCACCGCCGCCGAGCCAGCACGTCCACTCCTCGCCGCGGTAGTACCAGCAGCGCGTGTGCTGACAGAGGTTGCCGCCGACGGTGCCTTGGTTGCGAAGGAGCGGCGAGGCGGCGAGGCCTGCCGCCGCCGCGACGACCGCGTACGGCGTCATGAGCGCGCCGGCAGCGAGATCGGCCAACGTTGTCGCAGCGCCGATCCGAAGCCCGTCACCGTTGGGAGTGATGCCGGCGAGGCCGGCGCCCTGGAGGTCGACGAGCAGTGAGGGCGCGCTGATGCCCCGGTCGATCTGCCCGGCGAGATCCGTGCCGCCGGCGAGCACGGCTGCCCCGTCTCGCGTGAGCAGCTCGAGCGCCTCGTCGACCGAGGTCGGCCGTGCGTAGGCGGTCATGCGAGGCGCTCCAACCCGGGCGACTGGCTAAGCCGGCGATCCGGGTTTCGCACGGTGCTCACGCGAGCGTCTCCAGCACGCGAGCGCGCGTGAGCGGCAGCGCCGCCGCACGCCGCCCGGTCGCATGCGCGAACGCGTTCGCGATCGCCGCCGCGGTGGGGATGATCGGCGGCTCGCCGAGGCCCTTCGTACCCGTCGTCGGGAGGTTTCCGTCCGGGACATGCGGGTAGTCGATGATGATCTCGGGCACATCCGCGATCGTGGGGATCTTGTAGTCGTCGAGGTGCGCGTTGACGGGAACACCCGTCGTCGGATCGACGATGAACTCCTCGGAGAGCGCAAATGCCATCCCCTGCAGCACACCACCCTCGACCTGACTCGAGGCCGTCAAGGGATTGACGATCCGCCCGACGTCGTGGACGGCGACGATCCGCTCCACGCGGACCTCGCCGAGCGCAGCGTCGACCGCGACCTGCGCGATCTGGCAGCCGAAGGTGTGAACGACGAACCCGTCGGGGTTCGGGCCGCGGGACCCGGAGCCGTCGATCGTTGCATCCCCGAGCTTCTCGGTCACCTCCGTCACTTCGGCATCGATCGCACCGTCGTTCGAGCGGATGCGCCCGTTGCGAAGCTCGAGGTCGTCGGCCCCGATCTCGAAGACATCGCCGGCGAGCTGGAGTAATGTTTTTCGCACCTTCGCCGCCGCCGAGCGCACGGCCGGCATCACCGAAGGCGTCGTCTGCGAACCGCCCGAGACAGGCCCGTAGACGTTCGGCCCCGTGTCGCCTCCGACCACGCGCACATGCGAGAGAGGAAGCCCGAGCTCCTCGGCCGCGACGATCTGGGCGCTCGTCAGTGTGCCGGTGCCGATGTCCTGAATGCCCGTGATCACGGTCGCGTTACCGTCGGCATCGAGCCGCACGGTCGCGTGGGACGGTGGCCCGCCGCCGCCCCACCAGATCTGCGTCGCACAGCCCATCCCGCGAAGCAGGCCGTCGGGCTGCGGCGTACGGAGCTCGTCGCGCGTCGCCCAGCCCGCGAGCTCCGCTGCCCGGTCGTAACAGGCGAGAAGCTGCTTGCTCGAGTACGGCAGCCCGCTCACCTGGTCGACGTCGATGTGGTTCTTGCGGCGAAGCTCGAGCGGGTCCATCTCGAGCGCGAGCGCCAGCTCATCGATGGCCTGCTCGAACGCAGCGGTGCCTTCCATCACACCCGGTGCCCGGAAGGCATTCTGGGCTCGAAGGTTCGTCTTCACCGGGAACGTCAGCGCGCGGACGTTCGCGCAGCGGTAGAGGGTCTGTGCCGGAATCAACACGGGCATGACCCAACCGCCCTGACCCTGGGCGACGACCGCGTCCACATCGATGGCGGTGAGTGTTCCGTCCCGATCGGCTCCGAGGCGCACCGTTTGCCGCGTCGCGGCGCGGCGACCGCCGTCGAGCTGTTCTGCGTGACGATCGTTGACGAGCTGCACCGGCCGACCGGTGATCCGGGCGAGCTCGGCAGCTGCAAGCGCCTCGAACCCGGCGCCCTGCTTCGCACCGAAGCCGCCTCCGACGAACTCCGTCCGTACGCGCACGGCGTCCTTGCGCAACCCGAACGCCTTCGCAAGCTCCTCACGCGCGGCAAACATGCCCTGGGTCGAGACCCACGCCGTCAGCTCGTCGCCGTCCCAGGACGCGACCGCCGCATGCGGCTCGAACGGGGTCTGCACGTGCGCCGGCGTTTCGAGCGCACATTCGATCGTGACCGCGGCCGCCGCAAGAGCCGCCTCGGCATCGCCGCGCGCCTCGTCAGTCGGGTCCTTGGTGAAGCGCTGCTCGTTCAGCCCCTCCTGCATGTCGACGAGGTGCGGGAGAACTTCGAGATCGAGTGCAAGCGCTGAAACTCCCGCAAGGGCGGCCTCGAGCGTGTCGGCAGCCACGACGGCAATCGCCGCACCGGCATACGCGGGCTCGGCGGCCAGGAGCGGTGCTCTCGTCGTGAGCGACAGCTCACTCTCCGGCCCGATCACGCCCCGAACACCGGGCGTTGCACCCGCGGCTGCGAGGTCGAGCGAGCGCACCTTTCCGTGCGCAACGGGCGAGCGCAGCACGGCGGCGTGCAACATTCCAGCGAGCTTCACATCAACCGTGAAGCGAACGCGACCGGCAGCGCGCGCGGCGCCGTCCTGCCGTGGTGCGGGCTGTCCCACGAGCGAGAGATCGGCGTCGGGCTTCCAACTCGTCGTCTCGTCGCTCTCGTCGACGAGCGCCCAGACGTCCTCGTAGCGGCCCTCCATCTCCTTCTGCGTCTTGACGAAGCGCGCGGTCATGCCTCACCCGCCGCACGGAGGATCGCGCGCTCGATCTTGGGATAGGCGCCGCAGCGGCAGAGGTTGCCGGCCATCGCGTTGTGAATCTCCTCACGCGTCGGATGGGGCGTGCGCTCGAGCAGCACGGTGGCGCTGACGATCTGGCCCGGCGTGCAGAAGCCGCACTGCAGGGCGTCCTCGGCGACGAACGCCGCCTGCACGGCCGCCGCGCGACCGGTGGAGAGCCCTTCGATCGTGACGATCTCGTGACCCGCCGCTGCCTCGGCGAGCAGGAGGCACGAGTTCACCGGACGCCCGTCGAGAAGGACAGCACAGGCACCACATGCGCCCTCTCCGCAGGCGAGCTTCGTGCCGAGCAACTCGAGGTCATCGCGCAGGACGGCGAGCAATCTGCGTCCCCTGGGAGCTACTGCGTACGTCTGGCCGTTGACCTCGAGCATGATCTCCACCTGTCAAGGACTACAGGTCGCAGCCTGCGCTCGTCAAGCGGGGTAAGATCCGCTGGTGCGCAAGGCAACCCTCTTCCTCGTCTTCCTCGTTGTCCTCGTTGTCCTCGTTGCGGCCGGCTGCGGCAACTCATCGGACGAAGGGGCGGCAGCCGAGACGGAGACGCTGACCGAGTCGACAGGGTCGTCCGGGACAGCCGAATGCACCGATGCCGAGGTTCCAGCCGCCCGCGAAGACGGGGGTGCGACGGAGCCGAAAGAACGACTCGACCCCGAGAAGACGTACAACCTCGTCGTCAAGACGAACTGCGGAACCTTCACGATCACGCTCGATCAGGCCGCAGCGCCCGCGACGGCTGCAGCTCTTGTCGCGCTCTCGAAGGACGGCTTCTTCGACAACACGATCTTCCATCGCATCGTTCCCGGCTTCGTGATCCAGGGTGGCGATCCGACCCAGACAGGAGCTGGCGGGCCGGGCTACAAGACGGTCGACGTGCCGCCTGCGGACGCTGCCTACACAAAGGGTGTCGTAGCCATGGCGAAGGCCGGAAACGAAGCGCCCGGAACGTCGGGAAGCCAGTTCTTCGTCGTCACCGGTGACGACGTTGGCCTTCCGCCGGAGTACGCCGTCGTGGGCGCGATCTCGAGCGGGCTCGACGTGGTCGAACTGATCGGCACCCTCGGCGACCCCGCTACGGAGCAGCCGACCCAGCCCGTCGTGATCGAGTCAGTGACGGTCGAGGAACAGTGAGCATCGCAGCAGTCGTGCTCGCAGCCGGAGAGGCGTCGCGGTTCGGCACGCCGAAGCAACGCCTGTTGCTCCCCGAGGTGCTCGAGCGGCTGACGCAGAGCTCCGTCGACGAGATCGTCGTCGTTGCGGGAGCGCACACGCTCGAGACGCCCGCGACCGTCGTCACATGTGCTGGCTGGAAGCGCGGCCCGGGCGCGTCGCTGACGGCCGGCCTCGAGGAGCTGAGTGCCGGTGCCGAAGCTGCCGTCGTCGTTCTCGCGGACGGGCCAGATCTCGCACCCGAGGCCGTCGATCGCGTCATCGCATCCTGGCGGGCCGACGGTGGCACCCTCGTTGCGGCCTCCTACGGCGGTGTGCGCGGCCACCCGCTGCTCGTTGCACGGGAGGGGTGGGAGTCGATCCCCGATGCGGGCCTGCGCGACCTGGATTTGCGCCTCGTTCCGTGCGACGACCTCGGCTCGCCCGGCGACGTCGACACGCCGGCCGACCTGCCCGAGCGCCTGCGGTAACCAGGCGCCAGGCTTCAGCCTGACGCCGGATCGGGTGCCACGAGCGCCTCTGGACTCCGCTCGGAAGCGGTCGTCCGTTTGCCTCGCTCGCTTCGGTCGGGCTACGGCTCGGTTCGCAGCTGCGTCAGCTTCTCCATCAACCCGACCGGCATCCGCTCCACGGCCGTCGTTTGCACGTACTGACGCAGTGACTCCTCGAAGCGGTACCGGCGCCGGCAGTAGTCGCAGCCGTCGAGGTGAGACTCCGCCTGCACGACCTCGCTACCTGTGAGCTCCCGATCGAGGTAGCCCTGCAGCAGCTCCTCACACGCATCGCACGGCGTGTGGCTCACGAGATCGTCTCCTCTGCGAGCTCCTGCTTCAGCAGCCGTCGCCCACGGTGCAATCGCGACATCACCGTTCCGATCGGGATGTCGAGGATCTGAGCCGCATCGGCGTAGCTGAACTCACCGATATCGACAAGCACGACCGTGTCGCGGAAATCGTGGGGCAGCGAGGAGAGCGCGTTCACGATCGAGTCCTGCGAGAGCTTCTCGACGACACGGTCCTGATCGAGGACCTGCTCGCCGGAGGCCTCGACCATCTTGTTGGCGAGGTAGTAGTCGCCCTCTTCGATTGGCTGCATGTCGGGCGTCCGCTGGACCTTGCGGCCCCGGTCGAGGTTGAGGTTCGTGAGGATTCGCAGGAGCCAGGCGCGGAGATTCGTGCCCGGGGTGTACGACTGCCAGCTTCTGAATGCTCGACCGTAGGTGTCCTGGACAAGATCCTCAGCCTCCTCTCGGGTTCCGACGAGTCTGCGCGCGACGCGATAGACCTGGTCGGCGAGCGCGAGGGCCTCTTCCTCGAAACGGACACGATCGCGAGCCTCTGTCGCGATCCTGCGTCCATCGATTTCGGGCTCCGTGTCACCCACCGTGCCAACCTATCTGTTACCCACGCTGAAACGCGCGAGACCCCACACGTATTCCAGGATCAGTGGATCTCGAGCTCCCGAAACCCGGACTTCGCCATCGCGGCGACCAGTGCATCCCGCGAGGTCTTCTCGTCGTCGAACTCGAGCATGACCTGGCCCATCAGGTTCGCGTTCGCGCTCTCGAGGCCGTCGTGGCTGCGCAGCGCAGCAGCGAGCCGGTTGACGCACCGTTCGCAGCGGATGCCCGAGACGTGCAGGGTTTCGTAGGCGATCGGCATCTGTGCGGACTCTAGCGGCGAGCCGCAGGCTCAGACCTTGCCGCGGACGCCGTGTACCGGCCTGCCGGCCGCCTCCCACGCGTAGTACGAGGCACTGGGGCCGAACGATCGCTCGTAGGAGACGACACGCGGATTGCGCCCGACCTCGAGCGCGCGCTGGGCATGCCAGAGGAGATTCGGATCGTCCCGCTCCTCCCAGACGAGCACGAGATGGGCGGCGGTCATGTGCGCGGCGACGAACGTGCAGCCCGGGGCGGGGCAGGGAAACGGGTCGGTGCGTACGCAGTGCCAGCCCTCGTAGTCGCCTGATCCGTCGTCTTCCCAGAGCTTCTCGTCCTCGACGGTCTGCTCCTCGTCGAGTGGGGTGCCCCGCAACGTTTGACCCGAAATGATCGTTGCGGGGCACCCCACTCCATGTCGATAACGGTCGTGCGGCGTCTCACAACAATGCTGTCCCCTGTCAAACGTTGTGAGACGCCGCACGAGCACAAGGGAGCCGCGCTCTGGACTCTCGTGTTCGCTCACCGGCGCACGATAACTACAGGTGGAGGGGTGAGGGGCAGAAATGCGCCGAGGCCCCCGGCAGCATGTGCACGGGGGCCTCGGCGCGTCGGTTGCCGGCCGGGAGGAGGCCAGCTGCAAGCAGCTACTGGGAGGGGGTCGTCGGCTGCTGCCCGAGTGTCACGGTGATGGTCTTGACGTCGCCACCGCGGTACACCTTCAGGTCGATCTTGTCGCCCGGCTTCTGCGCTCCGATAACGTCACGCAGCTCGTCGATCGAGGTCACGGTCGTGCCGTCGGCGGCGACGATGATATCGCCACCCATCCGGAAGCTCTCACCGGCGACGACGACCTGCTGGGTGCCGGCCTTCAGCCCTGCAGCGGCGGCACCGGATCCGCTTGCGACGGTCTGGATGAGGAGTCCCTCGCTGACGGGGAGCTTGTACGACTCGGCGATCTCAGACGTGATCTCAGCTGCCGAGACACCGAGGTAGGCGTGCTGCACCTTGCCGTTGTCCAGGATCTGCGCAACGACCTTGTCGACCGTGTTGGAGGGGACGGCGAAACCGATGCCGACGTTGCCGTCGCCCGAGCCGCCCGTCTCGATCTGCGAGTTGACACCAATCACGGCGCCGCGCGAGTTGAGGAGCGGGCCACCGCTGTTGCCGTGGTTGATCGCGGCGTCGGTCTGGATCACGTGATCGATCGAGTAGCCGTTCGGCGCCTGCACGTTGCGCTGCAGTGCGCTGACGATGCCCGACGTCACGGTTCGTTCGAGGCCGAACGGGTTGCCGATCGCGACGACCGGATCACCGACCTCGACCCGCTTCGAATCGGCGAGCGCGAGCGCAGTAAGAGAGCTCGGGTCGGCATCGACGTCGAGCACCGCGAGATCGGTGGACGGGTCGCTGCCGACAAGTGTCGCCGTCAGCGTGTCATCGTTCGAGAATCGCACCTTGATCGAGGTCGCTCCCTCGATCACGTGGTAGTTCGTGACGATGTGCCCCTCGGCGTCGATCACGAAGCCTGACCCGAGCGACGTGCCCGAACGCTGCGCCCGGCCGCTCCCGGAGGTCGAAGCGCCGACCGTCGAGGTGATCTGAACGACCCCGGGGCCGCTTCTCTTGTAGATCTCGTTCACCGAGAGCCCCGTGCCCGAAGACGTGGGAATCGTGGTCGAGCCGCTGTCGGACGGGCGCACGATCGTCGTCGATGTGCCGCTGTCGAGCGCGCCGGTGGCGGCAGCGCCGCCGAGCACGGCCGCGCCACCGAGCACGGCGGCGGAGAGGTAGAGAGCGAAGGATCGGACGCCGGAGCCCGAGCGCGATGCCTCGGGGGCGGGCGGAGTGACGGGTGGGGTGGGAGTCGTTGAGTCCATGCCACTGTTATACGGGTGGCATCGTGAACCGCGTATTGCCCGCGGTTAAGTCGGTGTTGCGGGCCGATAGGAGCTAGCTGTGAACGTCAGCCGAACCGGTGCGCGACGCGCTAGCGACCGAGCTCGACGGCGATGTCCACGAGCGCGCGAACGTCGTCATCGGTCGTGCGGAAGTTGACGAAGCAGGGTCGCAGGCCGACCTTCTCGTCGATCGTCGCGGGGGCGACCCAGACCCGCCCGTCGTCCTGGAGCGCACGGACGAGCCGGGCGTTCTCGGCGTTCACGTCTCCGCCCGATCCAAGGTAGCGAAACGGGACGATCGAGAGTGGCGGCGGGCCGCAGAGAGGCTCGAGCAAGTCATGTTCGACGACGAGGTCGTAGAGCAGCCGGGCCTGTCGGAGGTTGTCCTCGACGGCGTCCCGAAACGCCTGTGCTCCGTGGGCTCGGAACGCCAGCCAGAGCTTGAGCGCGCGAAACGGACGTGAGTACTCGAGCGTGATGTCGACCATGTGCCCCGAGCGCTCATGCGGGATGTATGCCTCTTCGTGCGAGAAAGCCTGGGCGAGGTCGCCGCGGTTGCGGACGAGCAGCACGCCGCATGCCTTGGGGAGATAGAGCCACTTGTGGGCATCGAGCGTGACCGAGTCGGCCCGACCGAGGCCGGCGAACAGGTGCCCGGCGGAGGGCGTCGTCGCGGCTGGGAGGCCGTAGGCACCGTCGACGTGAAGCCAGACTCCCGCGTCCGCGCACACGTCGGCCAGCGCCTCGATCGGGTCGCAGGCGCCGGTGAGCGTGGTTCCGGCGGTTGCGATAACGGCAATCGGCGTGCGGCCGGCGGCGCGATCGTCCCGGATTGCGGCTTCGACTGCCTCGGGCACGAGCCGCCGGTTCGCGTCGATCGGTAACGATCGCACGTTGCTCGACCCGATGCCGAGGAGCTCGGCCGCCCGTTCGATCGAGTAGTGCGCCTCGTCCGAGCAATAGATCGTCGGGGAGACATTTCCTAGCCCGCTCCGCCGGGAACCCGGTACTGCGCGCTCGCGCGCCGCAGCGAGCGCCGTCATGTTCGAGACGGTGCCACCGCTCGTGAACGCGCCCGCGCCGGCCGGGAAGCCGACGAACTGTGCGACCCAGCGAATCGCCTGATCCTCGATCTCGGTCGCTGCCGCCGCCCAGACGGCCATGTTCGCGTCGAAGCACGAGGCGAGCAGGTCGCCGAGCACGCCGACCTCGAGGCCCGACGACGCGACGAACGCGAAGTACCGAGGGCGCGGCTGCGCGATCGACTCGTCCATCGCGCGACGGGCGTCCTCGAGCACCTCGAGGACGGCCGTGGGGGACTCGGGCAGCGCGGCGGTCAGAAGGGCTCTGAGGTGCGATCCGATCGGAGGCTGCTGCGGCCGCGCCTCGTCGAAGCTGTTCCACGCCTCGACGACGATCTCCGACGCGCTGTGCAGCGCGACTTCGCGCGGGACGTCGAGGCGGAGGGTCACGCGTGCAGCGTAGAGATGTCTGCGACCACGCGTCCGTCAGCGGTGACCGAGGCTCCGACCACGGAAATCGGAACGAGGGCCGGCCCCTCGATCGCACTGCCGTCCGTCAGCGAGAAGAGCGCCCCGTGGCAGGCGCAGCGGATCGCCTCGCCCTCGAGCCACCCATCGCTGAGCGGACACTCCTCGTGGGAGCACCATGTCTCGAACACGACGTAGCGATCGCCGGTTCGAGCGACGACGAGCGAGAGCCCCTCGGCCGATGCCTCACGTAGCTCGCCGTCGGCGAGGTCGGCGGCGCCGAGATCGACGCCGTGGCCGCCGGCGGGCATCAGGCGTCCCACTGAACATGAAGGTGTCGGGGCGCGCGGAACTCCCAGCCGTTGAAGACCGGCGGCCGGCCGACGTCAGCGCGCAGGTTCGGCAGCCGCTCGAAGAGTCGCTGCACGGCGATCCGCATCTGGACACGCGAGAAATGATGGCCGGAGCAAAAGTGGGGTCCAAACCCGAAGGCACCGTGATTGCGCCTGGGTCGAAACAGGTCGTAGGCATCCGCGGTCGGCCCCCAGACCTCCTCATCGCGGTTTGCCGAGGAGACGAGCGCCCCGAGATTCGCGCCGACCGGGAGCGTGACACCGCCGAGCTCCGCCTCGACCTTGACGCGGCGTGTCTGCGTCCCGATCGGCGCGACCCAGCGAAGGCCCTCCTCGATCGCGTCCCGCACGAGACCGGCGGGGTCGGCGGCGAGTGCCGCTGCCTGGCCCGACTCGAGGAGTCCGGCAACGGTTGTCCCGGCTGCGTGCCCCGGCTCCTGCATCCCCCCGAGCAGGATCACCTTCAACGTCGGCAGGATCATTGCCACGCGCCCGTCGAAGGACCCCTCCGCGTGCTGCAGCATCGTCGCGACAGTGCTCGAGTCCGGCGTCTCCCAGAGCCGCTCGAGAATCGGCGCGAGCGTGCGATCGATCTCTTCGCCGGTCGCATCCGCGATCTCCCATCGGGCGGGGTCGTCCTCGAAGTTGATCGCACCCTGCGCGAGCCCGTGGAACCACCGGCGCAGCGTGTCGCCGTCGATCTCGGCGAGTCCCAGCATGCTCCCGAGTGAGAGCACGGAGATCGGCTCGAAGTACTCTCTCATCAGCTCGGCCTCGCCACGATCGGCCAGGCCATCGAGGAGTCCCTCGACGATCGGAGAGACGAGATCCGGAGAGGTCGCCTCGACGACG
>Ga0163144_10028783_pt1 | contig 10698 bp, 10 predicted proteins | sample OliLak19BULKMAT1_FD_123175 | JGI IMG/M metagenome (GOLD analysis project Ga0163144, IMG submission 123175) | Freshwater microbial mat bacterial communities from Lake Vanda, McMurdo Dry Valleys, Antarctica - Oligotrophic Lake LV.19.BULKMAT1 | ecosystem: Environmental > Aquatic > Freshwater >...
CCTGCCCCCTATTCCCGCCCGCGGGATCGGAAAAACACGGCCAAGATGGCCGTGCCACTCTCCGCGACCGTCAGGAACCGCTCGCTTATGCCCGCTGACATCATCCCCTCCCGATTATCCGTCGGCCGGAGCAATTTGCGCGAAAATGGAGATGAAAATGGACATTCCCCTTCCCCGTATCCCGAAGGGGTGTATTCTCACAAGGAAGAGATATCTATCTTATGATTTAAAAGATACTTACAGCTATACACCTAATACGTTCCCCTCCCCTCTACAAAACTATTAGCCTGTCCCTTATTTTAGAGGCCGAAGGCCCTGACTGCGGGAGGGAGTTGCGCCATCGGTGCGGAGCGACGATTTACGCAATTCTACTCAAATAACGGCTTACCATATTTTCATGAACAGGCTTGAAGACGGCCCCGTCTCGAATGTCTCGGATGAGATTTTCAATGTCGGGTCGTAATTCCTGGAGCGATAGCGACTCTGTTAGATCTAAGGCCATCCATATTCCGGCTTCTCGAACTGCATCGGCCGCAACACGTTCGCTTTCCTTGATTCTGAATGAAATCAGTCCCCGCAAATATTCAACAAGCGCATCTCGACTAGAGACAGCAAGACCGGCTAGTCTCTCCGCTACCACTTGATTCGCCTCATTCCCGGAAATGCGTTCCGGCAAGGCTTCTAGAGTTTGATCGACGATTTGTTCAATTTCAGCAGCAGTCAAAATCGGGGTCAGGCTGAGATTTGAGATAATTTCTTCCATAAACGATTCCATTTCTTGTTTTCGGGTAACTTCCTTTTCATATTGGAGAGCTTTTTCCTCAATGATCCAGGGCTTTTCTCCCCCAGCTTTTCCGCCCACCACCGCGAATCCATGACGCTCCTGTCATAGATCCACCCCACCACCACATACATCTCCTCGGCAGTCATCTGATCCAGACGCTTCTTTTCCATGACTCGGCAGCATTTCCGGATCAATCTCTCCACCTTGATCGCTTCTGCCTCCATGACGGGTTCCCCAGTCCATTCCTCATTCTTGACCTTCCCCATCCAGCTCTCCACCTCTTCTGTGAGTTTCTCCACAAACTCCTCCCCTCCGAGGTACCACCTCCTCAAATACTTCCGGTCTGCTTCTTTCTCCTGTTTCGGGCTCACCTTCACCTCAAGGAACCGCCTCTCCAAATTCTCCCGATACTGGTCTCTATTCCGTGCCTTCCATTCATCCATCCCATAGAGTCCATACACCCTCTCCCACCTCAGCCACTCGGGGCACTCCTTTCGATCCCCGGTCAATAGCCCGGCACTCCCCCCCGGCCAGGCCAGAAACTCCTTAAATTTGCCCACTATTCCCGCTTTCACCGGGTTCATATGTATATAATCGATGGCCATTTGCAGGTAGTGGGGAATATTATCCACGATGATGGACTTGTAGCGTCCCTGAAATAGATGGCCTCGGAGCTTATACCGCGCATTATACCTCTGCGTATATGTCCCATTAAGCCACTGCATCCCCTTTACCAATGTCGCCTGATGTGTTTCCACCAGCAGGTGGTAGTGATTCCCCATGACCGCATACGCGTGGATGCTCCATCCGGCAAATTCACACACCTCCCCCACCGTCTTTAAAAACATCGCCACGTCCTTCCCGTCCCTCACGATCTTTTTATAGTGGTTCCCACGATTCATCACATGGTATAATGCTCCCGCACGTTCTATTCGTAATCCTCTTGGCATCATCCATCCTTATCATTCCGACCGCTCCCTGTCAATATCTCAAAACTCAGCCTGACCCCTATTCCAGACCCCTATTCACAGCCTGACCCCTATTGATTTCTATTCATTCACAATGCGACCAGCCGCTTGCCAGGCTCGTTTGGCATCGTTGTAGCCTAATTCATACAACTCTTGGTGGCCTTCTAAGGTATAAGACAAAATTTGCTCCACCGAAATAGGTTTGAGTGGTGCGACGACGATAGGGTGGGACAATTTATGGTATTTGTGATTTTTCAAATTATCGGGAATCCCATCGTTATCTTTATCGGTCATCGCCACGTGCTCTCCGCTCAACTGCTTTTGCAGGACGGCGTTGGCGGCGCGTAAGCGGGCATTTTCTAACTGCAAGCTGACTAATTCCTTCACGCGTCGGAACATTTTGAGGTCGGCTTGGAAGGAAGCAAGCAAAGCCCACTCCATCATAGTGCTGGCGGCGGTAAGCAAGTTATGAGGCGTGAGAACGGCGGTTGGTCGCTGTATGCGGCTCGCTGCAGCCGCTTCATCATCATCCCACGGGGTCATGATCACCACCACGAACTCTTCGGCCCCGGCATCAATGGCCGGCCCCAGTGGGGTATTAGCGACTGTCGCCCCATCCCAATACAAACTTTCATTCAGCAGGGTAGCCGGATAGACTATAGGAATAGAGCAACTGGCGATAATGTGGTCGAGGGTCAGTGTTTCACGGATCATTTGACTCGGGTGCAGGTCATCGCTGTTACCAAAAACACGCAATTTTCCGGTATTCATCTCCGTGCCTGTCACACGCAAATGAATGGCCGCTTCCGGTGAATTAATCCGCTCAAAATCCACCCAACCCTCACGCTCAAGCGTCGCCCGCAAGGGGGCTGTATCCAGTAAATAATTGCCGTGGAGTGGGTTTAAGTTAACTTTCTGCACATCTTTGGTATGTAGCCCCTGCCACAAGGCCCACAAAGAGCGCGAGTTATGCCCCGAAGCCATCGCCGCACCATTTACTGCCCCAATGGAGGTGCCGGTCACCACACCGGGTATCCATTCATGCTCTTCTAAAAAACGCAGAACACCCACGTGATAAGCTCCGCGTCCTCCACCACCTGATAAAACCAAAGAACGCTTACGATTATTAATGGCCATTCGATAGGGTGCAGGCTGAGATTTTAGATCATTTCTTCCATCACGAGAATGGCATCGGCGGAAACTCCGAAAAATTATTTCGAGAGTTTCAAAAGGTTATACAAGGTCGCAGCAGAGGCGGGGGCGGGAATTTTCCCTGAGGCGATTTCTTTCGTGACGACCGCGATCCCGTAGGCTTCACGGTTAGCATCGGCGTCGGCTTTAACCCATTGGCCGCCGATGGTGGCTCCGCCAAATGCCCCTTTGGACGTTTGATAAATATAAATGGAGCTGGGGGCGGTGGCGATTTCGCTCACGTTATTCGGGCCGGCTGTACCGGTGGCTTTTGCGTCGAAATTAAATTGATCATCACCCAAGAAATGCTGGAGCATTTCGTCGGTCATAATGACGTAGATATATTTTTTCTCATCGAAACCGAGCTGGAGTCCGACTGTGGCACCACCTTGGTTAAAGGCGATAGGAGCTGACCAGCCGCCTGAAGCAGTCTTCGTCAAGATGATCCCGCTACCACCGGAGCCGCCGATCCCGATGCCGCCCCGGGTGACTTCGATAATGGCAATCCCTTTGGCTTTAGCCAAAAGGGCGGCTGGCATCGGGTTCTGAGATTTTTGTTTGGAGGCGAGGATTTCGATTCCTTCATTGATTCGTTTATTCAGACTTTCAGCCTTGAGTGTTTGGGCGGAAAGGGTGAGAGCAAATACGGCTAACACGATGAGAGTAATATGTTTGATCATGGGTCTAAAAGTAATCACGGCTCTCGCTGATTACAAATCTATTTTTCACCCAAAAGGTAGAATTTTTTTGGGAAATGTGATTCTCGGGGTTTCCTTACTGGAATCTCATCCGCCTGCAAGGCAATCCTGTCAAATGACAAGAATTCAGTAATATTAACAAAAACAAATTGCACCACGGACTGGGTGGATTTTAGGGGAAACCTGTTATTTTACCGTGACACCGGATTTGACAATTCGAAAATGAGGGTTGCGCTGTGCGGCGTGGGCGTTAAAAGCATTGTTTACCCATGACCGAGGAATTAAAAGTTAAATTGCCAGTATTTGAGGGTCCGCTAGATCTGCTCCTGTATCTGATCAAGCGCGACGAACTCAATATTAACGATATTCCTATCGAACACATTACCCGTCAGTATCTGGAATACCTCAAGCTCATGCAGATGCTCGACCTCGAGATCGCTGGGGAATTCCTCGTGATGGCCGCGACCCTGATGTATATCAAGAGCAAGACCCTCCTGCCCGAGGACCAACAGGTCATTATGGAAGAGCAGGAAGAGGAGGACATCGACCCGCGCTGGGATCTCATCAAACGGCTGGTTGAATACAAGAAATTCAAGGATGTGGCCCTCGACCTGATGAATCGGGAGTATTTACAGGAGAATATTTTTGTCCGGGCACCGGAAAAACCTGATTTCGAAGAGAGCGACTCCTCCCGCCCCCTTTCGGACGTCGGGATTTTTGACCTGCTTAATGCCTTTAATAAAATCCTCAAGAAACTCAATATCGATGATGACCTGCGTGAGATTTATGATGAGCGATTCACTGTCTCGGACAAAATCGACCTGATCCTGACAACAATCCAGACACACACAAAAATCCTCTTCACCGAGCTATTTATTAATGCCCGTTCCCGCAGTGAAATCGTGGTGACATTCCTAGCCCTGCTGGAGTTGATCCGTTTGAAACAAATCCTCGCTGCACAACCCGATCCATTCGGGGACATTGAAATCACCAAATACGAATTATAAAAAACACATGGAACTCAAATACATTCTGGAATCCGTCCTTTTCGCTAATGGCAAACCGCTTTCCGTGAAGGAACTCAAATCCATCCTCAAAGACGCGGCTGAATACGAGCCATCGGCCGATACCGAAACACACAAGGAATGGAGCCTCGATGACATTAAAGCCGCCCTGCTAAATCTCAGGGCAGACTATGAGGCAGACTCTCAGCGTTCCTTTTTCCTCCAGGAGATCGGGGACACCTACCAATTTGCCTCCCGTCCACAATTCGGTGCCTGGATCAAACAGCTTTTCGACCAGTACCGCCCTCAGCGCCTCAGCCAATCAGCCTTAGAGACCCTATCGATCATCGCCTACCGCCAGCCCATTACCCGCGCCGATATCGAGGCCGTCCGTGGCGTGCAAGTCGATGCCATGGTCCAGACTTTGATGGAGCGGGGCATGATCAAAATCGCCGGACGCGCAGAGTTACCCGGTCGGCCGATGCTTTACGAGACCACACAGGCTTTCCTCGAGCATTTCGGGCTCAAAAACCTCGATGAAATGCCCAATGCTGCTGAATTACGCGCGCTCAAACTTAAAACAGCGGAGATTCCACCGGAAAGTCCGCCCACAGATAGTGAACAGCAACTCCCCTTAGCGGGTGAAGCTGCCGCCGCTGCCGAGGAAACTCATCCCGAGGAGTCAATCGCTTCTGCCGGGGAAGACTCCCCGGAAACCGAACCCTCTACTCCCGTCAAAGAATCCGCGCAAATTGCGGCAGATGAGGACCTCGATACGATTCCCGGCGGCGAGGAAGAATCTGATCAGACCACCAAACCGAAGGCTTAATCCCTATGGCATTTGACCTGAAAAATGTCCGTACTCAAATCGACGCGATCGACAGCAAATTGCTCTCGCTGCTCAACGAACGTGTGAACCTGGTGCTGGAAGTCGGTAAAATCAAACACGCTTCCGGCCAGGATATTTACGCGCCGGAACGCGAACAAGCCCTTTTACGACGCTTGACCGGGATGAATCCAGGGCCGCTCCCAAATGATTCGCTCAAGGCGATTTACCGGGAGATCATGTCGAGCGCCATCTCGCTGGAAAAACCCATCGTGATCGCCGCCCTCGGACCGGAGTCGAGCATCTCCGCCAATGCGGCAAAAAGCAAATTTGGCAAAAGCCTCCGTTACACTTTCCAGAAGGACGTGCGTTCCATTTTTAAAACTGTGGGTGACAAAAAGGCCGACTACGGTGTGGTGCCTGTCGAGATCCAAGGCGACAGCACGCTGCTCGATGTGTTTGATTTTTTTATCGATTTCCCGTTGCGCATCTGTGCGCAAATCGTGCTCGAAGACGGAAAAAAGAAAAAAACGAAGCAAGAGCCCACCCGTTTTTTTGTCATCGGCCGCAAGTGCCCCCCACCGACGGGTATCGACCGTACAACCATCCTTTTTTCATTACCGGATAAACCCGGCGCCTTGGCTCTGAGCCTCGGAGTCCTGGCTAAAGCCGGGGTGAACCTCATGAAAATCGAGTCCCGTCCCTCCTGGCGTGCGGGATTCAAATATCATTTTGTTATCGATCTTGACGGGCACGCCGATGAACCGAAGATGGCTAAAGCCTTGGAGCAATTTGCATCAGGCTGTAATGCGGTAAAAATAATCGGTTCCTACCCGATTTGAAAGGAATAATAGAAGATGAAGCAGATGAAAAAAACGACGATTACCAGTATCATCCTGCTGCTGGTGATCTTAGGTACCGTCGTAATGGTTTACCGCGGCGCACAGGAAACGAAAGTAACCATCCGCGCGGAGAAATTTACCAATCCCGTCCCGCCCATCGCGGTCTCGTTAGCCTTAGGTAATATCCAAGTCATTGAAGAAATCAGGGCTGAATATGCCGCCTCCTTAAAACCGAAACGCGACCAACTGGTGAAAATCAACCAGCAACTCAAAGATATTTCCGAAACCCTCGCGGACCTCGAATCCCAAAAAACTGATTTTGAAAATAATCTTGTCCACACTGGTGAGAAATTTGAAGACCAAGCCAAGGAAGTCTGGAATAATGCCAGTGCGGAGCTAGAGCAGGAGTATGAAACAACTAGAGATGAGTATTTGAAAAAATTCCAGGAAAAGGCCGCGACATTACAAACGAATTTTAAAGAACCGAAACTCCCATCCGTCGATGCCTACTCGAGTGCCTACCGCCTGTCCCTCTACAATGTAGGGACGAATATCAACGCGGTGGCCGAAAGACAATGGTCCGATGAGGTTTTCCAGGAGTGGGTAAATTACCAGAAGGAATGGCATAAACGCATGGATAAAGCCATGATCAAGGGCCGCGTCATCGATGATAAAAAGAAATCAGAGCTAGCTAAACTCAAAGTCGAGGCGCCCGTCGTCGAAAATCAAAAAGAGCCTCTCATGGCAAAACAAGCCCGCATGCAAATCGAACGTGATGAAATCCAAGCTTTCCTCGATAATGCCACCGAGCCTTACCTACCTCGGATATTATCCATCTACAGGGCCACTGCGATGAAATCCATGACGACAGATCAAAAGGGCGTGGCGGTTTTTAAAAACATCGAGTTAAGCCCCGGCTCCTACTATATTCTCGGTGAACTCACCGATGAATCGGGTACCCGGATCTGGCGCACCCCCTTCCTTATCCGTGAAAATCATCATAACACTTTTATCATTAAACCTGACGGGGGGAAAACCCTCCGCGAGATCCTCGAAAACGGCCCCTAATCACCAGTACCCACTCCACAGGGGAAGAAAAAACCGAAGTGAAAATTTTTAAAGAATCTAGGCCGTCTCGTACATGAGCATGGCGCGTTTGCGTTCCGCATGCCAATGATAATGGCCGATGACACCGGTTTCTCGTATGACACGGTGGCAAGGGATTAGGTAGGCGATAGGATTAGCCCCGACTGCAGTTCCCACAGCACGGCAGGCGGTGGGTCGGCCGATGGTTTTAGCCAGAGTACCATAACTGGTTAGATTCCCTTCAGAGACCGCGAGTAAAGCACGCCAGACACGGACTTGGAAATCTGTGCCTTTCACATACACACGTAAATGCCTCTGCCCTCCTTGATTTTTATTTTCGATTGATGAACTGACTTTTTTAACCACAGTAATGGCTTCTTCCCGTAATCGAGGAAAAATCATTGAAGCAATTTGTTTTGCCCGAGCCTGATTCATTTTTATAACCGACTTTGGCCAAATAGTTTGCAAATCAATTAAAGCCCCCTCTTTATCTCCATCTGGGAATGAGACATGACAAATTCCCCGTTGACTCTCGGCGATAAATATCTCACCAAATGGACTTTCTGAAAAGCCTGCTATGATATTCAAGCCCTGACCCTTACTTTTTATTTCTCCCGGGGTTGCTGCTTCTAAGTTTACACAAAGGTCATGAAGCCGGCCTGGCCCTGAAAGGCCGGAAGAAAGGGCTGTATCCAAAACACTTTTCCCTTGGCAGAGGAGTTCCTTTGCCCGGGTCAAGGTCAGGCATTGCAGAAAATCCTTTGGAGTAACCCCCGCCCTACGGACAAATATCCGGTGGAAATGGGCCATGCTCAGCCCTGTCTCGTGCGCAATTTGCGCGAGAGAAGGTCGCGCCGGATGAATCCCGTCCAAATACCGGATCACCTTCGCCATACGTTCATAATCATTCATCTGATCATGAATCCTATCACAGACGTACCCCATCGACCACCCGATTCTTGCGTTTGAATGTATTTGAGGACTGGTGGCCTGTGAAAAGAATGTCTTCCATTAGCCGCTCATTATCGTCAGGGGATCCAACATCATCCAATAGAAAATCTATGATACTCCCGGAGCCGAGGCTTCAGGGGCAGAAGGATGGTTATGGGGCATGGCAATACGGTCTTGTTGATTTGGGCCCTTCTCCAGTAGGCGCAGAAGGTGGTAACCACCAGCGGTACAAGCGTATCCAATAATGGAGACCAAGCCCACAATCATGAGCTCGTGCTCCATATTCAAATCAATCATCCAGAGATACTGTGCCCAAGCGACGCCCATGGCGAAAACACCTTGGATGCCCAGCACGATCAATACGCCGTGGTGGGGGATGCCCAGCCTTGGCTGTCCGCCTGCTAAAACAATTTTGAGGTCACGTTTGATCGCGTAAACCAGCCGGAGCCAGCCAGCCAAAACCAAGACCATGAAAGGGATATAAAGGTACTTGGCATACATTTCGGCGACGGGCATTTGGTGCATCTGGATATCAAATGGCTTAATAGGGATGTGCCAGGGGATTTTCCAAGAGGCGATGGTCCATTGGATGGATTCCAAGTTTGGAAGCGGAATATGAATGGCTCCTTGATGGCTAGTGGCATAGAGGAAAAGCGGTGCCGCTAAAATAGTAAGGATCAGTGTCACTGTATTCAGATGTAGCCCCCTCATCAGGAGCTTAGGATTACAGGGGATCGACGGGGTATTGTCATTCACTTCTTCAAAGCCAGAGGGATTCCAAGGCGCGGGAGCCTTATAATTCTTGTCTCCGCCAAGTTCCTGCCATTTGCGGTAGGCGAGAGCGTAACAGATAGTCGTGCAGATACTGAAAAATCCGCCCCAGACGAATATCCAGCGGTAGCCATAGGTAGCACTGTGTCCGAAATGCTGGCACAAATAAAGGGTGGCATCCATGCTGATGCCAGCGAGGAAGCTGCCAACGATCGCCCCGACGGAACGGATCATGGAGTAAGCGGAAGAAAGCTGGCCGTACCGGGATTTCGGCATAAGCCGCATCATGGCGGGCAGGAGGCAGACCCCGTAAAGGGATCCGGCAAAAACACCGACCACACCGTTAGCAAAGCTCACCCAGAAATACATATTAGACGGCATGGTCATAAAAAGCCATTGCCAACCACCGTTAAAGGCTCCCAAGGCACCGATGACCGACATATAGGCGAGCACACGCATCGGGTGCCAGCGGTCTACATAAATCGCCGCAAAGTATAGGGCCACTATACCGATCAGCATGTTAAACCCATTCATATTTCCCATCTGGGTCAAGTTCAAGCCTAGCTCTATCTGCTGGAACATACTAAACATGCCCACGCAGCACAACATCGCAAAGAAGGCCTGGGATAGGTAGAAGTACCAGTAGAAACGAACCCGGAAAGATTCGTTGGCGTAGATTTTGATATTCGCAATGAATTCCTGGATGGGGCCGACGTGTTTCTCGTTAGGGTTCTCGTGCGGTGGATACTCACCTTCCTTGACGAAAAAACACATAAGGCCGAAACCGATGAAATAGAGGATGGCCGCGCCAGTCATGATTTCCCGGGTGTGGGTCAGACCCAGCGGAAAGATGAGGACATTATACATGAACCCGGCACCGTTCCCCACAATGCGGAAGAGACTGGTGAAGCGCCCGAGCATGTGTCCGGGCACCACGTCATTAAAGAGATACCAATAAACCGAATTGACAAAGAGGTTAAAGAACGAGAAGGCGATGAGGAAAATCGCTATCACCCCGATGGTGAGGCTGGCGGGGGCCATATTTTTAAAGAAGGGAATCCAAGTGCGCAGAAAAGTGGCGATCTCGGGGCTCCAGCCCATCAGGACCAAGCTGATGCAGAGAAAGGGGATCGTGTATAAAATGAACGGGATACGGCGACCGAGCTTGCTGCGGTGACGATCACTTTTAAAGCTTACCCAAGGACAGACAATTAAGTTTAGTATGGCCGGAATAGTGCCTGTGATGATGGCCAGCAGTGTGGATGAACAGCCCAGCTGTTGCAGCTTGAGCGGGACAATGGTTGGCACCACCGCCTCCATGAGAGTGAAACAAAAGTCACCCCAAAGTAACCAAGCAAAAAGAACCGTGATCGTGACCTTAGTATAGGTCAATGTACCACATTTCATTTCTTTAATGCGTGGTCCATCCTGTGGCTCGATATTTTGTGCGGTACTCATTTTTACTAGAAATAATACTCTGTGGACAAATAGTCTAATTAAGAATTTCTGTCATTATATTTTCTTAATAAAATTCTATAAATTCATACTTAATTACTCTTACTGGCTGAAAATTAAGG
>Ga0163144_10028784_pt1 | contig 10697 bp, 9 predicted proteins | sample OliLak19BULKMAT1_FD_123175 | JGI IMG/M metagenome (GOLD analysis project Ga0163144, IMG submission 123175) | Freshwater microbial mat bacterial communities from Lake Vanda, McMurdo Dry Valleys, Antarctica - Oligotrophic Lake LV.19.BULKMAT1 | ecosystem: Environmental > Aquatic > Freshwater > Lake...
CTCTGAGAATGCCCAGGTATTAGATCTCATCTTAAAGAGCGAAGGAGACGTTTATGTCTTGGCGATTCAAGGCGAATTGAGAAGGATCGAACACCATCGCTGGGATCAAAATTCACAAAATTTATTGCTGCTAAGCTCTCGAGACCTAAGCGATCCCATTGTTCGCTTTAGAACTCCGACGGAGAAGCTGAGTGCTGCCACCGATTCTCAGAAGTCAAAACTGGTAACCGGCGACTAAGCCCACTTGAACCGGCTTATAGTAAATTTCGGTAGAAACGTAAAGACCCTCGAAGAGCGGCCAGTAAGACGAGATTCCATGTCGGATGAAAATACTGTTGTAGTTTGGAGTTCTCAGCATCGAATAAGAAAACTGCAAAATATAACTAATCTGAGCAAATAAAAAGCGGTGATAAGCGCCCGCCACGAGCGTTCCGCCCGTGGTTAAAATCCTTGGCCCCGTGTAGCTCCAATTGAAAGATGTTCCCAAAGCAATAGCGGGAATCATATCGGTGACTATATAGCGATCGAAATCAAAAGCCTGTATGGCGATGTTGCCGAACAGCGAGCCAATTTTATGTTCTTTGAAAACATAAGAGGTTCCCGCTTCGACGACAAAACCGTAGGGCAGGCCAACTCCTGCTTTGCCGAAAAAGCTTTCGTACCCATCGGGTGCGAATCGATCCCCATTTCCATCTGGTTTACTGACTAAAGCGATACTCTGATCTTTAATGTCGGTGGCTGAGGCCCCGGCTTCGAGATAAAAACGGTAGGGGCCTGGGAGTTTAGAGCGTTGAATGGGACGTGCGGTAGAATACTCCGCAGCCTCTAAAACAGCTTTGGCAACGTCTTTAAAAGCGGGTGAGTTTTGCGCTTTAAGTTGCTTTAAACGGTCGATGTCGATCCCTCCAGCGATTACGAAGAAATTACCGCCGAGAAACAAAAGGCTTATGCTAAATGAACTTAAGCAAAACAATTTTTGAAAATATTTTTTTTGCAATGGACTCTCCCCGCCTTTAAATACTGACCCTATGTTATCGAAGGATTTGAACATGCAAAACAAGAAATTCCGATTTGAAATTTTAGGAGCCACCGGAATGGTGGGAAAAGAAATGCTTCGAGTTCTCGAAGAATCCTCCTTGCCAGTTGAAGAGCTTCGTTTGTGGGCTTCTGATCGAAGCGCGGGAGAGAAGCTGCAATTTCGAGGACAAAGCCTTACTGTCGAACTTTTAGAGCCTTCTGCATTTTTGGCGGGGCGCGCTCACTACAGTTTATATGCGACTAGCGCCAATCTATCTGCCGAGTATGCTCCTCTTGCGGCTTCGAGGGGGGCGATTTGCATTGATAACTCGAGTCACTTTCGGATGAATCCCGATGTGCCTTTGGTGGTTCCTGAGGTCAACCCCCTTTCTATTCATGAGGGGATGAAGAGCGGTATTATCGCCAATCCCAACTGCTCGACTATTCAATTAGTCGTTTGTTTGAAGCCGATTCATGATCGGGCCAAGCTGCGTCGAGTGATTGTGTCTTCTTATCAGTCTGTTTCTGGAGCCGGCGCAGAGGCCATCAAAGAATTTGAAGAACAAGCCAGGCAATCTGTGAATGGAGAGGCTTATGAATCAAAAGTTTTTACTAAGAAAATTGCCTTCAATTGTATTCCACATATTGATGTTTTTCAGGCCAACGGCATGACCAAAGAAGAAATGAAAATTATTTTGGAGAGTAGAAAAATTCTAGGAATTCCAGATTTGCGAATCACGGCGACGGCGGTTCGTGTGCCCGTCAAAGTGGGCCATGCCGAGAGTGTAAACGTCGAAACCGAGAGGCCTTTGACCGTTTTAGAGATGCAAGAATTGCTCGCCAAAGCTCCTGGGGTGATCGTGGTCGATAAGCCTTCTGAGCTGCATTATCCGACCCCACAAGAGTGCGTCGGAAAGAATGAAGTCTTCGTGGGTCGTATTCGCACGGACGAGTCTGCACCAAATTCTATGCATCTTTGGGTTGTAGCGGATAATCTAAGGAAGGGAGCTGCAACCAATGCTGTTCAGATTGCTGAATATTGTATCGTTCATTCTTTGTCTCGTCGCGACGACTGAGTCGACTACCTAGAAACTTCAGATTCATTGGATCGTCAGGTGGTCCGAGGTGTGGCCAATAAGTCGGAGCTTCGCAAAGTTTCTTGGACCAGTATCTTTTCCAATCGCAGTGCCGATCATACTCCGGTGGGGCTTCGGTGTTTCGGCTCGCGCAGAACTCGCGGATCTTTATCCAAACTATGATGTGGTTGATTTGCATCCGAGTACCGCCAAAGATCGAATCTTCATCTTCAGTTAGTCGAAGGTTTGAGCGAAAGCACGATATCGCAGTCTAGTACCTTGAATTTTAAGATCAGAAAGGGACTTCATTAGGACTCTCAGAAACTCCAGGGACTCGAATTGAAGGCGGATCTCTGTTGGCGAATGCCGATAATCTAGTGAGCCTTCCCTCCTCTGAAGAAGGATTGAGGGGACCGAGTTTTTCGAATTTGCGGCAGCAGATTCTTAGGATGGGTAATGGCAAATTTCAGTCACCGATTAAATTGGTGGCCGAAAATTTTTCAGGAAGCTACCGGCTCGGCCCGATTCGTAACGATCAAACTATTTATTTTCGAGTTCAGGCTGTGAGTGATGGAAACAAATTTAGTAGTGGTGACCCTGTTGCCTTAGGTCAGGCACCAAAATCCTTCGCTAATGAGTCTTCTGATTGCCGGGGGTGCGTTGGGCTTGCTTTTGAGACTGCGCCGTAGACAGCCTTCAGCTAAGTCTAAGTAATCGCACCGAAAAGTCTAAATAATCGCCTTATGATAAAAAAAGGGCCTCGGATTGCTCCAGAGGCCCAGAAAAAAATTGGGCCCAGCGTTTGAGAAATCGGAGGGGAGGGGATTGAGATCTTTTGGCGCTGAGCCCAAACTTTCAATAACTTGTTCCCCGTAATTAGGATCCTTAACGCTTCTTGTCAAAAGAAAAACTTGTCATTTTTAATTTATAATTAAATCTCATAAACTCTTGAAATTACGACAGGTTTTAGCCCGATGGCCTTTCGATAGTAGCGCCGCGTCATCAAGCGGATTTCTTCTTCGGCTGCTTCAGAATCGAAGTCTTTAGAGCGTTTAAACTCATCTAGGTATTGGCGAATCTCCTCTCGAAGATTCACTAAATCAACGCTGTCCGAAATTCCCATGACACTCAGTTCGGGTCCCGCCAGGAGTCGTTGATCTTTTTGGCGTAAGACGGCGTCGATAACGACCAATCCGTTCTGGCCGAGTTTCTTGCGATCGCGGATGACGTCTTCTGATAAATAATTTCTATATTCATCAAAATAGACTTTTCCGTGGGTGACTTTTGCCAAATGGCGAAAGCGCTCAGGGCGGAGCTCGAGAAGGTCTCCATTCTCGGCCACGAAAGTTGGGATGTTCGGAAAGAAGTCGCGACAAAGCTGGGCATGTTTTACCAGCATTCGATATTCGCCGTGCACGGGCAGAAAGAATTTGGGTTGTACCCAATCGAGGACGCTTTTTAATTCTTCTTGTTGGGCATGGCCAGAAACATGAACCAAGTCGTCGTGATAATCGATGACCTTCGCTTTGCAGCGATAGATTTGATTAAAGAGCGTAGAAATTTTCTTTTCGTTTCCGGGAATGTGTCGAGAAGAAAACAGAACGGTATCTCCCTCTGCAAGTTGAACATCCGGATGAATCTGCATGGCCATTTTCATCATGGCCGATCGAGGCTCGGCCTGCGTTCCGGTAGAAATGAACAGAACTTTTTCGTCGGGGTATTGATCGGCATTTCGGGCCGAAATGACATCGTCGTCCGAAAATTTTAGTAAGCCCATCTGCCGAGCTAGTTCAACATTCGAAGTCACCGACCGACCGCAGAAGATCACCTTGCGATTGGCCAGCTTGGCCAAATCGAGAATTCCCTGAATTCGAGGAATATTCGAAGAAAACATGGTGATGAAAAGACGGCCGCTTTGAATTCCCAAAACAATTTTCTTTAGCGACTCATGAAGTTCGGTTTCGGAAATCGTCCAGCCTGGAGAATCTACATTCGTAGAATCAGACATTAAGAGGAGGACACCTTCTTTGCCGATTTCTTTAAAGCGGTCCTCTTGAAAGCTATAACCGTCTATCGGAGTACGATCGATTTTGAAGTCTCCGGTATGAACAATGGTGCCCAAAGGAGTGCGAATGGCAAAGCCTAAGCACTCGCTCATGCTATGAGTTACGCGCAGAGGTTCAAACTCGAATTCTCCAAGTTTAAAACGCTTATTAATGAGAATGCGATGTAAGCTCGATTTTTTAAAACTCGAATATTGCAAGATTCGCTCTTCGAACATCGCATAAGTGTAAGCGGTAGCATAGATGGGGGGTTGGCCAAGTTCATCGTACAAATATGCAATCGATCCGATATGATCCTCGTGGGCATGGGTGAAAACACAGCCTTCAACTTTAATGCCGTACTCAGCAAAAAACTCGACGTTCGGGGTCACCAAATCGACTCCCAAAGAATTAGGTTCTGGAAACATCACCCCCGAATCAAAAACGATGGCCTTTCCCTTATAAATGAAGGCCATTAGATTCATTCCGATTTCGCCAAGGCCACCCAAAGGCAAAATGAATATCGAGTCCGATTCACGAAGTGTTTTAATGAGGTTCAAGCCGCTATCCTGCCTGGGGCACCCTTCGGGGGCAAGCCTCAAAGACAAGCGCTGGGGCGTTCTCAGCGAGACGATTTTCCGCTATGAAGGCTCTGATGGTGCGCCTTTATTTTCAGGGAAAATTTACTCTCGGACAACGAGTGAAGCTCGAGGAGTTTGAGCTTCATTATTGGGGGAGCGTTAAGCGAGCTCAAGGTCCGGTTCAGCTATTCAATTCTGAAGGCCAGTGGGCCAACGGCGATTGGGCGGGCAAAGATTTTTTGGTTACGGGTGTTGAATTAGCTCCTCAGATGCTCTTGCCGGTTTCGGTCGCGCTTGCCATTCCGGATCGGGAGGTCATTGACGAAGTTATCCCCATGCTTTCAGAAATCGGAGTTCAGAAGTTATTTCTTTTTCCGGCGAAACGCTCGCAGACTTCTATCGCTAAACTAAAAGGCAAAGCGGACCGATGGAGTCGATTGTCGATTGAGTCGGCCCGCCAATGTCTTCGAGGAAGGCCTTTAGAGATTGACGTCATTACTTGGGAAGATTTGCTGCGATGTTCTGACTCATTGAAGCTTTGTTTTTCTGAGGTCGAGCTCGAAAATCTGCAGGGCGAAGCCGGCACTTTCACCAGCAATGAGATTTTAGCGGCGCAAAAAGAGCTCTCTTCTGTACTCTGCGTCTTTGGTTGCGAGGGAGGATGGACGGCCGAGGAGTTTTCTGTCTTCAAGAAATCAGATTTTTTGTTTTGCCATATTAAAATTCCCGTCATGAAAGTGGCCACTGCGGTTTCGACCGGATTAGGAGGCCTAATTGCAACTTTTTTTTCAGATCGTATGAAATGGAGCTCTGAATCGACGCTTAAGGTTGACCCTTCGGCTTGAGATTTCCTAGAATGGAGTGTGAGTTTAAAACATTCTGCCCTCTCGATAATTGTTCTTAGTTTTCTTGCGACTGCTTGTTCGTCTCATAAAAAGTCAGTGAGCGATGCCAGGTCGGTTGAGACTAACACCAGCAACCCCGTTTTGTTTGAAGAGGAGTACGAAGCTCAAAGAAGAGGCGAGCTTCCCGAACAAGATTTTCCCATGGTTCAAAATGCGAAAGTAGAAACTTGGCTCAATTATTTTCAAGGCCGGGGATCAAAATGGTTTCGCATCTGGATGGAGCGATCGGGGCGCTATATTCCTTTTATGAAACGCATTCTTCGCGAGCATGGTCTTCCAGAAGATCTCGTTTATTTGGCCATGATTGAATCAGGCTTTAGCCCGCGCGCTTATTCGAGTGCCCGCGCAGTGGGTTACTGGCAGTTTATGCGCGCGACCGGACGCCGCTATGGATTGCGGGTGAACTTTTGGGTCGACGAAAGACGTGATCCCGAGAAAGCGACGATTGCAGCAGCTCGACATCTTAAAGATTTATTCGACCAGTTTCAGGATTGGAAGCTAGCCGCAGCGGCTTATAATGCGGGTGCTGGACGCATTAGTCGAGCGATGCGGAGATATCGAACCGAAGATTTTTGGGAGCTTTCAAAGCACCGACATTTAGCCGCTGAAACTCGTAATTATGTTCCGAAATTGATTGCGGCAGCCATGATTGCCAAAGATCCGGCTCGCTATGGATTTGAAGACATCGACACCCATCAGCCTCTGCAATATGAAAAAGTAACAGTGAAGAGACCAGTAAACCTTCGAAAGCTAGCCAGCAAAACCGGCGTGAGTTTTGAGGACTTATGGTACATCAATCCCGAGCTAAATCATGCTGTCACTCCTCCGGGCACGGACAGCTATGATTTACGAGTTCCAGCCAAAAAATCTGAGTCCTTTATGGCGGCCATTGATAAGCTCGAGCCTGAAGAAATGTTTCAATACGCAAGTCACCAAGTTCGAAAGGGCGATAGTGTGCGCGCTATCGCTAGACGCTATGCGGTTCCTGCAGCCGACATCCTGGCGCTCAACAATTTGAAGTCTTCATCGGTGCGCGTTGGCACCGTGCTTTTACTTCCCTTGCCCCTGGGAGCAGAGCCTCCGAAGCCGGTTCGAGATCGTCAAGCTTTTGCACAGCGGGTGGCTCGTAAGGCCAGCTCGGCCTCTGCGTCGGTTGGTGACGAGCTGTATGTGGTTCAGCGTGGCGATAGCCTCTGGAGTATATCTCGAGAGCTTGGGGTGACGGTCGAGTCCCTGAAGAACGTAAATGAATTTGACGGCAACGCACTTCGTGCCGGTCAAAGAATTAAAGTTCCTGGAAGTGGTGGCGAGGCAAAAAAGTCGAAAGCGTTTCGCCCTGAAAAAGTCGTCCATGTTGTACGACGAGGCGAGACGCTGACTCAGATTGCTTTAAAGTACGGGACAACCGTGCGCGCCATTCAAGCAAAAAATGGACTCCGGCAATCACGACTTGTTCCTGGAAATCGTTTGCAAATTCCTCGGACTTAATCAGGAAGTAAGCACTCAATCGCCACGGCGAGAAGCTTCGGCTTCTCTATTGATTTCAGCGACCACTTTGCCTTTTGAGTTTCGAAGTGGAATCACGAATCGCTCTTGGTGGTAACACTGCAAGTTAGATAGGCCTATTTGGCTTGAAGGCGCCTCGGTGTCATCCGTCTGATATTCTTAAAGGGCCATAAAAGAAAAGGCCGCTCGTTTTTCGAGCGGCCTTAAAAATATTTGTTTTAGTAAATCCAAGTGGATTACCGCGAAGCAAATTTATTTGCGCAGCCCATTACGGTCACTTGCGGCCACGAGTTGCGTAGTACTCAGCGATAAGGCGTTCATTATAGTTGAACGGAATATCTGCAGAAGTCGGTTCGGCAACAATCTTTCCTTTAAGCGGCTCAGTCTTCTCAAGAAAAGTGGGCAAGTCTAGTCTCGGTCGCGTTTGGCACTGAAGGATGTTTTTGTGTTCTTTTGAAGTTCCTTGAACTTCGATCACATCACCAACCGTTAGTACCGCAGAACTGATAGTGAGCTTCTTGCCGTTTACTAAAAAGTGACCATGTCGAACCATCTGACGAGCCGCTTGCATCGAAGGAGCCCACTGCATACGGAACACCAAACTATCGAGGCGCATTTCTAGGCGACGAGACAATTCTGAAATCCAGTTCACACCGGCACGATGGCTATCGCGAACAAATCTTTGCAATGAACGCTCGTGAATATGATAGTGAGCGGTCAATTTTTGTTTTTCCATCAAACGCAAAGCGTATTCTGATGGCTTTTTACGACCGGCACCGTGCTGGCCAGGTCCGTAGGGTCTGCGATCGAGCGCGCCCGGCTTTCCGAGGCCAGGGAGGTCGCAATTAAGTCGACGTTGAGTTCTAAATTTTTTGGTCGCGCTGGTCTTTGCTTTCATAGTCCTGCTTTCATAGTCCTGATTTCATAACTTTAAGCCGTAAAAAGCTCTATGGCTTTCCTTCGTTTTTACGTTCTTTCCTCACTGGGCGTTTTAGAATAAGAATTTGTAAATGATCAATAAGATTTCAGATTTTAAGGACATACAAGCGGTTTTGGGTGCAGACAGCAAGCTTCTAGATTACCGATGCACCGGTATCTCTTCGGAACGACTCCATCTTCCGGGGCCAGACGTCGTCGACCGCATTTGGAGCCATTCCGACCGAAATCCTAGGACTTTGGGTGCTTTTCAGCAACTTTTGAACCACGGCGATTTGGCAAAGACCGGTTATGTGTCGATTTTTCCTGTCGATCAGGGAATCGAACACTCCGCGGGGTCATCGTTTGCCTCTAACCCTGATTTTTTTGATCCTGAGAATATCATCAAATTGGCCATTGAAGGCGGCTGCAACGCTGTGACCTCGACCTATGGAGTAATGGCCATAACCGCCCGAAAGTACGCTCATAAGATTCCATATATCTTAAAGTTAAATCACAACGAGTTTTTGAGTTACCCGAATACCTACGACCAGATCTTCTTTAGTCAGGTGAAGTCAGCCTACGATATGGGGGCCCTCGGAGTAGGGGCGACTGTGTATTTTGGATCGCCAGAATCGAAGCGCCAGATTCAAGAAGTCTCAAAAGCTTTTAAAGAAGCGCATGATCTGGGGATGTTCACGATCTTGTGGTGCTACACTCGAAACGCGGCTTTCAAAACGGCCGAGAAGGACTATCACCTTTCAGCCGATCTTAGTTCGCAGGCCAATCATTTGGGGGTGACGATCGGGGCCGATATTATCAAGCAGAAGATGCCTGAGAATAATGGCGGCTTTAAAGCTTTGAAGTTCGGAAAAACCGACGAGCGGGTTTATAGTGAGTTGGCCCCCGACCATCCCATCGAGTGGGTTCGCTATCAATTAGCCAATTGTTATATGGGTCGAGTGGGCTTGATCAATTCGGGTGGGGCATGTGGCAATAACGATTTGCAAGACTCTATCAAGACCGCTGTTATCAATAAACGCGCAGGCGGGATGGGGCTGATCTTAGGTCGAAAAGCTTTTCAGAGACCTTTCGCCGAAGGAGTGAATCTGCTTCGTGGGGTTCAGGCGGTTTATAAGTCTAAAGAAATAACGATCGCCTAAGTTTATTTTTTTGTCGATGAGACCATGCGAATGGCTTCGCGGTAATGTTGGCGAGCAAAACGCAAGGGGTATTGATCGCCATAGTAGACGACGGTCAAAGAGTGATGAGTTTCAGAATGTCTCAAGAGTCGGTGGCTGGCTTTATGATCGTCAAGTGGGTGCCAGCCCATTTGCGCAAAAACTTTTAACATTTCACCCCATGGAATATCGTGGCCGTTGCGGCTGAACTCGCTTGGCAAAGGAATGCTGGTATCTAAGTTTTTAGCAGAAGCTTTCGGTACTTCACCATTCTCTTGGTTCAATGATTCTTGTTTTTGACTGAGAAGCTCAAGAGTAAGTGCTAATAAAGAATTATTATCTAACTCGTTTTTGCGCTTCAACCAATGGCCGATTTTACTGATAATTTTTTCTTTATGTTTCGATTCAAGAAGATCCATGGAATCAGCCAAAAGAGGGAGGAGATTTTGGCTCATGAAATGCTGATTCTCTTTGAAATGAGTAGCAAGAGGAGCCATCGCAGCTATTGCTACTTCTGAAAACTCGCTCGTCATGGCTTTCCATGCCAGTTCGTTGGGAGTGAGCGGCGTGCGTACTGTTGTGCGTTTTATTTCATTTCTAGCGGCGATCGCAGGCGGGTCTTCGGTTCTGCTAAGGAGAGAGGGCACGGCACGGGCGCCAAGATTTTCAATAAAGGATTCTTCAAACTTCCGAACTCGGATGGATTCTATGCTCTCAGCCTTAATAAAGACTTGAAGTTGAACTCCCTTTAGAAGGACGAGCCAACTGCCGTCTCGCTGACTTCTTCGAGGTTGAAAAGCGAGAGCGGATTTTAGAGAATCCTCATTAATTACTCCGCGGAGGACCACTTCGACAGATTTCTTGAATCGGTAAGAGAGTTGGCGGAGGACTCGTCCGGGGCTGTCAGAATGAAATTGATGAAGGCGAAGTTGTTTATTTCTTAGCGCTGCGAATGCATTGAGCATTTGAGGATCGTCTTTCGGCTGAGTATCTAAAAACTCCGAAGGTGAAGTGAGCAGTCCCGCAAAAAAGGCGTCTAAATCGGCAGATAATCTAAAGGCTTCAATGAGTTCTAAGCGAAGGACCCAATCCTTTTGTAGACTCAAAAACTGCCAAATCTTTTCGGACACATCGTCAGGAAGCCGCTTGAGGTCGGTGCGAGAAATCGGAGTAGAACCAAGAAGCTTCCAAGATTCAAGGGCCTTCTCGCCTAGAGCTTCTAAGCCGCGCAGTTCAGCGGGTGAAATCTCTTTCAGAGCTTTTTCTTTGTTGTCCTCTTCTTCTAAGAGTCTAAGAGCTAGTGGAATCCATTTTTCCTCTAAAAAGCCCCAGTCCATCATAATTCCGAATATGACAGAGTTTTTGCGGTCCAATCGTTGGTGACTCTCTATCGGAATAAGTCTGATGGTACGATGTAATCCCGAAGCGAATTCTGCATCGAGCTTCGCAATCTCGAGAGGCTCGTTTAATGCCA
>Ga0163144_10028786_pt1 | contig 10697 bp, 12 predicted proteins | sample OliLak19BULKMAT1_FD_123175 | JGI IMG/M metagenome (GOLD analysis project Ga0163144, IMG submission 123175) | Freshwater microbial mat bacterial communities from Lake Vanda, McMurdo Dry Valleys, Antarctica - Oligotrophic Lake LV.19.BULKMAT1 | ecosystem: Environmental > Aquatic > Freshwater >...
CGCTCCGCACGCCTCAACGCGCGCGGCAACACAACTCGCCAGGGCCTTACGGCCCTTTTCTTTCAACCCGACTGGTACACTTTCACGCCGCCATCTGGCACAATTTGTCGCCGCCGTTGACAAGTGTCCGGATTTCATCACCGAGATTGGCTGTGCCGTCTGGACCACGCCCTGGACCAAACGTCGATGAAACTTGATTCGATTGCGCGCTAGTACGTTGTCGGGCGATGCTCTGAAATCCTAGGAAAATCGATCTATTTTCGACTAGGCGAAAGCCGATTCGATTGCTCGGTTAGAGTTTTAAGTCTGGTGCGTCTACCAGTTCCGCCACGCCCGCGTGTGGTTGTTCACGCGCATTGTGGGGCAAAAGGCAAGCCCGGCTTGTGGAGTTACCTCAGCATCAGGATCTGGACGAGGTCTCCCGCCTTTGCGGCCGGGGCCTTGATGGGACGGCGGATCAGGCAGTTGGCGACGAGGAAGGGGGAGAGGAGGGAGGAGTCCTGGTTCTCGGCGGCGCGGACGGTTGATGTACCATTGTCGCCAAGGCTGACGACGGCGCGGAGATACTCCTCCCGGGCGCCGGCGGCGGGAATGTCGTGTGCGGTGAAGGCCCGTTGTGTCCCTGTCTGGTCTGGCTGTGCGCCGGTTAGCGCAGCGATCAGGGGGCGCAGAAAGAGTTGCGCGGTGACCAAGGCGGCCGCCGGATTCCCGGGTAGGCCGAGGGCGAGGATGCGGTCCTTCGCGGAGAACCAGGTCGGCTTGCCGGGCTTCACGGCGACCTTTTCGAAGACGGGCGTGAAACCTTCGGCTGCAAAGGCGCTACGGACGACATCGTAATCGCCGACCGACGCGCCGCCGATGGAGACGATGACATCGCGCGCGTCAGAGAGACTGTTGCGGACGTCGGCTTCGTCGTCATGGCTGACACCGAGGTCGATAGCGTCACCGCCCCAGCGGCGGATGAGGGCGAGCAGGGCGGGCTGGATGGAATTGACGATCTGGCCGGATGAGAGATTGGCGCCGGCTTCGGCGAGTTCGTCACCATTGGCGAGGACGCCGATGCGGGGCGCCTTTGCGACGGTTACCGTTCCATTGTTGCCCGCGGCGGCGAGCGAGATCGCACCTTCGGTTATCATGCCGCCGGCGGGAATGAGCTGGTCATTGAGGCCGAAGTCCATGCCGAGCCGACGGATGTTCTCGGGTTTGTGCTGCTCGAAGGTGACGATGACCGTGTCGCCTTCGCGCTTCGTGTCTTCCTGGATGAGAATGTGGTCGGCACCTTCCGGTAGGTGGGCGCCGGTGAAGATGCGGATGGCGTCGCCGGGATTGAGCTTGTCCTTCGATGGTTCGCCCGCGCGGGATTCGCCGGACACGCGCAGGGCGGCCCCCGTCTTCATGTCGGCGAAGCGGACGGCGTAGCCATCCATGGCGGATACGTCCGCGGGCGGCTGGGCGATGCGGGCGAGGACGGGTTGGGCGAGAATGCGGCCGAAGGCTTGCGCCAGCGGCACGGTCTCGACGTCGAGCCGGCGCGATGCGGCCTGTTCGGCGATCAAGGCGAGCGCCTGTTCGACAGAGGCCATGCGGATCATCTGGTGTCCCTGCGGTTATAGCTGGTAGAGGATAGCGACCTGGATGAGGAAAACCATGGCAGACAAGCTGACCCATATCGACGCGGACGGGCGTGCCCGCATGGTGGATGTGTCCGACAAGGTGGCGACGAAGCGGATCGCGAAAGCGGAAGGCCGCGTGCTGATGTCGAGCGTGGCGCTGGAACTTGCAAGGTCGAAGGGGGGGAAGGGCGACGTGCGCGCGACGGCGGAGATCGCTGGCGTGATGGCGGCGAAGCGCACGTCGGACCTGGTTCCGATGTGTCATCCTCTGGCGCTGTCCAGTGTGAAGGTTCGGGTGGATGAGCTAGGAGACGGGTCAGGGATAGGGGTTGTCGCCGAGGTTGTGACGACGGGGGCGACGGGTGTGGAGATGGAAGCGCTGACCGCGGTGTCGGTCGCGTGCCTCACGATTTACGATATGCTGAAGGCGGTCGATCGCAGCATGCGGATCGAGGGCGTGCGGCTGCTCGCGAAGAGCGGCGGGGCGAGTGGAGATTTTGCAGCGGAGGCGTGAAGGTGCGACCACTGCCGCGGGGGCGGCGGGGCATTTTTCATCTGATATGCGCGTGCGCTGGTTAGGCGTGCGCTGAAGTTCTGCTACCCCGAGCGGAGGAGGAGCTACGCGCAAGGCGTACGCAGCGGACGTTGGCCAGGTCGGGGACAGTGTGTCCGTATGTCCTGACGGTGCGACTGGTGAGGGTGGTCTCCCACCTGAGGCCCGGTGTTGCTGGCTCCGCACGCGCAGCGCCTCCCCCGCTCTGGAGAGTAGGGCTGGTGCGCGTTGCAGCGACAATGGCGGGACCGGATCCCGAGATTGAATGCCGGACGTCGCCCGGGTCAGGGCGGAGTTGTGGACGTGCGTGTGCCAATCACGCCATCTGATCCCCAGCCACATCCCCAGCGTTGTCGCGACGCCGTGTGAGGCGGTTCGTGTTCGTGTCATGGCTGCGATCGTGCGACCGCCGCGGACAATGCTGGGCAGAATACATTTCGGGATCCGTGTGTTCCCTGCTTTTATTGGCCGAAGGCCTTGAAATGTCTCGCTGGGGGCGGCTCCCCATCCCTCAAAGCACGCCTGTTTCCGGACGCAGTGCGGATTCTTCCGGAGCACAACTTTGTCTGTCCGTGCGTTGGGGCTACGCCCGAGCGGCGCGTTCCCTTGCGAGGCGGTCGGCGCGGTCTCTTGCGAGAACATCGCGGCGCATGTCGTCGCGTTTGAGGGTGGGGTTCTGCAGGAACCAGGCGCAGAGGAAGATGCTGACGGCCCCGACAAGAGCGATGAAGAGCTGGCCGCCGAAGATGCCGGCGGCGGGATCCACGCCGACGAACAGGAAGGCGTTCATCATGCCGATGATCGCGGCGCCGCTCCAGAAGCGCGGATTGTCCGGTGTGAAAGGCGACAGCATCGCAACCCAGACACCAGAGACGGCGGCGGCAATGGCTGCGGCGGCGTAGCCTGCCGTGATGGCGGCGACGGCGGTTTCGAGTGCGTCCGGGATGGATGCACCCCCCGTGCTGATCGCGTCGCAGACCATCGCCACGAACGTGCTGCCCCAGATCAGCGCAAGGCCGATCATCGGCGCGAGCACGGCGAAGCCGAGCGCCGTTGGCACGAGCGTCGCGCCGATATGCAGCGTCACCGCTTTCCGGTGAGCGGTCGAGCGGTAGACGGGCTGTGCCGATGTGTGGGGCATGACAGCCAGTCTCCGCGGCCCGACTTAACTCCGCCCCGCGAAGATCGATGAAACTTCATCGACTGCGCGTTTTGTTGCGCTGCGGAATGAGAAATCTGCAGAGGCCGCGACGCCAACCATCAAAGGCCGCACTTCGAACGCCGGTCGATACATGGTAGACAGTGTCATAATTCAAGAGACGGAGAACGTCCGATGCCTTCTATCCTCCTCAAAATCAGTCTCGTTTCTCTCGCCCTTCTCGGCGTTCCGGCGCTCGCGCAGGGACCCACCACGCCCGATGCGAAGCCTGGCTACTCCGCGCCGCGAACCTCCTTCGGGCATCCAAGCCTCGAGGGCATCTGGACGCAGAATTTCGTTATACTGATGGAATCCACGCCGCAGGCACCAATGCTGGTGCTGCCGGAAGCGGCGGCGAAGCAGATGGCCGAAGCGGCAGCCAAAGCCATCGGCGACTCACTGGATCGCGGGCTTGATCCGGAAGTGCCGGAGTTGATGAAGGCGGCCGACGGCCTGCCTGTCGTGCGCGGCGAACGGCGGACCCGATCGGTCGTGCTGCCGGCCGACGGCAAGCTGCCCTACACGCCCGCCGCGCGGAAGGAGTCGCAGCGTGGTTCGCCCTCGGTAATGGCCGAGAATATCGAGGAGCGCCCGAACTGGGAGCGCTGCATCACCAGCCTCGGCCTGCCGCCCGTGACGGGCATGGGCACGACCAGTGCAAACCCGCGCCAGATCATCCAGACGCCGCAGCAGGTTGTGGTCCACACGGAGTATGGCGACGAGGCGAGGATCATCCCGCTGACCGACGCGCACAAGCCGAAGGCGCTGCATTCGGCACTGGGCGACTCCATCGCGCGGTGGGAGGGCGACACGCTGGTGGTTGAGACGATCGGCCTGCCGGCGAATGATCGGGTGCGGTTCTTCTCGAACCTCGTGGTCGGGGCCGACAGCAAGGTGACAGAGCGGTTCACCCGCGTGGCGGAGAACGAGCTGCTTTATCAGTACACGGTCGAAGACCCGTCGATCTACACGGCGCCGTGGCTGGCCGAATACTCGCTGTACAAGACCAGCCAGCGGATGTTCGAACACGCATGCCACGAGGGCAATCGGTCGGTGCCGCATATCCTGATGGCGCAGCGAATGCACGACGAACGGAGGCCGCCGCGATAACGGATCACCGAGCGGCGGTGCGGGTTGTCAGTTCGCGTCCAGCATCTCGCACAAGGTGGCGGGCGGTTTGGCGCGCAGTTCAGATACCTCACCATCGATCAGTGTGCAGTTGATCAGATTCTCCGGATGTTTCGTGCGGGATGTAAAGATGTTGACGTTCAACATCGGCGCATCCGAGACGTTCGTCAGTTTTGCGCTGTCGATTCCAGCGCCGGAAATGGTGATCGTCTGATCGACAGGATTCACCGTCGTTTCATAGGTGCCGATCACATAAACCGGTCCGTCTGCCGCGGTCATAGTATCAGCGACTTCTGGCGTCGGATTCCCAAAATACATGGCCGAGATCGTGACGGTTTCGCCGAGTTCGGCAAGCCGCATGGCGGCGTATTCGGAAAAGCCGAGTTCGAACATCACGTCGCGATCACCGATCGATACGGCCGGCTCAACGACCTCCGCCGTTGCCGGGGTTTCTTCAGCTGGCGCGGCTGCGTCGGGCGATGCAGCGGGCGAGGGCGTGCATGCAGAAAGAAAAGCGGCCATAACGACCGGGGAGAAAAGTGCGCATCGAAACATGTCTGAACCCTGCCAGGATAACCTTTGCTTGCGGCTAACACGCCGGCCCTTGGCTTGTCACCTTCTGCGGACTCCCGAAAAGGTGGGGGATCAGTACGCCGCCTCTGAACGCGGAGGCGGACGCGACGGATGAGCCCGAGCGCGAGTCCGCAAGGTCGACGCTGCAGGGCCGGCGAGCCCGTCGGTCCGGACAGCTACAGGAACTCGACCTGCATCTGATCCACCGTGCGGATCGCGCCGGGCTGCAGCCGCGGAGCGGCGCCGATCACGCGGGTGTTGGCCGCGATGCGAGCGATCGCTGCGAGGGTCTCTTCCAGTTCGATGCGGGCGAGCGCTTCGCCGGCGCAGCGATGGGCACCGGCGCCGAAGGCGAGATGCCAGCGCTGCTGGTCGGTGCGGTGAATGTTGAAGGTTTCAGGATCGGCATAGACTTCGGGGTCGCGCAGGACCGAGAGGATCGAAACCATCGTGATTGCGCCAGGCGGAATCAGGAAGCCCTCGATCTCCATGTCGCGCGTGGTAACGCGCGGGATCCCAGAGACGACAGGTTCGTAGCGCAGGCCTTCTTCGCTGGCCTTTTTCTTGAGGCCGTCCGGATCGGCGCAGAGCGCCTTCCACTGTTCGGGGTGTTGCAGGAGCTGGAACAGTGTCATGCACATCGAGTTGCGTGTCGTGTCGGAGCCGGCGAGGATGAGACCCACAACCTGCGCGCGGATTTCATCCTCGGTCAGATCGCCCGATGCGGCAGTGGCGGCGACGTAGTCAGACAGGAAGTCGCCGCGCGGATTGGCGCGGCGGTCGGCCAGAAGCTTGTCGACATAGGCGTTGAATTCGGTGAGCGACTGTTCGATGGCGGCGCGGCGCGACACATCAACGAAGCCGATCGCTTCGGCGGTGTCGCTGATCCAGCGCATGAAGACGGGGAGGTCGGCGCGCGGTATGCCGAGAATGTCGGCGATGATGCGGGCGGGAAGCTGGGCGGCGAAATCATGCAGGTAGTCGAACGGGCCCCTGCCGAGATGCTCGCCGATGATCTCGGCGGCGACGGCGGCGGCCTTGGGACGCATCGCTTCCATCAGCTTGAAGGCGAAGGTGCGGGCGACGGGCTGGCGGCGGCGCTGGTGCACATCGCCGTTCGCGAACAGCATGACCTGCGCGACGAAGTCGAAGATGGGTCCGTCGAAGATGCCTTGCATCATCTTCATCTCGGTCTCGAGCTGGCGCGTGTTTTCCGGCGAAACAATTTGATCGACCATGCGCGCGCGCAGCGCGAGCACCATCGAGCCCATGCCCATCGGCACCTTCACCAGCGGCGTCTGTTGGCGGAGGTCCTTGAAGAGCGCGTAGGACGACGCCTCCGGGTTCTGCAGGTCCCAGTCGAGGACGGGGATGTCGTTGTAGGTCTTGAGGGCGGTTGCCGTGTCGGCCATGGGGAGGCTCCGAATGCTTGACAGTGTCAAGACCTAGCCCGGTTTGGTGCGCAAGCAAAGCAGGGTGTGTGAAGTTTCACACCCCGCGGTTCGCGCTATTTGAGGAAGGCGCTCACTTCGGTTGCGAACGCTGCGGGTTGGTCGATCTGGATGAAGTGGTAGCTGTCGTCGATGCGCTTGAGTTTGGCGGCGGCAAGGCCAGCATAGGCCGAAGCGTACATCTGATCGACGGCTTCGGCGGGTCTGCCCATTGAGGGGTCGTAGGCATAGAGGACCGTGACCGGAGCGGTGATGGCGGAGAGGCGCGGGCGGGCGTCTGTGACGATAACTTCGGACATCACCTGCGCGACCACGCGACGGGCAGACGTCATGCTCCAGTCGAGCAGGGCGGGGCGGGCGGCTTCGGTCTTCGTCATGATGCCCATGGTCTGGGCCTGCGTTTCGCGGAACTCGGCCTCGGTCATGCCGAGCATTTGGGTGCGGGCCATGGTGGCGTAGGGCACGGCGTTTTCGGGCGTGGCGTCGGGGCGGAAGATCAGGGTGTAGAAGGCGAGGCTATCGACCACGAGCACGCGGCCGATCTCGTCCGGCCTTGCGGCGGCGACTTCGACGCCGATCAGGCCGCCGACCGAGTGGCCGATAATGGCGGGCTGGTCGAGCGCTTCGGCGTAGGCCGCAATCTCGGCGATCAGCGGCTGCAGGACGGGGCCATCGGCGTTGGGACCGGCGGGCTCGCCGGCGAAGCCGCGCACCTGGAGCGCGTGAACGCGATGCGTCGTCGAGAGCTGCGCGATGGTCTTGTCCCAGACGGACGCGGGCGAGGTGAGGCCCGGGATAAGGATGACGTCGGGCGCGTCTTCCGGGCCGCTGATGGTGGCGGTGAAGCGTTCCTGCGCCGTGGCGGTGGCGCTGAGCGCGGGCAAGGCGAGGGCGATCGCCGCGATGGCGGCGTTGATGAAGCGGTGCATGTGAGGTGTCTCCTGGTGGTTTCGTCTACTCGGCAGCTTTGCTGAAGCCGCCCAACTCGTCGTCGAAGATCTCGTCCACGCGCTTGCCGAACAGCCGCGCGATGCGGAAGGCCAGCGGAAGCGAGGGATCGTATTTGCCGGTCTCGAGAGCATTCACCGACTGGCGGGAGACGCCGAGCGCGTCGGCGAGGTCTCCCTGGCTCCAGCCTTTCTGGGCGCGGAGAACGCGAAGGTCGTTCTTCACCTCGCGCCTCCAAGCGGAAGGCAACGGGCCACGCCCATGAAGATCGCCCACATCGGGAACATCACCCACAGTTCGAGGTGCGGCACGACGCCGAACATATCGAGGAAGCCGACCGTGGTGCAGACCATCAGCGTGGCGCCCGTCGCCCAGGCGTAGGCGCGGTTGATGCGGTCGCGCTGGTATTCGTCGTCCTCCTCGCGCGGCAGCAGGAAGATGGCGCGAATGGCGAAGATGAGAGGAATGGCCGGCGCGATGGCGACGGCCCAAGCGACCGAGCCGGTCGGTTCGGCGCTGTTTGCGTAGCTGACCGCTGCCATCAGCAGGAAGACGTAGGCGAACATGGCGGGCAGGAAGCGCATCGTGTAGCGGCGGTAGGGTGCGCGAATGCGCTCGCCGAAGCCGCGCTTGCGGCGGATCATGTTCGGGATGTTGGCGATAGCGATCAGCGCCAGCGTGAAGGCCACGACGATGACGCCGCCGACCATCGGTCCGCCAGGCGAGCCGGAATGCATGAACAGGTAGATCGCGCCCGCGAAGGCACCGAGGGTTGCCGCCATCCCGGCCGCCCACCCGGTCCAGAATCCGGCCCCGAGGCTTGTGCTCATCTCCGCGTTTTCGACGGTTAGCTCGGCCGGCTGCATGTCAACTCTCCCTGACTGTTAGTCAAGGAAACACGACAGACTGGAGTCTGACACGGAATCACGACAAAAAGGTCTGCGCCCTCGAACATTCCTTCAAAAAGGGAAAATGTGGCCCGCCTCCTGATCGCGGGGACCACCGCACGATCCTGAGGCGGGCAGCGCGGGTCTCTCCAGGAGGCCATCGTAGATGGCGCTCAGGGAGAGACGCGACGCGCGTCTCGGTCGGGACCCTCTTCAACAAGATCGGCCCATGAAACGATCCGGCCCGGTCTTTCGACCGGGCCGGTGAAGTCTTTACTCCGCGTCGACGAGACCGTGTTCGCGTGCGGCTTCCCGCATCGCTTTCTGCAGCTTCTCGAAGGCGCGGACCTCGATCTGACGGATGCGCTCGCGGCTCACATTGTAGTGGGCCGAGAGGTCTTCCAGCGTGGTCGGTTCTTCCTTCAGGCGTCGCTCGGTAATGATGTGCCGCTCACGTTCGTTGAGCGATTCCATCGCGCGTTCGAGCAGGCTCATGCGCGCGCCGAACTCGTCGCTTTCGGCCATGCGCTCGGCCTGGCCGGGGGTGTCGTCGGCGATCCAGTCCTGCCATTCGGCTTCGCCTTCCATGCCGCCGATGGGGGCGTTGAGGGAGGCATCGCCGCCGGAGGCCATGCGCCTGTTCATCGACGTCACTTCTTCTTCCGTGACGCCGAGGCGGCGGGAGATTTCAGCCAGGTTTTCCGGGCGCAGGTCGCCTTCCTCCAGCGCGCTGATTTCGCCCTTGAGGCGGCGCAGGTTGAAGAACAGCTTCTTCTGCGCGGCCGTGGTGCCGAGCTTCACCAGCGACCACGAGCGCAGAATGTATTCCTGGATCGCGGCGCGGATCCACCACATGGCGTAGGTGGCAAGGCGGAAGCCCTTGTCCGGGTCGAACTTCTTGACGGCCTGCATCAGGCCGACATTGCCCTCGGAGATGACCTCGCCCATGGGCAGGCCATAGCCGCGATAGCCCATGGCGATCTTGGCCACGAGGCGCAGGTGCGAAGTTACCATCTTCTCGGCGGCCTCGGCGTCCTGGTGCTGCGCCCAGCGCTGGGCGAGCATGAACTCCTCGTTCTTCTCCAGAAGCGGGAATTTGCGGATTTCCGAAAGGTAGCGCGAAAGGCCCTGTTCCGGGCTGAGTGAGATCGCAAGGCTTGCCATTTTCGTGTCCTTCTTTTCGCCAGCTCTGTCCTTGGGGAGGAAGGCTCGCATTCTTGTTCTTCAGGCGTCGCGCGGGCCCCCTCTTTGTGTGTCTACGAGGACCCTCACGAAACGGACCTACGAAGGCTATCTGGCAGGATTATGGTCCCGCCCCCCTAACCGTCCAATTGGTCGTCTGACTTCTTAAATGGGGGACAGCATCGAGGCGTAAAAGGGGCGCGGCCCGCGATGAAATCTATGCGACAGGCGCAGCCGGGCTAAAGCCAGCCTCTGAAGCGGCGTTGTGGGGGCTGCCCATAGTATTGGTGACAAAGGGCGATGTTTTCAAGGGCGTCCAGACGGCGGGCTTCCGTCAGCGTCAACTGTCGGGGGGCGGGCACGGCGTGGTAGCGTGTCTTTTCAGACCATGGAGGGCGAAATGCGGCTCAAGGCATCGGGACTGGCGGCGGTCGGCCTTATCCTCGCTGCGGCGACCGGCGTCGGGGCGGCGTTCGCCCAGCAGCCGGGGATGGTGATCGCCTTCCTCGACAAGAACGCCGACGGGAAATGCGACCTCAACGAATACCTCACCTTCCAGCAGCCCCGGCTGGCGCAGTTCGACAAGGATGGTGATGGCGGGCTGAACCTGGGCGAGTTCCGGGAGTCGCTACAGGGCAAGTCGAAAATGAGTGCAGCCTTCCTCTTCAAGAACGCCAACGCAGAGGGCGGACGCACGCTCTCGCAGAATGAATTCCTCGGCTACCACGCATGGGTCTTCAAGACCTATGTCGACAGCGACAAGGACGGATTCATGTCGGCCGAGGAATGGTCGGCGATCATGGAGTCGGCTGGATAGCAACGATCGCTGCCAGGTGCGATTTGTCTCGCGCAGCGCGCGTGTGCATGGCATGTTGAGGCTCTTCTAGACCACATATCGGAGGGAAGCGGCATGCGTGCTGCGCAACTATCCGGGGCGGGGTGGCTAGTCGTCGGCGCCGTGTGGCTCGCGGGTTGTTCTGCGATCCGTATACCGTTGACCGACATGTCGATTCCGATGCCGAGCCTTCCGGGGTTCGGGCAGGCGGAAATCACGCCGGCGATGGAGCCGGTGCCATTGTCTGGTGATCCAGTCATCGAGCGTGCAACCGAGCCTGCGCGCGGCCTGATGGCGTCGGACAGGCCGGCGTTCTTCGTGCAGTGGAA